>Ga0256830_1000133_pt1 | contig 64794 bp, 51 predicted proteins | sample 128326metaG_FD_190537 | JGI IMG/M metagenome (GOLD analysis project Ga0256830, IMG submission 190537) | Hydrothermal vent microbial communities from Lau Basin, Pacific Ocean - 128-326 | ecosystem: Environmental > Aquatic > Marine > Hydrothermal vents | place: Pacific Ocean: Lau Basin | collected... | reverse complement strand
ACCATAGCGAACCGCCATTCACACGGAGGGGATCCATGGCGGGGCGACAGGGCGGGACGGCACGGATCGAACGAAACGGCCACTGTGGTGCTGCTGCGCACCGGGTGGCCGTTTTTTGCGCCCGCCGCCGATTGCGTTCGCGGCCGAACGGGGATGAGGGGGTAAATCCAGGGGGTTCCGTATGAACGTGTTTTCGCTTCGCGAGCCCACATTCATCTGAACCCCGTCCGGACCGGAGTGGTGAGCGGTGTGGATGAGTTGCGTGAGTTGCGCAGGTGCCGGTGGAGCGGGCATGCGGTGTTGATGGGCGCTCGACAGTTCCCGGGGCAGCCTGTGGATGAGGTACTACGCCGGTTCGGGCGGACGATTGAGGAGCCCAGGGGAGAGTACGCGCGGTTTGTGTCAGCGGGGATGGGCCAGGGGCGCCGAGAGGGTCTGCGCGACGTGGTGCGGCCTCGGCTGACGCTTCCCCGAGTAGTGGAAAGGATGGCGGCACGGTATCGGCTGGAGGTGGAACGGGTTCGTCGCCGAGGCAGGGACCCTCGGGTGGCGAAGGCCCGGGGCCTGGCGTGCCAGATCGGGGTGGACCCGCTGGGGTTGTCCACCACGGAAGTCGGGCGGTTTCTCGGGATTGGGCGACCTGGGGCGAGCCGGTGTCTTGCGCGGGGCCGTCGGGTGGCGTGGGAAGACCCCGAAGTGGTGCAGGCTGTTTTGACCGGCGAGCCGCAGGAGGGCCCAGGAGCTTGACGCAACGAGGCACCAGCGTCCCCCAGGGCCCCCCGCGTGAGGAAGAGCTGGAGGAGAACCTGCGGATGAACTGCATTCCACTGGACCTGGATCTTCTGACCACGGAGCGCTACGAGGAGTTCCTGGACCGGCGCCGCAGGCTCATGGCGGAGAAGGTTCGAAAGTATTACCTCGCGCTGTAGTGCCTGAGTTTCGGAGTTTCAGAGTGACAAATCGAGAATTCCAGCGCGTTCTCGGGAGAATCTGTGGGCACTTGTCACGCTGTGTGTCTAACCGTGGAGTGGCCGAGGGGGCGATGTTTGTCTGAGCAAACGGCCCACCGACGTCGCCCTGTCGGGGGGCGCCCATTCCCTTGAATCGGCTAAGAAAGGCATACGCTCCGCCGGAAAACACCTGCTCGCGATCTCCGGGCGGCCCGATGTGCTACGGCACGGCTTTGAGGAAGACCTGATCGTGCTCCGCACGGTTCGCAATCAGCGACGAAGGGGAGCGGATAGTGACGATGGAGATGTTCTTGTCGATGCTAGATACGTTTTCAATCAGCCGCATTCTTGATCAACCGTGAGTTGCACATCGAAAACAATAGTATAGTCGCTTACAATAGAAATCAGTTAGAGGGCTGTGTCGCTGGTGAAACGGGTTGGTAGATTCCTCCAGGATCGTGTAGATCATTTTCCGTCCAGCATGCGCCTTTATGTCGGGCGTGCTAAGAAGGCAATTCGCAGAGGTACTGCTTTGCTATGGTCCCGCACCTATTGGGTTAGCTATAGCCTTGCCGACCTGAAGTCGCGTCATGGTGCTATTGCTGGATCGCTTGTCTTGCTTCTTCTGATAGGGGTCAGCGTTTATTGGGCTCCAACGGTCCAAGGTGCGTTGGAACCATACTTTGCGGCCAACGAAAGGCTGTCAGGGCTCCGCTTGTTGCTCCTGACTTTGGGAGGTGCATTGATTGGTGCTACCGCGATAGCCTTCTCGCTTGTGATGTTCGCCATGCAGGTCAATGTAGAGCGCATGCCTCATGGGCTGTTTAGGAAGCTCAGTTCGGATAGGAGATTGCTTGGGGCTTTTACGTGCACATTTCTCCTGGCGATTGCTGTTACCGTTTTGTCTATCATTCCAGGGAAGTCATGGCCGTGGCTTGTTATTGCCACAATGGGAGCCGGTTGGGGTGCGCTCCTGATTCTTCTCCTTTTCCTGTATGCCTACCGACGCGCCATCTCTCTTATTAACCCACTACAGCAACTTGTTATTTTGGTTGATAACGCGCGCAGGGAAATGCGGAATTGGGATCGTCGAGCACATCGTGTGGCACCTCTCTTGGAGTCTCGTGCGGAAACAATATCTAAGCAAACTCCACTCCTTGATGTTGAGCAGTACCTCCCCCGTTTAGCATTCTTCCAACTCAATCCTCACTGGACTGATGGTGCTCGTCAGGCAATCCTGCATGCGGTGTCATTCGCACGACGGTTTGCCGAACAAGGAGATCACGAGGTTTCAGCCGCTGCACTAAGCGTAATTGTGCAAATCAATGCAGCGTATGTAGAAGTCAAGCGGAAAACGTTTTTTTCGATCGACCCGTTTTTCTACAACCCCCTAGCCACCGATGTATTTATTGACGAAACCTTAGAACATCTGCGGCAGAACGTACGTGTTGGGTTATCTCGAGGCGATGAACAACTGATAGAGCAAACTTTCAAGACTCTTGCGCAGCTTGTTCTTGTGTACTTGAAAATCGACTACGCAGACAAATATGCGTCCAAGACACACGCACAGCTCGCCGCAGGGTATCTTTCGAAAGCCGTGCGGTCTGTTGTGCCTCACGACATGCCGGATGTGATTATGGAGGGCTTGCGGTTAATGGGTAAGTCGGCCCAAAGCTTTCTTGTCCATGCGAATGTGGATGATATTACCACAATTACAGATAACATCGCATTAGTCGCACTTGCCGGGGCCTATAAAGAAGACTACCGCCCTATAACGTTAACAGGTGTTGAGCAACTAGCTAAACTAACCTTCGATCTTATCCTGGTGAACTCACAAGACATTCGATTTGCTGTGGGCGAGCTAAAGAAAAGTGTTGCTACTGTCGCTAAGCTATTCCTCGATGTTCCGGAAACACCGTTGCCGAGCATCCATAGCAGTTGTTTAGCGCCATACTATTCTGGTATGGGCACCCAGACGCTACAAGCTTGGTTGGCTAACCTTGTCAACGCGCTTGTCAAAGCCAAAGAAAATGATGAGCAGGCGCAGACGATTATAGGAAATATAGAGAAATGGGCAGATCGTTTATTTCAGGCAGAGAAGGAACTTCTTCTGTTGGCCATAGAGAAAAAATCTTATTTCACACTCGACATGATTCATTGGATTGCGAACATAACTAAGATCCTTTTGGCAATTTCGAATGCGCCTGCATGCGATGATCGCACCCGCGAGAGGCTTCGAAAACACGCACTGTGGCTCGTTTCAGTGTTGTCTTGGATCCCCGACGATCAAGAGACGGTAGTCTTCGTTGAGAACTTCCAGGTGACAGAAACTTTGTTTAAGGCCGCAATGGATGCCTACCAACGCAATTGCATCGAGGTTTCGGATAAGATTTGTGATCTTCTCCTGTCATGGGCCTTCAAAGCTGGTAAATATCAGAGTAGGTGGGCAATTTTCGAACGCGCGATGTACGGATTGGCCACATTAGTTGTTTTCATGGATGACATCGAAAAGTGCGATAAATTGAAAGCTACAATCTCGAAACGGCTGGAAGAGGAAGGTGCTCCGACTCAGGAGATCCGGGACCGGGCGGCTCGAGATATACGACGACGATCGGCAACGCTCTACAGAGAAACTCACGGGGTCTCACACATCGAAAATGCTATGAGCCAGGTCGATCACGAGAAACTACGTTCTCTCTTGGAAGACATCGCGAACCTTCTGTTTCCAGAAACGAGGATTGAGGCTTAAGAATGCTCTTCCGCTTCTGGAGCCGGATCCGGATCGCACCGGGCGTGACCCTGACAATTCCGCAGGAGAACGGAATTGGACATGCCGAAGATATGCCCGTAGGGCGAGGACCATGGATGGCCCGAGTCAACCTGAGCAAGTCGGGCGGCTCTCTCTCGTTCGGGCCGCGCGGGGCCAAGTTCACCATCGGCCCGAGGGGCAAGCGCGTCACGGTGGGGCTCCCCGGCACGGGGCTCTTCTACACGACCACTCTTTCCTCCGGGCGGTCGGGCGCCAGGGGGAGGGCTTCGGCACCGGCTCCGACCGCTCCAGTGGTCCGTCCGGAGGACCGCCTGACCCTGGGCTTCTTCAAGCGGCTCGTCACGCCCGACGACGAGGAGGCCCTGGTGTACGAGGCCCTGGGCCAGCATCGGAGAGCGCGCAGCGAGTTCGAGAAGCTCTACGCCGAGGCGCCGGACTACGAGGACGTGGCGGCCCGGTTGGGCATCGCGGCCGTCACACCGCAAGGTGGTGATAGAACATGACACAAAGCTTCCAGCCCCGGTTCACGATCACGAACCGCATCACCGAGGGCCTGACGCGGATCGAGCGGGTGCGCGGTTTCCTGGAAGCCGCCACCCTCTCGGAGGACTGGATCCGGGAGATGGGTGAGCGGGCGCTGGTGCTCGAGGCCCATCACACGACGCACATCGAGGGGACGCAGCTGACCCTCGACCAGGCTGAACGCCTGATGGCCGGCGAGACGGTACCGGAAGCCGACCCCGACGATGTGCGGGAGCTTCTGAACTACCGACGGGCGTTCGATTTCGTCTCGGAATACCTGTCCAGCGGCCCACCGATCACGGAAGGGTTGATCCGCGAGATCCACAAGCGGCTGGTGGAGGGGGTGCGTGGCGGTGCTGCCGCACCGGGCGAATACCGCAAGATCCAGAACTACGTGGTCAACTCCGCCACCGGCGAGACGATCTACACGCCGCCGCCGGCCCACGAAGTGCCGATCCTGATGGCGGAACTGGTGGAGTGGCTGAACCACGAACGGGAGACCCATCCGGTCCTCGTGAGCGGCATCGCCCAGTTCCAGCTCGTTCACATCCATCCCTTCCTGGACGGCAACGGCCGGACGTCGCGTCTGCGTGAGTCCGGGACGTTGGTCTAAAACGAAGCTTTCTCGGACAGAGGCGGATCGCGGAGGCGAGCGAGGAGGTTCGTCGGGACTCAGCCGGGGGTCCTGTGACCCCGGCTGCGTAGTGGAGCTTCTCCTACGCGGAGCGGCTGGGGACCGCTGCTCTCCCTCGGTCTTTGGGGCTTGGCCCACACCGGAGGGGATCTTCGGCCGGTTTGAGGCGATCGCCGAGATTCGAGGGGAACGTAGGGGGGCTCAGGCGATCCCCCACAGCCGAGCGAAGGCGGCAGGGGTAAGCAGGCGGGCAAAGGCCGGCGGGCGTTCCAGGAGGTTTCCGTCTCCCGTTACCAGCACGGCACCCGGCTCGGCGGCCAGCAGATCCCAGAGATGCTGGTCGCCCGGGTCGGGTGGAGGCTCCGGAGGGGGAACGGGGGTGCGAAAGCCCCCGTTGGCCGCGATGTCGAGCAGGACGGTGTCCACCTCGTCTCCGGAAAGGCCGTGGAGGACCTGGATCCGCGGCCGGAGGAGCACCCGGCGGTATTCGGCCAACAGGTCCTCGGTGAGCAGATAGAAGAACCTCCCGGCCAACATGGCGTTCAGGATCCGGCAGGTGGGGGCCGTGGGTTCGCCGGTGAGCAGGCCGCTCACCACCACGTTGGTGTCAATCACCGCGGGGGGCCGCGCCATAGCCGCGCTCCCGGCGTGTCTCCTCGACGGCCCGGCTCAGGGCCTCCGCCTCCGTAAGGCCCGCCCGGGCCCGGGCCCGCGCCACCAGGTCGGCGGCCTCCTTACGGGTTTTGATGCCGTAGTGCTCCAGACTCTCTTCGATGATCTGCCGGATCGTCTTGCCCCGCCGGAGGGCGGCTTCCTTGAGGGCTCGGTGCCGTTCCTCGGACAGGGTGATCGTGAGGCGAGGCATGCTTCCCTCCTGGCAAGCGGGATGCACCAAGTCACCAAGGCACTGTATCACCCAGCCCCCCTCCGGCCAACCCCCGCTGTCCGCTCCACCGGTGAGTTCGGGACATGGGTTGAAAGCGAAGCTTTTGGGGGGAGCGAAAGGGCGGCCGGTGCTCCGGAGAGGACCCCAGAACGAACGCGCCTCCTGCTCGGGAGCGAGTCCAATGAGCTCGTTCTCGGCTCTGCAAGCATCCGGGAGGTGGGGCTGGCGAGTTTCCTGCTGGGGATCGAGGAAGGGGTACCTTCGGCGAGGGCGTCCGGGGGGACCCTGGGAGGCGGGGAACTCGTCTGCCCCCGGCATGCGTTTTTCAGGGGGCGGCCTGATCGGCCAGCTCTCTGGCGAGAAAGGGGAGCGGCGCGGCCCAGACGCCGCCGGAAAGCGGATAGGGCTCGCTTCCCGGGTACACGACGAACCGCCGCTGCGGCTCGAGGTCCGAGCAGGCCGAGTGAAACCCGCGGGCGGGTTTGGGTGTGAGGCTCCGCTTGATCTCCACGGCCCAAAGGGGGCCCCCAGGAAACCGAAGTAGAAGATCGATTTCGGCCCCCCCGGCCGTCCGGTAGTAGAATCCCTCGACCCCTTCGGGGGCGACCGCCAAGAGATTCTCCACCACGAATCCCTCCCAGCTCCGGCCGGCGATCGGGTGACCCAGCAGGGCGTCCAGACTCCGGAGCCCGAGCAGGGCGTGCACCAGGCCGCTGTCCCTCACGTATACCTTTGGAGTCTTCGCCAGGCGTTTTCGGACATTCGCGTGCCACGGAGGGAGGCGACGCACGAGAAGGAGATCGGCCAGGAGGTCCACGTAGGCCGACACCGTTTTCGAGGACACTCCCAGGCTTCGGGCGAGTTCGGAGGCGTTCAGCGGGGAACCCTGGAGGTGGGCGAGCATCGTCCAGAATCGCCGCAGGGTTTCCGCCGGGATCCTCCGGCCGAACTGGGGCACGTCTCTTTCGAGGTAGGTGCGCACGAAGTCCAGGCGCCACTGAAAGCTCTTGGCGTCGTCCCGTGCGAGGAAACTCTCGGGGAACCCGCCCCGGAGCCACAAGGGATCCACGGGATCCGGCTCCCCCGCGCCCATCACCTCGAGGACGTCGAACGGTCTCAGCTCCAGGTACGACACCCTTCCCGCCAGGCTCTCCCCCGATTGGCGGAGCAGATCCAGGGATGCGGAGCCCAGAAGGAGATACAAGCCTTCCCGGTGGCCTTGCCGCCTCGCCCGGTCGATGAGCCCCCGCAACACCGGAAAGAGGCCCGGGGCGCGGTGGACCTCGTCGAGAATCGCCAGCCGGCCGAACAGGGTGGGGAGGTATCGCTCGGCCTCCATGAGCTTGGCCCGGTCCTGCTCCGACTCCAGATCCAGGTACACCGCCTCCATCGCCTCCGCCACGGTGAGCGCAAGGGTCGTCTTTCCCGCCTGGCGGGGACCGAGGAGGACGACGGCAGGGGTGTCCTGGAGCCGGCGGAGCACCGCCGGAAGGAGGCGTCGTTGGATCATGCTTGCAAATATGGAGGATCAGTTCCTGATTTGCAAGGAATTTGTGTCACCCAGGTGGCCCCATGGAGCTTTTCGTGCTCCGGAGCACCGCACGCCACGGGATCGGGTTGTTCCGCCGCCCGGGGCGAGATTGAAGCTTTCTCTGGCTTCTTATCCCTGGTTCCGAGGGAGCATGATGCGGGCGTCGGCGATGACGCACCGTTCCGGGCCGCAGAAGACGGGGTTGAGGTCGATGGAGTCGACGGCGGGGCCGAGGTCGTGGGCCATCTCGGAGAACCGAACGAGGAGGTCCACGAGGCTCTCCCGCTGCACTGGGGGCGCGCCCCGAAATCCTTCCAGGAGCTTCCGGGCCCGAAGCGAGTCGAGGGCGGACTCGGCGTCGTCTGGTGACATCGGGGCCATGCGGATGGCCACGTCCTGGTAGATCTCCACGGCCGTGCCGCCGATGCCGGTGAGAACCACGGGGCCGAACTGGGGGTCGTGCTTGGCCCCCACGATGAGCTCGAGGCCGTCGGCCACCTCGTCGAGGAGCACGCCCTCGAAGCCGGGAAGCCGGGCCATGCGGCGGTACGCTTCCCGCACCCCCTGCTCGTCCTCCACCCCCACGATCACCCCGCCCACGTCGGACTTGTGGATCACCCTCGGGGAGACGACCTTCACGACCAGGGGATAGCCGACCTCGGCGGCGGCCTCGAGCGCGTTCTCGAGGTCGCGGGCCCACGCCCACTGGGTCACGGGAAGCCCGTATTCGGTGAGGATCCTCCGGGCAAGGGGTTCGACCACCCAGCCGGCCGAGGCGCAGCTCTCCAAGATGGCGGCGGTTTGCGGCTTCACGGGTGAGCCCTCCTGGCGATGGCCTTCGCCATGTGCACGGCCCCCTGCACGGTGTGGGAGACCGGGATGCCGTTGGCCTGGAAGCCTTCGATGAAGATCCCGTACTTGTCGATGTGGGGCACGTAGGCCACGATGGTCTTGCCGGTCTCGCGGGCGATCTGGGCCGCCCGCGCGCCCACGTCGGGGGTAATGGCCGGCAGGTAGGGCAGCAGGAGCAGGATGATGCCGTCCACGTACTGCCGCCCCAGCAGGAAACGCAGGGAGGCGAGGATGTCGCGATCCGTGGCCGAGCCGGTCAGGTCGACGGGGTTCCCCACCGAGGCGATGTCCCGGATGCTCGGCGAGAGCTCGTCCCGCAGGCGATCCCCGTCCCCGGCCGGAATCGTCGGCAGCACGAGGCCCGCCTCCTGGCACTCGTCCGACGCCATGGCCCCATGGCCGCCGCTCGCGGTGACGATGCAGAGGTTGCGGAAGCCCCGCGGCGAACGCGTCGAGGAGAGCGCCTCGCAAAACGCCACGAACTCCGCCTCGTCCCTCGCTTCCAGGGCGCCGGCATGCCCGAGGATGTCGTGGAGCACCCGATAGTCTCCGGCCACGGAGGCGGTGTGGGACGCCACGGCCCGGGACCCGCCCGGGGACCTGCCCGCCTTCATGAACACCACCGGCTTGGCGGCCCGTTCCAGAAGGTCCGCGAACTCACGGCCGCGGCCCGGACGGAACCCCTCGAGGTAGAGGCCGATGACCGTGGTGGCAGGGTCGTCGAGGAAGAACCGGGCCAGATCCACCTCGTCGAGGGCTGCCCGGTTCCCGATGCTGACTCCCCGTGCGATGCCGGCGCCCTCCTGGGTCAGCTTGATCATGAGGTCCACCAGAATGCCCCCGCTCTGGCTGACGAGGGAGATGCCCCCGGGGCGGATCTCGATCAGCCTCTCGGGGGGCAAGAAGAAGGTGTCCAGAACTGGGGGCGAGAACACACCGAGGCAGTTCGGTCCGATCACCGGCACGTCGTTGGCGCGGCTGATGTGTGCGACCTCGTTCTGGAGGTCCTGGCGCCCGACTTCGGCAAACCCACCGGAGATCACGATGGCACCCTTGACCCCTTCTGCGAGGCACTCGCGGAGCGCGTCCGGAACTCTTTCGGCCCGGATCCCGATCACCGCCACGTCCACGGCCCCAGGAACCTCGCGGATGCTCCGGTAGACGGGCTCGCCGTACAGATCCCCGCCCTTTGGGTTGATGGCGTAGGTGGCCGTGCGGTAGCGCAGGTGGTTCTTGTGGTAGATCACGTTGGCCGGGTGGAACGGGTTGGTGAGCGACACGCCGTAGACGGCGATCGATTGCGGTTGGAACAGGCGAGAGAGGTCCATCGTCTCCTCGCAGGGGCTGCGCGGTCTCGGGGAGCGGGCCGGCTCGCCGCGGTGGGGCGAAGAGGGTACGCTACCGCATCGTTCGGTGGTGTCAAAGGGGGGCATTGGCCCCCTTGGGCCCCACGAGACCGGGGCCGCTCCGTTCCGGTGTTGACCCGTTTTGAGCGGCCCACGGCGTTTCAGGCCCTCGCCCCTGCCGGGGGGAGCTGGCCAAGCATCCCCTCGTGCGCGATGAACTGAACCACGGTGTCCACCCCTTCCCCTGTCTTGAGATTCGTGAAAACGAACGGCCTATCCCCTCTCATCCGGAGCGTGTCGCGCTCCATTACTTCTAACGAAGCACCGACGTGAGGGGCGAGGTCGACCTTGTTGATCACTAGTAGATCGGACTTCGTGATCCCCGGCCCTCCCTTTCGCGGGATCTTGTCGCCTGCGGCGACGTCGATCACGTAGATCGTCAGGTCCACCAGCTCCGGGCTGAAGGTCGCGCTGAGGTTGTCCCCGCCACTCTCCACCAGGATCAGGTCCAGGTCAGGAAGCCGTTGGATGAGCTGGTCCACCGCAGCAAGGTTCATGGAGGCGTCCTCCCGGATCGCCGTGTGGGGGCATCCTCCCGTCTCGACGCCGATGATGCGTTCCTCGGGCAGCACCCGGTTGCGGATGAGGAACTGGGCGTCCTCCCGTGTGTAGATGTCGTTCGTGACCACCGCGACCTGGTGGCTGCCGCGCAGCCTTTTGCATATCGCTTCGATCAGGGCGGTCTTCCCGGACCCGACCGGCCCCCCGATGCCCAGGCGTAGGGGCTGCTTGTGCGTGCTCATTGTCAGGCCTCCGTCGTATGGGTGCTCAAGAGCGAAACAACCGTGAGTACTGGACTTCGTGGAGCGCGCTGGCCATGGCCAGGCCCGGCCACAGGCATCCGATCTCGTCGTCCTTCAGGGTCAGGCCGAACCGTACGGCTTCCGGAATGACCTCTATGGCACGGGACAGGATCCTTTGGCCGGCCGTCTGGCCCAAGGGAATCAGCTTGACCGCTGCCGCCACCTGGGCCTCTGCCCAGGCCCACAGATACCCCGCAGCCGCATCGGCCAGGGGGATCTCCCAGTGGACGGTCGCCAGGGAGAACAGGGTGGCGAAGGTGGCATGGGGGTGGGCGATCCAGCCCTCGGCCTCGCCGATGCCGAGGAGGCCCAGCAAGCGGGCCAGCGCTCCCCCGACGTCCCGGTCCTCCGCCTGGAGCTCGCTGGTGTCGCGGGTCGCGTGCAGGAAGCGGCTCCAGTACGAGAGCGTCGAAGGGTCCGCCTCGGCCCAGGCCCGATAGAGGCGTGCGAAGATGGGCACATCCGTCCGTGACAGGGAGCGGGTGAGAAGCCCGAGGACCCAGTCGGAGGTCTCGCTCTCGGTTTTCACCCAGCCTGCCGCCACCGCCCACTCGAGCCCCTGCGAGTAGGCATAGGTCCCGATGGGCAGGGCAGGGCTTGTGAGCTGCATCAGCCGGAGCAGGCTCGCCGTGCCGAGCCGTTCCGAGCTACCGGTTGCCACGGGGGGCGGGGCGGCTCGGCGCACCATGGCTGTGGTCGTTCGCGGGGGAGGCGACGGGCGTCGCGTGGGGGGATGCGTAGGGGCCGGTCTCGGGCTCGAACGGCGCGCGCTCCCGGATGACCTTCAGCCCGAGCCTTCCCACCAGCTCGTCCAGCACGTGGTCATGCCCGTAGCGGACCCATCGGTTTCGAATCTGCAAGGGAACGTGGCGGTTGCCCAGGTGATAGCAGGCCCTTGCCAGAAGCAGCGGATCACCGGTGTGCGCGGTGGAGACGTCCTCCGCAGCAGCCTGCACCCGGATCAGCAGGCCGTTCTCCGCCTGGAGAAGATCTCCGTGGCGCAGCACCCGTCCCCGGGGTAAGACGAGGGCCACCTCCACTCCGTTGTCCAGGTGGGCGCGCTGGCGTCTTTTTTGACGGAGCGCGAAGGGCAAGGTGAGGGTGGCGTCCGGCCTCGCAGGCCCGTCCATCCATTGGGTCACGCGGAGCATGGCGCCCTCAGAACAGGAAGTACCGCTGGGCCAGCGGAAGCTCTGCGGCCGGCTCGCAGGTCAAGAGCACCCCGTCCGCCCGCACCTCGTAGGTCTGGGGGTCTACCTCGATGCAAGGAAGGGCGCGGTTGTGGATGAGGTCGGACTTGCGCACCGCCCGCGTGTTTCTCACCGCGACCAGGCGTTTTTGGAGGCCGAGCCGCTTCCCCACCTCGGCCTCAAGGGCTGCCCGGGAGACGAACGTCACGCTGGTCTCGAACCGAGCCCGGCCCAGGGCCCCGAACATCCGGCGGTAGTGCACCGGCTGGGGAGTGGGGATGGACGCGTTGGGGTCTCCCATGGGTGCGGCCACGATCATGCCGCCCTTGATCACGAGGGCGGGCTTGGCCCCGAAGAAGGGGGGGCGCCACAGGACGATGTCGGCGAGCTTGCCCGGCTCGATGGAGCCCACCTCGTGGCTGATGCCGTGGGCGATGGCCGGGTTGATGGTGTACTTGGCGACGTAACGCTTCGCCCGAACGTTGTCGTTGCGGAAGCCGTCCTCCGGCAGGGGCCCCCGCTGCTCCTTCATCTTGTGGGCGGTCTGCCAGGTGCGCAGGATGACCTCGCCCACTCGGCCCATGGCCTGGGAGTCCGAGGCGATCATGCTGAACGCGCCGAGATCGTGGAGGATGTCCTCGGCCGCGATGGTCTCGCGCCGAATCCGGGACTCGGCGAAGGCCACGTCCTCGGGGATGCCGGGGTCCAGGTGATGGCATACCATCAGCATGTCCAGGTGCTCGTCCACGGTGTTCACTGTGTACGGGCGCGTGGGGTTGGTGGAGGAGGGCAGCACGTTGGGTTCCCCGCAAAGCTTGATGATGTCCGGCGCGTGCCCCCCGCCCGCTCCCTCGGTGTGGTAGGCGTGGATCGTCCGCCCCCGGAACGCCGCCAAGGTGTGCTCCACGAACCCCGATTCGTTGAGGGTGTCGGTGTGAATGGCTACCTGTACGTCGAACCTCTCCGCCACCGCCAAGCAGTTGTCGATGGCCGCCGGCGTGGTCCCCCAGTCCTCGTGCAGCTTGAGACCCATCGCCCCGGCCTCGATCTGCTCCCTCAGAGCGGTGGGCAGGCTGGCGTTCCCTTTGCCGAGAAACCCAAAGTTCAGGGGCAGGCCCTCGACCGCTTGGAGCATGCGATGGATGTTCCAGGGGCCGGGGGTGCAGGTCGTGGCGTTGGTGCCGGCCGCGGGCCCTGTGCCCCCCCCAAGCATGGTGGTGACGCCCGCCATCAGCGCCTCCTCGACCTGCTGGGGGCAGATGAAGTGAATGTGGGCATCGATCGCCCCGGCGGTGGCGATCAACCCCTCTCCTGCGATCACCTCGGTGCCGGGGCCGATGACCAGGTCCACGTCCGGCTGGACGTCGGGGTTGCCAGCCTTGCCGATGCCGGCGATGCGGCCCCCTTTGAGCCCGATGTCCGCCTTGACGATGCCCCAGTGATCCAGGATCAGAACGTTCGTGATCACGGTGTCCACGGCGTGGGCGGATGACGCTTGCCCCTGGCCCATCCCGTCGCGGATTACTTTACCCCCTCCGAACTTGACCTCCTCCCCATAAACCGTGTGGTCCTCTTCGACTTCGATCCACAGAGAGGTGTCGCCCAGGCGCACCCGGTCCCCCACGGTCGGGCCATAAAGCTCCGCATAGGCCCGGCGGTCAATCCCGTTCATCGGTCGTCCTCCAGCGCCCCCATCACCTTGCCGTTGAACCCGTACACCCGTCGCGCCCCACCGTACTCGACCAGCTCCACCTCCCTCTGCTGACCCGGCTCGAAGCGCACGGCCGTGCCCGCGGGGATGTTGAGCCGGAACCCGAGCGCCGCCTGCCGATCGAACCTCAGCGCCTCGTTGACCTCGTAGAAGTGGTAGTGGGAGCCCACCTGGATCGGCCGGTCTCCGGTGTTGACCACGACCAGGGGCCGCGTCCTGCGGCCCGCGTTCAATATCACCGTTCCCTCTGGGGTCAGGATCTCGCCGGGCTTCATGGGGCCTCCTCACCGAATCGGGGCGTGGACCGTCACCAGCTTGGTTCCGTCGGGGAAGGTGGCCTCCACCTGCACCTCGGTGATCATCGAGGGCACTCCGTCCATCACATCCTCGCGGCGGAGCAGGGTGGTGCCGTAGTCCATCAGCTCGGCCACGCTACGGCCCTCGCGGGCTCCTTCGAGGATGGCCGCTGAGATGTATGCCACCGCCTCCGGGTAGTTCAGCCGCAGGCCCCGCGCCTTGCGGCGCTCGGCAACCAACGCGGCGGTGAAGAGCAGAAGTTTGTCCTTCTCGCGGGGGGAAAGCTCCATGGCTGCCTCCTTGGGGTCTCCTCTACCTGGACCCGTGCCGAGACGGGTCAGGTGTTCCAGATGCGAGGTGCGCATGCCCGCCGATCCGCAAAGATCGGCCGCAGGACCTCCCAGACTCTCACAAAGCACCGACGTGCCCTCTCGGCGTGGTGCCCGAGATACCGGCACACCAAGGCGTCCCGAAGCTGGGTGGCGCTGACCAGCTCCTCTGCCCCCGACGTGGAGGCGTCCAGCACCGCCCGGACCCGCTCTACCGCTTCGGGATGGCTCGTGGCGCAGAGCAAGCTCGCCACTACCGTGTAGCCCCCCAACCCCCAAGGGGCTCGGAAGGGCCGGGGCTCCCTTCCCAAACGGGTCCGTTCCAGCACCAGGGGCGAGCCGTCGCGCCAAAGCTCGAAGCTCTGGCTCCAGCTTCCTTGGTCGTAAGGAGCCCCAGACCCGGGGAGCCCCACACACAGGATCTCCCACCCCAGAAACCCCCCGTCGCCGATGAGATCGACGCGGGTGTGCAGATCGGCGCGGGCCCCGCTGAACAGAATGGTCTCCTGGGGGAGCCACTCGAGGATGCCTCCTGGTTCTACCCTGAGCCGGTGCCCCTGGTTGGCCCGAGGACCGTGGCTCCGGTATATCTTGGTTGCGGCAGGGGTCGTGATCAGTGCGTGCGCCCCCTCTCCCGCCCGGATGCGGACCCGGAGCCGGTCCCCAGCCACCACCCCGCCGGGCGGGTGCAGCAGATACACGTGGCAGGCACCCCCATCCTCGGGGTAGAAAGGCCGTTGCACCAGGAGGGGGCCTCGGTGGTGTCTGTGAGCCAAGACCGTCCGACCGTCTGCACGGGCGAACTCCAGGACCAGCTCTCCCTTCCACCCCGTCTCCGCCGAGGCGTGTCGCAAGGCCGGAGGCTTCTCCCCGATGGGCCCGCCGCCGGCCGGATGCGCTGGCGCCCCTCCGGCCTCAAACGGTGAGATATCGTTGGACCAGATGCTCATCAAGGCTCTCGATCGGACCACTCGCCACGGTTCGTCCCTTCTCCATGATGAAAAAGTCCCGGGCTACGCGCCGCGCGAACGGCAGCTTCTGTTCCACCAATAGCACGGTCACGTTCCCCTCGCGGTTCAGATGCATGATCACGTCGCCGATCTCGTGGACGATGTTGGGTTGGATCCCCTCCGTGGGCTCGTCCAGGATCAGAAGCTTCGGATCGATCACGAGCGCCCGCGCAATCGCGAGCTGCTGCTGCTGTCCGCCGGAGAGGTCCCCCCCCCGACGGTGCCGCATTTTTCGGAGTGCAGGAAATAGCTCGAAAACGGAGTCGGGAATCTCCCGCAGGCCGTCCCGGCGCGCACCCAACCCCACCCGGAGGTTCTCCTCCACCGTGAGATGGGGAAACACCTCCCGCCCCTGGGGAACGTACCCGATCCCGAGACGGGCACGGATCTCGGGGGGGTGCCCCGACAGCTCGCGGCCTTCGAACACGATGCTGCCGGATCGGATCGGGAGCAGGCCCATCACCGCTTTGAGAAAAGTGGTCTTGCCCACACCGTTGCGCCCCACGATGCAGGTGCAGGACCCTTCGGGCACGCTCAGCCGGAGGTCCCAAAGGATATGGCTTCCGCCGTAGTACTGATTGAGACCGCTGACCTCGAGCACCCTCAGCTCCCCAGGTACACCTCGATCACGCGGGGGTCGTTTTGCACGGCATCCATGCCGCCCTCGGCGAGCACCCGACCCTCGTGCAGCACCGTGACCCTGCGCGCGATGTTGCGAACGAACTCCATGTCATGCTCCACCACCACGACGGTGCGCTCTCCTGCAAGGGAGGTCAGCAGCTCCGCCGTGCGGTCGGTCTCTCCGGCCGTCATGCCGGCCACCGGCTCGTCCAAGAGCAGCACCCGAGGATCCTGGACGAGTAACATTCCGATCTCAAGCCACTGTTTCTGGCCGTGGGAAAGCAGTCCGGCCCGGACGTGCATGCTTTCGGTCAGTCCGACGAGCTCCAGCACCTGTTCGATGCGCTCCCGTTCCCCTCCGGTCAGCCGAGCGAACAGGCTGTGCCAGACCCCCTTGTCCCCCCGGAGGGCGAGCTCGAGGTTCTCGAACACGCTGTGCTGCTCGAACACGGTGGGTGTCTGGAACTTGCGGCCGATCCCCGCCTGGGCGATCTGTGTCTCGGTGAGCCGGGTGAGGTCCACGGACTGCCCAAAAAACACGGTGCCGGCGTCCGGGCGTGTCTTCCCCGTGATCACGTCCATGAGAGTGGTCTTGCCGGCTCCATTGGGCCCGATGATGCACCGCAGCTCACCGTCCTCGATGTAGAGGTTCAGATCGTCGAGGGCCTTGAACCCGTCGAAGCTGACCGTCAGACCCTCCACATAGAGGATGACGCCATGGCTCGTGTCCGGGCCTTCCCTGGGGGACGAGGGGGCTCGTCCCTTGGGCTCGAGGCCGTGGCATCGCGGCCCCCTGCTTACCGGTTCGACGTGCATGAGCCCTTTCCCTTGGGAAAACGGTTCAGAAGTGCGGCAGCCCCTTCGGGAAAGAAAAGGGTTACGCCGATGAACAGCGCGCCGAGAACGTACAGCCACAGCTCGGGGGAGACGACGGTGAACCAGCTCTTGATCCCGTTGACCAGCATCGCGCCGACCAAGGCCCCGACAAGGGTCCCTCTACCGCCCACGGCAACCCATATCGCCATCTCGATGGATCCGGCGGGCTGCATTTCGCTGGGGTTGATGATGCCCACCTGGGGAACGTACAGGGCTCCGGCGAGCCCACACAGGACCGCCGACAGGGTCCAGACAAAGAGCTTGTAGTGGAGCGGGTTGTATCCGGAGAACATGACCCGGCTCTCGGCGTCGCGTATGGCAGCGAGCACCCGGCCGAGCTTGGAGGTGACGATGTACCGGCATAGGAGGTACGTGAGCAGGAGGAGCACGGCGGTAACGATGTAGAGGCCCAGCTTGGTGGAGGGGGCCTGAAGGGAAAATCCCAGGATTCGCTTGAAGTCGGTGAGGCCGTTGTTCCCCCCAAAGCCTGTCTCGTTCCGGAAGAACAGGAGCATGAGGGCGTAGGTCATCGCTTGGGTGATGATCGAGAAGTAGACCCCCTTGATCCTGGAGCGGAACGCGAAGTAGCCGAAGACATAGGCCAGCAGGGCCGGCACCAGAACCGCCATGAGCAGGGCAAACCAGAACCGGTCGAACCCGTACCAGAACCAGGGCAGCTCCTTCCAATCGAGGAACACCATGAAGTCCGGCAGGTTGCTCCGGTAGACCCCTTCCCCCGCCATGGCGCGCATGAGATGCATCCCCATGGCGTACCCGCCCAGGGCGAAGAACACCCCGTGCCCGAGGCTCAGGATTCCCGTGAACCCCCAGATGAGGTCCATTGCCAGGGCCACCATGGCGTAGCAGAGGAACTTGCCAAGGAGCATGACCATGTAGTCGGGAACGTGGAGCCATGTACCCGGCGGCGGCACGAGGTTGAGCACGGGAACCCCGACGATGCCGACGGCGGCGACGAGGGCCGTAACGAGCCAGCCCCGCCGTGAGTGCATGCCCGCTAGGCGATCGAACCGTGATCCCATCATGTCAGCCTTCGGCCGTTCGACCCTTCAGGGCGAACATCCCCTGGGGCCGCTTCTGGATGAACAGGATAATGAACGCCAGCACCAGGATCTTCCCGAGCACGGCGCCCGTGTACGGCTCTAAGAACTTGTTCACCACGCCCAGGCAGAGAGCCCCCCACACGGTGCCCGCGATCTTCCCCACCCCCCCCAACACGACCACCATGAAAGAGTCCACGATGTACGCCTGGCCGAGTTCCGGGCCCACGTTGCCGATCTGGGACAGGGCCACCCCGCCCAGCCCCGCGATGCCGGAGCCGAGCCCAAACGTCCACATGTCCACCCGTGACACCGAGACCCCCATGCACGCGGCCATGGATCGGTTCTGGGTGACGGCGCGCACCCTCAGACCGAGCGGGGTGCGGCGGAGAAGCACCCACACGAGGGCCACGGCAAAGAAGACGAACAGGACGATGGCGACGCGGTTGTGGGTCAGCACGAGCCCTTGCATCACCTCTGTCCCCCCCGACATCCACGTCGGGCTGGCAACCTCCACGTTCTGGGCCCCGAACACCAACCGTACCGTCTGGATCAGGAGAAGGCTGATCCCCCACGTCGCCAGCAGGGTCTCCAGGGGTCGCCCGTAAAGGTGGCGAAGAATGCACCGCTCTAGGACCATTCCCATCACGGCCGACACGCCGAAGGCCATCGGCACGGCGGCCACGAGGTACCAGTCGAACCACCCCGGCAGGTAGGTGCGGAACAGGTTCTGGGTCACGAAGGTGGCGTAGGCTCCCAGCATGAGCATCTCACCGTGGGCCATGTTGATCACGCCCATCAGGCCGAAGGTGATGGCCAGCCCCAATGCTGCCAGAAGCAGCACGCTGCCGAGGCTCACCCCATAGAACAGGTTGCGGGAGAGAGAGACGAGGGCCAGCCTCCGTTCGATGGTGCGGATCGCATCGGCGGCCGCGGCGCGCACCTCTGGGTTTGGCTCCATGGTGAACTCGCCGGCTTCGTTCGTCTGGAGCATCCGCCGCAGCCTCTCCCTGACGTTCGCATCGGCAGAAGCCCCGAGCGTCCGGACGGCAGAGAGCCGACGGCGAGGGTCCTGGCTGTCGATCTCGATCTGGGCTAAGGCCAGCTGCAACGCCTGCCGTACCTCGTCGTCCCGCTCGGCCTCCAGCGCGGCCCGGATGGCCCCCGCAGCGTCCGGACGAGGTCGTTTGGCCAGCTCCCTTGCAGCAGCCAACCGGACCTCGGGGCTGGAGGAGGAGAGCTGGAGCCTCGCGATGACCGGCAGCAGCACCCGGCGGACCCGGTTGTTGATCACGGGCGAACGTAGGCGTCCGCTCCCAACCGCCACCCGCTCGCCGGTCACAATGTCTCGGGCGAAGGCCCCGCCACCGTCGAGTATCAACACCCGCCCCTGCTCGTCGACACGAAGCTTCCTGTCGCGGAGGGCCTCGAGGGCCGGGAGGGCGGCGGGGTCTCCCAGGGCCCCCAGCACCTTGATCGAACGCAGAATGGTCCTCCGGCTCTTTGCCCCCAACCCCTGCAAAGCTTCCTTGAGGCCCGCAGCGCTTGCCGTGCTGTTGCCGAGGCACGCGAGAGAGATGATCAGGGCGAGGAGGCCCATGGATGCGATTCTGTTGAGGGACATGGTCCTCTGTACCGGGTCTGTCTCCGGCGCCCCCCGCCAGGAAAGCCGGGGGCGCCGGAGTCGGTTTATTTGTATCTCGGTTCGGTGCAGTTGCCGCACACCCATGGATAGGTCCAGTCGGCTACCTTTTTGGCGCTGTCGGGTAGGTACGGGCTCCAGGGTTCCGCACGGATGGGGCCGTCGGTCTGCCACACGATGTCGAACTGGCCGTCCTCTCGGATCTCGCCGATGAAGACCGGCTTATGGAGATGGTGGTTCTTCGGGTCCATCCGGATCTCATACCCAGAAGGTGCCTTGAACGTCTGATAGCCCATGGCCTGCCTGACCGCGTCCACATCCGTGGTCCCTGCTTGGAGCACGGCCTGGGCCCACATCTTGATCCCGATGTAGGTGGCCTCCATCGGATCGTTCGTCACCCGTTTGTCGCCGCCGGGGAGGTTGTGCTTCTTGACGTACGCCTTCCACTTCTTTACGAACTCCCGGTTCTCGGGGGTGTCGATGGACATGAAGTAGTTCCAGGCCGCCAGGTGACCCACGAGGGGCGCCGTGTCGATGCCCCGCAGCTCTTCTTCACCCACAGAAAAGGCGATGACAGGGATATCCTCGGCCCGAACCCCCTGGTTTGCCAGCTCCTTGTAAAAGGGCACATTCGAGTCGCCGTTGATGGTAGAGATGACGGCTGTCGGTTTTGCTGCTGCGAACCTTTTGATGTTTGCGACGATGGTTTGATAGTCGCTGTGCCCGAAAGGGGTGTAGATCTCCATGATGTCGTCGTCACTGACGCCTTTCTGGTGCAGGAAAGCGCGAAGGATCTTGTTGGTGGTACGCGGATACACATAGTCGGTGCCGAGTAGCACGAACCGTTTTGCGCCACCGCCCTCCTCGCTCATGAGGTACTCAACAGCCGGGATCGCTTGCTGGTTGGGGGCAGCCCCGGTGTAGAAGACGTTGTAGGAGCACTCTTCCCCTTCATACTGCACGGGGTAAAACAGGAGGGCGTTGAGCTCTTCAAACACAGGGAGTACAGACTTTCTGGACACCGAGGTCCAGCAGCCGAACACGACCGCAACCTTATGCTTTTCGATCAGCTCGCGGGCCTTCTCTGCGAACAGGGGCCAGTTGGATGCTGGGTCCACCACAATGGGCTTGATCTTCTTTCCCAGCAGCCCCCCCGACTCGTTGATCTCCTCTATGGCCATCAGCGCGACGTCCTTCAGGGAGGTCTCGCTGATGGCCATGGTCCCGGACAGGGAATGCAGGATGCCGACCTTGATGACCTCCTCCTCTGCGGCACCATAAGAGGGCGCGGTCAGAAGTGCGCCGAGTGCCGCCGTGGCGATCATGGTTCTTAGACGTTTTCTCCCTTGCCGCATCGGTTTCCTCCTTCTCCTCTATGGCTGTCGGCCCGGCGGGGTATGCACCCCGTGGCCGGCAGCGGGTGGCGGGCCCTGGACTGGGCCAACCTCTGGCCTCGGTTTCCCTCCGGGGCCCCCCGGACGCGAACGCCTGCCGCGGGCTCGGCCCCGGCGCCATGCGGAGTCGGTTCGAGAGGGTGCGCAGGGCCTGGCGAACTCAGGGGTGGGTCTACTCAAAAGGTGTGCCAGGGGGAGGAGGTGGGGATGCTCTCGCATAACTGTTTGAAATGTATTTTGAATCTGTCCGGGGGGTGGAGGGGCGGGAAGAGGGTGGGAGTGGTTTGTGGGACAAAAATGAATCGAATAGCGCCATACTATACATTTATGCATGCACGCGAGATCGTCATAACGTTTTGGTCATCATCCCCAGCGCCGGGCATGGCCCCCCGGGTCTTCAATGACCCCTTGCCCTGCGGTGCGCCCGACGGGGGCCCTGCCCCCCTCCTCCGGCTGGGGTTCTGCTACCCGCTCCCCGACCCTTGCCTCGGCCCGCCCCCATGACACGACCGAGCCCGAGCCGCCTCCCTCGCACCGTGATCGCCCTGGGGTGGGTGAGCCTGCTCACCGACCTGTCGAGCGAGATGATCTATCCCCTGCTCCCGGTGTTCCTGACCGGGGTGCTGGGGGCCGGGGCAGCCGCCCTGGGGGTGATCGAGGGGGTGGCCGAGGCCACGGCCTCGGTCCTCAAGGTGGTGTCCGGCTACTGGTCCGACCGGGTCCGGCGCCGCAAGCCCCTGGTGCTGGCCGGGTACGCCGCGGCGGGGGCGGCCCGGCCCCTGATCGGGCTCGCCACGTCGTGGGTGGGGGTGCTGGGCCTGCGGTTCGCCGACCGGGTGGGCAAGGGGGTCCGGACCTCGCCCCGGGACGCCCTGATCGCCGACACGGTGGACCCGGCCCGGCGGGGCCGGGCCTTCGGGTTCCACCGGGCCATGGACCACGCCGGCGCCGTGGCCGGCCCGGTGGCGGCGGCCGGGCTGTTGGCCCTGGGGATGCCCCTACGGGGGGTGTTCCTGCTCGCGGCCGTGCCCGCGGCCGCGGTGATCCTGGTGATCGTGAAGGGGGTGCGGGAGCCGGCGGCCCCCGCTCCCCGCCCCCCTGCCGAGCCGGGGGTGGCCGGGTCCATGGAGCCGGGGTTCGGCCGGCTCCTCGCGGCCCTGGTGGTGTTCACCCTGGGCAACTCCACCGACGCGTTCCTACTGCTGCGCCTGACGGACGTGGGGGTGCCGGCGGCCGGGGTGGCCCTCTTGTGGTCGGCCCACCACGCGGTGAAAATGGGGGCGAACCTCCTGGGCGGGCGCCTCGCGGACCGGGCCGGCCGCAGGCCGGCGCTCCTCGGAGCCTGGGCCCTGTACGCGGCCGTGTACGCCGGGTTCGCCCTGGCCGAGGCCCCGGCCGTGCTGGTGACCCTGTTCCTGGCCTACGGGGCCTACTTCGGGCTCGCCGAGCCGGCCGAGCGAGCATGGGCCGCGGACCTCGCCCCCCGGGGGCTGCGGGGCCGGGCCTACGGCCTGTACCACGGTGCCGTGGGCCTGGCCGCCCTGCCGGCGAGCCTGGGGTTCGGCCTCCTCTGGAAGGCCTTCGGCGCACCCGCGGCGTTCGCCACCGGTGCGGCCCTGGCCCTGGCCGCCGCCGCCCTGCTCCTGGCGGTGCCGGCCCCCCGGCGGCCGGGGGCTTGAGGGGGGACCCCTTTCCCGCTTTGTAGCGCGCCCCTGCCGCGGTATGATTCCTCTCGGCTCCCCTTCCCCAGGGTTCCCTGCCCGGACGGCCGGCCCCGTGGGCGCCGCCGGTGGGGGCCCGGGGAGGGGCGTGCCCCAGCCTATCCGGCCCCCTTCCCGCGCCCCGGGTGGACCCATGGAGCGACACAGCCTTCTGAGCCTGATCGAGAACACCGACCCCGGGATCGTGCTGTTCGACGACCGGTTCACGGTGCGCTACATCAACCGGGCGTTCCTGATGATCTTCGCCGGGATCACAAGCGACGACGTGTTCTCGGGCGACATCATGCGGTTCCACGACGAGGCCGGCCGGGAGCGCATCCGGCAGATGTACCGGCTGATGAAGGACTCGAGCCGCCAGGTGCCGTTCTCGTTCAAGCGCATCGGCGACGGCCGGGACGACCGCTACCTGTTCCTGAAGCTGATCCCCCTGCTGGACCGGGGCATGTCCGACGCCCTCAACTGCATGCTGGTGTACGACATCACCCCGTTCGTGGCCGACCGGGAGCACACGTTCGTCAAGATCCCGGTGAGCTCGGGCCGCGAGATCCACCTGCTGGACCCCGACGAGGTGCTGTTCCTACGGGCCGACAACATCTACTCCCGGGTGCACACCCCCGAGGGCGAGTACTTCTGCGACTTCTCCCTGGGCTTCGTGGAGGAGCGCCTCCCCTCCGACCGGTTCTACCGGATCCACCGCAGCTACATCGCCAACCTGGCCCGGGTCCGCAAGGTGGTGCGCGGCTCCAGCGGCTACACCCTGCTCATGCGGGGCAGCGACCTGCCTTTGCCCGTGAGCCGGGCCCGGGCGCCGGAGCTGTTCTCCCGCCTGGGCCTTCGCTGAGGCCGGCCGCCGCCGCTCACCAACCCCTGGCGGCCCCTCACCAGCCGTGGGCGCAGGTGGCCAGTGCGGCCTTGAAGCGGTCCCCAGAACGGGGTTTGATCTTCCCCGGCCTGCCCGACGGAACCCGCACGAGGAGGTGACACCATGGAGCGAAAGGCACCAATGAGAAGCGCGGACCCCGCCGGCGTGGAGATGCTGGAGATCGCGGAGCGCGACCGCCTGGACTCCGTGTGGGAACGGCTGGAGAAGCAGCAGCCCCAGTGCGGCTACGGCCAGCTCGGCACCTGCTGCCGGATCTGCGTCATGGGCCCGTGCCGGATCGACCCGGTGGGCGACGGCCCCACCCGGGGGGTGTGCGGGGCCACGGCCGACACCATCGTGGCCCGGAACCTGACCCGCATGGCCGCGGTGGGCGCGTCGGCCCACTCGGACCACGGCCGCAAGGTGGCCCTCACCCTCAAGGAGGTGGCCGAGGGCACGGTGACCGACTACCGGATCACCGACACCGAGAAGCTCACCGCGGTGGCCGCGAAGCTCGGGATCGCGGTCGAGGGCCGGTCGTTCCCGGACGTCGCCAGGGACGTGGCCGACGCGGCGCTCCACTGCTTCGGCAAGCAGGACGACGCGCCCATCGCGTTCCTCGAGGCGTACATGCCGGCCAAGCGGTTCGAGCGGCTCAAAAAGCTCGAGGACGACCTGCTGGCGTCCACCGGCGCCAGGTACGGGCTCCTGCCCCGGGGCATCGACCGCGAGTCGGTGGACATCCTCCACCGCACCCACTTCGGGTGCGACGCCGACCCCCTGTCCCTGGTGCTCCAGTCGGTGCGGTGCTCCCTGGCCGACGGGTGGGGCGGGTCCCTCATCGCCACCGAGCTCCAGGACGTGCTGTTCGGCACCCCCCGGGTCAAGACCGTGCGGGCGAACCTGGGGGTGCTCGAGGAGGACATGGTCAACCTCATCGTCCACGGCCACGAGCCCATCCTGTCGGAGAAGGTGGTGGAGCACGCCCTGTCGGACGAGATGCAGCAGCGGGCCCGGGACAAGGGGGCCAAGGGGATCAACGTGGCCGGCCTGTGCTGCACCGGCAACGAGGTGCTCATGCGCCAGGGGGTGAACGTGGCCGGCAACGAGCTCCACAGCGAGCTCGTGATCATGACCGGCGCGGTGGAGGCCATGGTGGTGGACGTCCAGTGCATCTACCCGGCCCTGGCCGACCTCGCGGCCTGCTACCACACCAAGCTCATCACCACCAGCGAGCAGACCAAGATCCCGGGGGCCCTCCACATCCAGTTCGAGGAACACCGGGCCGACGCGGTGGCCCGCCGGATCGTGGAGACCGCCATCGACGCGTTCGAGGCCCGCAACCGGGGCCGCGTGTACATCCCGCCCCACTCCGAGGAGGCCGTGGTGGGGTTCAGCGTGGAGGAGATCCTCAAGGCCCTGGGCGGCACGGTGGCGCCCCTGGTCAAGGTGATCGCCGACGGCGCGATCAAGGGGGTGGTGGGCGTCGTGGGGTGCAACAACGTCAAGGTGCGCCAGGACTCGTTCCACCGGGAGCTCACGGCCGAGCTGATCGCCCGGGACATCCTGGTGATCGGCACCGGGTGCTGGGCCATCGCGGCGGCCAAGGCCGGCCTGATGCAGCTCTCCACTCGGGAGCAGGCCGGCCCGGGCCTCAAGGCGGTGTGCGAGCAGCTCGGCATCCCGCCGGTGATCCACATGGGCTCGTGCGTGGACTGCTCGCGCATGCTCGTGCTGGCCGGGGCCCTGGCCGACCACCTGGGCGTGGACGTGGACGCCCTGCCCCTGGTGGGCTCGGCCCCCGAGTGGACCACCGAGAAGGCCGTGGCCATCGGCACCTACTTCGTGGGCACCGGGGTGCCGGTGCACCTGTGGCCCGTGCCCCCGGTCCTCGGCAGCCCCGCGGTCACCAAGATCCTGACCGAGGACGCCAAGGGGGTGCTCGGCGGCTACTTCTTCGTGGAAGAAGATCCCAAGGCCGCCGCGGACCGGATGGAGGCCATCATCGCCGAGAAGCGCGCCGGGCTCGGCCTGTGAGCGGGGAGGGAGCCATGAGAAAGATCTTCGTGGACTACACGCGTTGCGTGGCGTGCAAGGGGTGCGAGATCGCGTGCGCGGTGGAGCACCATCCCAGCCGGAGCCTCGCGGACCTGGTGGGGGACGGCCGGACCCAGGTCAACGTGCGGGTGCTCGCCGTGGAGCACGAGGCGTTCCCGGTGTCGTGCCGGCACTGCGACCCGGCCTGGTGCATGGCCGCGTGCCCGGCCGGGGCCATCTCCCGCGACCCGGTCACCGGCGCGGTGATCCTGGACCAGGCCCGGTGCAAGGCGTGCGGCATGTGCGCCATGGTGTGCCCGTTCGACGCCATCGCGTTCAAGGTGACCCACGCGTCCCCCGGCGGCCGGGAGACCGCGTTCAAGTGCGACCTGTGCTCCCACCGGGTCCGGGAGGGGCGGCTTCCGGCCTGCGTGGAGGCGTGCCACTCGGGCGCCCTGGCGTTCCGCGAGCACGAGGAGGTGCGCCGGGACCGGGCGACACGCAACCTGCGGGAGTACCTGCTCGGCGAGCGCGCCCTGCCCGACACCTTCGCCCTGTACCGCGAGCTCCGGCGCAAGGAGTTCGCCCGGCGCGGGGAGCCGGCGCCGTGAAGGTCGTCACCGTGGGGGCGGGGGTGGCCGCCGCCGAGTTCGTGGAAACCCTCCGGAACGAAGGGTTCCGGGGCGAGATCGTCATGATCTCGGCGGAGGGCTTCCCGCCCTACTCCCCGTGCGTCATGCCGTTCTTCCTGGCCGGCGACCCCCTCGAGACGGCCTACTGGAAGGGCGCCGACTTCTACGACCGGCTCGGGGTGACGCCCCGCCTGGGGGACCCCGTGGTGGAGGTGGACGACGGCAAGGTGCGCACCGCCTCCGGAGCGGTGGAGACCTTCGACCGGCTGCTCTACGCTCCGGGCTCGAAGGACCGGTACCCCGAGCCCTCGTGGCTCGGGGTACACGGCGTGTTCGGGTTCAAGACCCTGAGCGACCTCACGGCCATCGACCGGCACATCCGGGAGACGGGCGTCCGCCGGGCGGTGATCTTCGGCGGCGGGTTCATCGGCGTGGACGCGGCCCTGGCCCTGTGGCACCGGGGCCTCCAGGTCACCGTGGTGCACCGGAACAACCGGCTCCTGTCCCGGATGACCGACGAGGAGGGGGGCAAGTTCGCCACCCGGCTCCTGGCCGAGCGCACCGGCATCGAGGTGCGCCTCGAGACCCGGGTCACCGCCGTCAACGCCCGGGACGGGGCGCTCGCGTCGGTGGACCTGACCGACGGCACCTGGATCGAGACCCCCCTTCTGATCGTCGCCACCGGCGTGACCCCCGAGTCGGGGCCCCTCACCGGGGCCGACCAGGGGGTCGCGGTGGACGAGGCCCTGCGGTTCGACCCCCGGGTCTACGCGGCCGGGGACGTGGCGGTCACGCCCCACGCCGTGGACGGCCGGCCCGGCCTGTACGCCCTGTTCCCCAACGCCGTGGAGCAGGCCCGGGTGGCGGCCCGGCACCTGGTGAGGGGCGAGGGCGCGTACCCCGGCTCGGTCGACGCCAACGTGCTCCGCAAGCACGTGGACTTCCCGGTGGTCTCGGCCGGCCGGTTCGAGGGGGAGCCCCTCACCTGGCAGGACGCCGACCGGTTCCGGCGGGTGTACCTGAAGGACGGGCGGATCAACGGGTACATGCTGGTGGGCGACATGGCCGCCGCCGGCTACCTGCACCGGCTCTACCTGGAGCAGACCCCGGCCGAGCGGGAGGTCTCGGGTCTCCTGTCCGACACCGCGGGCACGAGCTACTACCGGAGGGCCGTGGGACTGGCTGGCCGGTGAGAGGCGGGCGGATCCAGCTGTGTGTCACAGCGCCTCTTCCCCCCGCTCGCCGGTGCGGATTCGCACCGCCTCCTCCACGGCCAGCACGAAGATCTTCCCGTCTCCGATCTTGCCGGTACGCGCGCTGCGCTCGATGGCCTCGACCGCGGCCGGGGCCAGCTCGTCGGGCACTACCACCTCGATCTTCACCTTGGGAATGAAGTCCACCGTGTACTCGGCACCCCGGTAGTGCTCGGTGTGGCCCTTCTGCCGCCCGAACCCCTTGACCTCAATGGCGGTCATGCCCTGGATCCCGGCCTCCTTGAGGGCGTCCTTCACGTCGTCGAGCCGGAACGGCTTGATGATGGCCTCGATCTTCTTCACGGCTGCCTCCTTACTTATGGCTCGGTTTCCACCGCGGCCCGGAGCCGGGCCAGAATGCGCTTTCTCTTATCCTCCCCCTCGATCCGGCCGCCCAGCAGGTCTCGCACGTGGAACACGTCGCGGGCCTGGGGCCCCTGGGTCGTGACCATCGCGTGGATCACGGTGAGGCCCAGCTCGTCCAGGGCCGCCGTCAGGGCGGCGAGGAGCCCGGGCCGGTCCCGACATGTGACCTCAATGATAGAGTGTACCGGCGAGCCGGGGGTGAGGGCCACGCGGGTGGGAACGGGCATGGCCGCCACCCGGCGATCCACGAGCCCCGGCTGCCGGGGCCTGGGCCGGCCGGCCGCCAACGCCTCGCCGAGGATCTGCCTTAGCCGCTCCCTGCCCGGGGGGTGATCCGGCGGGTGGCAGCGAAACCATAGGTGCAGCAAGCCCCGGGGCCAGGCGTGGACCTGGAACATGCGGATGTCGAAGCCGAGCCGGGTCAAGGCGGCGGATGCCGCCGACAAGGCCCACGGCGGCGGCGTCGAGATCACCCCCAGGATCTCCACAGGCCCGAAGGGGGTGGCTACCGTCTCCCACCGGCAGGGGGCTTCGCCCAGCCGCGCCGTCGTACGGACCAGTGTGGCGAGGAGATCAGGGGGCACCTGGAGTAGCTCGGCCGTGGGCACCTCGGCCATCAAGGAGCGCTCAGCCGCGCCGCCGCAGGCCCGCGAGGCTCGCTCTCGCAGCGCCTCGGGTGGCACCGATGGGGCTGTCCGGGCCGCACGGGCTCGGCTGTGAAGCGCGAGCAAGAGGTTGCGGGGCCAGGCGGTCCAGGTAGGGTGGTGGGGGCCCGGGTGGGTCGAGGCCAGGTCGGCGTAGGCCAGCACCACGAGCGCGTCCAGGCGCTCGGGGGTCCCGGCGATGTCCCAAGCCTCCCGGGCCGTGCGGGGGTCGTCGGGGTCCCCGCGAAACGCCAGGAGCGGCACGGCATGGTGATGTTCCACCAGCCGGGCCGCCTCCCGGGCCTCCTCCGCCGAAAGCCCGAGGGCCCGCCCGATCCGCTCGGCGTGGGGGGCCCCGGACCGGCCATGGTCACCGGCCGAGATGCACTTGCCCAGGTCGTGGGTCAGGGCGGCCACGCGTAGCACCCAGGGTGTCGGGAGACCGCCGGCGACCCGGGTCAACCACGGCTCCTGATCCTCCAGGGCACCCAGCCACAGCCGTTCGAATGCGGCCAGGCACTCGACGCCGTGGGCTCCCACGGTGAAGGCGTGGCGGGCATCATAGGGCACGGCGTGAGCCGCTTCCCCCAGCAAGGGATCGATGTCCCCCAGCAGACCATGGTCGAGCAGGGCGCCGAGCAGGGGATACGTGGCCGCCCTCCTGCGGATTCGCCTCGCCAGGGCCTCCTGCAGGGCGGCGCGGCGGAGGGGGGACGGGGACCCAGCCAGACGCGCCATCACGGCGGGACGGGGCGTTCCGTCGGAGCAGCAGGGGCCCAGCAGGGCCGAGACCGCCCGGTCCGGGGTGTCGAACCCCTCGGCAGCCGTGACGATGCGGGGGGGATGGGGGAACCCGTCCGCCACGGCTTGCCACAGGGCGGCGATGTCACGGGCCGCCCGGTGGAGCCGGGCAAAGAGCTCCTCGGGGCGTTCTCCGGGTACCACGATTCGGGCCACGGCCTCGTGATGCTCGAAGGTGAGGTGGTCGGTCTTGCGACCTGCTGCCCCGTGGAGAGCCGCTCGGACCCGCTCAAGGAGACGGGCCCCTTCCAAGGCCTGGGGGCCCCGGGGAAGCCGGGCGATCTCCTGGTGAGGGTCGAGTCCCAGACACGCCAAAACCCAACGGGCGGCTTGGAGGTCCCGGAGCCCGCCCCACCCCTCCTTTACGTGGGGCTCCAGAAGGTGGGAGACCTCCCCGAACCGCTCCCGCCGGGTCTCCACGTTCTCGAGAATGGCCCGTGCCCAGGCGCGGGTCCGTCGGGAAGGCCGGGGCTGCACTCCGGCCCGCCTCAGGGCCCGCTCGAACAGGTCGGGATCCCCCAGGAGCAGGCGCGCGTCCAGAAGTGCCGTGGCCGCGGTGAGGTCCTGCCGGGCCACCTCCCGACAGTGGGACGGCGTGCGCAGGGCGTGCCCCACCTCTAGTCCGAGGTCCCACAGGGGGTACAGCACGGGCTCGACCTCCGGTGCGGAGCCGGTGCGCGCCGCGAGGAACAGCAGGTCCACGTCGCTGCGTGGGGCCATCTCCCTGCGGCCGTACCCCCCCAGGGCCACCACGGCCCTACCTGGCCCTGCCCAGCCGGAGGCCCGGGCCAGGTCCACCACCAGCTCGTCCACGAGCCGGGTGAACTCTCCCGGGGACGCCCCGCCTGAGGCCAGCCGGTGTCTGGCCTCGGTCAGGCGGTCCTTCCACTCCGACAAAGGAGCCGTCACAGGGAGTAACCCACCTCGCCATGGGCCGTCTGGTCCAGCCCCACGAGCTCGTCCTCGGGGCTGACCCTCAGGCCGATGGTGGCGTCCAAGACCCGACACAGGACCCAGGTGACCACGAACGCATACACCGCGGCCGCCACCACCCCGACCACCTGAACCCCGAACTGCCGAAGGTCCCCGGTGATTAGACTGCCCGCACCCACCGTGGCGAAAATGCCGGTGGCCAGAGCTCCCCAGGCGCCGCCCACGCCGTGGACCCCGAACACGTCCAAGGCGTCGTCGTAGCCGAGCCGTTCTTTGAGGCACACGGCGCGGAAGCAGATGAGCCCGGCCAGCCCTCCCACCACGATGGCCCAGCCCGGCGTGATGAACCCGGCCCCCGGCGTGATCGCGACGAGCCCGGCCACCAGGCCCGACGCGGCGCCCAGGGCGCTGGGCCTGCCGAACCGGACCTTCTCGGCCGCGAGCCACCCGAGCATGCCGGCAGCGGCCGCCGTGTTGGTGGAAACGAAGGCCAGCACCGCGGTCCCGTTGGCCGCCAGGGCGCTGCCGGCGTTGAACCCGAACCAACCGAACCACAGGAGCCCCGCCCCCAGCAGGGTCATGGTCAGGTTGTGGGGGATGAATCGCTCGGTGGGGTACCCCCGACGTTTGCCGAGCACCAGGATCGCGGCCAAGGCCGACACGCCCGATGAGACGTGCACCACGGTTCCTCCGGCAAAGTCCAGGGCTCCCATCCGGAGCAGCCACCCGCCCTCGCCCCACACCCAGTGGGCCAGGGGGTCGTACACCAGGAACGCCCACAGGACAATGAACAAGGTGTAGGCGCCGAACTTGACCCGCTCGACGAGGGCTCCGCTGATGAGTGCCGGTGTGATAATGGCGAACATCCCTTGGAACACGGCAAAGGCCAGGGTGGGCACCGTGCCGGATAGAGTCTCGGGGGTGAGCCCCGAGAGGAACAACCGGTCCAGGCCCCCGATCCAAGGACCGGGAGAGCCGCCGAACGACAGGGAGTACCCGGCCACGACCCACTGGACCGCGATCACGCCCATGGCGATGAAACTGAGCATCAAGGTGGAGAGGATGTTCTTGGCCCGAACCATTCCACCGTAGAACAGGGCGAGGCCCGGCACCATAAGGAGCACCAGGGCGGAGCTCGCGAGGAGCCAGGCGGTGTCGCCGGGGTTGGGGCCGGTCCCGGCCCATGCCGGGCCGACGACGAGGAGCAGGGCAAGGGCCGGGGCAGCGGCCCGGAAGGGGCAGGCAAAACGCATCGGTTCCTCCTTGCTTCGGTGCGAAAGGGGCTGGCAGGGGGAGGGCCGAAAGCAAGGCGTGTGCCCGGATGAAAAGGGGGGAGAATCCGGCCGCTCTGGAGGGCCCCCCGTCGTTGGGCGAGGGAAGGGAAGGATGTCTGTGACAATTATGTGACGTATGGGGGTGCAGAGATACAGAAATGTTTTAAAAAGGGGGGAGTAAAACAAAAGGGGAAGCCGGGGGCAGCTCTCCGGGGGGGCAAAGAGCAATCGCGATCCCGACTTCCCCAACCGAATTTTCCAAGCTCAGATGAAAAAACTATGCCCCCCTCGTCCCGAGGTGTCAAGTGCTCCGAAAAAAAGTTTTTTGGAAGCATTGAATCTTTTTTATGCGGCTTCGAACCACACCTTCCGCCGGCGCAGATGAGTCCGAATGCGAGCGGGGGGGCGGAACTTGCCCGAAAGCAGCTCCGTGGCCAGGGGATCGAGCACGTAGCGCCGGATGGTGCGCCGCAGCGGCCGAGCCCCGTACCGCGGGTCGGTGCCCTCCTCCACGAGGAACTCCTTCACCTCCGGATCGAAGTCGATCGCGAGCCGTCGGGGCTCGAGGTACCCCTCCACCTCCTTGAGGATGAGCTCGCAGATCCGGAGGGAGTCCTCCCGGCTCAGGGGGCGAAACACGATCACCTCATCGATGCGGTTCACGAACTCCGGGGGGAACTCCGCCCGCAGCGCCTTGAGGCTCTCGCTCTCCACCTCCCCCCCGCCGGTGCACACCCCGAAGCCCGCTCGCCGGTCGAGTTCCTCCACCTCCCGGCTGCCCACGTTGCTGGTCATGATGATAACGGCATCCCGAAATGAGACCTTTCGGCCCTTGCTGTCGGTGAGGATGCCCTCGTCGAGCACCTGCAAGAGAAGCTGATGGAGCTTGGGGTGGGCTTTCTCGATCTCGTCGAACAGGACCACGCACGAGCCCCGGGTCATCACCGCGTCGGTCAGGTAACCCCCCTCGCCGTGGCCGATGTACCCCGGGGGCGCCCCGATCAGCTTGGCGTACTCGTGGGACTGGGCGTACTCGCTGCAGTCCACCCTCACGAGCCGATCCTCGCCCGGGTAGAGCACCCGAACCAGGGCCTTGGCGAGCTCGGTTTTGCCCACCCCGGTCTGGCCCAGGAAGAAGAAGCTGCCCACGGGACGGTCCGGGTCCTTCAAGCCTGCCGCGGCCCGTCGCAGCACCCGGGCCAGCTTCTCCACGGCCTCGCGCTGCCCCACCACCCGCCGTTCCAAGAGCTCCTCCAGCCGGAGCACCCGCTCCGCATCTTCCGGTGCCTCCTCCTGCCGGGGCTCCACCAGGTAGAGGTGGGTCTCCGCCTCTCCCTCGGTCACGGGCACCGAGACCCGCGTAATGTCAAGGTGGGGATTCACGTCCACGCACAGCTGGTATAGGGCATCCTCGATCCGACGCCGCTCCTCCCCCTCGGGTCCGCGCTCCAGGAGACGGGGAAGGATCTCGGCGGGAAACTCCGGGATGCACAGACCCAGAAGGAACCGCACATACTCGCCCCGGTTCCGGAACCGGGCCCCCCCCAGGAGCCGCTGGGTCTCCGTCTCCGTGAAGGAGCGGACCCTCACGAACCGATCGAGGGGTTCGCTGTACCGGAGCACCGTGTTCACCGATACCTTCATGGTTCCCACTCCTTTGCCGCCCCATCGGATCCTTCGCCGACCGCTTCGGGTCTCCCTTACGGATCGGCCGTTCCGGTGCGGCTCGTGACCCCGGCCCTCGGGCGAGGCCCGAGTAAGGGGATGGACCGTGCTCCGCACTTTATATTCATTTTTGTCCACCCCCCGAGCATCGGCAAGGGGGGAGTGGTGCCGGAAAGATGCAAACAAAGTTTTTTTCTCGACCCTCAATGGTTTTGGGCTTGAACGCGTATTCATGACACGATGCTTTTGGTGAGTAATGTATTGCAATACATAAGAAAATGCTTCGGCTGGGGCCCGGAGCTTGTTTGATTTTTCTGCGCCGTGTTTGGCAGGTTTCCGCGGAGGCGGCCTCCGGCCCCGGAGGCCTGCGGGACGGCAGAAAACCTCTTGACCCGTAGGGTTCGTTTGCTCTAGGTTGACGGCCGCCTTTAGCAGGACTGAATCCGATTCAGCAACTCTTAAGCGGGGCGGGGTGGACGCGAGCGTATGAAGAAGGAGGTCCTGGAAAAGCTCAATCTGGGGGGGAAGATCAAGGAGCTTCGTCTGCAGCGAGGGATGACCCTGAAGGACCTGGCTGCGAAGACGGGGTTCAGCCCGGCCCTGTTGAGCCAGGTGGAGAACAACCTGGTGTCGCCGTCCATCTCGACTCTGTGGAACTTTGCCGAGGCCCTGGGGGTGAAGATCGGGTACTTCTTCCATCAGGAGGCCGAGGAGCACACCGACTACGTGTTGACCCGGGCCGGAAAAGAGGCCCTGGTGTACCGGAACGAGCTGCCCCACACCCTGCCGTACCGGGACCTGGCGTACGGTTACGAGGGGCGGAGCATGAGCCCGATCCTCCTCACGTGCGACGAGCCCTGTGAATTCTCTCTCAAAGAGCTCCCGTACGAGGGCGAGGAGTTCGTGCACGTGCTGGAGGGGCGGATCCAGGTGGAGTACGGGGGGCAGCGGTTCGACCTGGGCCCCGGCGACAGCCTGTACTACAACGCCCAGCTTCCCCACAGGATCCGGGTGGGAGACCGGGCGCGGTTCTTGGCGGTCCTGTACGAGGCCAACCGAAACTGAGAGGTGAGGCCCGCAAACTGCGATTGGGAGGTTGCCCACCATGTCCGTTCGTGACGTTGTGATCGTTTCCGCGTGTCGTACCCCCATCGGGGGGTACCTCGGGTCGCTCCAGCCCCTGAAGGTGACCGATCTGGGCGGGGTGGCGGTGGGGGAGGCCGTGCGGCGCGCGGACCTCTCCCCCGACCGGGTGGACGAGTGCATCATGGGGAACGTGCTCCAGGCCGGGGTGGGCCAGAACCCGGCGCGCCAGGCGGCCCTCAAGGGTGGGCTGGCCTCGACCGTGAATGCGTTCACCATCAACAAGGTGTGCGGATCGGGCCTGAAGGCCGTGATGCTGGCCGCCCAGGCCGTGGCCCTGGGGGATGCCGACGTGGTGGTGGCCGGCGGCATGGAGAGCATGTCCAACGCCCCCCACCTCCAGCGCAACCTGCGGGGGGGGGTGCGGTTGGGCAACTTCCCCACCGAGGACGCCATGGTCCACGACGGCCTGTGGTGCGCGTTCAACGACGTGCACATGGGCAACCTGGCCGAGTACACGGCCCGGGAGGCCGGGCTCACCCGGGAGGAGCTGGACGCGTTCGCGGCCCAGAGCCAGCAGAAGGCGGCCCGGGCCATCGAAACGGGCGCGTTCCGCGACGAGATCGTGGCGGTGGAGGTTCCCCAGCGCAAGGGGGACCCCAAGCGGTTCGACACGGACGAGCCGGTCAAGCCGGGCACCACGGTGGAGATCCTGGCCAAGCTGCGGCCGGCCTTCGAGAAGGGGGGCATGGTCACGGCCGGCAACGCCCCGGGGCTGACCGACGGCGCCAGTGCCGTGGTGGTGACGAGCCGGGAGCTGGCCGAGCGCGAGGGGTTGCCGGTGCTCGCCACGATCCGTCACTATGCGGCGGCGCACCGGGACCCCAAGGACGTGTTCTTCGCGCCCATCGACGCGGTGCGCAGGGTCATGGACAAGGGCGGGTACGCCATCGATGACTTCGACCTGATCGAGGCCAACGAGGCGTTCGCGTCCCAGTGCCTGGCCGACGGCAAGGAGCTGGGCTGGGACTGGGACCGGGTCAACGTGAACGGCGGCGCCATCGCCCTGGGCCACCCCATCGGCGCGAGCGGCGCCCGGATCCTGACCACCTTGCTCTACGCCCTCCAGGCCCGGGGCGGCCGGCTGGGGCTCGCCACCCTGTGTCTGGGCGGCGGCGGGGCGGTGGCCATGGTGGTGGAGCGGGGCTAGCCAAGCAGCGAGGGGACGCGCAACCCGACGGAGCGCATCGAGAAGGGAGGAGAGAGCCATGCAGGTGAGCGACGTGAAGAAGGTGGGGGTCCTGGGGGCCGGCACCATGGGCCACGGCATCGCGCAGGTGTTCGCGGCCGCGGGATACCCGGTGGTGCTGCGCGACATCTCGGACGAGTTCGTGCAGCGCGGCATCGCCGCCATCACCAAAAACCTGGACCGCATGGTGTCCAAGGGCAAGCTGGAGGCGGCCCGGAAGGACGAGATCCTGGGCCGGATCCAGGGCACCACGTCCCTCGAGGCCCTGGCCGACGTGGACGTGGCCGTGGAGGCGGCCACCGAGAACCTGGACATCAAGCTCAAGATCTTCGAGGACCTCGATCGCATCACCAAGCCCGAGGCGATCCTCGCCTCCAACACCTCGTCCATCTCCATCACCAAGATCGGCAAGGTCACCGGCCGGCCGGGCAAGGTGATCGGCATGCACTTCATGAACCCCGTGCCGGTCATGAAGCTGATCGAGATCATCCGGGGCCTACAGACCTCGGACGAGACCTACCAGGTGGTGGAGGAGCTGTCCAAAAACCTGGGCAAGGTGCCGGTGTGCGTGAACGACAGCCCCGGGTTCGTGTCGAACCGGATCCTGCTGCCCATGATCAACGAGGCCATCTTCACCCTGTACGAGGGGGTTGCCTCGCCCGAGGCCATCGACACCGTGATGAAGCTGGGCATGAACCACCCCATGGGGCCCCTGGAGCTGGCCGACCTGATCGGCCTGGACGTGTGCCTGTCGATCATGGAGGTGCTCTACGAGGGGTTCGGCGACTCCAAGTACCGGCCCTGCCCGCTGCTGAAGAAGATGGTGGATGCGGGCACCCTGGGCCGGAAGACCGGCAAGGGTTTCTACGACTACTCCGGGTAGAGGAGGACGGCCATGGCGTACGAGAACGTGATCCTGGAGCAGGTGGAGCCCGGCATCTACCGCCTGACCATCAACCGTCCCAAGGCCCTGAACGCCCTGAACGCCGAGACCCTCGACGAGATCGAGGCGGCCCTGCGGGAGGTGGAGGCCGACCCCGGCGCCCGGGCCCTGCTGGTCACCGGCGCCGGCGACAAGGCGTTCGTGGCCGGGGCCGACATCAGCCAGATGCGCTCGCTCACGGCGGCCGAGGCCAAGGCGTTCGCCCTCAAGGGCCAGAAGGTGTTCCGCCGGCTGGAGGACCTGCCGGTGCCGGTGATCGCGGTGGTCAACGGGTACTGCCTGGGCGGGGGGTGCGAGCTGGCCATGGCGTGCGACTGGATCGTGGCGAGCGAGAAGGCCGTGTTCGGCCAGCCCGAGGTGAACCTGGGCGTGACCCCGGGGTTCGGAGGGACCCAGCGGCTCACCCGGATCGTGGGCAAGGCCCGGGCCATGGAGCTGGTGACCACCGGCCGGCAGGTGAAGGCGGCCGAGGCCAAAGAGATCGGGCTGGTGAACCACGTGGTGCCGGCCGAGTCCCTGATGGACGAGGCCCTGGCCCAGGCCCGGACCGTGGCGTCCAAGGGGCCGGTGGCGGTGCGGCTGGCCAAGGAGGCCGTGCAGCGGGGTCAGGACCTGGACCTGGACAACGCCTGCGTGCTCGAGAGCGACGTGTTCGGCCTGTGCTTCGCCACCGAGGACCAGAAGGAGGGCATGGCGGCGTTCCTGGAGAAGCGCAAGGCCGCGTTCCAGGGACGGTGAGGTTGGTTCCCCCTTTTCCGATTCCGGAGGAGTTTCCCCGATGAACTTCGAGCTGGACGACGTACAGACCCTGGTCCGGGACACGGCCCGCCGGTTCGCCCAGGAAGAGGTGGCCCCGCTCGCCGCCGAGATGGACAAGACCGCCACGTTCCGCATGGAGCTGGTGAAGCAGATGGGCGAGCTCGGGTTCATGGGCGTGGCGATCCCCGAGCAGTACGGCGGCGGCGGCATGGACTACCGGTGCTACTCCATCGTGGTGGAGGAGCTCTCGGCGGTGTGCGCCTCGACCGGCGTGGTGGTGAGCGCCCACTCCAGCCTGTGCTGCGACCCCATCTACCGGTTCGGGACCGAGGAGCAGAAGAAGAAGTACCTGGTGCCCCTGGCCTCGGGCCAGATGCTCGGGTGCCTGGGACTGACCGAGCCCCAGGCCGGCACCGACGCGGGCGCCGTGCGCACCACGGCCGTGCTCGACGGGGACGAGTGGGTCCTGAACGGCACGAAGATCTTCATCACCAACGGTGGCCAGGCCGGGGTAGCCGTGGTGATCGCCTCCACGGACCGCTCGGCCAAGCACCGGGGCCTGTCGGCGTTCATCGTGCCGGCCGACGCCCCGGGGTACAAGGTGGCCAAGGAGGAGCACAAGCTCGGCATCCGGGCCTCGTCCACGGCCGAGCTGGTGTTCGAGGACTGCCGCATCCCCAAGGAGAACCTGCTGGGCCAGCCCGGCGAGGGGTTCAAGATCGCCATGCAGACCCTGGACGGCGGCCGGATCGGCATCGCCTCGCAGGCCGTGGGCATCGCCCGGGGCGCCATGGAGCAGGCCATCGCCTACGCCAAGGAGCGCCAGCAGTTCGGACAGCCCATCGCCAACTTCCAGGCCATCCAGTGGAAGTTGGCCGACATGGCCACCGAGATCGACGCCGCCCGGCTCCTGACCTGGCGGGCGGCGTGGATGAAGGACCAGGGCTTCAAGAACTACAGCCGCGAGGCGGCCATGGCCAAGCTGTTCGCCTCGGACGTGGCCATGAAGGCCACCCGGGAGGCGGTGCAGGTGTTCGGCGGCTACGGCTACATCGACGAGTACCCGGTGGAGCGGTACTACCGGGACGCCAAGATCACCGAGATCTACGAGGGCACGAGCGAGGTCCAGCGCATGGTCATCTCCCGGGCCCTGCTGAGGGACTGACGGCATCCACCCGACCAAAGGAGGTACGACGATGAAGATCATGGTGCCGGTTCGGCGGGTCCCGAACCCCGACGTGAAGGTCCGGCTCAAGAAGGACGGCACGGGGATCGAGACCGAGGGCGTGAACTTTCTGGTGAACCCCTTCGACGAGTACGCCATTGAGGAGGCGGTCCGGATCACCGAGAAGTCCGGGGGCGAGGTGTTCCTGGTGTCGATCGGCGGCCCCGAGAACGAGGAGACCCTGCGGGCCGGCCTGGCCCTGGGCGCCCACCGGGCCTACCTGGTGGACCTGGGCGGCGAGTGCTACGAGAGCTCGGGCATCGCCGACATCCTGGCCGCCGTGTTCAAGCAGGAGAACCCCGACCTGGTGATCCTGGGCAAGCAGTCGGTGGACACCGACAACAACCAGGCGGCCCAGATGCTGGCGGCCAAGCTGGGCCTGGCCCAGGCCTGCTTCGCCTACAAGGTGGAGCTCCAGGACGGCAAGGCCGTGGTCCAGCGGGAGATCGACGGCGGCCTCGAGGTGAAGGAGGTGGAGCTGCCGGCCGTGATCACGGCGGACCTACGGCTGAACCAGCCCCGGTACGCGAGCCTCCCGGCCATCATGAAGGCCAAGAAGAAGGAGGTGAAGAAGGTCACGCCCGCCGACCTGGGCGCCGAGCCCAAGAACCGGGCCCGCGTGCTGGGGCTCAGCGAGCCGCCACCGCGCAAGGCCGGGCAGAAGGTCGCGAGCGTGGACGAACTGGTGGACAAGCTGGTCAACGAGGCCAAGGTCCTGTAGGGCCAGGGAGGAGAACCGATGGCGATTCTGTTGATTGCGGAGATGCGCGAAGGGGAGGTCCGGCACGCCACCTTTCCGGCGGTGACGGCGGCCAAGCAGCTGGCCGAGCTCCTGGGGACCGAGTTCGACATCCTGCTGTTGGGCAAGGGCGCCCAGGCCGGCGCCGAGCGGCTCAAGGACCTCGGCGCGGCCAACGTGCTGTGGAGCGAGGCCGAGGCGGTGGCCGAGTACACGGCGGAGGCCCACGCCCAGGCCGCCGCGGACCTGGTGAATGAGAAGGGCTACACCGCGGTGCTCGCGGCGGCCACCACCACGGGCAAGGACCTGATGCCCCGGCTGGCGGGCCTGCTGGACGCCGGCATGGTGAGCGACGCGATCGGGTTCGAGAAGGGCGACGAGGGCATCGTGTACCTGCGGCCCATGTATGCGGGCAACGCCATCGCCCGGGTGGTGATCGACACGCCCATCCACTGCCTGACGGTCCGGGAGACGGCCTTTGACGCGGCCACCCCTGGCGCGGGTTCCGCGGCCGTGGCCGAGGCCCCGGTCAACGTGGACGCCGGCGGCCTGAAGGCCAAGTTCGTGGAGTACCAGCTCACCAAGTCCGAGCGGCCCGAGCTCACCGAGGCCAAGGTGGTGGTGTCGGCCGGCCGGGGCGTGAAGGACGCCGAGGGCGTGAAGCTGATCGAGCAGCTGGCCGACGCCCTGGGCGCGGCCCTGGGCGCCAGCCGGGCCGTGGTGGACGAGGGGCTCCTGCCCAACGACCTGCAGGTGGGCCAGACCGGAAAGATCGTGGCCCCCGACCTGTACATCGCCTGCGGCATCAGCGGCGCCATCCAGCACGTGGCCGGCATGAAGGACGCCAAGGTGATCGTGGCGATCAACAAGGACGAGGAGGCCCCGATCTTCGAGGTGGCCGACTACGGGCTGGTGGACGACCTGTTCAAGGCCGTGCCCAAGCTCATCGAGAAGGTCCAGGCCGCCCGGGCCTCCTGACCCAGCGGAATGAAGCGGGCACCGTAGGGCCTTGGGGGCCCTGCGGTGCCCGCCGTGTGTTCCTGCCGCCCCTGGAAAAGGTGACTTGCACCCTTCCATGCGCTGTTTTGTAGAAGCTAGAGACTAGAAACTAGAGACTAGAGATCTTGGGGGCGAGATTCGTTGCACATGCGTCAAGTTTTTGCGCGGGGGCGCAGTTCCCCAGAGCCGGCTCCCCATGCCTCGACGGTCTGAGGCGGAGCCTCGCTAAAGTTTTGGGGACCTGCGGGCTAGGCGGACGGGCTCTCCAGCAGACCCCATGCCCCCGAGACCGTGAGGGGACGTCAAAGGGGCGCGGTTACGTTTGGAATGCTTGGAGATCTTGGAGGTTTTCGAGCCCTCTAGGGGAAGTCACTGGGAAGCTCCATCAGGCCCCTGCGGGGCCCTACAACGGGGAAGGTAACGTTCCCTGATCCCGGGACCACAGCCGGCGGCGGGGCACGGGATCTACTTCCGGCCGGGCGCGAAGCCGAGCGTTGAGATTCGCCGCGCAGGCACAGGACACGGGAGTTGGTTTCATCACGGGTGCGTGCAAGGGGTACCCTTCCGCGGTCCGGGCGCCGGAGGCTCTGCGCGGCGAGCATAGGGGCCGCGCCCGCCTTTCCGGCAGACCCCATGCCCCCCGGCTCCGATGTCGAGGCGACTTTCGACCGACGACCAACGACTGACGACCAACGACCGAAGTTATATGGAAGGAAAGACCATGGTCAATGGGCTCGATTTCGCGTTGATCCTGTTGGCGGTTGCGGTGGCCGCGGGCGGGATCGTGGCCAAGGCGCGTCGGATCGCCTTGGGGCAACCCGAGGCCCGCTCCGGTGACCTGCGGGCCCGGATCGGCGGGGTGTGTCGGGCGGTGCTCCGCCACGATCGGATCCTACGGGACCAACCCGAGGGCCGCCACCACCTGTACCTGTTCTACGCCTTCGTCATCCCCCTGACCGTGATCGTGGTGGTCCAGGTGGCGTTCGCCCTGCCGCCGGTGCTGGCACGGCCCCTGGGTCTCGCCCTGGACCTGGTGGCGGGGTTCGGCCTGTTCGGAACCGTGCGGCTGTACCAGCGCCGGTACGGCGAGCAGCCCGACCGTCTGGACAACCGGCCCGAGGACCGGTGGGCCCTGATTTTGCTCATGGCGATCTTCGTCACCGGGTTCCTCACCGAGGCGAGCCGGCTGAGCCTTCTGTCCGGGTTCGAGTACCTGTGGAACCCGATCGGGTTCGCCCTGGCCATCCCCCTGCACCTGCTGCCCGAACCCTGGCGGTTGGTGCTCGTCGAGCTCTTCTGGCGGCTCCATCTCTACCTGGTGCTGTTCACCCTGGCCAGCCTGCCCTACGGAAAGCTGGGTCACATCCCGTTCGGGGTGGCCAACATCTTCCTGCGCAACCTGGGGCCCAAGGGCGCGTTCCGGCCGATCGACATCGAGACCGCCGAGGTGTACGGCGTGGGCCAGGTGGAGCAGTTCACCCGGAAGCAGTTGCTGGACCTGGAGGCCTGTGTTCGGTGCGGCCGGTGCCAGGCCCGGTGCCCGGCCTACAACACGGGCAAGAGCCTGAGCCCCAAGAAGGTCATCCAGGACCTCCGGGCCCACTGGATCGCCAAGGCCCCCTGCCTGCGCAAGGGACAGGGTGACGCGTTCGAGCAACCCATGATCGAGGGCGGCGGTGTGAGCCACGACGACATCTGGGCCTGCACCACCTGCCGGCACTGCATGGAGACGTGCCCGATGATGATCGAGCACGTGGACAAGATCGTGGACATGCGCCGGTACCTGGTGCTGATGGAGGGCCAGATGCCCCAGGAGCTGGTGACCCTCAACAAGAACCTGGAGAACAATTTCAACCCCTGGGGCGTGGGGTGGTCTGCCCGGAACGACTGGATGACCCGCCGCAAGGTGAGCCCCCGGATCCTCACCGAGGAGGAGAACCCCGAGTTCGAGGTGCTGCTGTGGGTGGGCTGCGCCGGCGCCTACGACGACCGGTACCAGCGGGTGGTGGCGTCGGTGTGCCGGCTGCTGGACCGGGCCGGGGTGTCCTACGGCGTGCTCGGCACCCAGGAGAAGTGCTGCGGCGACCCGGCTCGGGCCTCGGGCAACGAGTACCTGTACCAGACCCTGGTGGCCGAGAACATCGCGGCCATGGACGCCTTGGGCGTGAAGAAGATCCTGGCCAGCTGCCCCCACTGCCTGAAGACCCTGTCCAAGGAGTACCCCCAGTTCGGCGGGAGCTACGAGGTGGTCCACCACAGCCAGTTTCTGCTGGAGCTGATGACCCAGGGGCGGCTCCGCACCGTGCGGGACCTGCCGGGTCGCCTCACCTTCCACGACTCGTGCTATCTGTCGCGCTACGCCGACATCGTGGCCGAGCCCCGGCGCCTGCTCGGCTCGGTACAGGGGCTGGAGCTCGCCGAGATGCCCCGCTCGGGCACCGAGAACTTCTGCTGCGGCGCCGGCGGCGGCCGGATGTGGATGGAGGAGGAGGGCACCCGGATCAACAACGTGCGGGCCGAGGAGGCCTTGGCCACCGGCGCGGACCTGATCGGCGCGGCCTGCCCGTTCTGCCTGACCATGCTCACCGACGGGGTCAAGGCCCAGAAGAAGGAAGAGGAGGTCCAGGTGCTCGACATCGCCGAGATCCTCGAACGGGTGACCGCCTAGAAGGCCGGGGAGGAGAAGCCATGAAGCGAGCCGTGATCGTTGCCGTGCTTCTGGCCCTCGGCCCCGCGGCCCGAGCCGGGGAGATGGCCCCGGGGTTCCAGCCCCCGGAGAAGAAGATCGAGAAGCCCTACACCAACGACAAGTGCCTGAAGAACTGTCACGGGGTGCCCGGGTTCTCGGCCGGGGGGGCCGACGGGGCCCTGCGCAACCTGTACGTGGACGCCGGGGAGTTCGTGCTCTCCACCCACGGCCAGAAGGGGGTGGAGTGCATCGACTGCCACCGGGACGCGGACCCCAACTTCCACCCCCGCACGGGTTACCCTAAGGTGGACTGCCGGGCCTGCCACGCCAAGAGCCCACCGGCCGATGCCTACCCGCCGGACGCCCTGGCCTGGCTCGAGGCCAAGGGCATCAAGCCCCCGCCCGAGGAGGCCCGCAAGGCGGAGGGGTGGCTCAAGACGAAGCACGGCCAGGCTTTCGCCCGGGGGGACGAGAAGGCTCCGTTCTGCACCGACTGCCACACGGCCCACCGGATCCGAAAGCCCGACGATCCGGCCTCGACCGTGAACCGGGCCAACCTGGCCGCCACCTGCGGCCGGTGCCACGCCGACCGCCTGGAGACGGGCCGGGCGGGGGTCTGGCTCGCCCGGTTCCGGATCGGGGCCCACGGCAAGGGCGACCTGATCAACCGGTACGACGTGACCGAGTGCGCCTCGTGTCACCAGGGTGAGGCGGCCCACGGCGAGAAAACGGTCACGGGCCAGGCCTGCCCCATCTGCCACCGGGTGGCCAAGGGAAAGGGCCGGGAGTGGGCCACCCTCCACGTCCGACCCGACTCCGGCGACCAGCCCCTGGCCTGGGCCCTCTCCTGGCTCTATGAGGCCGGGTTCTGGGTGGCGGTGGCGGGGGGGGTGCTCATCGCGGTGTTCTGGGGTTTCACCAGCCTCTTTCGCCGGGACGACGGCTGAGGCCTTGCGGGAGGAAACGGTCCCATGGCGAAGACCCGATACGGTTTTCTGATCGACCTTCGGCGGTGCATCGGGTGCCGCACCTGCCAGGTGGCCTGCAAGGCCGAGAACGACGTGCCCCTGGGCGTGTACCGCACCTGGGTGAAAGAGGTGGAGAAGGGCGTGTACCCGAAGGTGCGGCGTCACTTCGTGCCGATCCTGTGCAACCAGTGCGAGAAGCCGGCGTGCACCCGGGTGTGTCCCGTGCGGGCCACCTACAGCCTGCCCAACGGCATCGTGTACATCGACCCACACCGATGCATCGGGTGCCGGTACTGCATGGCGGCATGCCCCTACTCGGTGCGGTTCATCCACCCCGAGCGCAAGGTGGCCCAGAAGTGCGACTGGTGCTGGCCCCGGGTGCGCGACGGGTTCGGACCCCCGGCCTGCGTGGCATCGTGCCCCACCCGGGCCATGGTGTTCGGCGACCTGACCGATCCTGAGAGCGAGATCTCCCGGATCCTGGCCCGGGTGCCCACGGCGGTGCTGAAACCCGAGACCGGAAACGGGCCCATGGTGTTCTACATCGGCCTGGACGACGAGGCGGCCCGGCTGGTGGAAGCCGGCGGGGAGGAGTGAGCCATGGACATGAGCCTGCTGTACACCATCCCCCACGCCGTCCCCCCGCGGGAGGCGTTCGGCCTGGCCATCGCCATCTATTTCTACCTGACCGGGCTCTCCGCGGGGTCGTTCATCATCTCCACCCTGGCCTACGGGTTCGGCATGGAGAAGTACAAGCCCCTGGGCAAGGTGGGCGTGGTGCTGGCAACCCTGCTCCTGATCGCGGCGCCGATGTTCCTGCTGCTGCACTCGGGCCGGCCGCTCCGGGCCTGGCACCTGTTCGTATACCTCAACGGCACCAGCCCCATCTCCTGGGGGTCGTTCCTGCTAACCCTGTACCCGATCAACTGTATCATCTACGGGTTTTTCATGTTCCGGGGCAACGCCAAGCTCACCAAGATCTTCGGGCTGATCGGGATCCCCCTGGCCATCATGGTGCACGGGTACACCGGGTTCATCCTGAGCTTCGCAAAGGCCCACGCCCTGTGGCGCACCAGCATGATGCCGATCCTGTTCCTGACCTCGGCCATGGTGAGCGGGGTGGCCATGATGATCCTGGTCACCATCATCAAGGACCGGTTCTTCGGGAAGGAGCGCAAGGTGAACACCGAGGTGGTGTTCGGCCTGGGCAAGATGCTGCTGTGGCTCCTGGTGTTCGACCTGTTCCTGAGCTTTTCCGACCTGAGCGTCCACTACTTCGGCGAGGCCGAGTCCATGGAGGCGGCGCGGTTGCTGCTGACCGGGACGTTCGCGCCCACCTTCATCGGGGTGGAGACCCTGATGGGCAAGGTGGTGCCGCTGGTGCTCGTGGCCAACACCCGCACCCGCAACGTGATGGTCTATGGGTTCGCCGCCGTGCTGGTCATGGTGGGAATCTTCGCCATGCGGTGCAACGTGGTGCTCGGCGGCGAGTTCATCCCGCTCCTGTGATGGGGAGGACGCCATGGCAGGTCTGACCCGAAGGCAGTTCCTGGAGTGGAGCGGCGCTGGCGCGGCCGGCCTGGCCCTGGCCGGGCCGGCGGCCGGGGCCCTGCCCGCCCCGGCCCACCGGAGCCTGCGCAAATTCCGGGACCCGGTGGCCACGGCGTGCACCGCCTGCGGCGGCACCTGCGCCGTTCGGGTGTTCCGGAACGGGGGCCTTCCGGTGCAGGTGCTGCCCAACCCCGAGGCCGGGTCCCTGTCCGGCATCTGCCCCCGGGCGTTCGGGGCCCTGGAGTCCTTCTGGGACCCGAACCGCTTGACCCGGCCCCTGCGGCGCAAGGGCCCGCGGGGTTCGGGCGAGTTCGAGGAGATCTCGTGGGGCGAGGCCGTAGAGGCCGTGGCCCAGGCCCTGGCCGACGCGCCCGACCGGGCTTACGTGGATGTGGGCCGGCCCGACCCCCTGGCCGGTGCAATGCTGGAGCGGCTGGGGGTGACCCGTCGGGTCGGGGGGCCCGAGAGCGCGGTCTGGAGCGCCCGGGAGGCCCAGCGCCAGGTGTACGGGCTTCCCCTGGCTCCGCCCGACCTGTCGCGGGTGCGCACCTTGGTGCTGGTGGGGGCCCGGCCCTGGGACCAGGGCCCGGCCTTCGGCCGGTGGGCCCGGGGGCTGGCCGAGCTTCGGGCCCGCGGAGGGCGGGTCATCAGCCTGGGCTCCTTCGAGGGCGCCACCGGCAGCGTGGCCGACGAGTGGATCCCGATCCGGCCCGGCTCGGAGTGCCTCGTGCTCCTGGGGATCCTACGGGTGCTCCTGACCCAGGGCGGGTACGAGGCCGGGGGGTTCGCCCAGAGGGTGGGGGTCGAGCCGGAGAAGATCCTCGCGTCCCTGGTGCCCTACTCCGTGGACCTGGTGGAGGCCGCGTCGGGCCTGTCGGCCCTGACCCTGGTGCGGCTGGCCCAGGTGTTCCGGGCCGGGGCGCCGTCCCTGTGTTGGGTGGACTCGGCCGGTACCCCCCAGGCCGAGGCCCTGGAGGCCACGGCAGCGGTGCTGAACGCGTCCCAGGGGGACCCCGAGGCGGCCGGGCTGAGGCTGACCCACCCCCTGGGGTGGGTGCCGGCGTTCGAGCCGACCCTGCCGCGGACCCGGGCCGTGAAGGACCTGCTGGCCGGCAACGAGGGGGTCGGCCTCTACCTGGCCTACCGGTCGAACCCGGTGTACGAAAGTCCCCGGAGCCGTTCGGTGCACCGGGCGTTCGCCGAGGAGGACCGGATCGGGCTGGTGGTGGCGTTCGACACTCATCTCACCGAGACCGCCCGGGTGGCCGACCTGGTTCTGCCGGCGGCCAGCGACCTGGAGCTCTGGAACCTGGTGGGCGGGTACGACGGTGACGGCAGGGCCTGGGTGGCCCTGCAGCAGCCGGCGCCCCGGGGCAGGGCCGAGCCTGAGTGGCTGCGCGGGCCCGACACGGCCCCCGACGGCCTGTTCGAAGGGCCGAGGAACGGTCCCGTGGGCGGGGCCCGGCAGCTGGGCGACCTGCTGCTGGCGGTGGGGCGCCGGCTCGGGGGCGGGCTCGCCGAGGCGTTCCCCTACCCGGACACGGGGACCTACGTGCGTTACCTATGCGACACTCTCCCACCTTTGGTCGCGGACGGGGGATTCCGGGCCCTGGCCGCCAGGGGGGTGTGGCGGGCCCGCCGGGTCGGGTACCCATGGGCCGCGACCCACGGGTACCCCACCCCCTCCCGCACCCTGGAGGTCACCCACCGGCTGAAGCACCAGGTGCCCAGGGATCTGAAGCGGCTGGAGGGGGAGCACTTCGCCCTGGTGGTGGTACGGCATCCCGAGACGGACCCGGCGTTCCCGCGGTCGGCTCGGGCCGGCGAGCTCCACCCGGAGAACCCGTTGCTGCTTCACCCGAAGGCGGCGGCCGCCCTGGGGTTGGGGGACGGCTCCGAGGCGGTGGTGCGCACCGAGGTGGGCGAGGCGAGGGTCCGGGTGCAGCTGGTGCGGGGGATCCATCCCCGGGTCGCTGCGCTGGCGTGGGGGTACGGCCATCCGCCCCGGCAGGACGACCGGCCGTGGTGGGCGGTACACGGCCCCGGCGTCTCAGTAGCCGAGCTGTCTCCGTTCGCCACGGACACCCATGGGGCCCAGGCGTGGAAGGCCCTGCGGATCACGGTGGCCCCCGCGTAGTCAGCAACGATCTCTCATTTCGAGAGCGGTTCCGAACAGGGAGAACGAATCATGGGTTGGTGGATCGAGCGAGCCAAGGGCATGAGCCGCGGGGGCTGGGCCGGTTTCCTGGCCGTGGTGGTCCTGGCCGGGGCGGGGCTGTTCGTCGCCGGGGCCCGGTGGGTCAACACCTCCCCGAACCGGTGTGCCACCTGTCACCCGGTGCTGACCGGGCTGTGGAAGCAGAGCCAGGGACACCCGGCCGACCGGGTCACCTGCTACCAGTGCCACGCCCAGCACGCCGAGCTTCCGGAGTCCCTGAACGTGTTCGGGTACGTGCGAGATCGCCTGATCCCCGAGAAGTATGCCGCCTTCGAGGATCGGGTCGAGGCCCGGTGCGAGGGCTGCCACTCCGACATCCGCACCCGGGAGAAGGAGAACCGCAAGCTGATCCGCATCAACCACAAGGTGCACCTGACCGGCACGGACCCCCAAGGCCGGCCCCTGGACCTGGGCTGCCTGGACTGCCACCGGTCCATCGCCCACGACAAGGCCGAGGTGCCCACCTGGCGGCCGCGGATGTACGGCTGCTTCACCGGCGACTGCCACCGCAAGGACCGCAACAAGGACAACTGCCGCCGGTGCCACTACCAGCAGCTGACGGAGCCGGGGGCCCAGGTCCTGTAGGGGCGCCGACGCTGTTGACCCGGCGATAAAATAGGCCCCTTGCCCCTCTGGGGGTGCCGGCAACCACCGTGGGGAAAAGAGGTTCTTCGCTTTTTGGCCTTCTAGCTTTCTAGCCTTTGAGCCCCCCAAAACGGGCCTACGGCCCCATGTTTCTTTTGGGGTTAGTTTGACAGTTGACGTAAAGTGCGTTTTGCCCGACCGGGCACGGGGAGAGACCATGGAGTTCGCGCTGACCGAAGAGCAGAAGATGGTCCAGGACATGGTCCGGCGGTTCGCGGAGAACGAGCTCAAGCCCATCGCGGACGAGCTGGACCGGACCGAGCGGTTCCCTTCTGAAACGCTGAAGAAGATGGCCGAGCTGGGGCTCATGAGCATGCTGGTCCCGGCCGAGGCGGGCGGCACCGGCATGGGCGCGGTGGCCTACTCCCTGGCGCTCACGGAGATTGCCCGGGGGTGCATGAGTCACGCGGTCACCACCTCGGTGACCAACATGGTGTGCGAGGCCATCTACCGGTTCGGCACGCCCGAGCAGCACGCCCGGTACATCCCGAAGATCGCCTCGGGTGAGTACCCGGCCGGGGCGTTCGCCCTGACCGAGCCCAACGCGGGCTCCGACGCCGGAAGCCTGCGGGCCACGGCGGTGCGGGAGGGCGACCACTACGTGCTGAACGGCACCAAGGTGTTCATCACCTCCGGATCCTACGCCGGCGTGGTGATGGTGGCGGCCAAGACCGACCGGGAGGCGGGCAAGCGGGGCATCAGTGTGCTGCTGGTGGAGCAGGGCACCCCGGGCATGAAGGTGGCCCGCAAGGAGGAGAAGATGGGCCAGCGGGCCTCGGACACGGTGCAGCTGGTGTTCGAGGACTGCCGGGTGCCGGTCGAGAACCTGCTCGGAAACGAGGGCGACGGGTTCAAGATCATGCTTGCCAGCCTCGACGGGGGCCGCATCGGCATCGCCTCAAACTCCTGCGGCCTGGCCCAGGCGGCCCTGGAGTCGGCCGCGGCCTATGCCAAGGACCGGCGCCAGTTCGGCCGGCCGATCGCCGACTTCCAGGCGATCGGGTTCAAGCTGGCCGACATGGCCACCCAGCTCGATGCGGCCCGCCTGCTCACCCTGCGGGCGGCCCAGCTGAAGGAGCAGGGTCGGCCCTACACCCAGGAGGCCAGCATGGCCAAGGTGTACGCCACCGAGATGGCCCAGCGGGTGGCCCGCGAGGCCATCCAGATCCACGGGGGGTACGGGTACGTGCGGGAGTACCCGGTGGAGCGCTACCTACGGGACGCCATGGCCCTGACCCTGTACGAGGGCACCAGCGAGATCCAGCGCCTGGTGATCTCGAGGCGGCTTTTGGCGTAGATCTGGGCAGCCTTCTAGCCTTCCAGCCTTTTCGCCAAAACCAAGGAGTGTTGCGATGGCGGACAACCAGAACCTGGAGGCGATCCGAAAAGAGAACGAGCGGTGGGCCCACAAGGTGGCCGAGGCCACGGCCCGCTGGCCCGAGCGGCAGGAGGAGTTCCGCAGCCTCTCCGAGATCCCGATCCAACGGCTGTATACCCCGGCCGACGTGCCGGAGCTGGAGTACCTGAAGGATCTGGGCTACCCGGGCGAGTACCCGTTCACCCGGGGGGTGCAGACCACCATGTACCGGGGCCGGCTGTGGACCATGCGTCAGTTCTCCGGGTTCGGCACGGCCGAGGAGACGAACCAGCGCTACAAATTCCTGCTGGAGAACGGCCAGACCGGGCTGTCGGTGGCGTTCCACTACCCCACCCTCAAAGGGGTCAACTCCGACCATCCCCTGGCCCGGGGCGAGGTGGGCAAGTGCGGGGTGGCCATCGACAGCCTCCGGGACATGGAGATACTGTTCGACGGGATCCCCCTGGACCAGGTGACCACCTCCATGACCATCAACCACCCGGCCCCGGTGCTCTTGGCCATGTACCTGGTGGTGGCCGAGAAGCAGGGGGTGGGCTGGGACAAGGTGGGCGGCACGGTGCAGAACGATCCCCTCAAAGAGTTCTTCGCCCAGAAGTCGTTCATCTGGCCGCCCCGGGAGAGCGTGCGGCTCCTGGTGGACACCATGGAGTTCTGCATGAAGAACGTGCCCAAGTGGCACCCGGTGTCCATCTCGGGTTACCACATCCGCGAGGCTGGAAGCACTGCCCAGCAGGAGCTGGCGTTCACCCTGGCCGACGGCATCGCTTACGTGCAGGCCGCGGTGGAGCGGGGGCTCGACGTGAACGCGTTCGGGCCGATGCTCAGCTTTTTCTTCGACGCCCACATGGACTTCTTCGAGGAGATCGCCAAGTTCCGGGCGGCCCGGCGCATGTGGGCCCGGATCATGAAGGAGCGGTTCGGCGCCACGAACCTCAAGGCCCTGTGGCTGCGGTTCCACACCCAGACCGCAGGGGTCAGCCTCACGGCCCAGCAGCCCCTGAACAACATCGTGCGCACCGCGTTCGAGGCTTTGTCCGCAGTGCTGGGTGGCACCCAGAGCCTCCACACCAACTCGTTTGACGAGGCCGAGGCCCTGCCCACCGAGGAGGCGGTGACCGTGGCCCTCAGGACCCAGCAGATCATCGCCCACGAGACCGGGGCCGCGAACACGGTGGACCCGCTGGCCGGGTCGTACTTCGTGGAGGCCCTCACCAACGAGATGGAGCGCCAGGCCGAGGAGTACATCCGCAAGATCGACGACCTGGGCGGCATGATCACGGCGGTGGAGCAGGGCTACCCCCAGGACGAGATCATGCGGGCCTCCATGGAGTTCCAGAAGGCCGTGGAGGAGGGCCGGAAGGTGATCGTGGGGGTCAACAAGTACCAAATGGGCGAGGAGAAGCCGATCCCGATCCTCAAGATCGACGACGCGGTGGAGCGGGCCCAGATCGCCCGCATCGAGGACACCAAGCGCAACCGCGACAACGCCAAGGTGGAGCGTTGCCTGCAGGAGATCCGCGACACCGCCCGGGCCGGGGACAACCTGCTCTACCCCATCCTCGAGGCGGTGCGCGAGTACGCCCTGCTGGGCGAGATCTGCGACGCCCTGGTGGACGTGTTCGGCGCCTACGAGGACCCGGCGGTCTTCTGACCGGGGGCGGGACATACCGGGCCTCCGGGGGCCCGTTTCAGGAGGACACAGCGATGAAGCAGAAAAAGGTGCGGGTGCTCATTGCCAAGCCGGGTCTCGACGGCCATGACCGGGGGGCCAAGGTGGTAGCCCGGTTCCTTCAAGAAAACGGCTACGAAGTGATCTACACCGGGCTTCACCAGAGCCCCGAGCAGATTGTGAATGCGGCCCTCCAGGAGGCGGTGGATGCCATCGGTATCTCGGTGCTGTCGGGGTCCCACAACTACGTGTTCCCCGAGGTGATGAAGCTCCTGAAGGAGCGAGGCATGGGGGATGTGGTGGTGTTCGGCGGGGGTACTATCCCTGAGGAGGACATCCCGCCGCTCCTGGCCACCGGCGTGAAGGCCTTGTTCCGGCCCGGCACCCCGTTGGAGGAGGTGCTCGAGTTCATGAAGGAGAACGTGGGCTGACCCGCCCGCGGAGGTCGTCGCGATGAACTACGTGGAAGAGGCCCTCCGGGGCAACCAGCTGGCCGGGGCTCGGCTCATCCGGCTCCTGGAGGAGGGGGACCCCCAGGGGATCGAGCACCTGAAGGCCCTGTATCCCCACACCGGCCGGGCGTTTATCTTAGGCATGACGGGCCCCCCGGGCGCGGGCAAGTCCACCCTGGTGGACCGGATCATCACCGAGCTCCGGCGTCGGGATCTCAAGGTGGGGGTGGTGGCCGTGGACCCCTCGAGCCCGTTCAGCGGGGGTGCGATCCTGGGGGACCGGGTGCGGATGCAGCGCCACGCCACCGACCCCGGGGTGTTCGTGCGGTCCATGGCCACCCGCGGTCACCTGGGAGGGCTGAGCCGGGCCACGGGAGAGGCCGTGCTGGTGCTGGACGCCATGGGCTACGACGTCATTCTGATCGAGACCGTGGGCGTGGGCCAGGACGAGGTGGAGATCGTGGACATGGCCCACACCACCGCCGTGGTATGCCTGCCGGGCATGGGCGACGACATCCAGGCCATGAAGGCCGGCATCCTGGAGATTGGGGACCTGTTCATCGTGAACAAGGCCGACCGGCCGGGTGCGGACGAGGTGGTCAAGCAGCTCCAGGTCATGCTCGAGATGCGCACGGCCCACGACCAAGACGCCTGGCGGCCCCCGGTGCTCAAGACCGTGGCGGTTCGGAACGAGGGCATCGCCGAGGTGGTGGACGCCTTCTACACCCACCGGGACCACCAGGAGCGCACGGGGATCCTGGCGGAGCGCAAGGCCAAGCGCCAGATGCACTTCTTCCGGGAGCTGGTCAAGGAGATGGCGGCCGAGCGGATCTTCGGGGTTGCGGAGGGCACGGACCACTATGCCCGCATGCTCGTGGATCTCACGGCCCGACGGCTTGACCCCTACACCGCTGCCGAGACCCTGCTCGACCAGACCCTGGGCGGCGGGGATCCCCGGTAGCCGCAGAGCCTTTTTGACTCCGGGCCCGCGCTCCTGATAGAAGGGAGCGACACCCGCCGAGCCGGCGCGGGTGGGGAGGTGGAGCGTGCAGGCCCTGGAGCAGCAGGTGCTGCGGGTGGACGCCGCGGGGGTCCCCCTGCAGTGGGTGGACTACCAGGAGGCCGTGCGGCTGTACTACCTGGGGCGCGTGGTGTACTCGCTGGGCCGTACCGTGTACCGGGTGCGGGGCGGGGTGAACGCCCAAACCGGAAGGCGTACCGTCATCGCGGTGCAGGCCATCGTGGCCACCGCTTCGGACCGGCGGGCGATCAAGAAGGCCATGGCCCGGTACACCCCGCCGTTGTCGAACGCCACCCTGTTCCGCCGTGACGCGCACCTGTGCCTTTACTGCGGTCGCCGGTTTCGTCGCAAGAACCTCTCCCGGGACCACGTGACCCCCCTGAGCCGGGGCGGGACCGATACCTGGAACAACGTGGTCACCGCCTGCAAGCGCTGCAACCACCGCAAGAGCGGCCGAACCCCCGAGGAGGCGGGCATGCAGCTCCTGGCCGTGCCGTTCACCCCCAGCCACGCCGAGTACATCTACCTGCAGGGGCGGCGGGTGCTGGCCGATCAGATGGAGTTTCTCCTGAGCCACATCCCCTCCACGAGCCCCTTCCATCAGCGGCTCCGGTGGTATCGCCACTGAGCCTCCGCCTCAGCACCCCTGCCCTCCCGCGCGGCGGACGGCTGCAGAACGGTCGCGGGGGAGCACCACCACGAACCGGGCGCCCCCCTCGGGAGGGGACTCCACCCGGATCTCTCCGCCGTGGTGATTCACGACGATGTCGTAGGACAGGTTCAAGCCGAGGCCCGTGCCCTCTCCGGGCGGCTTGGTCGTGAAGAACGGATCGAACAGCCGGTCCGTGGCCTCCGGCGGGATGCCCGGGCCGTCGTCGGTCACCTCACAGTACACGTTTTCGTCGTCCGCATGGGTCCGTACCGTGATCCGGCCAGGGGTGTCCCGGTCCTGGGAGGCGATCGCCTGGGCCGCGTTCACCACGAGGTTCAACAGGACCTGGTTGATCTCGTTGCCGATGGCGTCGATCTCCGGCACGGGGCCCAGCGCGGTCTCCACCTCGGCCACGTACTTGTACGCGTTGCGGGCCACCACCAGGGTGCTCCGCACCCCTTCGTTGAGGTCGTAGGGGGCGTGCTCCAGGGCGTCGATCCGGGAGAAGCTGCGCAGGTTCTGCACGATGGAGCGGATCCGCTCGAACCCGTCGGCACACTCGGTGAAGATGTCGGCCATGTCGGACAGCAGGTACCCCACCTCGTGCTTCTGCTCCAGGGCCTCTAGACGCCCGGTCCAGCCTTTTCCCCTGGCCTCGGCCCGCACGGCTTCGACGAACGCCTCCAGATCCTGGGCGTAGCCCCGTAGCGTGTTGAAGTTGCTGGTTACGAACCCGAGCGGGTTGTTGATCTCGTGGGCCACCCCGGCCGCCAGCTGGCCGATGGAGGCGAGCTTGGCCTGCTGGACCATCTTGGCCTGGGTCTGCTGCAGCTCGGCGTGGGCGTGCTCTAGGGCGGCCAAGGTTTCGCGCAGCTCCCGGGTGCGCTCCTCCACCCGGATCTCAAGCTCGTCGTGGGCCCGGCGGAGGGCCTCGTCGGCCCGGGCCCGACGGATCAGGGCCGCCAGGGCGCTTCCCAAGCCCTCCAGGAATGCGGTCTCCTCGGCCTCGGTCCGCGGGGTTTCTTCGTGGGCGTACAGGCACATGACTCCTAAGGTCTCGTCACCGTCGCGGATCGGCACGATGAAGTGGCCGTGGAGGTGCGGCGACGGCAGATGGTCCGGTCCGGCCGAGCTTCCGCACACGATCCGACCGTCCCGGGCGGCCAGCCCGCACAGGCACTCTCCGACTTGCACCCTGGCGCACCGTTCCTCAATCTCAGGGGCGAGGCCCCGTCCGGCGACCCGCCGGAGGGTGGCGCCCTCCCGGAGGAACACGGCCCCAGCCGGCCGCAGGTCCATCCACGGGCTTTCCAACACGATCTCCAGGGATCGGACGAGCTGCTCCTCAAGGGGGCCCCCCTCGAACGAGATCCGGAGGAGCCGGTTGAGGGTTTGCTGGGCCTGATAGGCTCGCATGCGCTCGTGCTCGGCCCGGGTGCGGGCCTCGATCTCGGCGTCCCGCTGGGCCAGGGCCTGAATCAGCTCCTCGGCGTGGTGCCGGAGCTCGTCGGCCCGGGCCCGGTAATGGGTGATCCGCCGCTGGAGCTGGGCCGGCCCCAGGCCTAGGCCGGCCAAGAGCCGCGAGTACACCCGAGTGAGCTCCTGGCGCTCCGTCCCGTCCAGGATCCGGGCCGCTCCCACCACCTGGTGGGCCGTGGCCGCGCCCAGACCCCCGGCCAGCACGTTCTCCGCCTCGGCCACGAGCCCTGCGACCCGGGTGAGGGGGGCGCTCGTGCGGCCCTCGAGCCCGACGCGGACCAGACACCGGGCAGCCAGCTCCCGCGCCTGGATTTCCCCGAAGTACTTGCGAAACAGTGCTTCGATCCGCTCTCTCTTGGCCTCCACCGACACCACCGGGCCCTCCTCCAGCCCGTCCCCCCAAGGGGCTCCGGCCTCGTCGTCGGACACGAAGTCCTCCACCACCGAGAGCGTCGACGGGCTGGGAGGGGCAAGCAGGGATCCGAGCACCAGCCCCCCCAGGTTGGCCACCAGGGTCCAGAACGCGGCATGGGTGTACACGTCGGGGAACGCGATGCCGGCCATGGCCTCAGGGGCCCAGATCCTCCCTGCCGTCGCGGTCATCCAAGCCTCTGCCGGTGCCCATCCGCTTCGGGCCAGCGCCGGGAGCAGGAGGGTGTACGCCCAGACGGCATACCCGGCGCCGAGTCCCGCCAGGGCGCCGGTCCGCGACGCCCCCCGCCACAGGAGACCCACCACCCCGGGCACGGCGAACTGCAGGACCGCCACGAACGAGATCATGCCGATGTTGACCAGCATGTACGAGCCGGCCAGGTGGGACTGGACCCAGTACCCCAGCAGCACCACGCCCACGATGGCGACCCGCCGGCAGGTGAGCAGGTGCTCCCTCAGGAAACCCAGCCCCGGCACGAGCCCGGCGGCGGGCACGAGGAGGTGGTTTGTGGCCATGGTGGCCAGGGCCAGGGAGCTCACCATAATCATGCCGGCTGCCGCCGAGAACCCGCCCACGGCCACAAACAGGGACAAGACCGGGCCCGCGTGGGCCAGGGGAAGGGTGAGGACGAAGGTGTCCGCTTGGCTGGCAGGGTACCCCAGGGCCCGCCCCGCCAAGGCGATGGGAATCACGAACAGGTTGATGAGGAGCATGTAGAGGGGGAAGATCCAGGCGGCCTTTCGTGTGTGGCTTGGCTCGGCTGCCTCCACCACGGCCACCTGGAACTGGCGGGGAAGGAACCAGCCCGCGGCCGCCGCCAAGAGGGTGTAGGCGGCCCACGAGGGATAGGACGGCTCGGCCAGCACCTCCAGCGCGCCGTTCCTCCGGGCTTGGAGGAGCAGGTCCGAGAGGCCGTCGAACAGCCCGAAGGTCACGAAAACCCCCGCGGTGAGAAACGCCACGAGCTTCACCAGGCACTCCACGGACACGGCCGCCACCAGGCCCGGATGGCGCTCCGTGGCGTCCAGGTGCCGGGCGCCGAACAGGATCGAGAACAGGCACAGGACGACCACCGTCAAGGGGGCCACGTGGTGCTCCACCCCGGCGGCAGCGTCGGCCGTGAGCAACCGGAACGTGGTGAGAACCGCTTTGAGCTGCAGGGCGATGTAGGGTGCGACTCCCAACAGGGCGGCCACGGTCACCGTTGCGGCCACGCCGGGAGACTTTCCGTACCGGACGGCCAGGAAGTCCGCCACCGTGGTGATCCGATGCCGTTGCTTGAGCCGGACCATCCGGTGCAGCAGCAGCCACCCGGCACCGAAGGCGAGGGTGGGGCCCAGGTAGATGGGGAGGAACAGGAGCCCCGAGGTCGCCGCCTTGCCCACGCTGCCATAGAAGGTCCAGCTCGTGCAGTACACGGCCAGGGAAAGGGCGTAGACGTGCGGGCTGCGGGCGAACCGCCGGCCCCAGGGACCCCCCCGTTCCACCAGGACGGCCAGGAGGAACAGGCCGGCCATGTAGGCCACGAACACAAGAAGGATCGAGCCGGGGCTAAACATCGGCTCCTCCGCCCCGGCTCCGGGTCCCCCGGCCGGCCGCGGCCCAGCCCGCGAGGAGGACGAACGCGGCCCACACCCCAAACAAGTACACGACGGCAGCCACGGGGCCCCACCGGAACGCGGCCTTCAACAAGGGCGCGTTCCACAGAAGGGCGAACACCGCTGCCAGCAGAGCAAGTCGGTCCCGGATCCGAGTGGGGGAGGTTGGGATATCCATAAGCCAGTCTTCACCGCTGTCATGGGTTTACGCCCCCAATTCGATTCATCGGCCTGCCGGAAGGAGATCTTGACGCGGCGGCAGGTGACGGCCCGAGCAGCGGGCAAGGCGAGCCCCGGCTTATGGGAGCCCCCGTTGACAACGGTGGCCCCCCGTGGATAGATGAAAAACCGGAATGGCTCTCGCGTCTCTGTCGAGCCGATGCCGTGATAGCCCTGCCGAAGGGGGGGAAGTCCTTGGGGGCGGGGCCGGGTCGTCCGTACGACGGGAGAGGGGCTTTGGGGATGGGAACCGGTGAGCTCACGGAGAGATGGGGGATCAAAAAGAGGAGGAGATCTCATGGGAATTCTTGCAGAGGCCGCATCTCTTCTGGAGGAGCGGCTGGGGCCGGCCGGCCGGGATCTGCGGGTGGAGCGCGTGGTGGTGGGGCTGTTCTTCACCGGCGTGCGGCTGTCGGACGGGTCGGGCGGGGTGTGCTACACCCCGGTGAAAGAGATCCCCCAGGCCGTGTGTTGCCCCACGTCGGCGGGGCGCACCTTCGACCCGGTGAACGTCCGGGGCACGGGGGTTTGGGAGGTGATCGAGGCCCTGGAGTCCGGGGAGCCGATCAAGGCGGCTGTGGCGATCGCCACCCTGAACGCCCTGAGCGCGAGCTGGTGGGCCCGGGCCTCCCACCTCCTCCCCTACACGATCGAGAGCGGCAAGGACGCCCAGGACGTGATCCGCATGCCTGCCGGAGCCTCGGTGGCCGTGGTGGGCGCGTTCGTGCCGGTGCTGCGGCGCCTCAAACAACGGGACGGCACCTGGTGGGTGGTGGAGCAGGATCCCCGCACGCTGAAGCCCGACGAACTCCCCCATTACGTGCCGGCCGCCGACGCCCGCGACGTGCTGGCCCGGGCGGACGTGCTGGTGGTGACCGGGGTGACCCTGGTGAACCACACCCTGGAGGAGATCCTGGCGGTTGCCCGGCCCGGGGCCGAGATCGCGGTCATGGGGCCCACGGCCAGCATGGTGCCCGACCCCCTCTTCGAGCGGGGGGTGCGCGTGGTGGGCGGCGTCTGGGTCCGCAGGACCGACGAGTTCCTCGACGTTCTGGCCGCGGGCGGCTCGGGGTACCATTTCTTCGACACCCTGGCGGACCGCATCGTGATCCAGCGGCCGGCCTGACCCCTGCCGCTCACCCCACCAGGTTCTTGAGCCACCCGAAGGCCACGAAGGTTCCCAGGGCGCTGCCCAGGTCGGAAAAGCTGCAGGCTCACGAGCGCTTTTTCATCCTTTCGGGTGATTCACTTCCATCTATGCTGTGTTAAAGATTGGCGCAGACTTGGGCACAGCCTTGTGCCCAGGAAGGCCCCCCTTGCTCATCTCCCTTGGGTTCGGAGGACCGAGATGCGCCCATCCCCCTCCCCACGTTGCGTCTTCCCCGTCCTCCTGCCCCTCCTGATCACGGCCTTCCTCCCTGTCTCGGTGCTGAGCGCTGCCGGTGCGACGGACGGGTACGGGTTGCTTGGGTTCCCGGAAACCAGGGGGCCGACCGTCTTGCGCCAGGGCCCAAAGCGTGGGGGTTCGGAGGCGCTCGGTCCGGCCTTCGGAACGGAGCACGAGGGGTGGGGGTACCCCCGCACCGTTCCGTTCCCCGATGGGGATGAACCATGCCGGCAGGGAGGGTGGCGAGGAGGGAGCGCCCCGCGCAGGGTGCCGGGAATCGGAAGAGCTTGGTTGGCACCGATGCAGAGGTGGTGGGTAAACGGTTTCCTACCGGATCGCTTTTTACGACCGAGGTGCAGGAGGCGAGCGCCATCTCGATGCCGGCGCAAGCCCGGGCGACGGGGGAGGCCCTCGTGCGCAAGGGGCTGCCACAAGGCCCACCCCAAGGCCGAGGAGGTGTGCGGCAACGGCATCGACGACGACTGCGACGGGCTCGTGGACGAGGGGTGCTTGGTGGGGCTTTCCGTGGCCCCACCTACGGCGGTTCTCGGGGTCCTGGGAGAGACCTTGCGGCTTGCGGTCACGGGCCACTACGTGGGTGGGGAGGATCGGGACCTCACCGCTTCGGCGGAAGGCACGACATACCGGTCCGACGTGCCGACGGTGGCCGAGGTGAGTTCCGAGGGCATGGTCACGGCGGTGGGGGAAGGAACCGCCACGATCACGGCTTTCAACTCCGGCCTCACCGCCTCGACCGTGATCACCGTGCAATGGGACGAAGACGGCGACGGCGTGGCGGACGCTGCGGATCTTTGCCCGGGGACGCCTCCCGGCGCCGGGGTGGACCCCATAGGCTGCGCGAGCACCCAGGGGACCGACAGCGACGGGGACGGCGTATCGAACCACGTGGAGCACCGCGTGGGCACGGATCCCTTGGACCCCTCCGATGTTCCGGTGGTGCGGGTGAGGTACGGGTACGACGGGCGGGGGCAGGTGGTTGAGGCGGAGGCGTTCGTGGGGCGAGGCCCCTGAGGGAGCCCTGTGGCTGAGAAGGGCCAGGCACCGCTTCGGCGGGTGGGGGCAGGGGGAGTGAAAGGAGGGGGACATGGGGTGGACGAGAGTCGTGTGGGCGGTGCTCGTGACGTGGTCGATTTACGGGGTCGCTTCCGGGGCCTCTGGGGCGATCCAGGTGACCCACGACGAGCTTCGGGACGTGGAGCCCTCGGTGTACGACGGAAACGTGGCCTGGGTGTGCCAGCTCCCGGACCTGTGCAACGGCTCGTGGATCTCGGGGCGGCTGCCGTGCTTCGAGGACGACGTGTGCTACCTGGCAGGGGGGGTGCGGCAGCAGATCACAGGCAACGACGCGGTGCGGGTGGCCGACCCCGGGTACGTGCCCCGGGAGGCCCACAAACCCGCCCTCTACGATGGAACCATCGCGTACAGCCGGCGGATCGACAGCGCGCTCGACTCGGATTATGGCATCTACTACTGGGACGGGGTCACGACCCGGCTCGTCGGAACGAGGCGCTCTTCCCCGCCGTCGGTCATTCTGAACCACGACGGGATGGTGGCCTGGGACACCACGGCGGGTTCCTACCAGGTATGGAGCGAGACCGGGGAGTTCACCCAGGACGTCTTGCACGCCCTCGACGACCTCGGGGCGGGGGCGGTCCGCTATGAGACGGGCGGTTGGACGATCACCTACCGGAGGCCGGGAGAGGCCACGTCCACCTACGCGGCCGGCGTCGGCAGCGGGCTGCCCCCGGATCCCGGCACGCCGGTGGGCCTCGACAACGGCCGTTTGGCGTGGGTCTCCGGGGGCACCCTGTACTCCTGGGCCGGGGGCGACGTCGAAGCGGTGGGGGCGGTGAGCGGATACGTTGGGGGGATCCGGGTCGACAGCCACACGGGTGTGGTCGTGTGGCGGGACGCCCAGGGGATCCATCTCTGGGACGGGATCTCCGTCCAAACGACGGCCGATGCCGTTTGGATGCCGGAGGCGTACCGGCGTGGATGGGTCGCGTGGAGCGAGGAGAGCGACACGTGCACGCCGGGGCACTACTACTACTGGACCGGAGACTGCCGGGAGATCTTCCTTGAGAACCTCGCCGCCCCCGCCCCGAGCTACGCCCTGTACGTGGACGCGAACCCCATCACCCCGGGCCAAGACGTGCGGGTGCGCATCGAGCCCCCGCCTTCGGGGCTCCAGCTCACCTGGTCCATCGGCCCCAAGCCGGGAGCGGCGGGCAACCCCGGGGCCGTGCTGACGCCGGGCGCAGGGGGCACGGCCGTCATCTCGGACGTCACGGGCGCGGGGTGGCTCACCATCCGGGTGACGAGCCCCACGGATCCGAGCTTCCTGCTGGAGGGCGATGTGGAGGTGGGCTGCGGCGCGTGCGGGTCGGGCACCTGCGCGGCGCCGGGAACCGGATGGTTCCAGATCTCGAGCATCGAGGCGCGCTTCGGTCTCGGAAAGGCACCCGGGGGGCAAAAGGCGGGCGACATTTTCCTGCGGGCCCCGGCGCCAGACCCTGCCAACGCGACCCCCTCCGTCCTGAGCGTCTCGACCCTTGGCCAGGTGGAAATCGTACGCGACGCCGCCGGGGTGCGCCAGGTGGTGGCCCCGGAAACCTTTGTGGACATCGTGGGGATCGACTCGTTCACCTACGAGCTTCGGTTCTACCGTCCGGAGGACCGGAGCGAGGCGGCAGGCGGGATCTACGGGGTGGCACCGGGGGCCGTCCCCTTTGTCATCTGGCGCGTCGAGAACCCGGACCGCTCGGAGAGCACGTACCACCGGCTTCGCATCACCGAGGACCGGGGCGGAGTGGTTCGGGTGAACGAGTACGCGTGGGACGAGGCGAGCAGTACCTGGACGTTGAGCCAGGGCAACGGGCAGAAGGTCACCACCCAATGGGAGACCGAGAGCGGCACCGATCGGGTCGAGCGGGTGATCGTGACGGACGCCTCGGGGATGGTGGCCTCGGACGTGCAGACCACGTACCGCCGGATCCCCTGCGGCGCCGAGACCCGCGAGGTGGTCGTGGAGCGGGTGGAGGACCCCGACGGGCTGGCCCTGACCACGGCCTACAGCTACTACGGCGCCTCGGGCCCGGCCGGCAGCTGCGGGCTCCTGGCGTCCGAGGTCCGTCCGGACGGCTCCTGGGCCCGGTACGAGTACGACGACCAGGGCCGCAAGACCCTGGAGGTGCGCCCCTGGATGGACACGCCGGCCGGCACCGACGCCTCCCTGGCCCGGACCATCCGGTACGGGTACACGCCCGTGGCCCCCTCGGACACGGAGGACCCAGAGACCGTCCGGCTGCCCCGCACGATCACCGAGGAGATCGCCGGAGTGGTCGTGGCCCGGACTTACCGGGTCTACGCCTCGGGGCCCAAGGGGCGTACCGAGATCGTGGAGCGGGCCGGCCTCCCGGGGGCTCCCTTTGGGGACCCGGCCAACGAGCGCACCGAGACGAGGTACCATCCCCTCGGCACCGGCGAGGCAGGGCAGGGCCGGATCCGCAGCGTGCTCCGTCCGGACGGGCGGCTGGAGACCCACTCGTACGAGTTCGGCACCTACGGGCCCCCCGGTGCGGACGGCCCCGGGACGTTCTCGCCGGGCGAAGGCACCGACCTGCGCGAGACCATCGTCCACGGCACGGCCACGAGCCCGGGGGGCATTGCCTACCGGACCACCACCGAGGTGCGCATCACCGACCGGCTCGGGAACCTCCTGCAGGAGGAGACCTGGGCCCACACCGACGCCGGCGAGGAGCGGATCGGGTGGGTCGTGTACACCCGTGACGCCTTCGGCCGCCTGCTCTCCACCCGAAGGTCCGACGGCACGGCGGTCGAGAGCACGTGGGCCTGCTGCGGCAAGGCCTCCGACACCGACGCGGACGGGACCCGCACCGAGTACACGCAAGACGACCTGGGCCGGGTGCTTGAGGCCACCCGCTACGCGGCCAACGGCACGCTCACCACCACCTATGGCTACGACGCCGAAGGTCGGGTCGTCTCGGAAACGCGCACTGACGGCATCCTGAGCCAAGCGACGATCACCCAGTACGACCCGGCCGGCCGGGTGTGGTCCGTCACGGATCCTGCGGGGCTCACGACCACCTACGAATACGACGAGGGGGGCCGGATCACCGTGGTTACCCGCCCCGGCGGGGCCACCGAGATCACCGAGCGCTACCTCGACGGCCGGGTGAAGAGCATCACCGGCACCGGCACAGTGGCCCGATACTACGCCTACGGAGTGAACCCCGACGGCACGCGGTGGACCCGGGTCTACACCGGAGCCCCGGACTCTTCCCGGTGGGAGGAGACCACCACCGATGCCCTGGGCCGCACGGTCCGGGTGGAAAAGCCGGCCTTTGGCGGCGGCACCGCGGTAAGCGAGCGATTCTACGACGCCCCCGGCCGGCTGGTGCGCACCACCGAGCCGGGCCGGGCGGATACCCTGTACGAGTACGACGAGGTGGGCCACCTGGTGCGCACCGGCCTCGATGTGGACGGCAACGGTACCTTGGACCCGGCCTCCACGGACCGGATCGAAGAGCGCGACACCTTCTACACCTACCTCGACGGCGCCTGGTGGCGGCAAGCGGAAAAGCGGGTCTACCCGGTCGATGGGGCCGGCACACCGGTCACCGTAAGCACGCAGCGCACCCGGCTCACCGGGCTCGGGGGCGGGTTGGTGAGCGAAACGCTCTCCCTCGACGTCCACGGCAACGAAACCGTGACCCGGGTGTTCGTGGACCGCGCCACGGGAACGCGCACCCGGATCACCTCGTTTCCGGACGCCGCGAACGAGGCCGTGGAGACCTTTGTGAACGGCTTGCTCATCTCATCGCGCAGCAAGACCGGGGTGGAGAAAACCTATGTCTACGACGGTCTCGGCCGGCGCATCCAGGAGACCGCCCCCCGGACCGGTGCCACCCTCACCACCTACGACGCCCAGGGCCGGACGGCCTCGGTCACCGACCCGGCGGGGAGCACCGTCACCTACGGCTACGATCCCGCCACCGGTCGGCTCGTCGAGGGAACGAACGCCCTGGGCCGCGTCGTCCGCTACGCCTACGACGATCTCGGTAATGTGACCCACGTGTGGGGCGACGTGCCCTACCCCGTGCGCTACGTCTACGACGCGTTCGGCCAGCGGGTCGAGATGCACACCTTCCGGAACGCCAAAGCGGACTGGAACACGGCCGTGTTTCCGGCTGATGCGGGTCCGGCCGACATTACGAGGTGGTGCTACGATGAGGCCACGGGATTTCTCGTGGCCAAGGAGGACGCCGCAGGCCACCGCGTCACGTACACCTACAGCCCTGGCGGCAAGCTCGCCACCCGAACCTGGGCCCGACTCGATGCCGGCAACCCCGTCGTCACCACCTACGGCTATGATCCGGCAACGGGAGAGATCACGTCCATCGACTACTCCGACGACACGCCGGACGTGACCCTCACCTATGACCGGATGGGCCGGCAAGAGACCATCACCGACGCGGTGGGCACTCGCACCTTCCTCTATGACCCGGCCACCCTGCAGCTCCAGGCCGAGACGATCACCGGCCTGTACAGCGCCACCCTCACACGAACCTACGAAGACATCGCGGGCGTTGCCGGCCGAACAAGGGGCTTTGCCCTCGACACCGGGTATGCCGTGACGTACGGGTACGAGCCCGACACCGGTCGGATGAGCGCGGTGTCCTGGAGCGTGGGGGCCGAGAACGGAGCCGTGAGCTACACCTACGTGCCGGACTCGGACCTCATCGAGCAAAAGGCCATCACCGACGGCCCGAAGACCACCTACACCTACGAGCCCCAGCGGGACCTGGTCACCCGGGTCGAGCACACCTCCGGCGGAGCGGTGGTGGCCCGGTACGACTACACCTACAACGAGCTCGCCCAGCGAACCTCGGTGCAGCTCTCCGGCCGGGCCTTTGCCGAGGCCCTGGGCGCCAGGCTCCTGGGGAAGGCGTGGTTCGATGCCGCCCAGAACACCGGATCGGGCATCGAGCTCCTGCCCGACCACCGCACCTACACTTACGATCCCATCGGCAACCGGCTGGACGCCGAAGACTGGGATCCAGAGGCCGAAGCGACCCGGAGCCTCATCTACACGACCAACGCCCTGAACCAGTACGAGCAGATCACCGCCCAGCTGGGGACGAGCGTGGTGCTGGGCTACGACCCCGACGGCAACCTCAGCACGTGGGACGACGACACCACCACAACCCGCTACACCTACAACGCCGAGAACCGCCTCATCGCCGTCGAGCCCGCCATCCCTGCAAACGGCGACACCAAGGTCACCTTCCTCTACGACTACCTGGGACGCCGAATCCAAAAGGTCGTCTCCCAGTACGTCTCAGGGTCGTGGACCGTCATCGGCGAGACCCTCTTCCTCTACGACGGCTGGAACCTGATCCAGGAGCGCTACGCCGACGGGCAGGCCAAACGATCCTACGTATGGGGATTGGACCTCAGCGACAGCCTGCAGGGCGCCGGCGGCATCGGGGGGCTTGTCTTCTCAACCGACGGGCTCACAAGCTACCGCTACCTGTACGATGCCAACGGCAACGTGGGGCAGCTGGTGGACGCCGGCACCGGAGCGGTAGTTGCCCACTACGAGTACGACCCCTACGGCAATATCACCTACGCCACCGGCCCGGCGGACAACCCCTTTCGGTTCTCGACCAAGTACCACGACGACGAGACGGGGCTCGTCTACTACGGCCACCGGTATTACTCGCC
>Ga0256830_1000132_pt1 | contig 65416 bp, 47 predicted proteins | sample 128326metaG_FD_190537 | JGI IMG/M metagenome (GOLD analysis project Ga0256830, IMG submission 190537) | Hydrothermal vent microbial communities from Lau Basin, Pacific Ocean - 128-326 | ecosystem: Environmental > Aquatic > Marine > Hydrothermal vents | place: Pacific Ocean: Lau Basin | collected... | reverse complement strand
GTGCCCGCTGGAGTTGGCCGGCTACGACATCAGCCAGGTGCCGATGGCTTCCCTTTGCGCCGGCCTGAGCGTTGTCTGGCCTTTGGAGGCAACTCAGAATGATGTCCCAAACTCGTGACGGTCGCCTTCCAACCACCTGACCATCTGACCGCTCTGCGGTATAATTGGGCAAGGTTCCCCCACGATACTTGGAAGGGAGAGGCATCCTATGTTCCGAAAGATCCTGGTCCCTTTGGATGGCTCGGCGATGGCCGAGCAGGTCTTCCCCTTGGTGCAGGAGCTGGCCTGGAAGTTCGACGGCCAGGTGACGCTTCTGAGGGTCGTCGCGCCCATCAGCCCATCCCTGGCTGCTGAGACGGGGGCGGAGTGGTTCCTCCAGCAGCGGGAGATTGCCCGCCAGGCGGCGGAGGAGTACCTGCGGGTCAAGCAGGGTGAGCTCCAAGCCCAGAACATCCCCACCCAGTTTGTCGTGCTGGAGGGGAATGTGCCGGAGATGATCCTCTCCTTCGCCGAACAGGAAGGCTTCGACTTGATCGCGATGGTCACCCACGGGCGCTCGGGCATCAGCCGCTGGGCCCTGGGCAGCGTAGCCGAGAAAGTGGTGCGTGGTTCCCACTGTCCGGTGCTCCTGGTGCGGGGGCGTCAACCTCGCGTGGCGTAACAGGGACCGATGGTCATCCGGGGAAGCTGCCGGGGACAGCCGATCATCTTCAGCCGGCGGGCCGGCTCCTGGACGGTGGCCCTCGACCGCGACACGGTCTTTGCTTACGACGGGGAGGGCCGTCTTTGGAGTGCCTACCTGGAAGGTCGCCACTACCGACGCGGGCTGGACAACCGGGTGCTGGAGAAGCGGCGGGAGGGAGGGCGGCGCCGGCGCCGCTGGCTCCCCCCGGCCGAGCGCGATGGCCTGCTCGACAGGATCGCCGCCCTGCTCCGCCGGCGCACCGCCGACCTCTCCCTGGAGGCCTCTTCCGACGAGGAGACAGACCTGCGCCGTCAACTGGCCCGGGCCATCGCTTTCGGTGCCCAAGCCGCCCAAGAAGACGCGCAACGCTACCACCGGATCTACAAGCCGGTGGGCATCCTCCCCCCTGACCAGTACCTGGCCTTCGTCGTCCAGATCACCGAGGGCTGCTCCTTCAACACCTGTACTTTCTGCGGCTTCTACAAGGAGCGCCCCTTTCGCATCAAGGGCCCCGGCGAAGTGCGGGACCACATCCGGGCCGCCCTCGACTTCCTGGGAGAGGGCCTTCCCCTGCGCCGCACCATCTTCCTGGCCGACGCCAACGCCCTGGTGATCCCCCAGCCGCGCCTGGTGGAACTGTTCCAGATCGTCGGCGAGATGCTCCCCCTGGCGGGGTCCCATCGGCGAGGGGAGTTGCCCCGCGCCGTGGCCTCCCACCAGCGAGGGGAGTTGCCCCACGCTGTGGCCTCTCACCGCTTCCAGGGGATCTACGCCTTTCTGGATGGCTTCTCCGGTCGCAAGAAGCGGCCCCAGGACTACGCCCGGCTGGCAGCGATGGGGCTGCGGCGGGTCTACATCGGGCTGGAGAGCGGGCACGACCCGCTGCTCGCCTGGCTGCGCAAGCCGGGCAGCGCCGAGGACGCGCTGGAGGCGGTGCGCCACATCAAGGCCGGCGGTGTCGCCGTCAGCGTCATCGTGATGCTGGGGGTGGGGGGGCAGCAATTCAGCCGGGGCCACGTGGAGGACACAATCCGCGTCGTCAACGCGATGGAACTGGGGCCGGGGGACCTCCTCTACTTCAGCGAGTTCGTGGACCACCCCACGCTCCCCTACCACCGACTGGCTCAGGAGGCAGGCATCGTCCCGCTGACCGAGGAGGAGATGGAGGCCCAACGGGCGGCGATCGTGGCCGGCCTGCGCTTCACCGACGGCCGGCCGCGCATCTCCACCTACGACATCCGAGAGTTCGTCTACTGAGGGGGCTTTTCGGCGGTTGTGGTCAGCGCATATCCCAGCGCTACCTGAGTGTAGTCCTGCGGATCAATCTGAACAACAGTGAAAGGCTGAGGTAGCCGGGCACCATCTTCCAGGATGAAATGGTAGTATGCCCAGCTAAAGGCCACGTGCAGCGGAACGTTGGTCAGGCCAGCTTGGGGCACGTTGAACCGCTCGTGCACATGCATTTTCAGAGCCCAGATGACCAGTGGGTAGGACTTGTCAAAGTTCAGGCTCATAAAACAGTAGGGACGACCTGTGCGAGGGTCATAGTCAATCATCAGGTCGCTTACCCACACTGAGCGGTATCCTTCGGTGAACAGCGCTTCCGGCTCATCACCGGGCTCGAAGGCAACCGCTTCGATAAGACCGGGCCAGTTGAAAGTAAACTCTAGGTCTCTCATCGCTCTCACCTTATACCAAAGTGGGGTCCGCAACGGAGCACAGCATCTCTAACAGACGGCGCGTGTGGACCTTGGCCCTCGAGGCCAGCTCCCCCGTCGGGCCGACGCAGGCCGGGCAGCCCTCGGCACAGGGGCAGCGGCGGACCAGGTCGTAGGCCGCCCTCAGCAACATCTCCGCCATCTCGTAGAGCCCGGCGCTCAGCCCGATCCCGCCGGGCACCCGCTCGTAGAGGGTGATCGTCGGCAGGCCCGTCTGACCGGAGCGGGCCTCCACGACCACCGTCAGGTCCCGAGGATCACACATCAGGTGCAGGGGGGCCATCTGGTGCAGCGCATGGGCCAGCCCGCTCAACGCCCCCCGCCGGCGCTGGATCACCTCGGCCCGGCGGTGACAGCGGGGGCAGAGGGTGATCAGGTTCTCCAGCGCGTTCGCCTCCCGATAGGCCTCGTTCTCCCCCGGCACGTAGCCGAACTCCCGAAAGGGCCGGATGTGGTGGACGTGGTGCTGCCGGTCGGGCGGCTCGGGGGCCCCACAACGCCGACAGCGATAGCCGTCCCGCGCCCGCGCCCTCTCCCGCTGCTCCGCCCAGTTGGGGCCGTAGTCCAGGGGCGGCAGCAGCACCCCCTCCCGCTCCAGCCGCCGGACGGCCGCCGGGGTCAGCCAGAGCCAGAAGGCCGTCGTCGTCATCTCCTGGGGCGGCAACAGGATGTCGTGCCACCCCAGCGTCTCGTGGCTGTAGCGCTTCACCTGCCGGTAGCCCAGGGGTTCGGTGACGACCCGGACCACGCCATGGGCCTGCCCCGTCCACGCCGTCTCCTGGGTCTCGTGCACCTCCAGCACCTGAACCGTCGTGGCGGCACTGGCCTCGGTGTAGTAGTCCACGCCGGCCTCCCGGACGAACGCCTGCCCCGCCTCCCAGTCCAGCCGTTCCACCAGGTAGGCGTTGCCCTCGTGCAGGTAGACGGCCCCTTCGTGGACCAGGAGGGGGGCGCTGGGCCGGTCCACCTGGCCGATGACCTGCCCCCGCCCGTCGGTCAGGTCAATGATCAGCACCGGGTCGGCGCTCCCGGCCCGCAGCGAGACCTGGGCCGCCGGGTAGCCCTCGCCCACCCAGCGGACGACCCCACCGCTGGCGTGGAAGGCTTCCCCCTCCTCGGCCAGGAGGTGCAGGAGCCGGTCCACCTCCCCTACCCCTCCGAAGGGCTCGCCGGCCTCGAAGGGGAGTTCGAAGGCCGCACAGCGCAGGTGGTTGACCAGGATCACCAGGTTGTCGGGCTGGATCAGGGCGTGCTCCGGGGAGCGTCCGAAGAAGTAGTCGGGGTGGGTGATCAGGTACTGGTCCAGGGCGGAGGGGCCGGCGATGAGGACGGCGACGGAGCGCCCCGCCCGCCGCCCGGCCCGCCCCGCCTGCTGCCAGGTGCTGGCGATGGTGCCCGGATAGCCGACCAGGAGGGCGGCGCTCAGCTCCCCGATGTCCACCCCCAGCTCCAGGGCGTTGGTGGCGACCACACCCCGCACCGTTCCCTCCCGCAGCCCCCGCTCGATGGCCCGGCGCTCCGCCGGCAGGTAGCCCCCCCGGTAACCCCGTACCCGCTCCGCCTGGCCGCCCGCCGCGACCAGGCCGTCCCGCAGGTAGCCCAACAGGACCTCGACGCTGAGCCGGGCGCGGGCGAAGAGGACCGTCTGGAGGTCGGCCTGGAGGAAGCGAAGGGCGATCTCCCGCGCCTCCAGAAGAAGGCTGCGGCGCATCCCCGTCGCCCGGTCCACCAGGGGCGGGTTGTAGAAGATGAACGCCTTCTCGCCCTGGGGCGAGCCGTCCTCGTCCACCAGCGTCACCGGGGCCTCGACCAGCCGCTCGGCCAGGTCTTGGGGGTTGGCGATGGTCGCCGAGGTGAGGAGGAAGCGGGGGGCGCTGCCGTAGAAGGCGGCGATGCGGCGCAGGCGGCGGAGCAGGTTGGCCACGTGGCTGCCGAAGACGCCCCGATAGGTATGGACCTCGTCCAGGACGACGTAGCGCAGCCCGCCGAAGAAGCCGGCCCAGCGGGTGTGGTGGGGCAGGATGCCCACGTGGAGCATGTCGGGGTTGGTGACGAGGATGCGGGCTCGGCGGCGGATGGCGGCCCGCCGGGAGCGAGGCGTGTCGCCGTCGTAGGTGAGGGCGGGCAACTCGGCCCCCAGGTGGCGGGTCAGCCGCTCCAGGGCCACCACCTGGTCCTGAGCCAGCGCCTTGGTGGGGAAGAGGTAGAGGGCACGGGCCGTGGGGTCGTTCAGGAGGGCCTGGAGCACCGGCAGGTTGTAGCAGAGGGTCTTGCCCGAGGCCGTGCCGGTGACGATGATGACGTGCTCCCCCTCCAGGGCGGCTTCCACCGCCTGGGCCTGGTGGGTGTAGAGGGCCTCGATCCCCTGGGCCTGGAGGGCGGCCACCAACCGACGGTCCAGGGCCGAGGGCCAGGGGGCCGTGCGGGCAGGACGGGCCGGCAACCGCTTCCAGGCCGTCACGTTGCGCATAAAGCGGGGATCGGCCCGCAGCGCTGCCAGGAGCCGGCTGACCGCCTCGTCCGCCATCTACCCTTCCCGCAACATCTCCACCACCCGCCCCAGGATGATCTCGGCCACCTGGCCCTTGCTGAGAAGGGGCAGCGTCTGGACGCCCTGGTTGCGGTCCACTAGGATGACCCGGTTGGTCTCCACGGCGAAGCCGGCGTCGGGGGCGCTGACGTCGTTGGCGGCGATGAGGTCCAGCCGCTTCCGTTCCAGCTTCTCCCGCGCCCGGTCCACCACCTCCTCCGTCTCGGCGGCGAATCCGACGACGATCTGGGGACGCCCCGTCACCATCCGCTGCTCGGCCACCGCCTGCAGGATGTCGGGCGTGCGCTCCAGGGGAAGGGAGAGCGTCTCATCACCAGCCTTCTTGATCTTCCGGGTGGCCTGGACGGTGGGGCGGAAGTCGGCCACAGCGGCGGCCATCAGCAGAGCGTCGGCCTGAGGGGCGACCGCCAGCACCGCCTCCAGCATCTCCTGGGCCGTCGTCACGTCCACCCGCTCTGCGCCAATGGGGGTGGGGAGGGTGACGGGGCCGGTGATCAGCGTCACTTGAGCGCCCAGATCGAGAGCTGCCTGGGCCAGGGCGAAGCCCTGCCGTCCGGAGGAAGGGTTGCTGATGAAGCGGATCGGGTCCAGGTGCTCGCGGGTGGGGCCGGCGGTGACGACGACGTGACGGTTGGAGAGGGGACCGTCCCGTCCCATCTGGTAGCGGATGTGGCCCAGGAGCTCCGTGGCCTCCAGCAGCCGGCCCTGACCGACCAACCCCGAGGCCATCCGTCCGTAGGCGGGGCCGGCGAAGGTGAGTCCTCGCTCCTTGAGGAGGGCTACGTTGGCCTGGGTGGCCGGGTGCTCCCACATCGCCACGTCCATCGCCGGAGCCACCAGCAGGGGACCTCGGAAGGCGAGGGCGGTCAACGTCAGCAGGTTGTCGGCCCGACCGTGGGCCAGCCGGGCCAGGGTGTCGGCCGTAGCGGGGGCGATCACCAGCAGGTGGGCCTCGGTGGAGAGCCGGATGTGAAGGAGGGGGCGGTCGTGACGCCAGAGGTCGGCGTCGGTGTAGGCGGGCTGACCGGTGAGGGCGGAGAAGGTGAGGGGCGTGATAAAGCGGGTGGCCGCTTCGGTGAGGATCGCCTCCACCCGAGCGCCGGCCTGGGTCAGCTTGCTGGCCAGGTCGGCCACCTTGTAGGCGGCGATGCCCCCACAGACGCCCAGGATGATCCGTCGGTCGCGCAGAAGGGTGATGGGTTCGGGGCTCATAGTGTCATCTCGCGTGTTGCGTGTTGCGTGTTGCGTGTTACGTGTTGCGTGGGGATGATAGCACATTTTGAGCAAAACTACAATGGGCGCAGGGAAAACGGACGTTTGACCAACCGTTCACCCTCCCGCAGGTTAGGCGCGTTTCCGACGCGAAACCGTGCTTCCAATAGCCCATCGGGGCTGAAAGCGCCCTCGACCGGTGACCTGCGGGAGGGGTTTGACGGAGGGGCCGGCCCGTTGTATACTGGCTCTGGAAACTGAGCTACCTGACTCATTTCCGAGACCTTCCCGCAGGTCTCCCCTACGGCCTGAAGCGCGTCATAGGCAGCCTCCGATGCGCCATCGCCGTCGCCGGGCACCGCGTGGCCTGCGGGAGGGCGACTGCGAGGACCCTCCCGCAGGTCCTCCCCACGGCCAGAAGCACGCCGTGGGCAGCCTCCAATGAGCGATGGCGGTCGCCGGGCACCGCGTGGCCTGCGGGAGGGTGACTGCGAGGACCCTCCCGCAGGTCCTCCCCACGGCCAGAAGCACGCCGTGGGCAGCCTCCGATGAGCGATGGCGGTCGCCGGGCACCGCGTGGCCTGCGGGAGGGCGACTGCGAGGACCCTCCCGCAGGTCCTCCCCACGGCCAGAAGCACGCCGTGGGCAGCCTCCGATGAGCGATGGCGGTCGCCGGGCACCGCGTGGCCTGCGGGAGGGCGACCCTCAACGGATGGCACCGTGGAGCAGATCGAAGGCTCCGTCGAACGGATCACCTACTACAACGAAGAGAACGGCTACACCGTGCTCCGGCTCCACGTCCCCGGGCAGCGGGAGTTGGTCACGGTAGTGGGGGAGCTCCCCCAGGTTACCCCCGGCGAACGCCTGCGCCTGGAGGGGGTCTGGATCACCCACCCGCGCTACGGGCGTCAGTTCAAGGCGGAACGGTGTCAGCAACTCCTCCCCGCCACCGTCGAGGGCATCCGCCGCTACCTGGGCTCCGGCCTCGTCAAGGGCGTGGGGCCGGTGACGGCCAGCCGCATCGTCAAGCGCTTCGGCCTGGAGACGCTGCGGATCCTGGATGAGGAACCCCACCGGCTGCGGGAAGTGCTGGGCGTCGGTCCCAAGCGGGCCGCCGCTATCGCTCGGGCCTGGGAGGAGCAGAAGGCCATCAAGGACGTGATGCTCTTCCTCCAGAGCCATGGCGTCAGCACCAACCTGGCCGTCCGCATCTACAAGACCTACGGCGACGAGGCCATCGCCGTGGTGCAGCAGGACCCCTACCGCCTGGCGCGGGATGTGTGGGGGATCGGCTTCAAGACGGCCGACAAGATCGCCCGCCACCTGGGCATCCCCCTCGATGCCCCCTCCCGCCTCCAGGCCGGCATCGCTTACGCCCTCAGCCAGATGGCCGACCAGGGGCACGTCTACGTCCCCGAAGAGACGTTGATCACCACGGCCGCAGAGCTGCTGGAGGTCGCCCCGGAGGCCGTCGCCCAGGCCCTGGCCGATCTGGACGCCGAGGAGCAGGTGAAGCGGGAGACACTGGCCTATCCCACCGCCGAGGAGCGGCAAGGTAGGGCCACCTCCCTGCGGGAGGAGCGGGCCGTCTACCTGGCCCCCTTCTACTACGGCGAGGTGGGGGTCAGCAACCGGCTGCGGGCGATGGTGGAGGGGCCGACCGACCGGCTGGCCCGCTTCCGCACCGTGGACTGGGCGGGGCTTCTGGCCCGGCTGGAGGCCAGAAGCCCCGTGCGCCTCTCTGAGGAGCAGCGCCGGGCCGTCCGCACCGCCCTCACCCACAAGGTCACCGTCCTGACCGGCGGACCGGGCACCGGGAAGACGGTCACGGTGCAGGCGGTCATCGGGGCACTGGAGACCTTCGGCTACCGCTACGCCCTCTGCGCCCCCACGGGCCGGGCTGCCAAGCGGCTCGCCGAGGCGACGGGGCGGCCGGCGAAGACCGTCCACCGGCTGCTGGGCTACCGCCCCACCGAGGGCTTTCAGTTCAACGAGGAGAGGCCGCTGCCCGTGGACATGCTCATCGTGGACGAGGCGAGCATGTTGGACCTCCTGCTGACCAACCACCTGCTGAAAGCGCTGGACCCGGCGGCCCACCTGCTCTTGGTGGGTGACGTGGACCAGTTGCCCAGCGTGGGGGCCGGCGATGTCCTGCGGGACATCATCGCCTCGGGGCGGGTGGCCGTCGTCCACCTGACCCAAATCTTCCGCCAGGCGGTTGACAGCTTCATCGTCGTCAACGCCCATCGCATCAACCGAGGGGAGATGCCCATCGTCAACCAGGGGGAGGACTTCTTCCTGTTCACCCAGGAGGACCCAGAGGAGGCAGCGGCCCTCATCGTGGACCTGGTGCAGCGGCGCATCCCCCGCAAGTTCGGCTACGACCCGCTGACCGAGATCCAGGTCCTGGCCCCGATGTACCGGGGGGCCTGCGGCGTCGCCAGCCTGAACGCCCGCTTGCAGGAGGCCCTCAACCCGCCCTCCCTGGCCCGGACGGAGCGCCGGCTGGGCGGACGGGTCTTCCGGGTGGGGGACCGGGTGATGCAGGTGCGGAACGACTATGATAAAGAGGTCTTCAACGGCGACATCGGGCGGATCGTGGCCATAGACGGCGTGAACCAGACGATCACCGTCCAGATGGACGAGCGGCGGGTGGTCTACGACTGGGGGGAGGCCGATGAGCTGACCCACGCCTACGCCATCTCCGTCCATCGCAGCCAGGGGAGCGAGTACCCGGTGGTGGTGATGCCGGTGCTGACCCAGCACTACCTGATGTTGCAGCGGAACCTGCTCTACACGGCGGTGACGCGGGCGAAGAAGCTGGTGGTGCTGGTGGGGAGCTGGAAAGCCCTGCGCATCGCCGTGCGCAACAACAAGGTCGCCGAGCGCCACTCGGGGCTGAGCCTTCGCCTGGCAGAAGAGTGAGACCTCCCAGACCCCGGTCTGAATGTTGCATTGGCCGGTTGGTCGGTTGGTCGGGGAGGGATGAAAACCCCCTTGACGAACTGAAACGGTTGTGCGATAATGGCCCCCAAATGGCGCGACCGCCGGGAGGGGGAGACTCCCGACGGCCGCTGACCCCCGCCACCGCACCCACCGGCGGCAGGGGCTGAGAGGATTATACCACGCCCCCCCGTCGTCGCCCACCCGGGCCGGAGGCGGCCCGACCGACGCCCGGCCCGGCGGGGGCGAGGGGGAAAGTGGGAATCTTTTCGGCCAAGGCCAACAAGGGGCGGTCCCCGGTGGTGGGGGCCGCCCTCTTCGTTTCGTCTCCGAAAGGGCGGCTCCCGGCACGCCACCGGCGGGGGGCCGCCCTTCGCGCTCCTCAGGGGCCGGGGCCGACGAGCGCGACGCTAGGGGGCAGCCGCCGGCGCGGGGGTCACCTGGCCCCTTCGACCCGACTGCCGCCGGCAAAAAGGAGGGGCCACGGATTAAGACGGACGGAGGATCGAGGACCGAGAACTGCGGACCGAGGACGATGACAACCGAATAGAAAGCGGGCGACGCCGGTGTCGCACCACCGACGCCGCCCTAACCCACCCCCGGTGCCATCGCCACCGGCGGCAGGCTGGTATCAGTATACCAGCGGATGGGCCTCCTGTCAAACCCGACCGCCGACCGCCGACGACCGACGGCGGACCGCCGACAGAGGGCCCCCGACTCCACCGCCGGCCCCGTGCCCCCACCGGGACCGGCGGTGCCGTTTTCCAACCGACCGCCGACGACCGACGGCCGACCGCCGACGGACGGCCGCCGACCGCCGACCGAGCGGCCTGGCGGCCGGCGGCCCGGCGGCGGACCGAGGACCAAGGACTGAGGACCAAGGACTGAGGACCGAGGACTGCGGACTACGGACCGTGGACGGAAAGGGAGGAGCAGCACGATGTCCTTCACCAACCCCATCACCTGGTTTCTCTTCGAGACCGAGGCCGGCGACCGGCTCCTGGCCCGCCTGGAGCGCTTCCTGGGCCTCGGCCTCGACCGGGCCGGCGAGGAGGGCCCCCGCCTCCCCGGCGGCATCCCCCTCGTCGGCACCCTCAGCGACGCCACCACTCCCGACGACTTCCGCCGCTTCTACCAAGAGGCCGCCCGGCTCTGCCGGCAACCGACCGCCGACCGAGCGGCTTAGCGGCCGGCGGCCCGGCGGCGGACCGAGGACCAAGAACGGAGGACCGAGGACCGAGGACTGAGGACTGAGGACCGAAGACTGAGGACTGAGATGTACACCTACCGCTACTACCGCTACCAGGGGCCGGCCCGCCCCCGCCTCGCCCGCACCTTCCGGGCCGGGGGCGGCCCCCCCCTGCCCCCCCACCCCCAGGAACCGACCGAGGCCGACCACTACGCCGAACACCCCGTCGCCATCCCCTCCCTCGCCGCCCACGTCGCCGTCCCCTTCCTCCAGGCCACCCTCCTCGCCGTCGGCCTCACCGCCACCGCCGCCTCCCTCGCCCCCCTGGCCGGCCTCTCCCCAGGCCCCGTCGCCCGCCTCGTCGCCCCCCCCGCCTGGACCGCCCTCCTCTGGTGGCGCATCCACGACCACGCCCGCCTCCTCCGCGCCGTTGAAGAGTGGTCCCTCGAAACCAACGGCCCCGAAGCGGCGGGAGAGAAGCCCCCTCCCGCCGGCCCCCCCGCCGAGCGGATCGTCCTCGTCGGCGCCCGCCCCGCCCACCAGGTCGGCGCCCGCTCCGACGACCTCCCCACCCCCCGCCCCGGCCTGGCCGACGACTTCCGCACCTTCGTCCGCCGCTGCGCCGCCGTCGGCACCGCCTGGGCCCTCTGGCAGCGCCACCTGAGCCGGGAGCGCTACCTCCGCTTCCGCGATGTCCTCCTCCGCCTGGGGTGGGCCCGCTGGCGAGACCCCGCCAAACCCTCCCTGGGCTGGGAGCTGACCGCCCCCCCCGACGAGATCCTGGCCGCCATCCTCACCGAAACCCACCCCGGCACGGCCCGGAGGAAGGCAGGGGGCAAGGGGTAGGGGGCAGGAGGCAAAGACCGAGGGCCGAGACAATGAGGACCGAGACGCCGAGGCACTGAGGACGGAGAACCGGTATGGAGATCTTCAGAGCCTACAAGGTCGAACTCAAGCTGAACAACCGGGAGCGCTCCCTGCTGGTGGCCTGCGCCGGCGTCGCCCGCTGGGCCTGGAACTGGGGCCTCGAACGCCGCATCGCCGAGTACCGGGCCACCGGTCGCTCCAGCAACGCCTTCGAGCAACACCGCCAACTCGTCGCCCTCAAGAAGACCGACTACCCCTGGCTGTACAACTACTCCAAGAGCATCCCCCAGAACGCCCTCCGAGACCTGGACCGGGCCTTCCGGGCCTTCTTCCGCCGCCTCCGACGCGGGGAGAAGCCGGGCTTCCCCCGGTTCAAATCCCGCAAGCGCAGCCCGCTCCGCTTCCGCGTTGATGGGGCCATCCGCGTGGAGCACGACCGCATCCGGCTGCCACGCATCGGCTGGCTCCGCCTCAAGGAGCACGGCTACATCCCGACCGACGCCCACATCCTCTCGGCCACCGTGTCGGAGCGGGCAGGACGCTGGTTCGTCAGCGTCCAGGTGCGCGAAGAGGTGGAGGTTAGGCCGGCCACCGGCGAGCCCCTCGGCGTTGACCTGGGCGTCCGGGCGATGGCCGTGTTGAGCGACGGCCGGCGCTTCGAGGCCCCCCGCCCCCTGGAGAAGGCCCGGAGGAAGCTGCGCCGGCTTCAGCGCCAACTGGCCCGGCGCAAGCGCGGCGGCAGGAACTACGAGAAGACCCGCCGGAAGCTTGCCCGTTTGTACCATCGCCTGTATAATATCCGACAGGACGCCCTCCACAAGGCCACCGCCGCCATCGTGGCGAGAACCAAGCCCGATGGCGAGAGGCCGCGCGAGATCGTCATCGAGGACCTGAACGTGGGCGGGATGTTGAAGAACCGCCGCCTGGCCCGGGCCATCTCCGACGTGGGCTTCTACGAGTTCCGCCGACAGTTGACGTACAAGGCCGCCTGGTCGGGCAGCCAACTCCGCGTCGCCGACCGCTTCTTCCCCTCCAGCAAGACCTGCCATCGCTGCGGAGCGGTCCACGAAGGGTTGGGGCCGTCCGACCGAGAGTGGACCTGTCCCCATTGCGGAGCGGTGTTGGACCGGGATCTCAACGCCGCCATCAACCTCAGGAACCTCAGCGGTACGGCGGGTTCCGCCGGAACCGGGGGCGCAGCCCCGAACGCCTGTGGAGAGGCGGTAAGACCGGCCACGACGCCGGCAGCCTCGACGAAGCAGGAACCGGGCAGGAGTTCTCCGTAAGCCCCGGAGAACAGCGTGTTATACTGGGGTTGTTCTTCTCCCAACCCAACGTCGCCTCGTCTCTGGGGGGATGATGCTCATCGTAGACGCCCACGAAGACCTGGCCTACAACGCGCTCACCTTCGGTCGTGACTACCGGCGTTCCGCCCTGGAAATTCGGAAGCAGGAGGTGGGGAGCTGGGTGCCTGAGGTCACGGGACAGTGCACCCTGGGGATCCCTGAATGGCTGGACGCCGGTGTCGCCGTCATCTTCAGCACCCTCTGGACGTTGCCGGCCCGCCGCTCCTGGCACCCCGCCTTGCAGAGCTACCGTGACCCAGACGAGGCCCATCGGCAGGCGATGGCCCAACTGGACTGGTACCACCGCTGGGCCGACGAGGATGAGCGGATCGCTCTCATTCGGTCCCAGACCGACCTAGATCAGGTTCTCTCCACCTGGCAGAACGGGTCCCAGGCGGGGACCGAGGGAGATGACCGACGTCAGGTGGGGTTTGTCATCTTGATGGAAGGCGCTGATCCCATCCGCACTCCGGCCGAACTGCCGGAGTGGGTGGACCGGGGGGTGCGCATCATCGGCCTTTCCTGGGGGGCGACCCGGTACGCCGGGGGCACAGGCGAGCCTGGCCCTCTGACCGACTTGGGGCGGGAGCTCCTAGACGCGATGGCGGACCAGGGGCTCATCCTGGACCTGAGCCATGCTGCCGAGGAAAGCTTCTTCGAAGCCTTGGATCGCTACGAGGGTCCTGTGATCGCCAGCCACGCCAATCCTCGTCGGCGGGTACCCGGTGATCGTCAGCTCTCGGACGTGATGATCCGCTACCTGGCCGAGCGGGATGGCGTCGTCGGCATTGCTCTCTACAACGCCTTCCTACGTCGGGACTGGAGCCGAACCGATCCCCCCGATCGGGTGACGGTGATGGACGTGGTAGGGGCGATAGACACCGTCTGTCAGTTGGTGGGCGACGCCCGGCATGTGGGGCTGGGCACCGACCTCGATGGGGGGTTCGGTGCGGAGAGCACGCCGGCCGGCCTGGACACGGTGGCCGACCTGCCCCGCATCGCCGAGGCTCTGGGCGAGTATGGCTATCAGCCCGCCGATGTCGAAGCGATCATGGGGGAGAACTGGCTGCGCATCCTACGGTCTGCGCTCCCTTAACCTGCCACCCTTGTGCGCCGGGCATCGGATTGCGCGGATACCCAGACAATGTTCTGAGAGCCCTAGAAGGAGGCGCGGTATGGCTGTCGTGCTGGTCATTGACGACGACCAAGAAATCGCCGAGATGCTCAGGCTCTTGCTCACTGCCAGTGGATTTGAGACTTACATCGCCCTGGAAGGCCAGGAAGGGCTGCGCAAGGCTGCAGAAACCCCGCCGGACGTGGTGCTGTTGGACATTATGATGCCGGACCTGAACGGTTGGCAGGTCTTTGAGCAGCTTCGGCGACAGTTCTCCGTCCCCATCATCTTCGTCTCCGCCTACGATAACCGAGCCAATCTGGAACGCGCCAGGCGGATGGGGGCCACCGATTTCATCCGCAAGCCCTTCCGCCCGGAAGAGTTGATGGCCTGCATCCACATGGCCTTGGAGCGGCGGAGGCTCGATCCGATCCACTGAAGATGCCCAACGCATCCAACAAGGAGGCCCGATGAGTAGATCCTCGACAACCCTGCTCCGCTTTCTTCAAGAGGAAAACGCCCGCCTCCAGGAGGAGAACAAACAGTTGCGCGAGGAACTGGCAGCCCTGCGGGACTACCTGGACGGGCTGCGGTTGCTCCAGCAGGAAGCCCGTCGGATGACGGAGGAAGCCGACCTGATGCCCTTGCTGGACAAGATCCTCTACGCGGCCCTCACCGTCACCGACGCAGCCGACGGCTCTGTCCTGCTTCTGGACCCGGAGACCGACGAGCTGGTCTTCGCCGTCGTGCACGGCCTCATCCGGGAGCAGTTGGTGGGCTACCGGATTCCCAAGGAGACAGGGATCGCAGGATGGGTGGTGACCCACGGCAGTCCCCTCATCGTGAACCGCCCCCATCTGGATCGCCGCTTCTCCCGGCAGGTGGACGAGCAGTTCGGCTTCAAGACCCGCTCGCTCCTCTGTGTACCAATGATGGGTTCTGAGGGGAAGATCGTCGGGGCCATCGAAGTGCTTAACAAGTTCTCCGGTCGGGAGTTCACCCAAGCCGACCAGGACCTGCTGATGGTGATGGGGTACATCGCCGGCAGCGCGTTGGAGATGGTGTTGAACAAGTTCGAGGCTCAGTAGGAGGCATCCTTATGGACCCGCAAGCCCGGAAGAAAGCCCTCCAGATGTTCACCTATGGCCTTTACGTGCTCACAGCCCGTCACGGCGAGGACGTGGTGGCTTCCACCGTTTCCTGGGTCACCCAGACCTCGTTTCAGCCCCCGCTGATCGCCGTGGCCATCAAACAGGCATCCCAGACCTATCGGGTGGTGCGCGAGGCAGGAGCCTTCGCCTTGAACATCCTGGGAGAGGGGCAGAAGGCGCTGGCCTCGGCCTTCTTCCGCCACGCCCCCGTGGAGGGAGAGACCGTCGGCGGCCATCCCTTCACCACCGGATCCACCGGAGCGCCGCTCCTCACGGAGACCCCCGCCTACGTGGAATGCCAGGTCCTGGAGTGGGTGGAACAGGGTGACCATCACCTGGCCGTCGCCGAGGTGGTGAACGCCGGCATCAACTTCGAGGCAGCCCCCCTCGACCTGCGGAGCACCGGTTGGAGCTACGGGGGGTAGCTGTTATGGAGAGTTTCCTTGCCTTCCTGGAATGCCCGGAGTGTCGAGAGCGCTACGACGCCCATCAACTGCAGACGGTCTGCCGTTGTGGCTCGCCTCTCCTGGCCCGGTACGACCTAGAACGGGCCCGGACAACCCTCTCCCCGGACCTCTTGGCCGACCGGCCCGCGGACCTCTGGCGCTACGCCGAACTGCTCCCGGTGCAGGACCCGGGCCAGATCGTCACGCTGGGGGAGGGCGGGACGCCGCTCCTGCGGGCCGACCGGCTGGCCGAGGCGCTGGGGATGAGCCACCTCTACATCAAGGATGAAAGCGGCAACCCCACCGGGAGCTTCAAAGCCCGGGGGTTGGCGATGGCCGTCTCTCGGGCCCGGGAGTTGGGTGTCCGCTCCTTCGTCATCCCAACGGCCGGCAACGCCGGCGGTGCCCTGGCCGCCTACGCCGCCCGCGCCGGCCTCACCGCCCACGTCTTCATGCCCGCCGACGCCCCCCCCATCAACCAGATCGAGGTCCGGCTGGCCGGCGCGACCCTCCACCTGGTCGAGGGGCTAATCTCCGATGCCGGTCGGGAGGCCACAGCGATGGTCGCCACCGAGGGCGGGATGGACGTCAGCACGTTGAAGGAGCCCTACCGGCTGGAGGGCAAGAAGACGATGGGGTATGAGATCGTCGAGCAGCTAGGGTGGCGGGTGCCCGACGTCGTCCTCTACCCCACCGGCGGCGGCACGGGCCTCATCGGCATCTGGAAGGCGGTGGAGGAGATGGCCGCCCTAGGGTGGATTGACGACGCCCGGCCCCGGATGGTGGCGGTCCAGGCTGCCGGATGTGCCCCCATCGTCAAAGCCTTCCACGAGGGCGCGGAGGTCTCCCAGCCCTGGCCCGACGCCCGCACCCTGGCCGCCGGCCTGCGCGTCCCCAAGGCGCTGGGGGATCGGCTGATCCTGCGGACGCTGCGGGAGAGCAACGGAACGGCGGTGGCGGTCTCCGATGATGCGATCCTGAATGCCCAACGGGAGCTGGCGGAACGGGAGGGCCTCCTGGCCTGCCCGGAAGGGGCGGCTACTCTGGCAGCCCTGCACCAGCTTCTCCAGGAGGGCTGGATCGCCCCGCACGAGCGCGTGGTCCTGCTGAACACCGGGAGCGGCCTGAAGTACGCTCACCTCCTGGAGTAACGGCCAATCTCAAGCCTCGTGGTGAGAAGGGGGTCCCGCCTTGGACGGCTCGCTGTCCTCTACTCCCCGTTCCCCGGTCGGCCAGGACCCTCCCCAACGCCGGGAGGGCAGCCGCTTGCAGCGGCGGGCCGAGCAGTTGGAAGCGGTGCTTCGCCTGGGCCGGGAGATCCTGACCGTCTACCCGCTGGAGGTCCTGCTCCCCCTGACCGTCCGGCTGATCCACGAGACCTTCGGCTACTTCCACGTCGCCATCCTGACGGTGGACTCCCGTCAGCAACGGCTCCTCTTCCGTTGTGCCGCCGGTGGGTACGCCGATCGCTTTCCCTCGGACTACCGCCCTCCTCTCGGCTACGGCCTGATCGGCCTGGCCGCGCAGACCGGCCAGACCATCCTCTCCAACGACGTCCAGCACGATTCCCGCTACGCAGCCTGCCCGGCTGTGGACACGGGATCAGAACTGGACATCCCGCTGAAGGTGGGGGAGCGGCTGCTGGGGGTTCTGGACCTGCAGGACCCCCGCCCCAACGCCTTCGACCCGGACGACATCCCGGTGCTGGAGTTCCTGGCCGACCAGGTGGCCCTGGCCATCGAGAATGCCCGGCTCTACGAGGCGGAGCAGCGGCGCACCCGTCAACTGAGCGCCGTGATGCTGATCGCCCAAGCGGTGAACAGCTCCCTGGATCCGACCACGGTGCTCCAGAGAGCGTTGGAGCGCACGCTGGAGATGGTGGGGCGACCCTTGGGGTGCATCTACCTGTACGATCGGGAGCACCACCGCCTCATCCTGCAAGCCCACCACGGGCTTCCTCCCGAGTACGTCGAAGCGGTCCGCTCCCTGCCCTGGCCCTTCCCCACCCTTCAGTCCCTGCTCCAGGCCGGGGCAGAGCCGATGCTCAGCCGGGCGCTTCACCGCCACGTGCCCGAATGGGGAGAGGCGCAACGGCGCTACCGAATCCACACCCTCAGCACGGTGCTCCACGTCCGGGAGCAAGTCGTCGGCCTGCTCAGCATCGCCGACGGTCCGGTGGACGAGGAACTGGTCTCCCTGATGGAGGCGGTAGCCAACCAGATCGCCGTCGCCGTGCAGAATGCCCTGCTCCACCACCAGGTCCAGCGCTCTGAGGCCCGGTATCGTCAACTGGTGGAGCGGGCCAACGACGCCATCGCCGTCTTCGATCCTGAGGGCCGGTGGGTCATCTGCAATGAGCGGGCGGCCGCGATGGTGGGCCGTTCCCGGGAGGAGATGTACCGTCTGCCTGTGACGGCCCTTCTGCCTCCTGAAAGCCTCTGGCCGGCGCTCCGCTTCGCCGCCCGCCTCCGGCGTCGGGGGCGGGCCGAAGGGCTGGAGATCGAGGTCCTGCACGCCGACGGCCACCGCATTGCCGTCGAGGTGAGCGGTGCGGTTCTGGACGACGGCACCTACGAAGTGATCGCCCGCGACATCTCGGAGCAACGGGCCCTGGAGCGATTGCGGGAGGAGCTGGTCCACATGGTCGTCCACGACCTACGAAGCCCGGTGGGAACGCTGCGCAACAGCCTGATCCTGCTCCAGGACGCCCTGGAGGGCCGGCTGCCTCAAGGGGACCCCAACCAGCTCCTGGAGATCGCCCACCGGGCCACGGGTCGGATGGCCTCGATGATCTCCACCCTTCTCGACATCCACCGCCTGGAGTCGGGCGCCACCTTCTTGGCCAAACAGCCCACCGACGTGAGGGCCTTCATCCAGGATGCGCTGGAACAGATGGGCTTCCTGGCCCATCGCAAGGGGGTTCGGGTCCACGCCCCCCTGCCTCCCTACCCCCTCACCCTCTGGGCCGATCCCGACCTGCTGACCCGGGTGGTGGTCAACCTGTTGGACAACGCCATCAAGTTCACGCCCCGGCATGGGGAGGTAACGGTGATGGTGGAGGAGCAGCCGGACGGGGTCGTCGTGCGGGTGCGGGATAGCGGTCCCGGCATCCCCGCCGTCTACCACCGCCGCATCTTCGACAAGTTCGCCCGCCTGCGGACTTCGGATCAGGAGGCCATCCCAGGCAGCGGGCTGGGGCTGGCCTTCTGCAAGCTGGCCGTCGAGGCCCACGGCGGGCGTATCTGGGTGGAGAGCCAGCCGGGGCAAGGAGCCACCTTTTCCTTCTTCCTCCCCGGAAAGCGGCTGGAGGACGGATGAGGCGACGAGGCACCGAGGAGTGAGGGCGAGGGGCAGGGGGCAAGGGGCAAGTTGCAAGGGGGCAAGTTGCAAGGGGCAAGTTGCAAGGGGGCAAGTTGCAAGGGGCAAGTTGCAAGGGGCAAGTTGCAAGAGCTGAGGACTGAGGACCGGATATGACCGCCGACAACCGACCGCCGACCGCCGGCCAGGGGAGGCACCCAGGACTGAGGACTGAGGACCGAGGACCAAGCGACCACCTATGTACGACCTGGAACGGATCGCCGAAGACCAAGCCCGGTTCGCCCGTTGCGTCGCCGAAGCGCAGCCCTACGCGCCCCTCCTGGTCAAGATCAAGCTGACCTGGCGCTGCAACCTCCGCTGCGTGATGTGCAACATCTGGCGGCAGCAGCGGCACGAGCTGCTCTCCCTCGACCGGCTCCGCGCCCTGGCCGACGAACTGGCCGACCTAGGCACCCGCAAGGTCCACCTCTCCGGCGGAGAGACGCTGCTGCGCCCCGACCTCTTCGACCTGGTCGCCTACCTGAGCGACAAGGGGATGCGGGTCAACCTGACGACCAACGGGACGCTGCTCACCCCGGAGCGGGCGGAACGGCTGGTCGAGGCCGGCGTGCGGGGCGTCAGCATCTCCGTGGACTCGCCCGACCGCAAGGTGCACGACCGGATCCGAGGGGTCGCCGGGGCGTGGAAGCGGACGGTCCGGGGGATTCGGGCGCTGCGGCGGGTCGTTGACCGTCACCGAGCCAAGGTACGCCTCCGCATCAACACCGTCATCACCCGGCGGAACTACACCAGCCTGAACCGGCTGGCGGCCTTTGCCCACGAGGAGGGGGTGGACCGCCTGACGCTGATCCCGGTGGACGATCCGACGGGGCAACTCCGGCTGAACAAGACACGCATCCGGGACTTCAACGGGCGGGTTGCACCGGTGCTGGCCGAGGAGGGGGTGGCTTGGGGGCTCTTCCAGACCCCGGAGGAAGCCTACCCCTTCGGTCGGACGGGGCGGGAGTTGGAGTACAGCAAGCTGGGGGAGTACGCGCGGGGGCTCTACCGGCGTCAGCCCTGCTACGCCCCCTGGACCCACGCCTTCATCACGCCGCGTGGTCGGGTCCACGCCTGCTGCATGACCCGGGGGGCGAGGCCCCTGGGGGACCTGCGGGTGCAGAGCTTCCGGGAGGTTTGGAAGGGGACGAGCTACCGGGCCCTCCGCGTGGCGATGCGCGACGGGCACCTCTACCCCGCCTGCCACCGCTGCGATGACTTCCTCCAGGCCAACCGGTTCCTACACCGGCTGGCCGACGGGCGAGGGGAAGCGTTCGACGTCAGGAGAGGTCGCTGAAAAGGTCCTCGCCTGTGTCCTCCGTCTCGAAGTAGATCGTGTCCTCAGGACCGTATCCGGGCAGGTGGGTGTAGACCTCCGGCCGGGGAGGCTCGGCGGCCAGCATCTCGACGCCCAGGTGACAGGCCTCGCAGAGGATGCCGGCCGAGGTGATCACCGCGTGCTCGTCGCATATCGCCTTGCCGCAGCGAATGCAGGTGGAGCGGGCTTTCTGGTTGCAGCGGCGGGGGATGAGGAAACCGATCATCATCTCGCACTGTTTGGCCATCGTTAGCACCTCGTGATCGCGATGAATCTCTATGAACCTCTGCTTCCTCAGTGAGACCTACCCGCCGGAGGTGGGCGGGGTGGCCCGTTCCGCCCAGCGGCTGGCCCAGGGGCTGGTCGAGGCCGGCCACACCGTCCACCTCTGCACGCTGGGGCGGGACCTCCCCCCCGGCCAGGTGACCACAACGGAGGAGGCCGGCGTCGTCGTCCACCGGCTGGGGCCCCACCGCCACGGACGGGATACGCTGACCGACTGGTTTGAACTGGCGGTCCGGCTGGGCCGAGAGGGCGAGAGCGATCTCTACCACGGCCACTTCCTGTCCTACGCCGGTTTCTTGGCCGCCTTCGCCGCCCACTACCTGGGCCGGCCGGCCCTCATCAGCGCCCGGGGCAACGATATGGACCGCCTCCTCTTCGACCCCGCCCGAGGCCCCTACATGCTGGAAGCGCTGCGGCTGGCCGACGCGGTGGCGGTCGTCTCCCACGACCTGGCCCGCAAGGTCCGGGTCTTCGCCCCCCAGGCTGCCGTCCACTACGTGCCCAACGGCGTGGATGGGGAGCAGTTCCGCCCGGGACCACCGGCCCCGCTGCAGGAGGAGGTCGGCCCCGGTGCGCTCCTGGGCTTCGTCGGCGAGGCCCGCCTCAAGAAGGGGCTCACCGTCCTGCTCTCCGCCTTCGCCCGGGTGGCCGCCCACCGCCCGGCTCACCTCTTCCTCGTCGGGGGGGTGCGGGAGAAGGACCGGCCCGTGCTCGACCTCTTCCGCCGCCGGCACCCCCACCTCTCCATCCACGTGGTCCCCTACCTGGAGCAAGACCGGCTGCCCGCCTACTACAACGCCCTGGACCTGGTGCTGCTCCCCTCGCTCCGGGATGGGCTGCCCAACGCCCTGCTGGAGGCGATGGCCTGCGGACGGCCCGTGGTCACCACCCCTGTCGGCGGCATCGCCGACGTCGTCGAGGAGGGCGTGACCGGCTTCCTGGTCCCGCCGGGCGACGACGAGGCGCTGGCCCGGCGCATCCTCGCCCTGCTGGACGCGCCGGAGCGGCGGGTGGCCGTGGGCGAGGCGGCCCGCCGGCGGGTGCTCCAGCGGTACACGACCCGGCGCGAGCTGGAGGGCTACCTGCGCCTGTACGAGGAGTTGGTGGCCCGTTCGTGAGCAGGCCCCCGGCCACGGAGGCGGAACCCCCGCGCCGAGGGCGGCGCTCCCCCGGCCCCCCAGATCCGCAAAGATTGTACCTCAAGTCCCCACGTTGCGCAAGATGGCATCCTGCGCTACATTGACGGCCCAGGACCCCATAAAAGCAGCCGGGGGCCGTATGGCCCCCGGCTGTGTTGTGTTGCCCCTCACCGATCTTGCCCTTTGGGCCACCAGGTGTTTTGGTAGTTGCGCGTGACGATGGGCAGGAAGAGGCGGGCGAACCGGGTGGCCGATCCGATCCTCAACGCACCCGCCAGCGTCCGATCCACCACCACCTTGTGGGGCATCAGGCTGTGGGTGAACTCGTTGACGAAGTGTCCATCGGTCCGCTCGATGACCACCCAGCTCTCCGGCAAGGCGGTCACCCCCAGCGTCACCGTGCCCGTCACCGGCGGGGTGACGACGAGGGTGACCCGGATCGCCTTCGTCTCGCCAGGGGCCACGTCGCCCAGGGCCCAGGCGGCGTAGTTCGTCCCCTGCGCCACCGTCGGCACGCTGGTGCTGGAGAGGACGCCGCCGGAGGTCAGCACCGCCGTCAGCCGCACGCTGCTGGCGATGTAGTCGCCCTCGTTGGTGGCCAGGAGCGTCAGGTCCAGCAGGTGCTCTTTCCCCGGCAGGAAGCCCTTGAGCGGCTTCCCGTTCTTTGTCAGCGTGATGCCGTTGACGGTGTAGGTGACAACCATCGCCGCGCCGTGGACCTCCACCGTCTCCTCGTTCCCCTCCGCCGTGTAGGTCTGGCTGAAGTCGTCGGTGAAGGTGAGGGTGGGGCCGTCGTTGACCAGGTTGGTGCCGCTGCGGGGGATGGTCGTCTCCGACTTGAGCACCACCCAGAGCGTCCCATCCCGCTCACCGCCGTTCAGCCAGGGCATCTGGGTGGCGTCGTCGTCGCCGCTGACCGGCAGGGTGAAGGTGACCTGGGTGCCGCCGGCGACGGTGCGGGTCGTCAGGCCGGCGCTGCGCAGCCCCTGGAAGAGGGCCGTCGCCGTCGTCGGCTGGCCCAGGGCCAGGGCCGCCTGGAGGGCCGTGATCTCGTCGGTGTTGCCGATGCGGGCCTCCAGGGGGGAGACGTCGGGCGGCAGCAGGTCCTCCAGCAGCAGGTCCGTCGCCTGGCCGTAGACGGTGCGCACCCGCCCCGCGTTGTCCTCGACGCCGATGAGCGCCGCAGGCACCTGGAAGTCGGCCGGCAGCCCGTCGGCCGTCACCTGGAAGCGGATCTCCTGGGTGCGGCCCGTGTCGGTGAAGGTGGGTGAGACCTCCACGTCGAAGTACCAGACCGTCCGCCAGCCCTCCGGCACCGTCGTCTGGTGCAGGAAGGGGAAGTCGTAGAAGATCGGCTCGACGGCCTGGGTCTCGGTCACGCTGCGGGGCGTGACGGTGATGCCGGCCGGGGCCACCGGCGTGATCACCAAGTTGGTCAGCGTGATGCCCGTCTGGTTGTTCCGAATCTCCAACCGCACCTGGGTGCGGCCGCCGGGGCGCAGGCGCGGGAAGAGGAGTTCAGAGCCGTGCCGCCCACCCACGTAGACCGTCGCCGCCAGCTCGCCGAAGCCGTAGCTCTTGATGAAGGGCTCCCAGCCGAACTCGCGGGGGTCCCACGGATCCTGGATGCGGATGAAGTGGTAGACCTGGTCCTCGTAGGTGGCGATGAGGACGGGGGCCACCCACTTCTGGAGCAGGGGGTCGGCGGAGAGGCCGAAGACGGCCTGGACGTGGGTGTCGAAGACCTCGTAGCGGCTGGGGCCGGCCGCTTTTTGGTGGTAGACGAAGCGGGCCCCGTCGTCCACCTTCATCACCCCCTCCCGGTGGAAGCCGGGGTAGGTCCCCAGCGTCGCGCTGATGACGATGGCCTCCCGCTGCTGGCTTTCTAGATATTGCTGGAAGTAGAGGAAGTCGTAGGCTGGCAGCCGCACCACCGTCACCAGGTCCGTCGCCGTCACCACCCCCTGCAGGTTGGGCGTCCACCAGGAGTCCCACCAGCTCCCCGTCCAGGGCTCCAGGCTGAAGCCCAGCCCCCGGAACATCCCCTGGCGGATCAGTGTCTCGTCCTTCTGCAGGGGCGGGTCCGAAGGGCTGACGTTGGACCAGGACTTGAGGTAGAGGATCAGGTCGGCGCCCTCGCGGGCCGGGAACTCCAGCACCCGCGTCTCCCCCACCCCGTCGCCGTCCCGGTCGGCCCGCATCTCAAAGGTGGTATTGACGACGGCGTGCCGCTCCGGCCCGGGGAAGGGGGCCAGGTCGTAGAAGGTGGTGCGCAGCGTCATCGTCTGGGGCCGCTCCCAGAGGTCGGCGTAGGTGACGCGGGGCATCTCCTCCGGCACCGGCACGTGGACGATCCCGCTGCGCAGGTACTCGTGGTAGGGGATGGGGTGGCCGCCCAGGTTGGTGAAGATGGACGCGCCGCTGGCCTCCAGCACCAAGGAGGGAGAGATGGGGTCACCGACGACGCTGACGGTCCGCCCCTCGCTCTCCCGGCTGAAGAGGCCGTAGCGGATGGCCGGTTCCTGGTAGTCGTAGGCGGGGAAGGTGCCTAGGTCCCACACCATCCGCAGTGCCGGCAGCACCAGCCCCTCGTCGGTCAGCGTGACGACGCCGCTCAGCGAGGGCGGGATGGTGATGGAGTTGCTGTAGCCGGGCGTGGTGGTGAAGGAGCCGGTGAAGGTGTAGACGGCGTTGGCGTAGGCCAGCCCGTAGGTGACGCCCACCGAGGCGGCCACGCCGTTGATGGTCGGCAGGGGGTAGAGGGAGACCGGCGTGCTGTAGAAGAAGACGCTGTTGACCGCCCAGAGGGTGCTGGAGAGGGCAGCCCCGCCGCTCACCGTGTCGCTCACCACCTGGGGGATGCGCCGCTGGTCGTCGGCGTCCACGATGGGCGAGACGAGGGCCACCAGGTCGGTGATGACGACGTGGTGGGCGTCCGTCTCCTCCTTGTTCTCCAGCGGCAGGGCGATGTCGAAGTAGGCCCCGCCCGCCGGCAGCGGGTAGATGGCGTCCAGCTCGATGTCCCGGTCGCCCACCAGCCGGGCGGCCATCTTGGCCGAGATCCAGAGGTCGTTGCGCCGCAGGGTGTAGCGCCGGCCCTCGTAGGGGTCGTAGTAGCTGGCCTCGGCCCGGCTGACCCGTGCCGACCCGGCGGCCAAGGTGTCCTCCTCGGTCCAGGCGGTGTAGGCGAAGACCGTCTCCCCCGGCGGTACCTGGTTGGGCAGCGACGCGGTGCCCGAGGGCGGGTTGGAGGCCCAGACGATGGTGGTGCTGCCGTCGGGGTTGGTGTAGAGGGCCGTGGGCGCCGGCTGGATGCTGGCCCAGGTGGTGGTGAAGCCGGGCTGCAGCGTCTCGGTGACGATCACGTCGCTCAGCGGGCCGTCCCACAGGTTCTTGAAGGTGCTGGTGATGCGGATGGGGACGCCGGCTTCGTAGGCGGGGATGACGCGGCAGCCGACGGCGTCGGTGTAGGTCTGGCAGAGGGTGCCGTGGAAGCCGGCCCGGCGGCCCATCGCCCACAGCAGCACGTCTATGACCTGGGGGTAGTCCTCCACCTGGTCCGAGGGGTGGCCGTTCATCAGGATGACCCGCCCCTTGCCGTAGGTGGCGGTCAAGAGGGCCGGCGCGCCGGGAGCGGTGGTGTCGCCGTCGTAGTGGGCGACGACGCTGACGCCGGCCGTGGCGCTGAGGCGGGGTTCGTTGAGGACGTAGGTCGTCAGCTCCAGCCAGGAGAAGGTGAGGGGATGGTCGGGCAGGTCGAGGGCGAGGGCGGCCCGGTTGTCCAGGTCGGTGACCCGACTGGTCAGGTCCACCGTGCCGGTGGGCACAAGGCCGGCCGCCTGGGCCAGCCAGGCCCCGTCGGACTGGGCGTAGAGCCAGCCGCCCTGCTCGACGAAGCGCCGCAACGCCTCCAGACCGTCGTCACCCAGGGAGGCGGCCACCTCCTCGGCCCAGCCCAGCCGGAAGGCGGGGATGATGAGCAGGTCGTAGTCGGTCAGGGCTCCGTTGAGGATGGCCGTCTCCGTGACGACGGTGAAGCGGTTGCTCCAGAGGTAGACGCGGAAGAGCTGCTCGAAGTCGCCCCGCTCCCAGACGACGGTCTGGTCGAACTCGTCCCGCAGTCCGCTGTCGAAAAGAGCGATGCGGATGGGGTGCAGGGCGAAGGCGCGGGAGATGGTAGCCCCACCGGCCAGGTTGTAGGTGGTGAAGGGGCCGCTCAGGTCGCCCAGCACCGAACCGGCGGGGAAGCTGAGGGTGCCCTGGAGGGGCGTCGCCATCCAGGCCAGGTCTTCCCGCTCGTAGATGGCCTGGAAGAGGGCTCGGTAGGCCTCTCGCCGCTGGGTGGCGTCGGTCTGTCCGGCCCCCATCGGCGTGAGCCGGGTGCCGGGGGGGAAGGCGACCTGCATCGCCCCCAGGGCGGGGCCTGAAGCGGTGTGGGGAGACGAGAGGGCTGTGGGCCCCGCGCCGGAACCGGCCCACAGCGCCGAGGGCATCAGGGCTATCAGGACCAGGAGCGCCCCGACGCCAAGGACGAAGACCAGGGAGAAGCGGATAAAACGTGCCATTGTGTCCCTCCTCACGACAACCAGGATCCGATCGAAGACAAAGCCGCCGGTATCCATCAGTCTGCCCTCCCGCAGGTCGCCGGTCGAGGGCGCTTTCAGCCTCGATGGGCTATTGGAAGCACGGTTTCGCGTCGGAAACGCGCCTAACCTGCGGGAGGGTGAACAGTTACAGCCGCCGCAGCCATGTGCCCGTCTTCACATCCCCGATGTTGGCATGGTAACACAGGCTGGCGGGAGGCTCAATAGGGCTGTGGTACCTTTTCGGGAGCGGTCGGGGGGCCTGTACGGCCGGCGCTCCGACGGCAACGGGATCCCGTTGGCCGAGGGGGTGCTGGTCGGAGGGATGGGGAACGCGCCCCAGGGCGGGCTGGCGGTTCGAACCGGGGAGACGGAGGTGGTGAGTTCCTCCAGAAACCAGCGCAATCCCCTTTTTACGCCTCTTTTACGTCCCCTTTATCACCCCTTTACGGACAGCGGGCTCCTCTTGTGCTATGGTATAGGCAGCGAATGGTGCCGGTGTCTTCTGACGCTACTTTCCAGGCAACAGCAATGTCCTTCTGGAAGCACGGAAACGAAGAGCCCTGGTCTGCTGTCTTCTCCCGCCTCGCTCCAGGCCAGCCCTACGCTGAGAGCGCCGATCGGTTGCTGGCGCTCTCAGGGTGGCCCCTGACGGGCCTCTACTGGCTCGACCGGGAACGAGGCCACTTCGTCCTGGAAACCCTGCGGGACCGGCGAACGGGGGCCTCGTCGGCCGAGCGCTCCTCAGGGGAGATGGCAGCGGCTCCCCTGCCCATCGCCACAGCCTCCTCGCTGGAGGAAGAGAGCGCCCTTCCTTTGATCATCCCCTTTGACGAGGGGTGGGCCGAGGCCCGATGGGTCTCGACGACGGCCGGCTCTCTCTTCTCCCTGCCGCTGCGCGATCGGGTGGGCGAGGTAGTCGGGCTGCTCCAGGTGGGACCTACCGAAGGGAGCCTCAGTCGTGCCCAGCAGCGCCGACTGGAGGCCCTCGCCCTGCCTCTCGCCCACGCCTTTGCCCTGCTTCGGGCGTGGAATGCCTTGGCCGAGGAACTGGGTGAGCTGCAAACGCGGATGGAGATCAGCCAGCAGATGCTTCGCTCTACCCTCGATCTGGAAGATTTCATCGCCTTGCTTCTGGATCTGGCCATCAAGGCGACCCGGAGCGAGGCCGGCTTCGTCGCCATCGGCACCCACGAGGAGTCCCTGACTGTGCGGGCCGCTCAGGGGCTGCCCGAAGGGTTCCTGGAAGAGGTGGACCTGACACCCGATGAGGGGCTCTTCGCCTGGTTGCCGGAGACCCGCTCCCTGGTGGTCCACGACGTCGTGTCCATCCAGGCGATGGGTGTGCGAGCCATCGTCGCAGTCCCCCTGGTAGAGGGGGAGCGGGTGTTGGGGGTCTTCGCCCTGCTCAACCTCCAGCGGCCAGCCCGCTTCGATGCCCACACCCTCCGTTTCCTGGAGATCTTCGCCGACCAAATTCGGCTGATGCTGGCCAACAGCACCCTGCTCGAGGACCTCAAGAAGCGCTACATCGCTACCCTTCATGCCCTGGCTCAGGCCCTGGATGCTCGCTATCCCTACACCGAGAACCACCATCGGCGTGTTGCTCAGGTCGCCATGGCCGTCGCCCGGGAGCTGGATCTGGACCCGGAGCAGCAAGAGCACCTGCGCATTGCGGCGCTCGGACACGACGTGGGGATGTGTGGCATCGTCGAGGCGGAGCGGGGCTTCCGCGCCGATTTCCACCATCCCACCATTGGTGCCCAGATCTTCGATGCGCTCCCCTTGGACCCTGCGATCGGGGCGACCATCGCCAGCCATCACGAGTGGTATGATGGATGGGGGTTCCCTCAGGGCCTCAAGGGCGAGGAGATCCCTCTGACCGGGCGTATCCTGGCCCTGGCCGAATTCGTCGTGGAGACGATCACCGATGACCCGGTACGTCCCGGCCTTTCCTCCGATCGGCTGGCCAACGCGCTGCGGCAGCGCCGGGGAACCCAGTTCGACCCCCAGGTTGTGGATGCCTATCTGAGGATTATCGGAGCGATGGAAGAGAAGGGAACAGCTGGACCCTGAGAGGTCTTGAGAACGATGAAGGAAGCACAGACGATGAAGATCGAGGCGCAGAAGGTGGACAACGTCACCGTGGTCGTGGTCGAGGGCGAGATTGACACCCTGACGGTGCCTCAGCTTCACGAGACTTTCGACCGACTGGTGGCTGCCGGAGAGCAGAACTACGTGATTGACCTGGCCGGTGTGCCCTTTATGGACAGTTCCGGCCTGGCAGCTCTGGTCAAGCTCTTCAAGCGCATCCGCATTGGACACGGGGACGTGCGGCTCTGCCGTGTCCGGCCCGAAATCCGCAAGATCTTGGAATTGACCCGCCTGGATCGGGTCTTCGAGATCTACGAGGACCGGACCTTGGCCGTGGCAAGTTACCGTGAACAGGGGTGATACAGGCAGCAACTGCCTCAACAGAAGCCGGGGGGACCATCCTGAGGTGCGGGGTCGGTCCCCTGGCTGCTGATTTAAGGAAGCGTGCTGAGAGTGGGGATGCAGGGCGGGAGCGAAGAGCGGCTGGAGTTGCGCGGCGGGCCGGAGATCATCCGCCAGGCGCGGGAGTGGGCGACGGCTCAGGCTCGCCGGGCAGGGCTCTCCGGCGAAGCGATCGCGGAGATCGCGCTGGCCGTGAGCGAAGCCTGCACCAACATTGTGCGTCACGCTTACGCCGAGCGGCCCGAAGCTCGCATCATCCTGACCGTTGCCGACGACGGCCGGTGGCTGACCCTTCGCCTGCGAGACTTCGGCCGCAAGTTCGATCCCGCAGCCTACCGTCCGCCCAATCTGGACGCCTTGCACGAGGGGGGCTACGGACTCTTCCTGATCCAGCAGGTGATGGACGAGGTGCACTACATCACCGACCACGACCAGGGCACCGAACTGATCCTGCGCAAACGAAAGTGAGTTGACGATGGTTCACGATGTCTGTCTGATCCTCGAGGGCACATATCCCTACCGCACTGGCGGCGTCGGCCACTGGGTGGCAGGGCTTCTGCACCACTTGTCGTCGCTGGATTTTGCCCTCGTCCACCTGGGGGTCGGTGATGCACCGACTGGGTCCTGGGCCTACACCCCCCCGGTGAACCTGCATGAACTGGTCTACGTCCCTCTGAACCGCTTTGACCACCCTGAACAGGTAGAAGAGGCGCTTCCTCAAAGGCTCACCCTCCCCCGCGCCCGACTCTACCACGCCCTCTCCACGGGTTTCGCCGGCCTGCTGGGCCTCCAGTTGAAACAGCAGACGGGACGCCCGTTCCTGCTAACCGAGCATGGCATCTACTGGCGGGAGATCGAGGCCGGCGCTGGAGAGCTGGAGTGCGGCTTCCAAGTCATCCGCGATGGGGCAGGCCAGCCTGCCCTCCAAGCCCGCCGGCCTCACTGGGCCATCGCCTTCCAGGAGCTGGCCCGACGGATCTACGCCGAGGCGGACTGGGTGACCACGGTCAGTGAGTCCGGGCGTCGGCTTCAGCTTCGCCTGGGTGCACCGCCCCAGCGGACTCAGGTGATCCCCAACGGGGTGGACTTGAACCGCTTCGGCGGTCCTGCGCGTCGCCTGCCTCCCCAAGGGCCTTACCACGTGGGGCTGGTGGGGCGGGTGGTCCCGCTCAAGGACGTGGTGACCTTCATCCGGGCGGCCTATCACGTCACCATCCACCGGGACGATGTCTATTTCTGGGTGGTCGGCCCGACCAACCACACTCCCGACTACGCCGCCCGCTGTCAGGAGCTCGTCCAGCGCCTGGGGCTCTCCGATCGGCTCACCTTGGTGGGGGAGATGGACCCGGCCGGCTGGTACCGTCAATTCCACCTGCTGACCCTGACCAGCCGGAGCGAGAGCCTGCCCTTGGCGCTGCTCGAGGGGATGGCGGGTGGGCTGCCGGTGGTGGCTACCCACGTGGGCGATCTGCCTGCTCTGGTCTACGGCCGGTGGGAGGCGGGGGATCGGTTGGGGACAGCCGGCGTGCTGGCCCCGCCGGGCGACCACCAGGCCATCGCCCGCGCCATCCTGCGGCTGCTCGACGATAAACGACTCTATCGGCACGCCTCTCGGACGGCTCGAGAGCGGATCCGCCGTTTCTACCGTCAGGAGCCGGTCTGGGCGGCCTATCAGGCCCTGTACCAGCGGTTCCTGGCCGATCCCCGATCGCCGGAGGTGAGGGACCGGATTCATCCCCGTCGAGTTCTGCTGGGGAACAGTTTGTCCCTGCTCACCTCGGCATTTCTGCGCTGAGGAGAGGGTACTTCTATGCGCATCGGCATCCTGTACCAGTACAGTCTCCTGGGTTCGGGGAGCGGTATCTACGTCACCCGACTGGCCCAGGGGCTCTGTGCCCTGGGGCACAACGTGGGGATCCTTTGCTGGGAACCCGAGCCGGAGCGACACAGCTTCGTCGAGGCCGCCTATCGGGGACGAGGCAGTCGGGTGCAGACCCTTTTCCAGCGCCGGCCCTCCCCCCGCTGCTGGCTCCACCTGCTGGAGGGGCAGGCTCCGGTCGCCTACCCTCGGGCCGAGGCTCCGGAGCGCCCGCTCTTCACCCAATTGAGCGATGAGGAGATCGAAGCCTACGTGGCCGACCTGGCCGACCAGGTGACCGACGTCGTCCTGCGCCATCGGCTGGAGATCCTGCACGCCAACCACGTGATCCTGATGCCCTACGTGGCCTGGCTAGTGAAGGAGCAGACAGGGATCCCCTACGTGGTCACGGTGCACGGGAGCACCATCGAATACGTCGTGGTGCCCGACCCGCGCTACCGTCCCTACGCCGAACGGGGACTGCGAAAGGCCGATCGGGTGATCGTCCTCAACGAGGATGTGCGAGAGCGAACGCTGGCCCTCTGCCCCCAGGCCCGCATCGTGGAGGTGCCGGTGGGGGTGGATACCCGGCTCTTCAGGCCGGCGTAAAGCGTGTCTTGTGTTCTCTGTTGTGGGTTGCGTGTGCGCAGTAGATCGTGAGGAGGTGTGATGGTGAGAGCGCACTGGATTGCATACGTGGGTAAAATCTCGCTGGACAAAGGCGTTCACCTGCTGATCGCGGCAATGCCTGAGATTGCCGCACAGATGCCGTCCGCGCATCTGTTGCTCATCGGGGACGGTGTGGTCCGACCCCATATGGAACGGATGGTCGCTGCCCTCGATCAAGGCGACCTGGATGGTGCGGCGAGGGCCATCGCCATCAGTGGGGGGGTGCCCTACCCGAATCGCTACATCCGCTACCTGTCCGAGTTCTGGGCCAGCCTGAACCTAGACCTCTACCGGCAGCGGGCCCGGCAGGTGGGTCTGACCCGGCGTGTTCTCTTCCTCGGCGGTCAGGCCCCCCAGGATGTGGCCCAACTGCTCCGGCTGGCCGACCTGAACGTTGTCCCCTCCTTGGTCAAGGAAGCCTTCCCCCTGGTGAGCGTCGAAGCCCTGGCCAGCGGCCTGCTCCCCGTTGCCCCCTACGCCGGCGGCCTGCGCCCCATCTTGGACCGGATCGCCCTCGAGTTGGGCCCCATCGGTATGCTGGCCCGCCTGGACCCCTCGCCGGAGCGGATGGGCCTGGAGATGGTGGAGCGGATCGTCTTCCTGCTGGACTATGTTACCGATCCGTCTCAGCGGGTCTGGCTCTCCGACCGCTGCCGGCGTATCGCCGAGCGGTACGACTGGCAGCGGGTGATCGGGCGGATCGAGCGGCTCTACCAGGGGGTCGTGGAGGAGCGGGGGAGCCCTGTGGCCTTGATGGGGGACGCCCCACCTAGGGCGGAGAGCTCAAGGACAATGTCGTCCAACGGCAGACAACCCTTTGCTCTGGCGATGTTGGGAGAAGCACGATGAAGAATGTCAAGGCCGTTATCCTGGCAGCGGGCAAAGGCACCCGGATGCGGTCAGAACTGCCCAAGGTGCTCCACACGGTGGACGGCAAGACGATGATCCAACACGTGGTCGAGCGGGTCCACGCCTTGGGCATCGGAGAGATCATCGTCGTCGTGGGTTACAAGCGGGAGATGGTGATAGACCATCTCCGGCAGGTGGTGCCGGAGCTGCGCCTTCGCTACACCATCCAAGAGAAGCAGTTGGGCACCGGCCACGCCGTGATGATGGCCCGCCCCTACCTCCAGGGCTTTCGGGGCCGAGTGCTCGTCCTCTACGGGGATATGCCCCTCATCAACCCCCGCACCATCCGGCGGCTGATCGAGACCTGCCAGGGCGAGGTCAAGGCGGTCCTGCTGACCATCGTCCTGGACAACCCTCCCGACTTCGGGCGCATCGTCCGCGATGAATCGGGGCAGGTCCTCCGTGTCGTCGAGGTTCGGGATGCCACGCCCGAGGAGCGGGCGATCCGTGAGGTCAACGTGGGGATGTACTGTTTCGACAATCAAGCGTTGCTGGGGGCCTTGGAGCGCCTGCGCAACGACAACGCCCAGGGAGAGTATTACCTGACCGACGTGATCGAGGAGATCGTGCAGAACGGCGGACGGGTGGAAACGGTGGTCGCGGAGACGCTGGAGGAGACGCTGGGGATCAACGATCCAGACCACCTGCGCTTTGCCGAAGTGCTGAAGCACATCGAGTACGCCGAAAGCCTCTACGAACTGATTGACGCTACCTTGGCGATGACACGGGCAAGAGGGACAAGGTAGGATGGGGAACCGCAGCCAAGACGGGGAGGGAGAAGGCAGGATGGTGCGTGACATAGACGAGGAGAAGGTGGGATGAGAAGGCTATGGTGGGGGGTGTTGACCGCACTGCTGTTGGGTTCGCTCATCGGGGTACCGGCAGGACAGGCCTTCCCCTTCGCATCGGCCCTCTTCCTCTCCGGGGCGGCGGGGGAAGGGCCTAGGACACCTCACGTGGCGCTGAAGACGACGCCTCGGTCCGGCCCCGGGGCCTGGTATCGGGACCTCTCCCCGCCCCCTGGCTGGAGGGAGGTTCCCCTCTACCAGGCGGTCCCGCTCCCGAGCAACCTGACGGCGATGAACGGCGGCAGTACCATCCAAGGCACCGTCTACGAGCCCGACGGGACGACACCGCTGGGCGGGGCCTTCGTCGAACTCTACGACGACCGGAACGACCCGGTGGCCAGCGACACGGCTGATGGGAGTGGTGCGTACCAGATCCCCAACGTGGCGGCCGGCACCTACACCCTCATCGCCTACCCACCGACCACCACCCTGGCCGCCTCTGTCCCCCTCAGCGTCACCGTGGACGGCACCAACCCGGTGACCCGGGACCTGACCGTCACGACCATCAACGTGCAGGGGCTGGTGCGGGGGCCTGCCGGTGAGGTGATCACCACCACCGGCGTGCTCATCTACAACGCCGACCAGAGCGTCCTGCGCACGGCCGGCGTGGACAAGGGCGATGCCTCCTTCCGCGTCGGGGGGCTGGTGACGGGGACCTACACCATCGAAGCCCTGCCCGGCGATGCCCCCTACGCCCGCTCCTACACCCAGACCTTCACCATCACCGACGTGACGGTGCCGGTGGACGTGGGCACTCTCTCGCTGACCATCCCGGAGGTCACGGGAACCGTTCGCTACCCGACGACCAACGGCCTGGCCCCCGGGGCCGCCGTCTGGGTCCACAACGCCGACTGGACGGTGAGCGAGGTGGCCCTGGCCAACGACGAGGGCGTCTTCCGCATAGATCGGCTCCCCGCCGGGGCCTACATCCTGGAAGCCTTCCCCCCGACCGGGGCCCCCTATGCCGGCTCCGAGCCCCAGACCGTCTTGCTGACGCCGGGGACGACGCTGAACGCCGGCGACCTGACCCTCCGCTACGCCCAGGTCCAAGGCCGGTTGCAGGACAGCAACGGCAACCCCGTCCGGGGCGGATACGTGATGGTCTTCCAGCAGGGCAGCAACCTCTCCCAGGGGGTGACGACCAACGCCGACGGGTCCTTCTACATCGGCGGGCTCCCGGCCGGCCTCTACACGCTGGAAGCCTTCCCTCCGGCCGGCTCCACCGACACCCCCTCCCTCCGCCGGACGGTGGAAGTCTACGCCGACGGCTCGACCAACGACATCGGCGTCGTCCGCCTGACCTTCCCGCAGATTCAGGGGACGGTGATGGACCCCGACGGCCAAATGGTGGCGGGGGCCTTCGTTGAGGCGGTCCGCAGCGATGGCACCTTTCGGCGGGGAGGGGTGACCGACGCTTCCGGCCAATACCGCGTCGGGGGGCTGCCGGACGGCACCTACACCCTCACCGCCTACCCGCCCACCGGCTCCGGCTGGGCGACTTCGGCCCCCCAGACGGTCACCGTGAACGACGGGATCCCCCTGGTCCGTCACTTCCAGCTCACCCGGGTGCGGGTACAGGGGACGGTGACCGATCCCCAGGGGCAGCCGGTGAGGGGGGCGGGCGTGGAGTTGCGCACGACCGATGGCTCAACCCGCTGGAGCGGGGGCACCGATCAGAACGGTCTCTATCGGCTGGGCGGTGGCATCCCCGACGGCAGCTACCAACTGGAGGTCTTCGCCCCTTGGGGTAGCGGTGGGATGCTCGCGCCCGGGCCGGTGCCGGTCACCCTCACGGGCAGCAGCCCCATCACCGTGAACGTCCAGTTCCTGGCCGCGCCCAAGCACGTCGTGGGCACCGTGCGCCGGGAGGATGGTTCCCCCCTGCCCAACGTTCGGGTCAACGCCGTGGCTCAAGGGGAGACGGCCTGGGTGGCGACGACGACGGCTGGCGACGGGACCTACCGCCTGGACCTGCGGCCGGGCCGCTGGGAGGTGAGCCTCGCTGCGTCGGAGGGAACGGTGGCCGACTGGCTCTACGGCTATCCCCCCCACCTGCTGGACTTCACCCCCCTCACCGATACCACGGAGGTCACCGTCACGCTGCCCTTCACGGTGACGACGGCGACCGCCCACGTTGTCGGTCAAGTGCGTCGAGCCGATGGCCGCCTGCCGACGCCGGGGAGCGTCTACGTGGAGGTACGGAACAGCGCCGGTTTCGGCAACGGCGTCGTCGTCAACGGGGATGGCAGCTTCGACGTCCCCCTCGTCGCCGGCACCTACCAGGTCCACCTCTACAGCAGCGACCCGGAATGGGGCAGCCCGCCTCTCCCGCACATCACCGTCAAGACGGGCAGGGTGCGAGACCTGGGCACCCTCACCCTCGTCCAGCGGACCGTCCACATCCGGGGGCGGGTGACCCGCCTCGACACGGGAGAAGGGATCGGCGGCATCCCCGTCCACGCCTGGGCCCGCAACGGACGCTCCTGGTGGAGCACGACGACGACGCCCGACGGCCAGTATGACCTGGCGGTGACGCCGGGGCGGTGGAACGTGGGGCCGGCCGTCCAGGGCACGGCCTTCACCGCCCAGGTACCCTCCCGGCGGGTGGCCGCCCTCCAGGCCGGCCAGGTGGTCACCGGCGTGGACTTCGTTCTGGTGGAGACGGATGCGCGGCTGGTGGGGCGGCTGGTGGACGAGGAGGGGAAGCCGTTCACCCGGATCCACGGCTGGGCCTACATCCGGGAGGGGACGTCGGAGAACCCCACGCTGGGGGCACCGGTGCGGCGGGGCCGCTTCTCTTTGTCGGTCCCCTCGGGCACTCCCTACTGGGCCGGCGTCTGGTTGCCCCCCGGTATGCCCTACACCGTTGAAGGGGAGCAGCAGGTGACGCTGAGTCCGGGCGAGGAGCGGACGATCACCATCACCGTCCGTCCCCTCAGAACCCTCATCGTCGGGCGCTTCCAGAAGCCGGCCAACCTCCAGGCCGGCAGCGGGGGCGCGGGGGGGCAGGTGCAGGGCATCGTCTACGCCACCAGCGGTCAGAACGGGGCCTGGCAGTCCACCCGCATCCGGCACGATGGCTCCTACGTCCTGCCGGTGGCCGCCGGGTGCTGGAACGTGGGCTACCAGTTGGAGGGGGACGACTACGTGAGCAATCCCTACCCGGACACCCGGGTCTGCCTGGAGGAGCGGCAGGTCTACCAACTGGACTGGACGCTGGTGCCGGCCGAGACCAGCATTGAGGGGATCGTCTACGATCCGATGAGTTCGCCGCTGCCGGGAGCTTGGGCCTGGGCCGAGGGGACGACGGACCGCCTCCACACAGGGGCGGCCAGCGGGGACGACGGTCGCTTCTCCATCCCTGTCCCCGAGGGCACCTACGTCACGGGGGCCAGCCTCCCGGCCGACTATGGCTACATCCAGCCCGCCTTCCAGACGGTGACGGCGACGGCAGGGGCGTCGGCCTTCGTGACCCTCACCTTCCGCCAGGCTGATGCCACCATCGTCGGGCGGCTGAGCCTCAACGGGGTGAGCGGACAGCCCGCCTTCTACAACGCCAGCGTCTGGGGCTGGTCGGATGAGGGCACCTACGCCGTGACGGCGGCTCGCTACGACGGCACCTTCTCCCTGCCCGTCACCCGGGGGAGCACCTGGCGGCTGGGGGCGGTCTACGAGTACCACGACCTGGGGGCGGCGGGAAGCGGTCGGCTCGTCTACCGCACCACCGAGGACTACGTCGTCCGGGTGGGTGAGACGGACGTGGTGACCCAGGATATGGAGCTCTTCCTAGAGACGGAGAGTCTGCCCGACCCGGTGACCGTCGTGATCGAGCCCGACGAGATGGCGGTGGTGACGCTGGAGGATGGTTCTCAGGTGATCGTACCGCCGGGGGCACTCTCCACGGAAGGATCGGTGACGCTGATGATCACGCCGATGGCGGCTGGCCTGGCCGAAACGATGAACAGCCACCCCGTGGGCTTCGCCTACGCTCTCTTCGCCTTTGACGAGCAGGGACGGCAGATCACCGGCCCCTTCCGGCGCAACGTTCTCCTGCGCTTCCGCTACGAGGAGAGGTGGCTGGGGAAGCGGTTCTCGACGCGCCGGCTGCGGCCTGCCTACTTCTCCACCACCAACAACGCCTGGACCTACCCAGAGCGCTACGCGGTAGACACCTATCGCCGGATTGTGACCCTGAGCATAGACCACTTCACCATCTTCGCTCTGGTAGCGACCGACTTGCAGGAACCACCTCGCATCTGGGATGTCTATCTGCCGGTTGTGGCCCGAGAGTGAGCAAGTTGCAAGTTGCAAATCGCAAATTGCAAATTGCAAATTGCAAATTGCAAATTGCAGGGGGGGTAGGATGAGCCAGCTTTCGGTGCTTCTGGCTACAGAAGGAACGTATCCGTTCGCCGGTGGTGGCGTTTCCACCTGGTGCGACATCCTGATCCGGGGGTTGCCCGAGGTGGACTTCACCCTCTACGCCGTCACCGGCACTCCCAACGTCGCCTATCGGTACGACCTGCCGGCCAATGTGCGGCGGGTCATCCACATCCCCCTGTGGGGGACCGAGGGGCCGGCCGAATACATCCTGGCCGACTTGCCTTTCGCGCAGATCTACCGCCGCAAGCGAGCGACGACCGAGGAAGTAATCGCCCAACGCTTCATCCCCCTCTTCCGCCGCTTCCTGGAGGGGGTAGAAGTGCGGGAGACGAGCGTCACTGACTACGGGCTGGTTATCCACGGTCTCTACCGCTACTTCCAAGAGTACGACTACAACCTCACCTTCAAGTCTCAGCAGACGTGGGAGGTCTTCAAGGAAGAAACGCTGCGATCTTACCGAGAGCATCCGGGGGCCTTTCGAGGGGATGAAGTGCCCAACGCTTTCGACCTGACGACGGCCCTGCGCTGGCTCTACAACATGCTGATGCCCCTCAACGCGCCGGTGCCGAGGACCGACATCGTGCACACCACCGTCGCCGCTTCCTGCGGCCTGGCGGGCATCATCGCCAAGTTCGAGTACGGCACGCCCTTCATTGTCACCGATCACGGGGTCTACGCCCGAGAGCGGTACATCGCCGTCTCCGCCACGGACTTCACCTTCTTCGCCAAGCGCTTTCTCATCAACCTGGCCCTCTTCTTCTCCCGGCTCAACTACGCCTTCGCCGACCAGGTCTCGCCCGTGGCCAACTTCAACCGCCGTTGGGAGGTCCCTCTGGGGGCGGACCCCCGGCGGGTGGTCACCATCCACAACGGTGTGGACCCCGGACGCTTCCGCCCGGCCCCCAAGCCGGCGAAGCACCGGGACCTTCCCGTCGCCGTGGCCGCCGCCCGCGTCACACCCATCAAGGACATCAAGACGATGATCCGGGCCACGGCTCTTGCCCGGCGCGAGGTCCCTGACCTGAAGGTGATCGTCTACGGTTCGCTCCGGGCCGACCCTCTCTACGTCCAGGAGTGTCGGGACCTGGTGGCTGAGCTGGGCTTGGAAGAGCGCTTTGAGTTCGGGGGCTTCCATAGCGAACCCCATCGCATCTACACCGAGGGCGACATCAGCCTGCTCTCCAGCATCTCCGAGGGTTTTCCTTACACGGTGCTGGAGAGCATGGCCTGTGGGGTTCCCGTCGTCGCCACCGATGTGGGCGGCGTGCGGGAGGCGCTGGAAGGGGTGGGCATCATTGTCCCCCCCAAGGATCCTGAGGCCTTCGCGGCGGGGATGGTGCGCCTGCTGACCGACCACAACCTGCGGCTGACGCTGGGCCGGCGGGGCCGGGAGACGGTCCTGGCTCGATTTCGCATCTCCGCCACGGTGGAAGGCTATCGGACGGCCTACCGGCAGATGGCGAACGGCAGGCAGCAGACAACAGGCTGAGGAGAGTAGATTGCAGGTTCCTACGATGCTTTACCGAGAAGCTGAGCCCCTGGAGAGTGGCCGGGGCGACCTATACCGTGCTCTGGTAGAGGAGGCCGGTGAAGCTATCCTCGCCGTTGACGAGGAGTTGCGCATCTGCTTCGCCAACCGGCGGATGGCAGAGCTCAGCGGTTACTCACCGGAAGAGCTGATGGGTATGGAGGTCAGCCACCTGATCTCGCTAAGAGAGATGAAGACGCTGGCCGAGGCATGCCGCTGCCTCCTGCAAGATGAGACGACGAGCTGCCCGGAGCCCATCATCGCCGCTGGACTGCTCCTGACCCGCCAGCAGAAGCGCCTGCCCGTGGAACTGCTTCTCTCCTGCTTCCAGAGGGAAGAAGGGAAGCCGTGCTTCTTCTTGTACCTCCGCGATCTGAGCGGTGCGCGCCGGCAGGAGGCCTTCCTGCAAGCCCTCAGCCAGGCCACCCTGGCCATTCAACGGATGGCCAGGACCCCTGAGGCGGTCTACCGGATCGTCAAGGAGCACCTGGGCCGGCTGGGTCTCAACAGTGCCATCATCCTGCTGGACGAGGAGGGGGACAACCTGGTCATCCGCTACACTTCGACCTCGCAGAAGCGTCTGCGCACGGCGGAGCGTCTCCTGGGGCTCCAGGCCGTCGGCTACACCTTTCCCAAGCGGGCCTTCCCCCTCTACAAGACGGTCTTCGAGGAGCAGCGGGCCTGCTTTGTGGCCGATGGCGGGCGAGTCCTCGCCAATATCCTGCCCACCTACCTCCGCCCGCTGGCCCCCCACGTGGCTCGGATTCTGGGAACCCGCCAGGCGATCGCGGCCCCTCTGGTGGTGCGGGACCGGGTGATCGGCTTCCTCGAGGTCTCCGGGTCAACCCTCCATGAGCGGGACCTGGCGGCGATGACCCTCTTCGCCGACCAGGTTGCAGCTGCTCTGGAGAACGCCCAGCTTTACGAAGAGATCCGACGCCACAACCGACAGTTGGAAGAGTTGATCGCCCAGCGCACCGCCCAACTGCGTCAGGAGAAGGAGCGCCTGGAGGCCATCCTGGCTCACGCGGCCGACGGCATCCTTCTCACCGACGCCGAAGGCACGATCCTCTACGTCAACCGGGCCTGGGAGCGTATGACCGGCTACTCGGCCGAGGAGGTGCTGGGACGCACCCCCCGGATCCAACAGAGCGGCGAGACCCCTCTGGTCCTCTACCACCAGATGTGGACAACCATCTCCCAGGGCCAGGTCTGGCAAGGAGAACTGCGCAACCGGCGGAAGGACGGCTCCCTCTACTACGTGGACCTCACCATCGCGCCGGTGACCGATGCTATGGGGAAGGTGACGGGCTTCGTGGGGGTGCAGCGGGACATCACGCACCTCAAGGAGGTCGAAGAGCTCAAGCAACGCTTCATCGCCCGGGTCTCCCACGAACTGCGGAGCCCCCTGACCAACCTGAAGCTCTACCAGACGCTTCTGCAGCGGGAGGCGACGGAGAACCAGAGGCGCTACCTGGAGGTCTTGGAACGGGAGACGAGACGGCTGGAGTACCTCATTGAGGACCTGCTGACCGTCGCCCAGCTCGAACGGGGCGCGGATCGCCTGCGCATGGAGCCGCTGGATCTCAACGAGGTGGTCATGCAGATGGCCGACCAGCACCGGTATACGGCTGAGAAAGCAGGGATCACTCTGGAAGAGGTGCTGTCCACCTCTCTCCCGCTGGTCGAGGCCGATAGGGATCAGATCGAGCAGGCGTTGCACCGGCTGCTGACCAATGCGTTGCAGTACACGCCTCAAGGTGGACGGATCACCCTGCGCACGGCGACCGTGGAGCGGGAGGGCAAAACCTGGGTCACCGTCGCGGTAGAGGATACCGGCCATGGGATCCCTTCCCATGAACTCCCCTACATCTTCGAGCGTTTTTACCGGGGCGGAGTGGCTCGGGCCTCCCAGGTGCCGGGGGCGGGCCTAGGGCTGACGGTGGTTCGGGAGATCCTGCACCAGCACAGCGGCGACATTACGGTGGAAAGCGAGGTTGGGAAAGGAAGCACTTTTACCCTCTGGTTGCCTGTGGGAAAACCCCGGTGAACGGGAAGATGAATGGGGAAGGGATCGCCGAGGGAGGGCACGGTAGCAGGGGATCTCCGGCTCCAGGCCAGACGCTCACCAGGGTGAGAGGAGCCGGCGTGGGGCTGTTCCTCGCCTCTCCCTCGGGTGCCGAGCGGGAACACCTGCTGGAAGAGGTGTTGGCGACCATCGGCAACCCGGTAGACTCCTGGGCGATTGCGGCCACCTTGGAGAGCATGGGGCTGCGGGACGTAGATGCTGTCGAGCGGTATGGCGCTCAAGACCTCTTCGATCTGGCCCAGGACCTCTACGAGAGGGCCCGGTGGAGGCTGGCGGCGCGGCCTTCCGTCCGGGAGCGTCCGCCAGAAGTGCGGTCCTGGCGGCGTTTGGTCCGCTTCCTGAGGTTCTACTTGCAGGGGGTCCTCTTCGCCCTCCCCATGGCCGGTCAGATCGCTGCGGTCCTGGCCCTTAACTACTCCCTCTGGGCTTACCTGGCCTTCTCCGAGGAGCAGGCAACCGTCGTGGCTATTGGCACCATCCTAAGCCTGATCGTCACCGGCGGCTTCACTCAGGCCATCAGCCGCCGGGGGATGTTCTACGTCGCGCAGAAGCACTACGGTCTGGCCGGACAGGTCTCCCTCCGTTTCATCGGGCTGGGCAACTTGCTCATCGCGGTGGTGGGCCTGCTCGTCTACGGCCTCAACCTGCTCTTCTCCTTCTACGACCAGCAGGTCATCCTGGTCAGCCTCCTCTACTATGTCCTGCTGGCAGAGCTCTGGCTGAACAGCTCGGTCCTCTACATGCTGACCCAACGGGCGGCCATCCTGCTCAGCACCCTGTTGGGCGTCGGCGTCGTCCACCTGGTGATGACCCGGACCGACTGGGGCATCTACGCGGCCCATGCCCTGGGGCTGACGCTGACCAACCTGGTGATCGTGGGTTACGGCTACGGCCTGCTAAGCCGGCGGGCTCGCCGGCTCTCCGAGGAGCAGAAGCGGGCCCGTCCGCCTCGCCTGAGCATCCTTCTGTACACCACCGCTCCCTACTTCGCGTATGGTGTGCTCTACTTCGGCTACCTCTACCTGGATCGGGTGATCGGTTGGTCGGTGTCGGAGGGGTCATTCCCCTACCCCTTCTGGTTCCACACCTCCTACGAACTGGGAGTGGATTGGGCCTTGATCTCCCTCATCCTTACCATCGCGCTGCTGGAGTACACCATCAACGAATTCTCGGCGATGATCATCCCCGTCCAGAAGCTCTTCAGCGCCTTCAACCTGGAGGACCACAACCGCTACTTCAAGCGCTTCTACGGGCGTCAGCTCATCCTCCTCCTCGTTGCTGCCTGCCTGAGCATTGTGGGGACCTACAAGGCGGTCGTCGCCCTACGCTTGTTCCAGGAAGTCCCCTTAATCCGGGATTTCTTCAGCAGCCCCATCACCTTTTTCACCTTCTGGGGAGCGGCGTTGGGGTATAACCTCCTGGTCGTAGGTCTCTTCAACAGCGTGTTCTTCTTCTCCCTCTCCCGCCCCGGACCGGTGCTCCGGGCGATCGTCATCGCGATGGCGGTCAACGGGACTATCGGGTATGGATTGAGCCGTGGGGTGGCCTATCCCTGGAGCGTCGTCGGTCTGATGGCCGGTTCCTTCACCTTCGCCCTCCTCACCATCCGCAGCGCGATGCGGCTTTTGGATCGCCTGGACTACTACTACTACGCGGCCTACTGATCTGCTGAGATCGGCCGTCCACGAATGGGGTATGAATACACGAATTGGTGATTGCCTCATTCGTGCATTCGTGAGAAGTTCGTGGATGGCCTACCACAGCCCGCTCCCTCGCTCCCTTGTGGGTGATTGCTGATTACCGGGAAGCTGGCGTTGACGAAACGCAAGGGATGGGTATAATAACAAGGGAGGGCGGTTAGCTCAGTTGGTCAGAGCGCTTCCCTTACAAGGAAGAGGTCGCAGGTTCGAGTCCTGCACCGCCCACCTGTTGGCCGGGAGATCACCGCCCGGCAAAGCAGGATTGTCGAATTTTCAGGCTCGCCACCCGGCCAACCTGAGGCCGGGCCTTGTTGTGAGAGGCGGTGCATGCCGGGAACAAATAATGGAAATCGCCAGCGAGGAGCAATCCCCCTATGAAAGCGATCATCCCGATGGCCGGATTCGGGACCCGTTTGCGCCCTCACACCTACACCAAACCCAAGCCCCTTATCAACGTGGCCGGCAAGCCTGTCCTGGGGCACATCCTGGACAAGCTCGTCGGCCTGGAGATCGAAGAGTTCCTCTTCATCGTCGGCTACCTGGGCGAGCAGATTGAAGCCTACGTCCGGGAGACCTACGACTTCCCCGCCCACTTCGTCGAACAGAAGGAGCTGCTGGGCCAAGCCCATGCCCTCTGGCTGGCCCGCGAGTATGTGGACGGCCCGGTCCTCATCCTCTTCGTGGACACCCTTTTCGAGGCGGACCTGAGCGGCCTGGCCGACGAGCCGGCCGACGGCATCGTCTACGTCAAGGAGGTCGAGGACCCCCGACGCTTCGGCGTCGTCGTCCCCGACGCCGAGGGCTTCATCACCCGCTTCATCGAAAAACCCGATACGCTGGAAAACCGGCTGGCGGTCATCGGCCTCTACTACCTCAAAGATGGCCCCTGGCTGATGCGGGCCATCCAGACGCTGATGGACCGGGGGATCAAGACGAAGGGCGAGTACTACCTGGCCGACGCCCTCCAACTGATGGTGGACGAAGGAGCCCGGCTGCGGGTGGAGACGGTGGAGGTCTGGGAGGACTGCGGCAAGCCGGAGACGGTGCTGCAGACCAACCGTTACCTCCTGGACAACGGCCACGACAACAGCGACCAGGTGCGGGGGGAGAACAGCGTCTTCATCCCGCCGGTCCACGTGGACCCCACCGCCACCATCATCAACTCCATCATCGGCCCCTACGCGACCATCGCAGCCCACTGCCACGTGGAGAACAGCATCATCCGCAACAGCATCATTGACCAGGGAGCAGAGATCCGCGATGCGATGCTGGATCAGTCCCTGGTGGGCAAGGGTGCGGTCGTCACCGGCCGGTACCGCCAGTTCAACGTGGGGGATTCCTCTATCGTGGGCTTTGTGTAGAGGGGTCTCCAGAGGAGGAGGAAGGATGAAACTGTTCAACGCGCAGATTGACGAGACACAGCGGCAACTGCTCCAGGCGCTGTGGGAAAAGGGGCCGGCAATGCCCCTCGAACTGGCCGTGCGCACCTTTATGCTCCCCGACGAGATCCAACAGCCCCTCCAGGAGCTGGAGAAGGCCGGCCTCGTCGAGCGCCACGCCTTCAAGGGAGGCGAGATGCTCGTCTTGACCAAGCTGGGCCAAGAGATCGTGAGGAGCTAAGCGGTGACGACCCTCTTGACCTGGCTTGCTGGCCACCACGTTGGGCTCTACCTGGCTACGGCCCTGGTCGCCGCCCTGTGGGCCGTCAGCGAGATCGTCTCCACCTTCGCCGCCCAGCCCGTCCGTGCCCTCCGCACCTCAGGAGCCCTCTTGCTGGTTGGCCTCAACGCCGCCTTTGCCTGCCTCGTCCTGGGCGCGGCCCTGGCCACGGGCCTGGCCCCCTCCCTGTGGACGGCGGTGGGGGTGGGGCTGGCCTGGCAGATGTTGATCCGAACCCGCATCAACTTCATCCAGCCGCTGCCGGGAGAGGGCAGCAGTGAGGCCGTGGGCTTCCGCCTCGACGAGATGTACACCCGCCTCCAGGCCTTCTGCCGTCGTCAGATAGACCGCACGCTGGTGAGCGAGCGGGTCCGTCTCATCGAACAGGCCCTCACCATGCTGGACCTGGAGGAGCTGGCCCGCCGAGCCCACCTGGTGCTGGCCGCCCTGCTGGCCACCGGCCCTGCCGATCCCCGCAACTACGTGCAGAAGATCTTGAACAGCGAGATGGACGAAGAGAGCAAGGAACTGCTCCTCGTCCTCACCATCCTGGACCACGGCAGCCCGGCCCTGCTGCGGGATATGATCCGGGAGGCCGAGCGGGGCAAGAAGGACGCAAAGGAGAAGACTTCATAGATGGACTCGATCAGGAGGCAACCTGATGCGTGACTTTATCTCCCACAGGGTAGCCACGGTTCCTCCCTCAGGGATCCGCCGCTTCTTCGACATCGCGGCGACGATGGACGATGTGATCAGCCTGGGCATCGGTGAGCCCGACTTCGTCTCCCCGCCGGCCGCCCTCCGTGCCGCCATCGCCTCCCTGGAGCGGGGCGAGACCCACTACACCTCCAACTCCGGCACCATCGAACTGCGCCAGGCCATCGCCGACCACGTGGAACGGCTCTACGGCGTCCGCTACGATCCGGAGCGCGAGGTGCTGGTCACCGTCGGCGTCTCCGAAGCCCTCTACCTGGCCCTGACGGCCACCCTGAACCCCGGCGACGAGGTCATCGTTCCTCATCCCTGCTTCGTCTCCTACGCCCCCGAGGTGATCTTCGCCGGCGGAAAGCCCATCATCGTCAACGCCACCCGCGAGCACGACTTCCAGATCACCGCCGCCCAGATCGAAGAGGCCATCACCCCTCAGACCAAGGCCCTGCTCATCGGCTATCCCAACAACCCCACCGGCGCGGTGATGACCCGAGAGCGGCTGATGGAGATCGCCGCCCTGGCGGAGAAGCACGACCTGCTGGTCATCTCCGACGAGATCTACGACCGACTGGTCTACGGGGTGGAGCACGTCTGCTTCAGCGCATTGCCGGGGATGTGGGAGCGAACCATCGTCCTCCAAGGCTTCTCCAAAGCCTATGCTATGACGGGCTTCCGCATCGGCTACGCCCTGGCTCCGGCGGAACTGCTGGCGGCTATGCGCAAAGTCCACCAGTACACCATTATGTCTGCCCCCACCGTCGGTCAGATGGCAGCTCTGGCCGCCGTCCTGGAAGCCGAAGAGGACGTCCAGCGGATGGTGGCCGAGTACGACCGCCGCCGTCGCCTCATTGTGGACGGCCTCAACAGCATCGGGCTGGACTGCTTCGAGCCTCAAGGCGCTTTCTATGCCTTCCCCTCCATCGCCGTCTCAGGGATGGACGATAACGAGTTCGCCGAGCGGCTGTTGCAGGAGGAGCGGGTGGCCGTCGTGCCGGGTAGCGCCTTCGGTGAGGCCGGCAAGGGCTACGTCCGCTGCTCCTACGCCACCGCTTACGAGAAGATCGAGGAGGCGCTGGAGCGGATGCACCGCTTCGTGCGCCGGTATGGATGAGCAGTTCAACTCTCACAACCGTTCACCCTCCCGCAGGTTAGGCGCGTTTCCGACGCGAAACCGTGCTTCCAATAGCCCATCGGGGCTGAAAGCGCCCTCGACCGGTGACCTGCGGGAGGGTAGGCGGAATAGATACACTCTCAAAGCTGTTGCCCACGATGCGTGGCTCCCTTATCGTCCTTCTGGTGACCCAAGACCCGGAGGTGACTGCCCGCTCTCGTCGTCTCCTGGACGAGGGGCTGATGGGTTACCGCTTGGAGGCGGTCGAGAACTGGGAGGCGGCTCGGACCTGGCTCCTCCAGCGACATCCCCACCTGGTGCTGGTGGGGGGAGAGGTGCTGCCCAGGACGCTTCCCAGCCAACTCCGCCCCTCAGCTCAGGAGGCTCGCCGGCCGCCGGTGGTGGTGGTGGACTTGGAGCCCAGCGTGGAGCGGGCCCGCCGGGCCTACACCCTCGGTGCCGCCGATTACATCCCCCTGGCCGAGGAGACCCCTCAAGCGCTGCAAGAGGGATGGTCGGTCCTGGAGAGGCTGTTGCGCCAGAGCGGGGTGATCCCTCCCAAAGGGCGCATTCTCATTGTGGACGACAGCCCCGAGATCCTGACCTCCCTGGCCTCTATCCTGGAGAACGAGGGGTATCAGGTCTTCACCGCCGCCTCCCCGGCCCTGGCGGAGACCCTCTACCAGCAGGAGCGGGTGCACCTGGCCGTCATTGACGTTCGCCTGGAAGGCGGAGACGAGGAGGACGTCAGCGGCCTGGACCTGGCCCAGCGGATGGACCCGGTCGTTCCCTGCATCATCCTCACCAGCTACCCTTCCATTGAGGGCGTGCGCCGGGCGCTGCGAGAGGTCGGTGCTGTAGACTACCTGATCAAGGCCAAGGGCGAGACGGAGGAGTTGCTGAGGGCGATCAACACCGCCTTCGCCGAGCGGGTTCGCATCAACCAGCGGATGCAGATCGAGTGGGGGACGGGGACCTCGCTGGTGGGGCTGGTGGCATCGTTGAAGGATTTCCGTACCGCCCCGTGGGAGGAACGGCGTCGAGCCGCCGAGGAACTGGAGGAGCTCTTCCGGCGGCTCTTCCCCAACGATGTGCGCCGATTGCGCATCGAGTACATGGCTCCCGGACGGGGCGGGTCAGGGGTGGTGCTGGCCCGCCCCTTTTATGACCGCGACCTGGAAGGGGAGCCTGTGGTCATCAAGTTTGGCCGGCGGAACAACATCGAGCGGGAGCGGCGCAACTACTTCCGCTACGTCGCCCCCTTCGCCGGCCTTCGGGCGACCCAACTACGGGGGGAGATGGCCCGCACGCTGCGGCTGGGTGGGCTGCTCTTCTCCTTCATCGGGCAGGCACCGGGCACCCCGAGGGACTTCCTGGCCTACTACCGAGACCCCTGTGTCTCCTCCGAACAGGTCTGCCGGACCATCCAGGACCTCTTCGAGGAGACGTGCGGTCGCTGGTATCGGGGGAAGCAGCGCTGGGTGGCCCGGAAGCCCGACGCCCTGGCCTGCGACCTGGAGCGCCGTCTGGGCCTGGACCAGCCCTCCAAGCAGCGGACCCTTGCCGAGGTCGTGGCCTGCCTCCTCGACGGTCGCCCCCACAGCGGCTTGGCCCTGAAGCCGGCCGGGGCCAAGAGCCTTGAAGTCCACTGGAGAGGGTGGCACCGGGAGCTGCCCAACCCGGCCTACTTCATCCGCTACCGGCGAGATCGTTTTCCCCTGCCTTCCTACCAGGCGATCACCCACGGCGACCTGCACGGACGCAACCTCTTTGTGGACGAAGATGGACGGGCCTGGCTCATTGACTTCTTCCACACCGGCTGGGGCCCCCTCATCCGGGACTTCGCCGAGCTGGAATCGGTCATCAAGTTCAACCTGCTGGACCTGCCCGATCTGGTCGAGCGGTACGCCCTGGAACAGGCCCTGCTCATCCCCCGCCGCTTTGACCAGGCCCTCGACCTTCCGGCCAGCGTGCCGCCTCCCATCCAGCGGGCTTACGCGGCCATCCAAACCCTCCGACAACAGGTGCACCACTGGACCGACACCTGGGAGACGGCGGAGTACGAAGTGGGACTCCTCTACTACGCCCTGAAGGTGATGGTCTGGGCTGTCCTGCGGGATCGAGACCTCTTGGCCCCGATACGGGCCCGTCACGCCCTCCTCTCAGCGGCCCTGATCTGTGAGAAGCTGGGAGGTTGAGCCATGCACCCCTATTTCTACGAGAACCCCTTTCGCGCTGAAGGGGCGACGGAACTGGAGAAAGATGCCCGCTTGGCCCTCTACCTGACTATCTTCCTCAGCACCACCCGCTGCGCCGGCACCGGGGCCTGGGGGGAGAGGGTCTCCGTGGCCACCATCCGCTACACCTGTCACGCCGCCGAGGCCCTCCACCTGATCCGGCTGGGCACCTACAGCCGCGATGCCGTCCAGGCCGCCTGCTCCTGGCTCGTCCGGCTGCCGGGCATCCAGGACCTGCCCCAGGTGGACGAAGAAACAGCCCGCCTCTTCCCCAGCCGCTTCAAGACGCTGGCCTGGATCGGCTCCTTCGATGCGCCCCCGTTGCGCCGTGATTTCCAAGCCCTGCACGAGCGGCTGGACGAGCAGGGCCTGATCCAACGGGTGCTGCCCAACCCCCTGCTGGCCACGATGATCTACGCCGACACCCTCCTCCACCTGGAGGCGAAAAGAGCCCCCATCCAGGAAAGCTGGCATGCAGGCTACCGGCGCGCCCTTGCCGCCATCGAAGAGCACCTGCACCGCTGGCAGACCGATCCCCGCAGCCCCAGCGCCTACCTGGGGCCGGGCGAGCTGAGCTACGCCATGGCGATCCTGCGGCGGGCCGGCCGCCTGGACGACCCGGCCACCCTGAAAGCGCTGGAAGCGGCGCTGGTGCAGGCGGTCGTCTCCCCCCCTGAGGGCCTCAAGCTCTCCGACCGCCTCTACTGCGGCATCCAGCTCTCCACCCATATGTCCGACTCCCCCCAGGCCATCCAGGCCGTGGAGAGCCTGATCCAGGAGTGCCGTGCTCGCTACGAGCGGGCAGCCTTCCGCCGGGAGGCCAACTTCTTCCACGCCTTGATGCTCCGGCTTCTGGCCACCCGTCATGGGACCGAACTCCACGAGGCGCTCGTCCACCTCCTCTTCGACCGAGAGCGGGAGGACTGGACCCTTCGACGGCAAGCGCTGGAGCAGGAGCAACGGACTGCGTTGGCCGGCCTCATCAAAGAACGCCTCCAGGTCCAAATCAACGACTTGGAGCAACTGGCCGGCGGACGAAGAGGGACCCAGCTCTATCGGGTCTCCTTTCACCTCCGCTTCTCCCCGCCGGGCGGGCTGGAAAGCCCGGCCCTCCAGTTCCATCCTGCCCCCGATTCGCTGGTCATCAAGCGGGCCGACCGCGAAGGGCTGCGCCGGGCGATCCGGCGCTACCGGGACCTGCCTGAAGCGGCCCGCCCCTTCTTCGCCCGCCACGATGAGTCCTCCTTCTGGCCCTCCGCATCGGGCGAGGAGCGGGGCTACCTGCTGATGGAGGACCTGACGCGGATGCGGACGCTCTACAGCCTGCTCCAGGAACTGGAGTACCAGGGGGACCCCGATCTCCAAGAGCGCCACCTGCGGCCCATATGTCGCCAGGTCTGCCACGCCCTGACCACGCTGCACCGACACACCCGCCTCCAGGAGTTCTTCGGGTCCCAGATCGCCCGCCTCTACGTGGCCCCCATCGAGACGGCGCTGAACCGCCTGGTCAGGCGCTTTCCGGCCCTCAAACCCTGGCTACGCGGCTTCTACCTGGGGGCCAGGCGCTACCCTGCCATCGGCCACTACCTGAACAAGTTGCGGGCCTACCAGGCCGGCCTGGAGGTGCGGACGCTGATGATGGTCCACGGGGACGCCCACAGCCGCAACATCATGCTCACCCCCGATGGCAAGCAGGTCCGGCTCATTGACCTGGACAGCCTCGAGTCCCACGGGGATTACGTCCAGGACTTCGGCCTGCTGCTGGAGGATGTCTGCATCTACCGCTTCCTGCGGGAGCAGGAGGTCTCGCTTCAGCCTTTGGAAGCGGAGGACAAGGCCCTGGGGCGTGGCTTCTCCTATGACCCCCTGGGCAGCGAACTCTCCCTGCGCTTCCAGCGGCTGATGTTGGGGCACCTGGCCGCCTTTGCCCAGGAAATGGAAGACGAGACCTGGAAGGCCCGCCTCTGGCTGGCCTCCGCGACAGCCTTGTTGAGGCTGGCCACCAGCCAGGACCCCGGCGCTTTCTCCCAGGCGGCGGTCCTCTATGCCGAGGCGATGAAGCTCCTCGACGCCCTGATCGGCCATCTGGAGGACCAGCTTCCCTTGGACGACCTCCCCTTCCCCGGACGGCACCCGCCGGGCGTCGCCCAGCCGCGCCCACCGGCAGGGGACCAGCCCCACTGGCCCGAGGAGAAGCGGTATCTCTACGCGATTCACGAGGGAATCCTGACCATAGCCCCGGGGATAGACCACCATCTGGATCGCTCTGGGCAGGTCGTCCGTTACTTCCGAGGGGACGGTGCCGCCCCTTTCGCCGTCCTGGACGGCAAATCCCCCCGGCCCGTTCTCCTGCTGGCCTGCCCGCCCGATCGGCTGGACGATCCACTGAACCTGAGCCGACCCCGGTGCACCGAGACCCGCCTGCAGACCGCCGTTCCCATCCGCGCCACCACCTCCGTGGAGGCCATTCTCCACCTGATCGCCCAGACCCTGGGCTGTTTGAACGACCGCTGACCGCGGACCGCCGACCGCTGGTGGACCGCTGACCGCCGACCGCCGACCGCCGACCACCCGACCAAGCGACCAAGCGACCACGCGACCACGCGACCACGCGACCACGCGACAAGGGGCAAGGACCGAGGACTGAGGACTGAGGACTTCACCGGACTTCACCCGACCAAGGAGGCACAATGGCTCACCTGGGACGCGATCCCCACCCCCTCACCTACCGGCGGGAGATCGTGGGACCGCTGATGCGGGCCATCGCCGGTGGCGAGAGCTGCGCCCTCATCGGCGTGGGAAGCGTTGGCAAGTCCAACCTGCTCCGCTTCCTGATGCGCGAGGATGTCCGACGCCACTACCTGGGCGAGGAGTGGGACCGTTACCTCTTCCTGCACCTGGACGCCTACGCCCTGGTAGAGTTCACTCCCTGGGCTTTCTACGAACTGCTCCTCCACCGTCTGGTCCAGACCGTGGAGGCGCTGGGGCTGGACCAGGAGGCCACCACCTACTTCGCCGATCTCTACCAACAGGTGATCACCTCGGAGCGGGAGCTCCTGGCCCAGCGTTACGTGGAGCGGGCGGTGAGCACCCTGCGTGGGCGCTACGGCTACCGGCTCGTCTTCCTGCTGGACGAGTTCGACAGCGTCTTCGTCCAGGTGGATAGCCGGCTCTTCGCCGGCCTGCGGGCCCTGCGGGACGATCACAAGTACGCCCTCGTCTACGTCGCCGCCAGCCGGGACGACCTGAGCCGCATCCGCCCCCTGGATGGCCCCAGCGAGGCTTTCTACGAACTCCTCTCGCTGAACAGTTTCGGGCTGGGCCCCTACTCCCAAGCCGACGCCCGCTGGATGATCAACCGGCTGGCCGCCCGCCGCCAGGCCCACGTCCCGGCCAACCAGGCCGGCCGCCTCATCGAAGCCACCGGGGGGCATCCGGGCCTCCTGCGGGCTGCCACCTGGGCCGTGCTGGACGGCAAGGTGAACCCTCTCGCCGACGACCTGCGGGTGATCCTGCTGAAGACCGCCGGCGTCCGGGAGGAGTGTCGCAAAATCTGGGAGGGCCTCAAGGAAGACGAACAGCGGGCGCTGGCCTACGTCGTGGAGGACGTTCCCTTTCCGGCGGACCTCCAACCGGCCCTCGCCCTCCTGGAGCGCAAGAAGGTACTGTGCAAGAGAAAGCCCTTCTGCCGGCTCTTCGCCGACTACGTGGCCCAGCAGGGGATCACCCAGGAACTCTACGTGGACCGGGACCTCCACCAAGTCATCCTGGGCCGCCGGGTGATCACCGACCTGACGGAGAAGGAGTGGGCGCTGCTCTGCGCCCTCGATGACCGGCGGGGGAAGGTCTGCGACCGGAACTACCTGATCCGGCGGGTCTACCCCGACGACGACCCGGGGGCAGTCAGCGACGAAGCCCTCCAGTCGCTGGTGGCCCGGCTGCGCCGGAAGCTGAGCCCTTCGGGGAAGCGGCAGCCCATCGTCACCGTCCGGGGCAGCGGCTACAAGCTGGTGAGTTTGAGGTAACGCGCCGTGGTCTCCCGTCGCCTCCTATTCATCGGCAGCGCCCTCGCCGTCGGCCTCCTGCTCTTGGTGGGGCTCTTCAGCCTGGCCGCCCGCCCGCCTCGCCCCGTGCCCACCCCCTCCCTTCCACCACCACGCTCACCTGGGGCCGGCGAGGCTGACGAGGAGATCGTGGCCCTGATCAACGGGGACCCCATCACCCGGGGAGCCTGGCTCCGGGCGGTAGCCCTGGACCGCGCGATGAGCCGGCTGGCGGGGCAGCCCACCCCCTCGCCGGAGGAGACCCTGAACCGCCTGGTCAGCGAGCGGCTGGTGCTGCGGGCAGCCCAGGAGGCCGGCCTCACCCTCCCGCCGGCTGAGGAGGCCGAGGCCTGGATCGCCGACTGGCTGGCCCAACTGGACCTGGATGAAGCCGCTCTGGAAGAAGCCCTTGCCCAGGTGGGGCTGAGCCGGGACCAACTGACGGCAGCGGTCCGACGGCTGCTCCTGGTTGCCCAGGCCCAGGCGACGCTGCCTCCCGATGGGGATGTCGAGACCTGGCTGAACAGCCTCTACGCCCAGGCGGAGGTCAGCGTCCTTCGCCCGCTGGCAGTGGCCCCCCCAGCGGCCCCGCCTCCGACACCGGTTCCCGCCGCCCTGCCGACCGTCGCCCCCCAGGCCGGCGCGTCGGCCCCCGACTTCTCCCTGCAGGCCCTGGATGGGTCCGTCCACCGGCTGAGCGCTCTGCGAGGGCGACCGGTCATCCTCTACTTCTGGGCCACCTGGTGTCCCGCCTGCCAAGGGGACCTCTCCCTCCTCCAGGAGACCTACCGCCGTTACGCCCCTCAGGGGCTCATCGTCCTGGCCGTGGACCTGCGCGAGAAGGCCGAGACGGTACAGCCCATCGTCCAGAGGCTGGACCTGACCTTCCCCATCCTGCTCGACCCCACCGCGACGGTGGGGGAGAAGCGCTACCAGGTGCGGGCGCTGCCCACCACCCTCTTCCTCCGCCCCGACGGGCTCATCACCGCCCGCCACGTGGGGCCGCTCTCCGAACGCCTTCTGGAGAGCCTCCTCGCCGAGTTGATGACAGCCGGCGGAGAGGAGTGATCCCCGGAATAACGAAAGTATCTATTCCGCCTACCCTCCCGCAGGTCACCGGTCGAGGGCGCTTTCAGCCCCGATGGGCTATTGGAAGCATGGTTTCGCGTCGGAAACGCGCCTAACCTGCGGGAGGGTGAACGGTTACTAACGAAAAGCGACGCACCGATGGAGTCTTTGGTGCGTCGCTTGGGGTGGGTCCGAAGCGCCGTTCGCTCGTCGGTTAGGCCCGCGAGGGGCGCGGCGAGGGAGCCGCTTCGGGCACAGCGGTAGCCTGCAGGAAGCCGATGAACATCAACACCGCGCCCAGGAGTTCGCTGATGTAAAGGAACTCCGGCATGCCCAGCCGGCTGAGCGTGCCGCCAAAGGCCGGGGAGAGCGCCCCCACGGCGATGAGGATGTTGCCGATCATCCGGTTGGGCAGGATGCGTTTGCGCCAAAAGATCCAGGAGGAGTAGATCGCCCCGCCGACCAGGGCTACCGTCCCATACAGGTTGAAGATGGGCGTCAGTTTGCGCACCAGGGCGCCTTCGGGCAGGATGCCGACGATACCCGCCTCCCGGTCCGTCTTGTACTGGACGCTCAGCGGACGGTCGGGCGAGAAGGCCCCCGCATTGAGAGGCGTGTTGAACATCACAATCACCGCCAGCGCCGACCCGATCAGGAGGAGGACCATCAGGTAGAAGGCGATCCGTCCCCGCCGCACCAGCAGGAAGACGGTCCCCTGGCCCAGCCAGGCGGCTGTGAGGAGCGCCCCACCGATGTACCAGAGGCGGAAGACGAGCGGACTCCAGGCCAGCGTGGAGTAGAACTCAGCGAAAGCCCCCAACCCGTAGAAGACCAGCCCCAGGCCCCAGAAGAGCAGGTAGGGACGACGCCGCCGCACGTACCGGCGCAGCACGGCCGCCGCAAAGATGGCGGTGACCAGCATAGAGGCAAAGGGCAGCCAACGATCTATCTGCATAATTGAACTCCTTTTGAGCGTGCGAAACAATCACCGGGGCGACCGTTCAGATGCCCAGCAGACCGAGGCCGATGGCGAGGGCGATGAGGGAAATGAGGAGGAACAGGGCGAAGAGCACAACCAGCACGATGGGGACCAACCGGTCGTACAGGAAGGAACCCTCAGGGGCCCGGTGGGGGGGATGTCCTTTTCTGCTCATCGGACGCCCTCTCGCGAAGCTCTGTCCTTCCGCTCCTGTTCCTCAAAGGACTCTACCAGCGCGAGGAGCATTTCGTCCAGAAAGAGGTTGATCTGGCGCAGGGTCTCGTGCCAGTGGGCAACGCTCTCCGAGGTCATCGCCTCGATGATCTGAAGGGTACTGTTCAGGAGGAAATCCCGGAAGTAGAGGTAGGCGGCTACCGTCTGGCGTATCGTCAGGTTGTACCGCCGGGCAACTCGGGCGTGGCGGCGGCCCAGGTCCTGGAACTTCGCGATTCCCTCGGCCCGCTTCTGGGGCTGGCCCAGGTAGACGCTCACCGCCTTCAGGATCTCGCGGCCCAACCCACCATACGCCTTCTGCCCCGCTTCATCCAGACGGACGTACCAGTCCTCTTGGTATAGGTCGCCCTCCCCGATCCCCAGCCGGGTCTGCCCCAAGGCACTCTGCACCAGGATGTGGATGGCGGGAGGGTGGCTGGTCCGCTGCGAACGGTTCAGGTAAGCTTCCACGTCGGCCCGGCGGAAGCGCCGGTGCCCTCCCGGGGTCCGTACGGAGGGAAACTCTCCCTGATCAGCCCAGTGGCGGAGCGTGTTGGGATGCACTCCCAACAGCTCAGCCGCCTCGCTCAGGCTTATCCATTCTTGTTCACCGGGTGGAGGGGTCATCGCACCAGGAATCCCAGGTGTGGTTGGAGCATGCGGAAGGGGACGCAAAAGCGACCTTTAGGTCGCTCCTGCACCGATGCCTCGTGGCCGCGCTTCAAACATCCCTAAAGCTCAAGGTCTCTGTTAAATTTTAGCAGGATTTGGCGCGTTGTCAAGCCCTTTTACCGAGAGATTCGCCTCAATCGCTCTGCGGCTGCCTGCAACGTCTCCAAGCGCTTGCAGAAGGCGAAGCGAACCAGGGGCTTGCCCAACGCCTTGTGGGCCTCGCTGTAGAAGAAGCTAGGGGGGATGGCCGCCACCCCGACCTCGACCGTCAGGTAGCGGCAGAAGGTCACATCGTCCTCGAATCCCAGGGGACGGAAGTCGGCCATCACAAAGTAGGTGCCTTTGGGGAGATAGACTCGGAAGCCGGCCTCTTGCAGCGCCCGGACCAGGTAGTCCCGCTTGCGCTGGTAGTCGGCGGCCAAATTCTGGAAGTAGCCATCGGGCAGCTTCAAGGCGACGCCGGCGGCCCGTTGCAAGGGGGCTGCTGCGCAGAAGGTGATAAACTGATGCGCTCGACGCAACGCCGTCGTCAGAGGAGGCGGCGCGATGGCCCACCCTACCTTCCAGCCGGTCAGGCTGAAGCTCTTGGCCACGCTGCTGACGGTCATCGTCCGCTCTGCCAGGCCCGGCAGGTCGGCCGGCGAGAGGTGACGCACACCGTCGTAGGTCAGGTGCTCGTAGACCTCGTCGGAGATGATAACGGCGTCGTGCTCCTGGCAGAGCTCCCCGATCAGGACCAACTCCTCCTGCCCGAAGACCTTACCTGTGGGGTTGTGAGGCGTGTTCAGCAGCACCGCCTTCGTGCGCGGTCCGAAGGCGGCCCGCAGCGCCTCCGGGTCGAAATCCCAGTCGGGAGGGTGCAGGGGGACGTAGCGGGGAACACCGCCGGCCATTGTGATGGAAGGGACGTAGGAGTCGTAGAAAGGCTCGAAGAGGACCACCTCGTCGCCCGGGTCCAGAAGCCCCTGCATCACGGCGAAGATCGCCTCCGTCGCGCCGGCTGTGACCGTGATCTCCCCCTCCGGGTCCACAGCCCGCCCGTAGAAACGGGCCACGTGCTCGGCAATGGCATGCCGTAGCCGACGGTCGCCGATCCCAGGGGCGTACTGGTTGATCCCCCGCGAGATCGCCTCAATGGCTGCCTGCTTGACCACCTCGGGGCCGTCGAAATCGGGGAAGCCCTGGCCCAGATTGATGGCCTGGTGCTCCAGGGCCAGGGCGCTCATCTCGCTGAAGATGGTGGTGCCGAACCCACGGACCCGCTGAGCCGGGATCGTCCTGTTCGATGGCTGGGAGACCATCGCTCCTCCTACTCGATGGCGATGATGCGGAAGACCAGCTCTCCGCCAGGAGCGTGGACCACCACCCGATCGCCAACCCGCCGACCCAGCAGCGCCCGCCCCAGGGGCGACTCGTTGGAGACGCGACCGTTGCCCGGATCGGCCTCGGCTGCCCCCACGATCTGGAAGGTCTCCGCCTCCTCCTCCCCCTCCTCGACGATGGTGACCCGCGAGCCCAAGGCAACCACGTCCCCGTCCCCGTGGTTTTCGATGAGAACGGCGTTCTTCAGCATCTGCTCCAGTTGGTCAATGCGGCCTTGGATGAAGCCCATCTCCTCCTTGGCGGCGATGTAGTCGGCGTTCTCAGAGAGGTCACCCATCTGGATGGCGTGGCGCAGCCGGGCCGACACCTGGGGTTTCCTGACCCGGATCAGGTGATCCAATTCCCGGCGCAGCTTTTCGATGCCTTCAGCCGTCAGGTAGACCGCGTCCGATTCCTTCACCGCTCTCCTCCCTTAGGTGGATTTTGCGGCCCGTGCCGCTCAACCTGCCCTCCCGCAGGTTCACCGATTGATCGTCCGTGTGCGCGGTCTGATCCGTCACGGAGTTAAAGCGACCGGTTCCTCAACCTGCAGGAGGGTGAAGCCGGTGGAAAAGAACTCTACCACCGATAGCGAATTTTGACAAGCGCCAGGGGGCTGATGGTAGCCCATACGCGAGCCCTCTGAATCACTGAACGCCGAAGGGGATGAGGCCGCTGAAATCTCAGCGTCTTCGCCCTTTCAGCGCCTCAGATGTAGGGCAGCTTCCCATAGCCCGGCCTGGTGGTTGGGGAAGTGTCCAATCCGTGGTACAATTAGAGAGGTCCTCTCGGAGGAGCGACATTGAGGACTTCAGCGGACGAAGGACTGAGGACGAAGGCACCGAGGAGGGTATGGAAGCATCACGCAAGCGGCCTCCCACCGGCATCATAGATTCCCTGGGCATCGGCTACAGCCTGGTGGTCAACCACCTCTGGTTGCTCTCCCTGCCCGTGGCCCTGGACCTCTTCCTCTGGCTGGGTCCCAGCCTGACGGCACCGGCCCTCTTCCGCCAGGTGCTGGCTCCCTTCCAGGTCCCGCTCTCCAACCCGGAGGCCGGCATCGAGGGGGCGGAGGACCTCCTCCAAGCGCTGGACGAGTTGGCCACCCGCTTCAACCTCTTCTCCCTGCTGGGAGCGCCCCCCCTGGGAATGCCCGGGTTGATGGGGGGCAGGCCGGGGATGAACTTCGTCCGGCAGGAGATCGCCTCCCCCTCGGCCGGCGCGGTGATCGGCGGCCTGTTGCTGCTGGCCGGGCTCTTCCTGAGCACCATCTACCTGAGCCTGCTGGCCCACGTCGTGTCACGGCGGGGGGGCGAAGGGGCCGACGCAGAGCTTGGAGGGGCACCGGCCCTTGGCCTCCGTCGGATCGCCCGAGCCTGGTGGCGGCTGATGGGCTTCCTGCTGCTCCTGGGGGTCGGCATCGTGATCCTGAGCATCCCCCTGGGGATCTTCACTCAACTGCTGGCCATCTTCAGCCCGGGGCTGTCCGGTTTCTTCTTCTTGGTCGGGATGGCCGTGGTGATGTGGTCCCTCTTCTACCTCTTCTTCACCGTCCACGCCATCCTGATGGACGGATTGCCGGTGCGGTGGGCGATGATGCGCAGCGTGTGGGTGGTGCGCCGGGATTTTCTGCCTACGTTGGGGCTCATCGCGCTGACGCTGATCATCAGTATGGGGATGGAGCAGGTGTGGGGCCTGGCCCGCCCCAACTCCTGGCTGGAAGGGGTGGCGATCCTGGGTAACGCTTTCATCCATACCGGGCTGATCGCCGCTACCTTCGTCTTCTACCGAGAGCGGGTGGCCTCCTTGGAGACCCGCCCTCGCCCGTAACTTGCACCTTGCACCTTGCACCTTTCGAGGAGCACCAATGACGGCTGAGGACATTCTGAGCTACGAGGCGAAGGATATTCAGGTTCTAGAAGGGCTGGAGGCGGTTCGGCGCCGGCCGGGGATGTACGTGGGTGGTACGGACACCAAGGCGCTGCACCACCTGGTCTACGAGGTGGTGGACAACTCGGTGGATGAGGCGTTGGCCGGCGCCTGCGATGAGATCGAGGTGACCATCCACGAGGACCGCAGCGTCTCGGTGCGGGACAACGGGCGGGGCATCCCGGTAGACATCCACCCGGAGAAGGGCATCTCCGCCCTGGAGTTGGTGATGACCACGCTGCACGCCGGCGGCAAGTTCGGCGGCAGCGGCTACAAGGTCTCCGGCGGCCTCCACGGCGTCGGCGTCTCCGCCGTCAACGCCCTTTCCGAATGGCTGGTGGCCGAGGTCAAGCGCAACGGCAAGCTCTACCGCCAGCGCTACGAGCGGGGCATCCCGGTCACTCCCGTAGAGGTGGTGGGCAAGGCCAAGGGGACCGGAACGACCGTTACCTTCCGCTACGACCCGACCATCTTCCAGGGGGTGGACTACCGCTTCGAGACCCTGGCCCAGCGCTTCCGGGAGATGGCTTTCCTCACCCGGGGCGTCACCATCCGGCTGGTGGACGAGCGGGAGAAGCCCTTCCCCCGCGAGATGACCTTCTACTTCGAGGGGGGGATCCGCTCCTTCGTCCTCTACCTGAACCGCAACCGGGGCGTGCTCCACGAGCCCATCTACGTGGAGAAGCAGGTCAACGGTGTGCAGGTGGAAGCCGCCCTCCAGTACACCGAGGGGTACACCGAGTCCATCTACGCCTTCGCCAACACCATCCACACGGTGGACGGCGGGACCCACCTGACGGGGCTGCGGTCGGCCATCACCCGGGTCATCAACGATTACGCCCGGAAGCACGGCCTGCTGAAGGAGAGCGATGAGAATTTCTCCGGCGAGGACGTGCGGGAGGGGCTGACGGCCATCATCAGCGTCAAACACCCCGATCCCCAGTTCGAGTCCCAGACCAAGGTGAAGCTGATGAACGCCGAGGTCAAGGGGATCGTCGAGTCGGTAGTCGGCGAGGCGCTGAGCGACTTTCTGGAACAGCACCCCCGGGCGGCGAAGCGGATTGTCCAGAAGTGCCTGACCTCGTCGCGGGCGCGGGCGGCGGCCCGCAAGGCGCGGGAGTTGGTGATCCGCAAGAGCGCCTTGGAGAGCCTGACGCTGCCGGGCAAGCTGGCCGACTGCTCGGAGCGGGATCCGGCCAAGGCGGAGCTCTTCATCGTCGAGGGCGACTCGGCCGGCGGCAGCGCCAAGCAGGGGCGCGACCGCTCCTTCCAGGCCATCCTCCCCCTGCGGGGCAAGATCCTCAACACCGAGCGAGCCGGCCTTAACAAGGTTCTGAACAACAAGGAGGTCCAGGCCATCATCTCCGCCCTGGGAACTGGCATCGGCGACCAGTTCAACCTGGACAACCTGCGTTATGGGCGCATCATTGTGATGAGCGTGGATGGGGACGAGACCACCTTCATCCGCGATCCTGAAGGCACCATCCGTGCGGTCAAGATCGGGCCTTTCATCGAAGAAGTCTCCGACCTTACAGGCTACCAGGTGCTCTGCTTCGATCTGGAGACCCTGCGCACGACCTTCAAGCCCCTGCGGGCAGCCATCGCGCACCCCATCGCCGAACCCCTGCTGGAGATCACGACGGCCTACGGGCGGCGGGTGCGGGTGACCGCCTCTCACAGCGTCTTCGTCTACGAAGAGGGGCGCGTGGTGACGAAGCGCGGCGACGCGATACAACCGGGGGACCTGCTGGTTGCTCCCCGCTCCTTACCCCTGCATGGCGATGGCACGCTTCAGCAATTGGACCTTCTGCAACTCATGCTCGCCCACCGGGAGTCGTTGGGCGTAGAGATTATGGTCCGGGGGGAGGGAATTGAGAACCTCTTGAAGGCTCGTGTTAGGGCTGAATATGCCGATCAGCCCCAGATGGTCGAGCCCCGTGTCGAGATCTCTCCGACTCTGGGCAAGCTGATGGCGCAGCGTCGAGTCGCCCTAGGACTCAGCCAAAAGGCCGTATGTCAGGCCGTAGGCATCAAGCAACCCGTCACTTTCTATGCCTGGGAAAAGGGGAACTCGCGCCCCACGCTGACTCACTTTAGGCGCTATATGACCCTTCTGGGACTGGATGCGCGGGATGTGGCCGACCAGTACAGGATCGTCGAATCTCGCCTGGAGCGCGTATGGAATAGCCAATACACGGGATCCCCACGCAATCGTGTACGACCCTATCTTCGTCTGAGCGAACTGAGGGCCGAGGAGTTGGAGCGGCTGGATAGCCACACGGTTGTATTGACCCCTCTTCACTATGCCAACCAGGCTGTTCCTCGCTTTATCCCGGTGGATGAAGCGTTGATGCTGCTTCTGGGATTCTTCACAGCCGAAGGAAGCCTGAGCCAACGGGGTGGTGTCCGCTTCGCTATCGGCCCCAACAACCCTTCTTTGGCCCTCGAAGTCGCCGAGGCTATCCGACACGTTTTCGGCCTGGAAGCCCGCACATACCAGTACGACGGGCGTGTCCGGGAGATGCGGGTTGTCAATCACGTCGTGGCCGCCTTTTTCCGCATTCTCTTCGGGGTTGGCCCGATAACCGCCTCCCGCAAGCGCATTCCCGACCTGGTCTACAACGTGTCCCCGGAGCTCCAGTTGGCCTTTCTGCGAGGCTACTTCCTGGGGGATGGGACGGTGAGCAAAGGAGGCATCGCCTTCACGACAACCTCCCGCGATCTGGCAGATCAGTTGATCTACCTGCTCCAGAGCCATGGCATCGTCTCCTCCCTCTCGGTCCGCCAACCGACCGGACAACCTCACGGCACCATCCGAGGCCGTCCGGTGATCACGCGGCATCCGGTCCACATCGTCAGCATCACCGCCAAAGAGCACCTGGCCTATCTGCGCCCCGTGTGGCAGGATCATCCGGGAGCCCACCGGCTGGAGTCCAAGCTGGCCTCCCCGGCGTCTGGAGGTAAGCGTGCCTTTGTGGAGGTCGGGGGGGACCTGGTTGGATTGCCCGTGCGCTCCGTGCGAGAGGTGTCGCCAAGCCACGACATGGTGTATGACTTCGCGGTGGAGAAGGACGAGAACTTCATCTGCGGCCTGGGCGGGCTCTGCTGTCATAACACCGATGCCGATGTAGACGGGGCCCACATCCGCACGCTGTTGCTCACCTTCTTCTTCCGCTACATGCAGCCCCTCATCGAAGCCGGCCACCTCTACATCGCCCAGCCGCCGCTCTACCGCATCCAGCAGGGCAAGAAGGTTTGGTATGCTTACAGCGAGGCGGAGAAGGACAAGCTGTTGAAGAAGCTGGGGGATGGCAAGGTGACCATCCAGCGCTACAAGGGGTTGGGCGAGATGAACCCTGAGCAGCTCTGGGAGACGACGATGAACCCCGAAAACCGCACGCTGCTCCAGGTGACCATCGAGGACGCTGCGGCCGCCGACCGGACCTTCGACATGCTGATGGGGGCCAGTGTTCCCCCTCGCCGGCGTTTCATCCAGACCCACGCCAAGGAAGTTCGCAACCTGGATGTGTGACGATGCCCCACCGTCCCCAGAAGATCGTGGTGAACAAGGAAGAGAAGGTGATGATCATTGTCTGGGACGATGGTCACGAGAGCCGCTACCCCTTCCGTCTGCTGCGGGAGCGCTGCCCCTGCGCCGAATGCCGCGAGGAGCCCCAGGACCCGCCGGAAGGGATGCTGGTCCTGCGCCTGGCCCCCCGAGATGACCTGGACAGCGTGGAGTTGGTCGGCAGCTACGCGATTCAGTTCTTCTGGTCCGACGGGCATCACCACGGCATCTACAGTTGGGACCTCTTGCGACGTCTCTGCCCCTGCCCGACCTGCAGCCGCGAGCAGCGGCGCAGTTAGGCTAGAATGCTTCAGCGTCACTTTCCACGCAGAGAAGAAAGGGGATATACTGCAAGACAAGAATTCTACTTACCCCCCAAGGGGAGGAAAATCATGCGTCAAATCCGGGAATTGGAAAAGCGATTTCTAGCTTTGCCTCCTGAAGCACAACGACAGATATTGGATCTCCTCGCTTTCTTGGAGCAACGTTATCGTGTCTCACGACGACTGTCTCCCGCCCCTAAGAAGCCTTTACGGTCCTATGCTTTTGTGGGCCTGTGGCGAGAGCGCGGAGATATGCAAAATAGCATCCAATCTGTAGACATTGATTTGACGAAGCGCGGATACGAGCAGATAGATGAGCGCTCAAGTTTTTAACTTTGATGCTCTTTTGCCCAAGCGCTTGTATTGGGATGCCAGCTTCTTGGTCCACGCGACTCATCCAGCCGGACGCTACTACCAGGCATGCTTCAACTTTCTAGCTCGGCAGTATGGACCGCCAACATAGCCAAAGCAAGAAGCGCATCCTGGCCTCTCTCCTTCTGATCCTGGGGCTGGCCTGGGGATTGCGCCTCTACCGGCTGGATGGGGCCAGCGTCTGGTGGGATGAGGGCCACGCCGTCCACGTGGCCCGGGAATCCTGGTCCGGCATCTTGCACCGGGCCGTGACCGACGCCAACAACCCCCCGCTCTACTACCTCTTGCTCCACGCCTGGCGGCAGGTGGTGGGGGAGGGAGAGTTCGTCCTACGCTTCCTCTCGGCTGCCGCCAGCCTCCTCGCCGTCGCCACGGCCGCCCGGCTGGGCCGATCCCTGGCCGGTCCCTGGGGAGCCCCCCTGGCCGCCCTCCTCCTGGGGCTCTCCCGCCTCTCCATCTGGTGGGGCCAGCAGATGCGGATGTACGCCCTGGCCGGCACCCTCATCCTCCTGGCCTTCTGGGCCGCCCTGACGCTGATCCGGGGGCCGACGGGCCGTCGCCGAGCCCTCGCTCTCCTGGGCTACCTCCTGGCCGGAGCTGCCGCCGTCCTCACCACCTACCTGGCCGCCGTCGCTCTCCTCGCCCTCAACCTGGCCTTCCTCCTGGCCTGGAGCTGGAGCCGGCCCCGCCGCCCGGCCCTGTTGGCCCGCTGGGTGGCTGCCCAAGCCGCCCTCGCCCTCCCCCTCATCGCCTGGGGGGCCTGGGCGCTCCCCCGGATGCAGAGTTGGCGGGTCCAAGGCTGGGCCACTCCCCCTTGGACCTTCATCGTCCAACTGAACGCCACCCTCGTCAGCGTGGGCATCCCCTCCCCGCTGGAGGACTACCGATGGCCCACTCTGCTCTGGTGGGCCGTCCTGGGCCTGGGGCTCCTCGCCCTCCTCCGGCAGCGGACAGGAGCACGGCCCGCCGGCCCCCCGCAGGACACCGGAGGGGGCCTGGCCCGATCGGTCTTGGGGCTGGGCCTGCTGCTGGGCAGCCTCCTGGCCCCGCTGACCCTCTTTCTGCTGACCCGGCCCCGCCGTTTCCTCTACACCCCGGCCCCCGCCCCCCGCTACCTGGTCCCCCTCTCCCCTCTCCCCTACCTGCTGATGGCCGGTGGGTTGGCCGCGCTGGGCCGCCGCCATCGTCGCCTCTTCGGGCTGCTCCTGGTCGCCGTCCTCCTCGTCCAGGTCCGATGGGGGCTGCTCACCTACTACCCCGGTCGCTGGCCTACAGATAGCTTCCGCTCCGTGGCCGCCACGCTCCGAGCCTACGTCCACCCCGGCGATGTCGTTGTCCTGCACAACGACCGGGATTGGCCCATCTTCAGCTTCTACTACCGAGGTGGGTGGCGCGGCATCCCCAACGGGCAGCCGATCACTCCGGACTGGGCGGCCGCCTTCCTGGCACCGCTGTGGGAGCAGGCGGAGGGCCTCTGGCTGGTGCTGACGCCCTACGCCCTGGAGAACGATCCCCAGGGAGCGATCCGGGCCTGGCTCCGGGGGCAGGCCCCGGCGGAGCGGGTCTACCGCTTCGACGACGCCCAGGTCTACTTCTACCCCCGCACCCCGGAGCGGTTGCGGTCAGTGGACGAGCTGGCCCCCGGCTTCTCCCCCCCTCGGAACGTGGACGCGGAGGTCGTGCCGGGCGTGCGCCTGTTGGGGGCGGAGGCGGCCCTGCGCCGCTATCGAGCCGGCGATACGCTCCACCTCTTCCTCTACTGGCAGGTCTCGGCCCCTCACCCGACCGTCCCCATCCGGGTGGCCCTGGTCGATGGGCGTGAGACCCGCCTCCCGCCCGTCGAACAGCCGCTCCCCTCTCCTCCGCCGGGCGTCCCCGTCCGCCAGGAAGTGACGCTCCCCCTGAGCCCGGCGCTGCCCGGGGGCACCTATCGGGTCCTCGTCGCCGTGGGCGAGGGCGGTGGACTGCCCGTCTACACCATCGCGCTCAAGGGGGCGGGGGAGGAGGTCGAGGCGCCGGCCTCGACGCCGGCCATCGCCCACCCCAGCGACCTGCGGCTGGGGGAGGCGATCCGGTTCCTGGGCTACGACCTGGGGGAGGACCGGGTGCGCCCGGGCGAGACGCTGAGGCTGACCCTCTACTGGCAGGCAGAGGCCCCGGTGACGACCCGGTACAAGGTCTTCACCCACCTGCTGGGCAGCCGCTTCAACCCGGCCACGGGCAACCCGCTCTGGGGGCAACATGACAGCGAGCCGGCGGAGAACCGCCGGCCCACGACCGCCTGGCTGCCGGGAACCCCCATCGTAGACCCCCACCCCATCCCCGTCGCCCCCGATGCCCCGCCGGGCCGCTACCAGATCGAGATCGGTCTCTACGACCCGCTCACAGGGGAGCGCCTGCCCGTCTACGATGCCGGGGGGGAGCCGGTGGGGGATCACATCATCCTGACGGAGGTGGAGGTCCTGCCCGGAAGATGAGGCACAGCCGTCTGGGCTCTCGCATCCAAACCCGTCGGAAGGGACAACCCCTGACACCGCCAGAAGAGGTCATCCGTCGGGCACGAGAGGAACGGGTAGGGTTGTGGACCGCCGACCGGCGGCTGGTAGAGAGGGTACAGGGAGAGTTGCCGTGGGTACGCCTTCTGTAGAGAGGCCTGAAGAGTCCCTGGAACAGCAGGTAGGCCGGCTGCTCCGGGAGCGGGGGCTGACGCTGGCCCTGGCGGAAAGCTGCACCGGCGGGCTGCTGGGCCACCGCATCACCGAGGTGCCCGGCAGCTCCGCCTACT
>Ga0256830_1000131_pt1 | contig 65570 bp, 55 predicted proteins | sample 128326metaG_FD_190537 | JGI IMG/M metagenome (GOLD analysis project Ga0256830, IMG submission 190537) | Hydrothermal vent microbial communities from Lau Basin, Pacific Ocean - 128-326 | ecosystem: Environmental > Aquatic > Marine > Hydrothermal vents | place: Pacific Ocean: Lau Basin | collected... | reverse complement strand
CTTATCTTTATTGCACTGGGCTTTCCCGTCTCCCTGGAAATACCACGCCTGAAGGGGTTTAATTTCGTTGGAGGTATCGCGGTTATCCCCGAGCTGGCCGCCCTGTTGATCGCTCTTACCATCTATACCGCAGCGTTTATCGCAGAAATAGTGCGCGCCGGCATTGAAGCGGTCGGTCCGGGGCAGACCGAGGCAGCCTATGCCCTGGGTTTGCGGCCCGGTATTACATTACGTCTTGTTGTGATTCCACAGGCCATGCGAGTGATTATTCCACCACTGACCAGTCAATACCTGAACCTGACAAAAAACTCATCCCTGGCCACGGCAATCGGCTATCCTGATTTGGTGTCGGTCTTTGCCGGCACCACCCTGAACCAAACAGGCCAGGCCGTTGAGGTGATCGCAATAACCATGGCGGTGTACCTTAGCATAAGCCTGGTAATATCGATCTTCATGAACTGGTATAATCTTAAGTCTTCAACTTAGTTGCAATTTTTTACAAATTTTTTACAAGGAAAGGAGCCACATGGCATACAAAGACTTACGTGAATTTATAGATATTCTTGAAGAGAAAAATCTTATTCATCATATTAAGGTAGAGGTTGATCCGATACTCGAGATCTCGGCCATCACCGACCGGATGTGCAAAACCCCCGGCGGCGGCAAAGCCCTTTTCTTCGAGCGTGTAAAAGGCTCGGCGTTTCCGGTTGTCACCAACCTTTTTGGCTCTTTTGAGAGAATGTGTCTCGCCTTTGAAATAGATCATATGGACGGAGTGGCCGAGCGTATAGAAGAACTCCTCACCCAGGCACCGCCTAAGAGCCTGAGTGAAAAGCTTGCCATGCTTCCCAAACTTCTGGAGATGTCCCGCTGCCTTCCAAAAAGAGTCAAAAAGGCTCCATGCCAGGAGGTGATCGAGCAGGACAGCCCAGATCTTTCAAAATTTCCTATTCTTAAGTGCTGGCCCGGCGATGGCCAATCCGGTGACGAGGGCCGTTTTATCACGCTGCCAATGGTTTTTACAAAGGATCCGGAAACAGGCATACCCAACTGCGGGATGTACAGAATTCATATATACGATAAGAAAACCACCGGCATGCACTGGCATATTCACAAAGGAGGCGCGCGCCACTACGACAAGCACGTGGCCGCAGGAACCCGCATGCCTGCCGCCATAGCGGTGGGTGGCGACCCGGCCGTGATTTATTCATCAAGCGCTCCGCTGCCCGAAAACCTGGACGAAATGCTGTTTGCCGGTTTTCTCAGAAAAAAACCTGTCGAGATGGTTAAATGCATCACCTGCGACCTGGAGGTTCCGGCCCATGCCGAGCTTGTAATAGAAGGCTACCTTGAACCTGGCGAGTCTAAAATCGAGGGTCCCTTCGGCGATCACACCGGCTTTTATTCGGCCGCCGACCTCTACCCTGTCTTTCACGTAACCTGCATCACACACAGGAAGGATATGATCTATCCGGCCACTATCGTGGGCAAGCCTCCAATGGAGGACTGCTACATGGGCAAAGCTACCGAGCGTATATTTCTTCCGCTTATAAAACTTGATTTTCCGGAGATCAAGGATATGCATCTGCCAATGGTAGGGGTGTTTCACAACTGCGCTATAATCTCGATAAAAAAGAGCTATCCCGGCCAGGCGAAGAAGATTATACACGGGTTATGGGGCAAGGGACAGATGATGTTTGCCAAGCTGCTGATCGTGGTGGACGATGATGTGGATGTCCAGGATCTCTCCTATACCGCTTGGCGCGTGCTGAATAATGTCGATTGGAAGCGGGATACGGTTATAGCAGACGGGCCGCTTGACGATCTTGATCATGCAGCCAACTGGCCGCGTTACGGCTCGAAGATGGGCATAGACGCCACACGGAAGAGCCGGGAAGAGGGCATGATGCGGGAGTGGCCGGACGAGATTTTTATGAGCGAGGCTATAAACAGACTGGTAGATTCCCGCTGGAAGGAGTACGGTTTTTAAAGCCAACATAACCCATTAGACGAAATAAAACCAATGAAACTAACTCGTTATCTCCGGATGATTAAGATCGAGCACTCGGTTTTTGCTCTGCCGTTTGCATTTGTGGGCGCGCTGATAGCTGCGCGTGGAGTCCCGCAGTGGAGCAAGGTCGGCTGGATCACTCTTGCCATGGTATCGGCCAGGTCAGCGGCCATGGGGCTGAACCGGGTTATAGACCGGCAGATAGATGCCGCAAACCCACGTACAAAAAACCGCGAAATCCCTTCAGGCGTAATACGTGTGGGCGAAACTGTCATGTTTATCGCGGTATCCCTGGCTGTTTTTATCTACTCCGCATATAGTCTGAATCCTCTTTGTCTTTGGCTTTCTCCGGTTGCTATAGCTGTCTTGGTTGTTTACTCCTATACAAAGCGCTTCACCTGGGGCTCGCATTTCGTGCTTGGCCTGGCAATTGCCGGCGCACCGCTCGGCGCCTGGATAGCCGTGACCGGATCGTTCGACCCGCGAATACTCGCGCTGGGATTTGCCGTGATTTTCTGGCTTGCCGGTTTTGATACCCTTTACGCCCTGCAGGACATGGAGTTCGACCGGTCATTCGGGCTTCACTCCATACCACAGCGCTTTGGTGTCGGAGCTTCAATCCAATTTGCTCGAATCGCACATGTTATAACCTGGTTTCTGCTCGCATTTACCGGCCTGCTTTTCAACCTCAGCCCTTTTTACTGGATCGGCCTGTTATTCGTAGCCTGTCTTTTTTTCTACGAGCATTCACTTGTAAAAAAAGACGACCTGTCAAAGCTCGACATGGCTTTTTTCAACATGAACGGATATATCAGTATGACGGTTTTTGTATTTACTCTACTTGGATACATCTAGACTGAATCTTAATAACGGCGGGAACCTCAGACACGATAAATTGAAAGAATTGAAAGACCCGTGATAAGTCGAATATTTATCACGAAGAAAGCCGACAGGAAATCCTCTGCAGGGAAATAAACTCTACTTATAGAACTTTTCGTAAAGGCCGGCATAGAGTGTGGTTTTGCCCTTGCCGTAACTTATCAGCCCTTCTTTTTTTAGTTTGTTCATAATTCGAATAGCGGTCTCCACCGTGGTTCCAACCATCTCGGCAATCTCCTGCATTGTAAGGCCCATCTCCATTACGATCGTATCTCCGCTGCTTTTACTGCCTACTCTATCACCGAAACGGATAAGCAGAGAGGCTACTCTCCGCTCGACCCTCTCTACGGAAACACTTCTTAACATGTCATAGGCATTTCTTAGGCGTTCGCCAAAATAGATATTCGCCTCCAACGCCAAAACATGAAACCTGTCTATAAGCTCAAAAAAAGTAGTTTTTTCTGTCCATAAAACCGTAACATCTTCCATCGCCTGGGCCGATGCCGGATAGGGACGGCCATCCAGAACCGCTATACCGCCAAAAATCTCAGGCGGCAGAATTATCTCCAAAATTACGTCTTTGCCTTCTGGTGTATGCTTTACTATCTTTACCCGGCCTTTACCGGCCAGGTAAAACCGGTCGGAATCTTCACCTTCCATAAAAACATACTCGTCCTCTGCAACCTTCTGCATTTTAAAAAGAGCAGAAGCTTCGGACAGCTCATCACCGGACAACCGGCAGAAAAGCTTGTTAGCCTTGAGCGTTTCCGTAATTAGATCTTTCATGCAGTTTGCTCCGCTTATTTAAGCGCTTATAGCGCATAAAACAATACGACAAAACAGGCTTACGGGCTTCCAATTAGTTTGCGGATCATCTCTTTCAACTCAGCCAGGTCGGATGATTTTACCAGGTAGGCCTCTGATGCCCAGACAGCAAAATCGTCACGGTAATCATAAGCCGTGGACATGATAACAGGAAGTTGCGGATTCTTTTCCTTCATTTTCCGAAGGACCTGAATGCCGTCTATGTCCGGCATGAGAATATCAAGGGTCACCAGGTCCGGCTTGACCGTTTCAAATTTCTCCAGCGCTTCGGTACCGGAACCTGCTATATGTACATCGTAACCCGCCTCCTCCAGTTCGGCCTGATACAGGAGTTGAATCCGCTTATCATCGTCCACTACCAGAATCTTCATTTTATTCCTCCTCCAGGGGCAAATATATTTTGAAGGTCGTTCCGACGTCCACCTCTGATTTCAGTTCAATTCTGCCACGATGCAGATCTATAATTCTCTGGGTTATCGCCATACCCAGACCGGTACCGGAAATCTTGGTGGTAAAAAACGGATCAAAGATATGCCTCTGCTCGTACTCCGTCATACCAGTCCCGGTATCCTGAACTTCGATAACAGCCTCTTCTTCAGTAGAATACAGGCTTATGCGCATTACTCCACCGTTCTGCATTGCCTGCTCTGCATTGGCTATAAGATTAGTAAGCGCTTCTCTTATTTTATTAGAATCAACAGGAACTTCAAGTGAAACTTCTCTGTAGTCCTTTTCGATCGAAATCCCCCGCTCCTTAAGCGATGGCGAAAAAAGCGAAATGAGCTGATCCATAATCTCGACAAGATCTCCTTTTACTAAAATAATCGGAGTCTCGCGCACAAATCCGAGCATGTCCTTCAGAATAACCTCAAGGTGATTCACCGAGTCAACCATAATAGTAGCATAATCTTTAAGCGGTCCTTCCAGTTTCTTCTCGAGCCTTCTGGCAAAGCCGCCAACGGATATAAGAGGATTGCGGATTTCATGAGCTATCTTTGCAGCCATCTCTCCAAGCGCCGCTAATTTTTCAGCCTTGAGCAATTTTTCCCTCAGCCGTTTAGATTCCGAAATATTCCTCGCAACATGCACCGTACCTATCATACCGCCATAAAGATCGAAAATAGGTGAGGAGGAAATAAGATAGGTTCCTCCCGGAAAAAGATCTTCCAGTTCCTCCACGTATGACTTACCGGTCTTAATAGTCTTTGCATGCGGACACTTGGGACAGGGCTCATCTGTATGGTGAAAAACCTCGTAACATTTCTTTCCAACCATCTGTTTTTCAGTCAAGCCCACTATTTGTTCCACAGCCCTGTTGACCTTTTTGATGGTAAAATCCTTATCATTAAAATAAACCATATCAGAGATTGATTCAAAAATATTCTCGAGTTCGGCCTCGGCCATCGAGACCTTTTCGAAAAGACGGGCGTTTTCTATGGCGGAAGCCACGTGATTGGCAAAGCCCGATAGAAAACGTATATCGTCTTCGGTTATAGGTCGCAGGTTAAAGAGGTTGTCCACCCATAGCACACCAACAACCCTGTTCTGGGAAATCAAAGGAATAAGTGCAAAGGCTTCGGTACCCAGCAGTTGAACCAATACCGGGTCCACCCGGGCATCAGATCTGACATCCAGAACGTTTATAGCTCTTTTCTCCCGCACAACTGTTGTTAGGATACTTTCGGAATCGCTGTTCATCGGGATCTGTAAATTTTTTGCTAGATCGTCAAGAAAGGATTCTTTCTGAACCGGCGAAGAGACTATATCCTTCATTATGTCTTCCAGTGTCTTACGCTCCATGGCCAACTCGCCCCAGACCCTCCAGGCCTCCTCCAGGCTGCCTGGCCCCACACCCATTACACCTTTGATAAGGTGGGCTTCTTCATCCACCTCAAACAAAAGAGCACGATTAAAGCCCAGGCCGTCAGACATGGTAACAGCCGTAAGCATCATACGGAGCAGCCTGTTTATATCCAAAGTAGAGCGCATTGCGTTACTTATAAAAAGAAGACGTGAGAGTTCCTGGTTTCGGCGCGTCAACTCCTGCTCCACCCGGCGTTTGTCAGAAATATCTCTCGATATGCCGCTTACCCCTATAACCTCACCACCTTCATCAAGAATTGGCGACAGGGTAAGGCTGACCTCTATCAGTGAACCGTCCTTATGGCGCCTCAGCGTCTCAATATCGCGAAGTGTTTCCTTGCGCTTTATCCGTTCAGCGTTTTCCGCCTCGGTGGGCAGAAGAAAATCGGGCAACACTGGTATCGGCTTATTCAAAACTTCCTTGGCAGTATATCCATAAACCTTTTCGGCCCCCTTGTTCCAGGACGTTACAAGCCCGTTCATATCTGTGGTAATAATAGCATCAGCCGAGTTGGCAATCAGTGACTCCAGGTACTTTTTCGTCTGATTCACCTCACTGTAAAGCGATAGAATCTTTTTCTGAGCGTTCATACGTTCGGTTATGTCCTGAATAAAAACTATAACTTCCTGTACATCACCTTTTTCATCCCTCATAGGATACGTGGTTATTTCCGCGTAAAACTGAATTCCTCCGGCGCTGCCTTTGTGGGGAACCTTAGTGGACCTTCCTGTTTCGAAAGCGGCTTTTACCGGGCTCTGAAGGCAGACCTCAAAACCTTCGCCAAAAACTTCACCGCATCTTCTTGAAACAAGACTGTCTGCGTCACTTTCGATCCAACGCTCCACGTACTTATTGGCCGACAGAATAACCATGTTTCTATCCACGGTAACTATACCGCCCTGCACACTCTCGAAAAGCGTCTCGAGGCGCTGTCCAGCCATACGAACCTCTTTTTCCCTAAGCTTTTCTTCATGGTAGAGCCTGGCGTTTTCGATAGCGATAGCGGACATCGAAGCTACGGCTGAAAGTGTCTCTAAGTCATCGTTGGTGAAAGTCGTCACCCTGCCGTTTATGCGTTTGTTGTAGTGGCCTATAGTACCGATGACATGCGTGCCCACCTTAAGCGGCACCGCCATAACAGACCTTGCTTCCACACCAGAAATACGGGTATCCAAAGGCATCTCCCTTGTATCTTCCACAAGCATCGGTTTACCCTCCTGTGCAACCTTGCCTGCGATTCCCTCGCCAAGGGGAAGAGGCTTTGTTACATCAAGATCTTCAGGCAATCCGTAAGAAGCCTTAATTATAAGGGAATTCTCCCCCTCCAACAGCCACACAATAGCACCTTCGGCACGAAGCAGCTCAGCAGTTCTACAGCATATATCGGGCAATAACCGGTCCAGATCCAAAATTGAGTTGATCGCCATGCCCAAATCATGAATAACGTTTAGACGCTGCAACTGCCGCCGCATATTCTCGTAAAGCTCAGCATTGCGAATGGCACCGGCCACGTTGTGGGAAATGAGTGTCAGCAGGTCTGTTTCATCACGGGAATAGTTATATACTGCCCGTGTTTGTAGAGTAATAACGCCAAGTGCGGTCCCTTCACGCACAATCGGTACCGCCAGCATAGAGGAAAACTCGGCCTCGCCCGTTATCGGGACATTTTTAAAACGCGGATCCCGTTTTACATCAGGCACAGGTATCGGCCTAAGTTCCTTTGCCGCCCGCCCCACAATACCTTCGTTCAGGCTCAAACGCACCTTGCCGATCGATTCCGCCTTTAGCCCATTTGTCGCCCGAAGAACAACCGACTTTCGGTCATCAGAAACCAGGTAGATGGAACAGACATCCCTATCAAGCTGCTCGGCTACAATCTCGGTGATCATCTGAAGAATGGACTGTATTTCCAGTGTAGAGTTGGCCACTCTGGAAACTTCCATCAGCGTCTCGCTTTCAAGAAGCTTGGCACTCAGCCTCGTATGCGATCTGCCCAGCACCCTGGCCATCTCGTTGAACGTAGAAGAGAGTGTGCCGAACTCGTCCTTTCTGTGCATCTCTATCCTATGGTTAAAATTACCCTCACTTATTTTTTTTGTACCTTCCACCAAGGCTGTAATCGGCTCGGTTATCCAGTGCGCCACCCTGACAACAAAGTACGAGGTCAGGGCCAAAACCAGGAAAAACGTAAGAACCAGAAATCGGTAAAGTTTGATCTGAAGAACATCACTTTCGGCAAGAGCAAGTTTAGCTCTGGATTCAGCAAGTTGATCCAAGCTTTTACATAAACCGGAAAGCTCTTTCTCAAAAACTTTGAAAAACTTCAGAAGATCCCTTATCCGCCCGGAAGACAGGTAAGGATCCAGTGTCAATAGCTCGTCACTTAATTCCTGCATAGAGTTCAACGTGCCGTTTATTTTAAGAATCAACGCATTTTCCTCAACACTGTCAGCTGCTGCCCTGGCCTTTGCAAGCGCTGTCTTAAGCCGTGGATAAACCGCCTCAAGCTCGGCCCTGGCAACCGGATCGGTTGTGTATACCCAGCGCTGAGGAATTATCATGAACTCTGTTACTTCAACCCTTAGGTCGTTGAACTTGTTTCTTGCTACATGGGCATAGTTCAACCGGTTAAGATCACGCCTTATGTTATAAACAGCGTCCGAAGCAACCCAGCCTATAAGGCAAATGACCAAAAGGTAAAAAACTGCAAAAAGAGCTAGACGCTGCTTAAGTGTCATGGATCCGTCTGGTTGCAGAAAGTGTTTTTTCGTAAAGTTCCAGATACTGCCGCACGCGCCCGGACCATGAAAAGTCAATAGACATTCCATTTCGGACCACCATCTTCCAGTGCGCCGGCCTGCGGAAGCCATTAAGAGCACGATTTACTGCTGCAAAAAACGAGCGGGCAGTGGAAGCGGTAAACAAGTAGCCATTCTGCCGGCTTCCCTTTTCGATCACCGTATCTGCCAACCCTCCCGTCTTACGCGCCACCGGCACTGTTCCGTAACGCATGGCTATCATCTGCCCAAGTCCGCATGGCTCGTACCTGGACGGCATAAAAAATATATCCGCACCACCGTATATGCGATGCGCAAAATCCTCGTCAAAACCAATCTTCACATGCAAACTTTTTTTGTAACTATTCATAAGCTTGAGCATCTCCTGCTCAATAGGCTCGTCTCCTGCACCCAGCACAACCATTTGTATCTCACCTTTTTTAAGCAGTCTGTTAGCAGTGGCAACGATCAAATCGGTCCCTTTCTGTTCTGACAGGCGTGTAACCAAGCCAACAAGCGGTTTTCTTTTCAAGGGTCTAAAACCGCATTCTCGCTGCAATGCGGCCTTGCATGCTTGTTTTCCGGTCATATCGTCAAGGCTGTAGCCGGCCGTAAGGCATGGATCGGTGGCAGGGTTCCATTTGGATGTATCTATTGCATTTAAAATACCGCTTAGGTCAGCCCTTCTTTTACGAAGAATACCGTGCAATCCAAACCCATGCTTTTCTGTAAGAATTTCGCGTGAATAGCCGGAGCTTACCGTCGTAATCTTATCGGAATAAACAATACCGGCTTTCATGAAATTTATCTTGCCGTAAAACTCGAGCCCTTCCATATTAAAAGGCTCCCATCCTAACCCAAGAAGCGGCATATCCAGATGCCAGAACCTGCCCTGATAGCCCAGGTTGTGAATCGTAAAGACCGAGGCTGTATTACCCATGTAATGCCGGTACAGGGTTTTCATATACAAAGGTACAAGCCCGGTCTGCCAGTCATTGCAATGTATCACATCAGGAGATAGCTTTAATCTGCGGACCGTTTCCAGAACTCCACGGGAAAAAAAGATAAAACGAGATGCATTGTCCAGGTAATCACCGGCATGGCTGCCGTAAAGGCCGTCACGATCGAAAAACCGGTCGTTTTCTATAAAGTATACCGGCAGGTTTTCTTCTGTCCCAACAGCCTGCCAAACCCTTCCTGCTTCCATGCTGCTGCCAAGACGGATCGAAAATCTGACACTAAGCAGCTTAAGCTTGAACCTTTGCCTGACCGTGCGATAAAGCGGCAGTATAACCGAGGCTTCAACGCCCTGCTTCCGGAACTCCACGCCAAGCGCTCCGACCACATCCGCCAGCCCGCCGGTTTTTGCATAAGGAACCGACTCGGATGCAACAAGCAGAATTTTCATATCCTGGCGTCGCGAAGAAATTTGGCCGCCTCCTCGGGCGGCGTAGGGTTTATATGAAAACCGGAACCCCACTCGAAGCCGGCAAGCTTTGTAAGCTTAGGCATAATTTCTATATGCCAATGATAATAGTCGTTAACCTCGTTGGTGAAAGGGGATGTATGGATAACAAAATTGTAAGGTGGATTGTCCAATGTTTTGTCTATTCTGCGCAAAGACTGCTGAAGGATCTCTGCAAGACCGGCATATTTGCCTTCATAAGCATAGTCAAAGTGCGACTCATGCTGTTTAGGAAGAATCCATGTTTCAAAAGGCACTCTTGGAGCATAAGGCGAAAGCGCAATAAAATTTTTATTCTCCCATACCACGCGGGCCCCTGTTTCTAGTTCCTGCCTTACGATATCACAGTAGATGCACCGTTCCTTGTAGTTGTAGTACCCCCTGGCCCCCTCCATCTCTTCCTTTACGAGGGACGGTACAATAGGCAGTGCGATAAGCTGAGAATGAGTATGTTCCAGCGTGGCGCCGGCGACTTCCCCCTCGTTTTTAAATATTAAAACGTACTTAAGCCGCTTGTCCTTCTTTAAATCACTCATTCGGAGATGGAACGTCCATAGAACATTCTCTACCGATTTAAGCGGCATAGTAGCAAGGGTTTCCTCGTGTACAGGAGACTCTATAACCACCTCGTGCGCACCTATACCGCTCATCATGTCGTAGACACCCTCTCCTACTCTCTCAAGCATTCCCTCAACATGGAGCGCTGGAAACTTATTCGGAACCACGCGGAGACTCCAGTTACTGGAGTTGGGCGGACTGCCTTCCGGCCGAAAAGCCATGATCTCGGCCGGAGTTGTGTATTCATTACCATGGCAAAAAGGACAAAAACCGCCCTTTTTCCTGGGGGTGCGGGTAGAGAAATCAGACGGGCGCTTGCCCCGTTCAATAGAGATTATCACCCACCTGCCTATGATAGGGTCTTTACGGAGTTCAGGCATAACAAGAAATACCCTCCTTAGTGAAGAGATAGGTTAAAGCTAAGAGCTAAAGGCAAAAGGTGGTGAGCAATCAGACCATGCCCCTCCTTCAGCTATTAACCCTTTCGTATGATTGAGGTCCATTATATCACAGGCATTGTAAAGATAGGCGACATCTCTCAGCTCTTTACCTGACTTGATGCCGCCTCCATGATTTTCTGGATTCGTGGCACCATCTTGGAGGGATCGGGCAGAATACCCTCCATCAGCATTGCGTTTTCGAAGAGTTGCTCGCAGCATTCAGTCACCAAGGGGGAACTGGGATCATTCTTATTGATGGAGACCAAATTTCTTACAAGTGGATTATCTTTGTTAACTTCAAGAACCCTTTTTGCCATCTGGAAGTTGCTATCGATCATACTCATAGCCTTCTGCACCTGTATGCTGGGACCACCCCCACCACCCGGCATCACAAGGATACAAGGGCTCTCGGCAAGCCGCTCAGACGCCTTCACATCCAGAACCCTATCGCCCAGAACATCTTTAAACCTTGCAATAAGTGCGTCAAAGGCAGACTCAAATGCCAGGGTCTCGGGCTTTTTTTCCTTCCGTTCCTTCTCTTCATCCTTGCCTGACTTAATATTTTTCAGGTCATCAGGGGATGCCTGATCCGCCGACTTAAGAGGTTTCTTTTCGAACTCGCCTATTTGCGACAGAACGAAATCATCCACAGGGTCGTAAAGATAAAGCACCTCAACATTCTTTTTGCGGAACATCTCCAGGTGAGGACTTACATCCAGAACCGAACGGTCGGAACCCACAAGGTAGTATATGGCCTCTTGTCCATCCTGCATACGATCCATGTATTCATTCAGGGTAATAAGCTCTTCACGATCCTTTGACGATGAGGAGTTAAAAAGCAGGAGTTTTGCAAGCCTCTGCCTGTTATCATAATCAGTAGCAACCCCCTCCTTTAATATGCGGCCGAACTCCTTGTAAAACTTAATATAATCATCTCTCCGGCCGGCAAGAATGTCTGCCATGTGTTCCAGGAGTTTTTTTACAATATGCCTGCTGATTCTGCGCAGAACGGCATTATCCTGGACCGTCTCTCTTGATACATTAAGCGTGATATCCTCGGAATCGATCACACCGCGGACAAACCGAAGATAGTCGGGAACAAGGTCTTTGCAGTTATGCTGAATAAGAACTTTTTTAGCGTAAAGATCCGGCCCGTGCTCCAACTTGCCCATACCGAGTTTTTCCAGGTTGGTCTTGGGCAGAAACAGTATGGACTTAAACGATAAAGGCGCATCGCTGGCAAGGTGCAGAGTTGTAGCCGGGCCCTCGAATGAGTTGGTCAGAAACTTGTAAAACTCCTCGTACTCATCATCCGAGATTTCGCTCCTGGGTTTTGTCCATAAAGCGGACACCTGGTTTGCCTCTTTTTCACCAACATAGATCGGGTAGGGGACAAAGTTGGAGTACTTTTTGATGATCCCCTCGATCCTGGCCGCATCAGCGAACTCGGCAGTATCGTCTTTAAGCTGAATCTCTATCCTGGTGCCGCGCTTATCCATCTCGACATCCCGAATCGTGTAGCCGCCTTCACCGGTAGATGTCCACATCTGGGCAGGTTCGTCCTTCAGATACGATTTAGAAAGCACACGAACCTCGGAGGCAACCATAAATACGGAGTAAAACCCAACCCCAAACTGACCTATAAGGTTAAGGTCATCATCCTGCTTTTTTTCAGCAAGCTGCTTAAGAAACTCCATGGAGCCGGACCTGGCGATAGTACCCAGGTTCTGAGCCAGCTCAGCCCTGGTCATACCAATGCCTGTATCTGTGATCGAGATGATTTTATGTTTATCATCAATCTCGATCCTGATTTCCAGGGGTATGTCTTTTCCCCCGGCCTCCGGACTTGTAAGATTTAAAAAGCGCATCTTATCAAGCGCGTCAGAGGCATTTGATACAAGTTCACGTACAAAAACATCCTTTTTTGTGTACAGAGAAAACACCAGAAGATGGAGAAGCTGTTTTATCTCCGTCTGGAACTCAAATTTTTCCTCGTGCATTGTGTCAGTCATTTATTCTCCTTAATATGGTAATATTTGGATTCTGGAAAGATTATATAATATAACTTCTAGACGTGGTCAAGCTTAAAAAATCGCGCTGAACAGACATTAAATTCAGAAAATGGAGAGATATTCTATTGATATTTATAAATAAAGCGCTTATTTTTTTAATATCGCTGATTCTTTTAACCACTGTTTATTCCTGTCAGGATAAGCCGGAGACGCTTGAAGAAGCCACTGACGGCAGTGCTGCCAAAGATGCTGTTTACGAACCGGATTACGGGGGAACCCTTATCCAGGCCATGTCCGGACGACCCTCGGTGCTGATACCCATGCTTGCCGGTGACAGCGCCTCACACGAAGTAGCCGGACTGATCTTTAACGGCCTGGTAAAGTACGATACAGACCTAAAAATCATTGGGGACCTGGCCAAGTCCTGGGAGATCTCCGAGGACGGCCTCGAAATCGTCTTTCATTTAAGAAAAGACGTGCGCTGGGCCGACGGCAAGCCTTTTACTGCCGAAGATGTGCTTTTTGGCTATCAAACCATAATAGATGAAAAAACCCCCACCGCCTATAAGGAAGACTATCTTCAGGTTAAAACAGCCGAAGTTCTTGATCCATATACCTTTCGGGTGACTTACAGCAAGCCTTTTGCGCCTGCCCTGTCAAGCTGGGGCAGCCTGGTGGTTTTACCCAAGCACCTTCTTGAAGGCAAAGACATAACAAAAATCCCGTATAGAAGAGATCCCGTCGGCCTTGGTCCCTACATTCTTAAAGAGTGGGAAGAAGGGGCCAAGCTCGCTCTGGAATCAAATCATAATTACTTTGAGGGACGTCCCTACATCGACCGGATCATCTACCGGATTATCCCGGACCCGGCCACAAGATTTCTGGAGCTTAAGGCCGGTGGTCTGGACTACATGGGCCTTTCCCCTCTCCAGTACACCAGGCAGACAGACACCAAAACATTCAGGCAGAACTTCAGAAAATACCGCTATCCTGTATTCAGCTATACATACCTCGGATTCAACCTGCAAAACTCCTGGTTCAAAAACATCCAGGTCCGCCGGGCTTTTGCCCATGCAATTGATAAAGACGAGATAATATCTGCTGTTCTTTTCGGGCTGGGTCGGCCGGCAACCGGACCTTATGTACCAAACACATGGCCTTACAACAAGACGGTTAAACAGTATGAATTCGATCCGGAAAAGGCCCGAAGGCTTCTGTCCGAGGCCGGCTGGCAAGACACAAACGGCGACGGCATGGTGGAACGAAATGGCATGCCTTTCGAGTTTACGATCTTATCCAACATAGGCAATGATATTCGTGAAAAAACAGCCGTAATCATCCAACAACGCCTGAAAGACATCGGAGTAAAGGCAAACCTTAAATTTCTGGAGTGGTCCACCTTTATAAACGAATTCATTGATAAGCGCCGCTTTGATGCTGTAATGCTCGGCTGGTCGATCGGGCTCGATCCAGATCAGTACGACATATGGCACTCTTCAAAAACAGGGGAAAAAGAGTTCAACTTCGTAAGCTACTCAAATCCCGAGGTCGACAACCTGCTGGAACAGGGAAGGCGGACCTTTGATATTGAAGAGAGAAAAAAGGCGTATTTCCAAGTACAAGAGATTCTTGCAGAAGAGTTGCCTTACATCTTTCTGTACGTTCCCGACGCCCTGCCGATCATTCACGCACGCGTCCAGGGCATAAAACCAAGCCCTATCGGCATCGGCTACAACCTGCCAAAATGGTTTGTGCCCAAAAAATTACAGAGGTACAGCAGCCTGGAAAAATAGAGAACAACAAACTTCCTCTCCAATTAATTTGCGGCTTTCTTGCCCGATCCGTACTTATACGCTTAACTTATTTCTTAAGAAGCCGTTTTTGTGGAATAAAACTACAGTACCGCCTTTAAGGTCGCTCTCCCGGACAGTCGTATCATATGAGAGTGTACAACCCGCCAGCATCTTGTTTTCATGAAACCATACCATTGTTTCTTTTTTGCAAGGAACGCCATGGATAACAGTATCCTGCCCCAACACCCCCGCCTTCAAGGCGCCTCCCGGGTAAAGCCATACCTGGGTGTTAATTTTTAAGGCGTTTTCTATTTCCGTCACTGACTCTTCGTCAGGACTTCTTTCATAGGACGACAAGCTTCCATCCTTAAAGAGAGTAACCTCTGACCCGGCCAGTAGATATACTCTGCCAAGTTTTACATCTTTTGCAAGAACACACCTGAAAACAGAGCCGTTCTCGTAAAACAAAGTAAGAAAATTTCCTGCGGCATGCAGCTTTCCGGCTGCAAAATCCCTGGCCGGAATGCAGGCGGCAAGACTGCCGTTTGAATGAAATTCCACCTCGGTGCCGGCCTTGCAGTATATTCTGCCGTTTTCCATCAGAGTCTCGCCTGATATACGGCAACGCCAAAGTCTTCCGTTTTCATCAAAGCCTAAAACAGATCCGGCAGGAAACATAATTTTCTGCACTTCGGTATCTTTATCCAGAGTACGGATCATCTTGTTTTACTTAGAATATTTTTTGCTTTCGAAACATCTTTTTTTATCTGCTCAACAAGAGCATACAGAGATTCAAACCGCTTTTCATTGCGTATTTTTTTAATGAAAAACACTATGATCTCCTTTCCATATATATCTTTTGAAAAATCAAATATGTGGACCTCAAGGCAGAGCTCGTGTTTATCAAATGTCGGACGGAAACCGGCATTAACCACTCCATCGTACTGCCTGCCTTCAACAAAAACCCTTACGGCATAAACACCGGGATAAGGCATGATTTCATGAATCGGCTCCAGGTTGGCCGTTGGAAAACCGAGATTTCTGCCCCTTCTGTCGCCGCTTACAACACGGCCGGCTATCGCATAAGGTCTGCCCAAAAGCGTACCTGCATGTTCTACGTCGCCCGCGCTTAAAAGGCTCCTTATTTTTGTACTGCTTACAACTTCGTTTTTAACAGTTACCTCGCGAAGCTCGGTCACGTTAAATCCAAGCTCTTTTCCGAACATCCTTAACCTCTCCAGGTTTCCTTCACGGTTTTTGCCGAACCTGAAATTGAAACCGACAAAGACTTCACTGGCATTTAGGGTTTCTTTAAGAATCTTTTTTGCAAAGTCATAGGCTGTCATAGCGGCTAATTCTCCGGTAAAAGGAATCAAAAGAAGCAGGTCGATGCCCATTTCTTCAAACAGAGCCACTTTTTCCTCGTATGTACTGATAAGCGGGGGACAAGTATCCGGAGACAAGATCTTGAGCGGATGTGGGTGAAAAGTGAAAACTATGCTTGTTCCATCAATCTCATCGGCTTTTTTAACAACACGGCGTATGAGTTCCTGGTGCCCTAGGTGAAGACCGTCAAAGTTGCCAAGCGTTATTACTCCGGCTTTAGAACAACATCCCCGTACCTGCTCCAGGTCGGTTATAACCTCCAGCCTTGGGCCGCCCATCATCATAGAAAGTTCTCTGTAGATGGCCTTGCCGATCTCGATTCCCTGCTCAATAAACTCCGGGCCGTAACGCTTGCCCATCTTGGTTCGGAAAGTGTTCTTAATACGGCGGATGTACTCAAGATTCTGGAGAAAACGGCGATGCAGGTTTTCAAGGCTTGGTCCGCTACCTGATTCCATCATAAGCCACAACGTGTCAGTAAAGTTTTCAGGCCCCCACCTGAATTTATCCGCATCGTATAGCACATCACTTATAAGTTTTCCTTCCGCATCGCCTGGCTTTACGGTTGGCTTAAAGGCTTCATGGTTTTTTATAGCTGTAACTATTCGCTGCTTTTGATCTTTAGAAATATCGAAATTCCTGAGTATAACCATAGCCTCGGCAGCTCCTGCCTCTGCATGGTTTTTCTCGATTCTTTTTATGTCATGCAGCAGTGCGGCAAGCTGAACAATAAGAATAAGATCATCCATGCGCTTGGCCGAAATGTTAAGACCTGCAACTTCGGCCTGGATCAATATGCCTGCGTCGCGAGCCACAGCCATTGCATGTTTGACTCCATGTCCAAGGTTTTCGGCAGACTGGCCTATGAACTTCTTACAGACGGCAAGCTGGCTCGATGTCTCAAGAATCCGGGTCGACCTGTCAGCTTCGGCCTGGTAATTACGGTAAAAAAGCGGTTTTGGCAAAGTGTTGGCAAACTGCTTTGCCTTTTTTCTTAATTCTATTTGTGCTGTTTCAGTCAAAATATTACGTCCTCAGGCATTACCGGTCGGCCCCTCGTCTCTGCCGGTCTCAGAATGATAGGTATCAATAGATGTCTGGAGCACTTCTTCCAGCATTTCAGCCCGTGCACTAGCAACCCTGCTCTCCGGAATCTTAAGTATATCAGCCACTTCCTGTGTGGATTGCTCCTTACTGAAATGCAGATCTGCAATGGCCATCTTCAAGTAATCGTCTATTATTAAGCGCTTGAACTCCTTGTCCTTAATAACGAGTTTCGAACAGACCTCGTCAAAACCCAGGCCTGAGTCCATACCTTCTTTTATACGGGTTATGGATTCCTCGTATATTTGTTCTTCTTCCTCGGAAAAATCAATATTCTCTGCCATTTCTTTTCTATCTTCCACTGTTTCTTTCCATTGTTCTGACATTGGTGTCTCTCCTTATTGAGTTAAATAAACGCCTTGCTTTTCCTGTCGTTGCCTGATCACTTCAAAAATACAGACCGCTGCGGCTGCTGCCACATTAAGACTCTCGGCCCGGCCCGGTATAGGGACCGCAACCGCTTCTGCAAGAACCTTCCGTACCGGACGGCTCAGGCCCTGCCCTTCATTCCCAAATACCAGGCAGAGCGGCCCGGACAGGGATGTTTTATAGATATTTTTTTCAGCAGAGGAGTCGGCACCTATTATCCTTATATTTTTTTCGGTTGACCAATGTACAAATGTACCGTAATCCGCCTGTACTACGGGAATATTGAAAAGACTTCCAGCTGCTGCGCGAAGGGCCTTGGGCATGTATGGGTCGCATGAGCCGGGCAGAACAACCAAGGCATCGGCTCCGGCCGCATCTGCGGTTCTGATAAGAGAACCCATATTCCCCGGGTCTTGAACAGCATCAGCCACAACAATAAAGGCTTCACCTTTAATGCAAACCTCGGCCAGGCCGGAAAGCATAATCTCGGCCACACCAATTATGCCCTGGGGAGTAAGAGTGTTTGAAAGTTTTTTAATTACACGTTCTGAAGCCAGAACTATATCTACCCTGCCAGCCTCTAATTCGGTAATTATTTTTCCCGCTTTTTCCTTCAACTTTTCAAGAAAGGCGGATGACATAAAAACTCTCTTCAATATAACACACTGTGAAGCCAGGGCCACCTCAACCAGGTGAGGCCCTTCGACAAGAAAAACCTTACGACCCTCTCCCCCATGCACCCTCTCATTAACAAGGCGAAGCAGGTTCTTTACCTCTTGGTTGGAAGGACTCGAAATTTCTCTGTATTTGTACTGGTTCACAGGTGTTGCTTTTTCCAGCCTTCAAGCTCCTTGTGGAGCAGGATCATTCTGTCTATAGCCGGAGAGTCCGCCCCCAGTTTTTCTTTAAACATGCGCAGGCTTTCTTCAAAAGAGACTATTTTTTTACCGCGTGTAAGATTGTCGGCATAAGCGATAATTTTTTCTTCCGGTGTCTCAGGTATATGGTCTTTTGCCGGAAGACCCAGAACTGCGGCTTCTTTCGCAGTTACCCCGGCACCGATATGCCGCTCGATTATTCTTTCGATCTCACGGCCGAGCTTAAGCTCTTTGGCCATACGCACGCCTTCAGTAACATGAGCAACCCCGTGAGTTTTGCTCCGGCCGATATCATGCAGCAACGCGCCTCTCATTAACAGGTTCCTGTCTGTATGGATATTTAGTTCATCCGCTATCGAAGTGGCAAGACGACAAACCGCAAGACAGTGTTCGATAACATCCCCGGAACAACCTGCGTTACGCAGAATCTCCAACTCGGCACTATTATCCAGGCCCTTTTTCATCTATGCTTTTAACATCAACGCCCGCCGGGTGAAAATAGTCTTTCCCCTCTGAAAAGGAGCGCTGAATCCATGTTTTTCAAAAATACCTATGGTTTGCTTCATGGCATTGTTTCCGACCTCTATTGCAGGCTCGTAAATCGCAAGAATACCTCTGCTTTTTACCGCTCGCGCTATGACTGCCGCTGCAGTCTCCTGGTTTTGAATCTCATGGAAGCTGTAATACAGAAACGCCACGTCCACGCTTCCGGCCGGAAGAGAAAGTTCTGCAATATCTTCCACATGAATTTCGATGGAAGACTGTTGAGCTGCCTGTCCAAGGTTCATATAAAGCTTATCGGCCATAGCCTTTTGAACCTCCACCGCAATCACCTTACGGGCAGCCCGTGCAAGGGTACCTGTGAAAAAACCGTTGCCACAACCAACCTCCAGGACTACTGAATCCGCTTTAATACCGGCATCACGAATAATACGCATTCTATTAGTTAAAAATTTCCTGACAGGGTTATAAAGCATAAAAGCCATTGATGGAGGACATAATTTTGCCATAGTTATGTTTTCCTTAAGCTGCTCAAGGTTATTCTTGATTATTCTACCGCTGATAAGCGATTATACACTGTTATATACTTTAATTTAATGGCTTTGGCCTTTTTGGGGATCACAAGCAGGCCTTTACTGCGTATAACGGAGGTTTTAACCGCGTTTAAATGTTTCCACAGCTTATTATCAAAGATCTTAAGCTCGATGTTCCAGTCATACAGGGCGGCATGGGGATTGGAGTTTCCCTTTATCCCTTAGCCAGTGCAGTTGCAGCTGAAGGCGGGGCCGGTATTATTTCGAGCGCTGCGCTTGACCGGTTACTCAGTAAGCGCAATAACAAAAAGTATAATGCTTATGAAGCCACTTATGAAGAGGTCTCACTCGCTAAAAGCCGTGGTGGGGTCACTGGCATTAATATCATGGTGGCTTTGGCACGGGACTTCCTGGACTCTGTAAGGGGCGCAATAGACGCTGGGGCGGATATGATAATTTCCGGCGCCGGGTTGCCTATGACTCTGCCGTCGATTGCAAAAGTCAAGCATACCGCCCTTATTCCTATTGTATCATCAGCCAGAGCTCTGAATATTATCTGCAAAAGGTGGCAGCGGCAGGGATACCGGCCGGATGCCGCTATTTTAGAAGGTCCACTCGCAGGCGGTCATTTGGGTTTCCGGGTTGACCAGGTCTATCTAGAGGAAAACCGCCTGGAAAACCTGCTGCCTCCTGTTAAAGAGATCGCTATTAAACACGGCGACTTTCCCGTAATTGTAGCAGGAGGAATATATACGCATAATGATATCATACGATTCCTGGAGCTAGGGGCTGACGGCGTACAGCTGGGAACAAGGTTCCTGGCCACAGAAGAAAGTTCCGCCTCGGATAGCTATAAAGCAGCTGTCCTGAAGGCAAACAGCGAGGACATTATTGTGGCTCACAAACCAGGATCTCCTTGTGGGCTTCCCTTCAGAGTGATAAAGCAGTCGCCAATGTATCAAGATGCTCTTTGCCGTGCCAGAAAGCCGAAGTGCAACAAGGGTTACGTCCTGACAAAAGATAAGTACGGAAAATATACACGATGTCCGGCAAAGGAAGACAATGAGTCCTATTTCTGTATTTGCAACGGACTCACAAGCGCCGCAGACTACAACTCGGACAAGGAAAGACCTATCTATACTGTCGGGACAAACGCTGACCGCATAAACCGCATAATGTCTGTCCATGAGCTGATGAATGAGTTAAAAGGAATTTCTCATACAGATTCACAAAAACTAGGGACCTCAACCGCAGTGAGCCGGCTTTAATCATATTCAAGTTGAGCTCTTTAAGCCTTTTTCAGAGGTCGCACCTGGATTTTTAGCTGCAGCAGCTTGCAAGTCGGCTCCTGTATCAAGCTATAATTAGCGCATGCCTCTTAAAAACCAGTACCAGGTTGCTCTTCCAATATTCGAAGGTCCTATGGACCTCCTACTTCACCTGATTCGCGAAAACAAGCTGGATATATACGATATTCCGATAGCCGACATTACCCAAAAATACCTCGACACGCTAGAGCTCATGAAAGAATTCGATCTGGAGGTGGCCGGAGACTTTCTTGTTCTGGCAGCCACTTTGATACACATAAAGTCACGCATGCTGCTTCCCCCGGATGAACCTGCCAAGGGTGAGGAACCAGAGGACCCACGCACAGAGCTTGTGGAACGACTTCTTGAATTCGAGAAATTCAAAGAAACAACAAAAGATTTCAGGCGGCTCGAGGATGTATGGCGGTTAGTATTTTCACGCCCGCCTGTGGAAGACGACAGGGAAATAATTGTGCAGGAACCTTCTCAACCCATGCTATTTGATTTCAACCTGTTTGATCTTCTGTCAGCTTTCAAGAAAATGCTCGAAAATACACCAGCCGGCATGGGAGAAATAACACGTGAGGTTCTAACCGTTAAAGATAAAATAAACACTATTATAGAACGGCTCGAAGGGCTGGATAACATGCGTTTCGACGATCTATTTATCGGCACCAGAACACGCCGGGAACTTGTCGTTACTTTCCTTGCACTTCTGGAGATTCTGCGACTGGGTCTGGTTAGAGTTTATCAGGAACGACATATGGCATCCATCTGGCTAATAGCCACCAGGCCCGAGATCTAAAAAACCGGCACTACTACTTTAAATTTCTCCCGAATCATCCATTTAAAAGCGCAGCAGCCTCTTTCGCATGATAGGTTAAAATAAGATCAGCCCCGGCACGCTTGATCGAGGTAAGCACCTCCATCATAACTCTATCACCGTCTATCCAGCCAAGTTTGACACCGGCCTTAAGCATGGAATACTCTCCACTGACATTGTAAGCCGCAACCGGGATATCAAAACGCTCACGAATTCTGCATATCACATCCAGGTAAGAAAGAGCCGGCTTAACCATTATTATGTCGGCTCCTTCTTCCATATCCAGGGCGGCTTCATGTAATGCTTCCCTGCTGTTAGGCGGATCCATCTGGTAGGAACGACGGTCACCGAACTGCGGAGTCGACTCGGCAGCCTCCCGGAAAGGGCCATAAAATGCCGACGAATACTTAGCTGCATAGCTCATGATCGGAATATGCTGAAAGCCGTTGTCATCCAGTATCTTTCTTATGGCCGATACCCTGCCGTCCATCATATCCGATGGAGCCACCATGTCGGCTCCGGCCTGGGCATGAGTCAGCGCCTCACGGGCAAGAAGTTCAATTGTCGGGTCATTGAGTGTCTCGCCGTCTGCAACTACGCCGCAATGTCCATGACTGGTGAACTCGCAGAGACAGACATCTGTTATGACCACAAGGTCCGGGAGTGAATCTTTAAGCGCGCGAACCGCTTTTTGAACCACTCCGTCCGGATCGTAAGCGCCTGAACCTAATTCATCCTTCTGCTCCGGAATACCAAAGATAATCACTGCCGGCACACCCAGCCGCCAGGCATCACAAACATTCTCGACAAGCATATCCACGGATTCCTGAAAGCATCCCGGCATTGAGGGAATTTCCTTACGCACCCCTTTCCCGTATGTAACAAACACCGGATAGATGAAATTTTGCGGCGAAATACTGGTTTCACGCACCATGGAGCGTAGAGTTTCACTCCGGCGAAGTCTTCTTGGACGATGAATAGGAAACATAAACTAAGGGAACCTCCGTCTTAATTATACTAATTATTTTAATTATGTGTATTAATGTTTCACAGGCCACCTGCCTGCTTACCGGACCGCGCCTATTCAAGTCGAGCCCTGGCCCGCGGTACAGCCGTAACAATGCTCGCCTACTGCTATCTGTCTTTGCGAGAGGCTTAAGTAGTTAAAATCCCTTATGTGTTGCGGATATTCATCAGCCACAGAAAGACCGATAACCTGATTGAAATCGCAGTCGAAAAGCTTTCCGTCCCAGGCAACGCTGACAATAAATCTGCACATTACGCCTTCAAGCGTATCAGGATTGAAAGAAGATGCAAGCTTATTCAGGTATTGTCCGGCATTGCCGGTTCGCATAAGAAAATCTTTAAACCTGCCTATCGGCATATTGGTGAACGTGTAAAGACTGTTAAACGAAATACCGAATTTGCTCTGTAGTTCCCTTTTATACTCTGCCTCCAGCAGGTCCTGTTGCGGCGGAAGAAAAGCTCCTGGCGGATTGTATACCAGGTTTAACTTAAGCCCTGTAGATTCATGAGCATAACCCAGACTGTTTAACATCCGAAGCGCCTGAATGCTTTTGTCAAAGGTTCCAGCGCCACGCACCCTGTTCACATTCTCTTCCATATAATACGGCAGAGATGCGATAATCTCTACACGGTTGTCTCTGTACAGGTCGGGCAGATTTTCCATCCCTTTCTCGAAGAAAATCGTAAGGTTGCTACGCACAACAACATGTTTGCCCAGGGCCCCGGCACTTTCGACAAGATACTGAAAGCCGGGGTTAAGTTCGGGTGCGCCGCCTGTCAGGTCAAGAACATTGATCTGATTATCTTCCAAATTCTCTTCTAAAACACGGATCACCGCATCAATATTCTCCCTGTCCATCATCTCGGTTCTGATTGGTCCGGCCATTACGTGGCAATGCTTACACAACATATTGCACTTGTACCCAAGGTTAACCTGAAGTACGTCAATATACCCGGCCCGCAGGGTCCCCCTGCCTAGGGCTGCTACTTTGTCGACAAATTTCATGAAGTTCAGACCTGCTTTACATAGACATTTTATCTACTGAGTTATGTGCCTGCAGAGCGTGAATCAGGGAAGCGCCTCCTCGTATGGCAGAGGCCACATGAACAGACTCGGTTACATGTTCGAGACTCATGCCTTCCTCAAGAGCGCTTTTGGTATATGCGTCTATGCAATACGGACACTGAACGGCATGCGCAACACCAAGCGCTATAAGCACTTTTTCCCTTTTAGTAAGCACACCCGGCTTCAAAGCGGAGTTATACCACCGCATAAAATCCTTGAAAAGTTCCGGGCTGTATTTTCCAACCTCGCTAAATCGGTCAAGATCCTCATCATTATAGTAGTCACTCATGCCTTCCCTCCTAAAATTATTTGCAATTTTTTAATAATACATGACAAAAACGGTTGAAACAACCTTAAACCCTCTGCTACTATTGCTTACCATGAACACGGCAAAAAACAGACTTATTGAACTAATAAAAAAGCGCTCTTTCAAAATGACGGAAGAGCCCAGCTTTCATCTCTCTTCCGGTGGCATGAGCCGCTTTTATTTCAATATGAAACCGGTTACACACTCTCCCGAGGGTCTTACTCTAATAGGCAAGTTATACCTGGATAAGCTGAATGAACTAGGCATCAGACCAATCTCTGTCGGAGGCCTTACAATGGGAGCCGATCCAATAGCAGATGCCATAGCCATGGCCTCTTTTACAAGGCAGCCGGCTATTGAAGCATTTGTTATTCGCAAAGAGCCTAAACAGCATGGCATGAAGCTTCAGCTTGAGGGGTATGTTAAACCAGGAGATACCGCGTTGATTATAGACGATGTGGTTACAACCGGAGCATCAACGATCAAGGCTATAGAGATTGCCGAAGAGTTCGGTGTTAAAATCCTGGCGGTTATTGTGCTTGTAAACCGCTGTGAGCAAAATGGCATGGAGAATATCAGCCGCCGGGGCTATCCCACATACTCGATACTTAATATCGAAGATTTTATAGGACAGAAATAAAAGAGAAATGGACCGCGGCTCCTTGCCATAAACCTCTTTTCATTATCTTAGATTTTCTGACAATATTCTTGTGAGTTTTATTTCCAGAGTTCGCCGCACCGACTATATTGTAATAGGCAGTGGCGTTGCAGGCCTCCGTGCAGCTATTGAACTTGCCCCGTTCGGGCGAGTTTTGGTTGTGACCAAAGACAAGCCTTCAGAGTCGAGCACCGAGTACGCTCAGGGTGGCGTTGCGGTCGCTCTAAGCGACGACGACGAAGTTTCTTTCCATTACCGTGATACACTGAAAGCAGGTGACGGGCTTTGCCGCAGCGAAGCCGTGCGGACTCTTGTGGAAGAGGGACCGGACCGGATAACCGAGCTTATCAACTGGGGAACTCAGTTTGATAAAAAAGGTTTCTCACTGGCTTTCACACAGGAGGCGGCTCATTCCAGAAGGCGCATTCTCAGCGCAAAAGGCGATTCCACTGGCAAGGAAATCGAGAGATCTCTTCTTCGTAAAGTAAGAAATTTTAAAAACATAACACGCTATTCTCACTCCTGCACAGTGGACCTGATCGTTGAGGACGGCATCTGCACAGGGGTACTGCTTGTTCGTGGAGACGAACTTATCGCATGTTATGCCCGAGCCGTGATCCTGGCCACAGGTGGGGCAGGACGGCTCTTCTCCCGTACCACAAATCCACCTGTAGCTACAGGTGACGGTATCGCAATGGGTTACAGGGCAGGAGCGGTAGTGGAAGACATGGAGTTCATACAGTTTCACCCTACCAGCCTTTTCGTTCCAGGGGCACCCCAATTTCTCTTAAGCGAAGCAATGCGTGGTGAAGGTGCGGTTCTAAGGAATCAAAACGGGAAACGATTCATGAGCAGGTACCACCCTGACGCTGAATTAGCGCCACGCGACGTGGTCTGCAGAGCGATACTTTCCGAAATGGTGCGAACCAGAACTAAATACGTTCATCTTGATCTAACACACATAGAACCGGCTTTTATCAAAAAAAGATTTCCTAGAATTTACACTACATGCCTGAGCTTTAATATCAACATCACTGAGAAACCGATTCCTGTCTCGCCTTCGGCACATTACATTATGGGCGGCATAAAAACAAACATCAACGGTGAATCGAGTTTAAAAGGACTTTTCGCAGCCGGCGAGGTAGCCTGCACAGGCATACACGGAGCAAACCGCCTGGCATCAAACAGCCTGCTTGAAGGCCTGGTTTTCGGTGCGCGTGCCGGTCAAGCAGCAGTAAAATACGGTGAAACAGTCAACCTGCCCAGAAACTTAAAGCGTATTACACATCCAGAAGCATATGAGATAAAAAAGGGAAATACCGAAAAAATACGAGATAACCTGCGTAAAATCATGTGGCAGAAGGTGGGCATAATCAGATGCGAAAAATCACTTCTACAGGCCCAGAAAAAACTTTCGGCATGGAAACACTTATTGAGTGCATCTCTTCTTACAAGACCTGACCTGGAACTCAAAAACATGCTTACAGTATCTCAAATAATTCTCACATCCGCGCTTCTAAGACAAAACAGCGTCGGAGCGCATTACCGATCCGACTACAAAGAAAAAACTAAAGGCTGGCGCAGGCATATTCGAATTAAGCAGGCTAAGGATGGAGAAATAGAGGCAAAGGGGTAAGGCTAAAGAACTTTTTGTTCTTCACTAGTTTGCCTTTATTCTGTTTATCTGGCTAAGAGCTTCCTGCTTTGCCTTAGGCGAGGGATTTTTCAGATCCAGAACCTGAAGAAAGTATTGGTAGGCCGCAGCAGACTCCCCTCTGCCGTAAAGTATGGATATACCTGCTCCCAGATAGGCCCAATCCAGATATGGACCGGCAGGATGATCAGATATATAACGCCTAAAGAGCAAAAGCGCATGGTCGTACCGATGATGTTTCAGCAGAAAGTCGCCGATCCGCATAATATCATCCGGATTAACCGGTAGTCTCTGGTCTGCTGAGTTAAGGGCGAGATATTCAGCCGCAGCTTCTGTCATATCTCCCGCTGTTACAGCCTCAGCAATACGCTCATGCGTTACCACCTTTCGTCCTTCGCTCTTCGCATCCTGACCTTTGCCTACCTTATTCTGCCTGAAGTCTGCTTTGTACATGGAAAAATCCGAAAAACGATCAAGGCCGTAGGCAACAGCGAGTCCGGCAAGGAATCCACCCAGATGGGCTCCGTAAGCCACGCCTCCACTTTGTTGCGTACTGAAAATGAAAGGCAAAAGATTCTCGACCAGCAGATAAAACCCCAGGACCAGCCGGGCAGGCACCAGAATCACATCCATAAAGAAAGGAAACAGCAGAAACAACATCTTAACCCTGTTTCCAGGAAACCATATGTAATAAAACCCCAGGACTCCTGAGATGGCTCCAGAGGCACCTATCATGGGAGTTTTGGAGTAAGGGACAAAAAGTGAGTAAAAGAGTGTAGCTGCAATGCCGGCGGCCAAGTAAGCAAAAATATAACGCAAAGAACCAAGTTTATGCTCTACATTGTCGCCATAGATCCACAGAAAAAGCATATTTCCTGCAAGATGCATCCAGCCGCCGTGAAGAAACATTGAAACCATTAGTGAGACAAATCCTGGCTCGGCCGGCCTGAATGCGTATTTAAACAGGAACAGATCATATGCATTAACATGCGGTAAAACAGCTCTAAGTGAATATCCGTTAAATTGAGGTATAGAGCGTACGTACTCCATAAAAGCCGGGTCTCCCGGGTCGGCACTTGACAGGGACAAAGGAAGAGTAACCATGAAGAAGACGGCAATGTTAACCGCAATCAGGATATAGTTTATAATAGGCTTTCCGCCGGGGTTCGGAGTATCACCAATAGGAATAATCAAGGAAACTCTCCTGCTAGGCAATCAATAATAAAGAGCCGTTTTTAAATGGACATAAAACGTGATAAAATCAAGTTCATTACTTATTTTAACTTACTTATAATTTTGTAATTATTATATAATTGTAGATACCACAACTGGAAACTATTATGGAAAAAGCAATATTTGAAGTTGGCTTGCCTCTTTCTCTGGAAATACCTAAAAATAAAGGTTGCGTACGTGTTCCTGTGGTTGGTTGGGAACAAAACCAGTATTTTATTGCAAAGCTCCCATCTACCAGGCAGAACCCCTTAAAATTAAAGAGTAAAGACACTTGTCTTATCAGGTTTCTAAAAGGCGATACCGCTTTTGGTTTCGAGACCGAAGTAATCTCTATACAGTTCTATCCAGTTGCGCTGGTATTTTTCAAGTATCCAAACGAGATTGAGGCGGTGGCATTCCGGGTATGTAAAAGGTATAAAACCAACATACCGGCAAAGTTGCTTGACGCCAAACACGTTAACGTTACCCGGGTGGTAATTGAAGACATAAGCGAAAAGGGATGTTTACTTAAGGTATTGGAAGACAGGAAGGTCCATTTTGATGCGGATGCTGATTATCATCTGACGTTCAGGGTTCTTGAGACAACTCTAGAAAACCTAAACTGCCTGATAAAAAACCAGCATAAACGCAATAATTATCAGATGCTCGGAGTGGAGTTCCGCAATCCCTCTGAAAAACAATTAACAATCCTTCAATCTTTTATCAATCTGTTCGAAAAAAGCCAGGACAGCTGAATTTCATCCTTTTCATACTGAAAAAAATAGACAGCCGGACCCGTCTCCCTATTTCACGGCATCCACATCTACAAAAGGCATGGCCCCGGCAGTCACCTTGGGCATACGGCCATCCCATTTTTCTATGGCTTTTAAAGTCGCCTCTATTTTGCGAAGCTCAATGAGATCCTTGCTAAGAACCTGCTTCTGAAGCCGAAGCGCTTCTGCCTGTGCCTTGGCGGCAGCGACTGTCTGCTTGGCCTCGATTTCTATACGCTCAAGATCTCTTACAGCCTTTATCGCCATCTGTTCAGCCTCTTGCTTGGACTCTATAGCGGCAGTAAACTGAGCGGAAAAACTAAAATTCACTATTGAGAAGTCTTCTACCCGAATATTACTTCTGATCAGGCGCTCGCTCAGAAGAGCTTTGGTTTCGCTTTTCACCTTCTCTCTTTTGGTAATGAGTTCTTCGGCTGTGTATTTTGCAGCAACCGCTTTCATCATTTCCTGTACGGCAGGATCAATAATTCGTTCTTTATAAGCAGGGCCAAGTTCCTGAAAAACAATGTTTGCGGCATCCGGAACTATCTGATAATTGATAGCGATTGTAGAAGAAATGTCCTGGAGGTCCTTACTTGCAGCGTCCACATTTGTTTGGGCTTTCTGTATACGAACATCGATCAACTGCACACTCTGAACAACAGGTATAATGAAGTGAAGCCCCTCTCCAAGAACCTGATCCTGCACCTGACCGAAGTTCATAACCACACCTCTCTGCCCGGGCCCTACCGTGACAAAAGGCTTAACAAAGGAAAGAAAAAATATAGCCACAAAAGCTATAAACCCGTACTTCAAGAATGCAGGAACCGGCTGTCCAGGCTTTGGTAAATTGATATTAATAGGGTCTGCCATAAAAATGACCTCCAGAAAAAACGTTTTTTAAGTTCACACCAAGCTTATCACAGCCGCAAAGGATATTGAAACCCTGCTTAACCGGAGCAGCACCTGAAGACTCATAACATTTCATCCTTAGCGGTTAAAGGCTCTGAATACAAGTTTTAGATAAAAAACCTGATAACACCCCGGCAGGTTACAATAACTGTAATGTACAATGTTACCAAGCAGACACGTTCCAAGAGCATCAACAGAAATAGTTTACAATCCAGGTTGATCAATTTACGATGAGGATGTGTGCTAAAATCTTTAGCCATGTACAGACTTTTTATTAAGTATTTTTCACATTTTTTCCTTGTGATCTGCTTGATGCTTTTTTTTTCCTGTACCACCGGGCCGCAGTTGCCCGAACCAAATAGAGTATCAATACCGAAACGTGAATTAACCAAAGAGGAAATTCTCTCTATTTCAAGCTATAGCAGGTTAAAAGCCGTTGTTAATCTTGATATGGAGGCAGCAGGTAAGCTTCTGCTTGACAGTGTGACAGCTGTATTTTATATGGAAGACACAGGCAGAGCCCGGCTACGCATATACAAATTTGGAATGCCGGTGTTTGATATCGTAAACAGGGACGGTGAAGTAAGGAGCAGACCGCCTGAGGAGGCCGAAAAGTACAGTGATTCATTCTCTTTGCTTATGCGAGCTGTTTTTTGGTGGAGATCTATGAACGAGGCTCGCCTGGAGGTTTTAAAAAGCGAGTATTTACTACAAACACCACACCAGGCCGTTTGGTTGAAACGAATGAATCTTCTTCCTGTCAAGCAGGAGATTTTTTCAAAAAAGGGTATTATTAAAATAAGGTATTCAAACCCGGAAGCATTAGAAAACCGGAAAGACTTTCCTTCCAAGATAGAGATTAATTCTTTAAACTACAGGCTGGTTGTAACAGTAAAAAGAGTAGCAACTGATGTTGCTTTTGATAATGATATGTTTGAGTGGCCATAGCTTATAATGTTAGTTACAGGATAAACCGGCCTTTTTTCGTTATCATCCACCCATGGCTTTTTTTAGTCTGTCGATCCTGGCGGCTACATCACCAAAAGACGGATCTGCATTATAAATACCTGTAAATATCTCCAATGCACTTCCGGCATTTCCCGACTTTTCGATAGCGGAAGCAAGATCATATTTAATAGACAGGTACCGGTCATCTGCTTCATCCAGCATATCCATAAGATTTCTGTATTCTGAAATCGCCTGAGCATAAAGGCCTTTTTCCGCATAACACATAGCAAGCATGCTGCTGCCTTGAAAGGAGTCACTCCGGACACTTGAGGCTATTTTGAACTCACGTATGGCATCGTCAAGAAGCCCCATCTCTTTATAGGCGATTCCAAGGTTGTAGTGGGTTTCGAAATCACTTTCCTCAACCTCGTCTTCAACACCCTTCTTGAATGCATCAAAAATGTTTGCCAGTTCTTCGTCTGTATCAGCACTTTTTTCCTGGGGCTTGTCAGAAACAGAGCTTAAGCCCTCAAAAAAACTGTTGGCATCTATTTTCTTTCCGGCTGTTTCTTGGTCATGGTTTTCCTTAATGGGTTCGTCATAAATAGTATTTAGATCCTGAAAGAAGCTGTCAGCGTCTACCTTCTTTCCGGTTGCTTCAGGCGGCGGTGCAGCATCCATCGGCTGCCCGGTGGTGGACGGCGTCTGAGTCAGCTCAGCAAGGCGTTCAATCGGTTCTGCTCTATCTGGAAACATCGAAGCCAGTCTCTTATAGACGCTGATGGCCTCATCCTTCATCCCCTGTTGAAGATAAAATTCCGCCTCAGCAAAATCCTCATCAAACTTTTCATCTGCCGCTGGTGCAGTACTTTCACCCCAGCTCTCAACAACTATTTCACCTTGATCGGGTGGATTCATCATCTGAACGAATTCTTCAAAATCCGGTGAAGAAGATTGGTCTGCATCAATAACAGGGTCTACACCTTCATCATGCAAATTTTCTTCAATAAGCATTTCATCGCCGGTTGGTTCATTGCCGTCACCGGCTTCAACCACAGGCTCAATATTCTGAAACTCATGTACGTCATAGCCTTCTGAAGATATGCCTGATTGCTGATCCGGAAAAGATTCAAGCACGTCTTCCCGTGGCTGCTGCTCTTCTGTAAGCTCTCTGATTTTGGCCTCAATCTCCTCGTTATCAGGAGCCAGAGACTGTGCTTCCTTTAAGATTTTAAGAGCGTCATCTGTCTCACCGGATGCTATCATGCTAAGTCCCAACGACTTAAGTATATCCACCGCACGTTCCACGTCCCCTATCTGTTTGTGTATGGTGGCCTGACGCCTCATAACTTCGCTGCGATACTCCTGAATTCCGTTGACAAGCTCCAGAAGTTCGAGTGCCTCCTCGTACAGCTCCTCGGCAACCATTGACTCGACAGTAGCACGAATCTGTTCCCAGGCTTCATCAGGCCGATTGATGGACAGACAGATTTCACTCATTAGACGTTGAGCAGCCAGGTTATATTGTTCGGCCTGGATAACGGCCTGGGTGAACTCCAAAGCTTCTTCGGCTTGCCCGGTTTTAAAAGCCACCCTGGCCTTTGCAAGAAGCACCTCTGTATTGTCAGGAATACGTACTGCCGCCCGGTCCAGAACAGACATGGCTTCCTGAAACTGGTGCCTATCGATCAAAATTTTGCTCAACCCGATAAAACCAGCAGGATCAAAGGGATCTACCTCTATAATCTTGTTATAAAGGCGCTCGGCTCTTGCCAAGTCACCCTTCTTCAAGAAGCCGTGAGCGCTTTGCAAATAAACCTTCTTCGCATCAGATGCCAAACCGATTTTGGCATACAAGTCAGCTATTCTGATATATAAAAGAAAATTAGAGGGGGAAAGGAGCATGATCTTTTCATACAAATCCACGGCCTTATCCACCGAACCGTTTTTTATGTACAGATCTGCAGCTGCAAGATAGTTTTCGTTGGCATTACCTATCAGGCCTCGCTCCGCGTTGATTTCTGCCAGTAGTACAATCGCCTGAATTCTCTCAGGATCAAGGTTGAGGATTTTTTTGTATAACGCCATGGCTTTCAAGGCAAAACCCTCGTCCTTAAAAAGACCGGCTGCTTTGAAAAAGCATTCGATAGCGTTTTCCGTTTCGTTCTTCCTCAGCAAAAGGTCGCCGATGGTATTGTGAATATTGCCATCATTGGGATTAATGGAGACAACCTTTTCCCACTCTTTTATGGCCTTGTCTATCTGTCCCTTGGCAGCGTAACGCTGAGCCTGAGCTATATTGGATGCTTTATCTTGAGACATACTTTAATCCGGGCAGTCCGGAGCCAAAAAATCCGGCGCTCAAAAAAATATGGACAGTTATTTGACTGGATGAAAAGCTTTCATTAAACAACTATCTCTTTTACCTCAAGCGATGTGAAGAGTTGCCTGCAGCCAATAACTCTTCGATAGTTTTTGCGCCGTTTCTTCTTAAGAACCCGCAATTTGGGGCCAAGCCACTGTTCCTTCACCTCCGCGATCACTTTGGCCGAAGGCACACATGGTGTTCCAATAATGGTTTTATCCTCCGAGGAGACCATTAACACCTCATCCAGAGTCACTAATGTTCCAAGCTCGGCTTTTATTGAATCCACTTTTATAACAGATCCGGGAATTACCTGATACTGTTTTCCTGACATTTTAACAATCGCATTCATTACAAATTCACCTCCGTTTTTCTCTTTAATATAAACTAAAAACAACCATGGAGCGGGCGACGGGGGTCGAACCCGCGACCTTCAGCTTGGGAAGCTGACACTCTACCACTGAGTTACGCCCGCGCTCTAAGGGCATGTTACACCACCTCGCGCCTGCTCAAAAATAAACTATATTTTACTACATAAAGCCACAGTTATTCAAACCAAATATAAGCCCAAGGCCGGCATTTTCCCTTATAGTCCCGGACTGATTCTCTCTCTCGTCCGGCCGATAGGAGCGGCTGAACCAGATAAGCTCAAAGATCCCAGCATATCTTTTCACAACAAATCGCTTAATTTCGGATAAACATTAAAAAATGCGTATTTGCATCCCCGGGTTATTACCTGTTTTTGTTACATCACCGGAAAGACCCGTATGTCGTACTGTTTTCTTAGATCCGTAATTTTATTTCTCAATCGGCGGTTGAATTCATCCTCTTTAGTTATAGTGCCGTCACTGAAGTTGTCATTAAGACCCTTCTTCATCCGGATATCCGGCATAAACGTACTTATAGCAAGCTTTAGATAGCGTTCTATAAGTGCATCAGAATCCATATCATCGCCCATTATAGTGTCGAGCCTAAGCCTGCGCGCCTCCATGAGCAACAGTTTGCGGTCTATAAGTTTCTGAAGCACCTCTTCATCAGACAAAGCAGATCCATCAGGTAAATGTTTACGTTTAAACTCAAGAAGTTCGGATAAAAAGACAGGAGAATCCCCAATTATCGCCACAACCCGCTCCAGAACAATTCCGCGGGAGACCCCTCCCAACATTAGAATGCAAAAAACAACTAAGAAAAACTGCCGGCTAAAACGCATGGCCAAGGTTGAAATGTATCTCAAAAGGCGACTCATCTTTTTCCGGATCAAACTTTCTTCCATAGTCCAGGCTCAAAGGTCCCACCGGCGTATTGTACCTGATTCCAAATCCCCAGGAATAGCGCAGATCAGAGGGGTCCATTTTTGCAGTTTCGACCCATACATTTCCTCCGTCTATAAACGCCACGGAACCCAGGCCTTTCCATATATTCATACGAAGCTCGGTGTTCAGAAGCAAAAACGCGTTACCGCCAATTGGGGTACCGTCCACCTTAGGACCAAGCTTATCACGGTCATATCCCCGGACACTCACACCGCCACCAAGCAGAAAACGCTCTTCAATCGGCAACTTGTCACGCTGCCCTGTGCCTTGTGCAGCGCCTCCTTTAAACGACAAGGCCAGCACCAGCGGCTTTGCCGCCTGAAAGTACCAGCTGCTTTGAACCGTAGCCTTGATAAAATCACTTTCGGAAAAAAGAGCGCCGTCCGCCACTTTAATAACAAACGCGTTTATAGATCCACGGCTGGGATTAAACGGGTTATTACGTTTATCCATTACCAAGGAAGAACTAACAGCGCTTACCGCACGAGTCTCTTCAGTTTTGCCGCTCAGATCTTCGCCCGGACGCACATTATATATATCCAAGAAAGAATACTCGTAGTCCAGTGATCCCTTTAGAGCATCAGAAAAGTTGCGATCAACACCCACAACAAAAGAGGCTCTCTTGCTTTCATAACGCAGCGCCCATGTATCGGCATCCAATTGCCTTAAATACTCCCGAATAAGGGTCATCCTAAAAGGCAGTCTGTAATCAAGCAAAAGCCATGGATCATAATAATTTAACAAGTATCTTTCTTCGATAAAACTAAACTCCCCTCTCAGGGAAATCCTTCTATTCAAACCACTAAGATTATTATGCGCAACTTCGATAAATCCCCTCATCTTGTCATAGTCACCATATCCCGCACCAAGATCCACTGTTCCAAAACGCCCTTCACGCAACTGGACAAGAACATCCTGCTCATCAGAGCCGGGCCTCTTGAGGGGAGTTATGTTTACGGATGAAAACAGTCCCATTCTGTACAGAGCCTGCTTACCGGACAGCGCTTTCCTATTGTCGTATATCTCACCTTCGGACAGATTAAGCTCCTTACGGATAATCCCGTCCCTGGTTCTTGTATTGCCGGCTATAATGACTTTGCCGAACTTGAACTTACGACCCTCACGTATTACAAACTCAAGCTGCGCCGACTTCATGTCTTTAGAAAAATTACGCACCACCTGAATCGCAGCATTTAAATAGCCGTTTTGGTTATATTTTTCCAGCATGCGATACCTGGCATCCGCAATGTCAACCTCGTTATAAGGGTCACCCTGCTTGATACCGGACAATTCAAGCAGTTCCACATCCCGGAAAACAGAGTTGCCGGCTACCATAACTTTTTGGATAAGTGTACATACTCCTTCATTAATCGAAATATCAATAACCACATCTCCGGGATAACTTTCGAAATCTTTCTTTATACCTGTAACTTCAGCCTCAAGACATCCAAGAGCATTATAAAAGGAGGCCATACGGGCCACCGCACTCTCAAACAGTGATTCGTCATAAGGGTCTCCTTCCTTATAATCCATGATTGCCATAAGCCTTTTTGATGCAATTGATACGCCGCTAAAACGAATGTTTTTCACCGAAACACGGGGACCTTCAAATATATAGAAAACCAGCGTTGTAAAATCTTTATTAACCTCGAAAGAAGCCGCAACCTGGGCAAAAGGATACCCTTTACGGTGATACAGAGCCGCAAAACGCCGGGCAGCCTCTTCAAGCGTAGCCTCTCCCGGATCATCCTCCAGCTCCTCAAAGCTGAATTCGGCTTTAAGTTTATCACTGGAAAGAGATTCGTTCCCTTCAAAACTAATTTTATAACGAGGCCCGGAATCTATATTTATGATTAACTTGCCGTCATCAAAGCTCCACTTAGGCAGCTTTGCCTGGTAGTAGCCACGCCGCCTCATATCCTGCCTAATTTTCTGAAGGTTTTCTTCAAGGGTTAAGCGATCAAAACGGCTTAATTTCTTTAGCTTCAATAAGGATTCGGCACGGGAACGATACTTCTTTACCCCCTTGATCGTAATTGATTTTATACGTTCCGCACTACCCTCGGTAACAGCTAGTATCAGATTTACAAAATTCGGACGTTTGGCAGATTTGACAATTATCTGGACCTTGGCCTCAGGAAACCCCCTGCGTGCTAGAAAATCCAAAACCTTGCGCTGGATTTCGGTGTTAAGGTCTGCCCGAAACTCCATGCCACGGAATAGACCTGATATTTTCAGTATGTCTTTAGATGAAACTACGTCATCCCCCTCTATTTTTATAGAGGCCACACGTTGTTTTTCGGTGACTGCGATCAATAGGGAGGCTTCGCCGGCAACAGAATTCAAGTCCAAAGCCTCCACCCGGATATTCAGAAAGATTCCTTTTTTGAAAACCCTGGCGACCCCTTCCCTGATTCTGACAGAGGTAAGCACAGTTCCGGGATTCAGGTCAAGAAGATCAAGGAAATAATCCTCTTCCATCCCAGTTAAACCTTGAACGGTTATGGATGAGACCCTATATCCCCATATATCACCCATTGTAACGGCACCGGATACAGCGGCGTTAAACAGGAAAAAACAGATGAAAACAGTAGGTATCCAGATCTGAATGCTCCACTTCAGTTTATTATTAGAAATCATATTTTAGTCAAAATTAAAATGCACCCTGATATCTGCGCCTGTACCGCCGAGCTCATCCCTCTGCCCAATCAGGGAAACATCCCTTGTTAGATGATACTCAAGCTGCACAGCCTGCCCCTCTGTTGTTCCGATATCAGCTGAATATGTTACGAACAACTTGTCGGAGAGCAGCTTTTTGCTTACCGTAACTCTCGGCCCCATGGTTCCAAGCGCCTTGTTAACATGCGGATCCAGTTGAAACCGGTCGAAACCGGTCAGGCTTATAAAACGTTTTTCTATCTTGTCCTGCAAGTCTCCGGCAAGAAACGATGCAGCTTCGGCCGCCCCTATGTTTTCCCCAAGATTCTCGACATCTTTGCCTATTGTTCCCACGGTCAGAAGCGCCAGGATATCTGTCTCGGACAACTTCGGATCATCAGAATACAACATCATTTTGAACTGATCCATCGGACCCTCCAGGGAAAGTTTTACCAGATAACCCTGCACCCATGTTTCAGCCGAGACATTAAGTGTAGGATTTAACCGGTGCGGATCAATAAAGTCAGCGCTTGCCGTAAGAATATTAAACTCATGACTTCTGAAAAACACCTTGCCTCCATCAGCCTCGATACGCCCAGCTATTCCCGGCTTGTCAACCGTTCCTTTAAGGTATAAATCCGCTTTGAGACGGGCTCTGGCAATGTTGTTCTCCACACGGATATTATCAACCCCTGTAACATGCAGATTTAATTCCGCTTCGCTGAACCAGCTTTTTTCAGGCACCAGCAGCTCCTTTCGCCTTGCCTTTACCATCCATGTTTTGTAATCCACACGACCCCTGTAAACCGCTTTGTTAAAAGCGATATTGCCGCTTATAAGTTTTTCTCCTTCCAAGCTATCCAGATACATGCGGCCGTCAAATACAACATAAAGGCCTTTTACCGGTCTTAGGGCTACATTAGAAACTTCCGCCTCAAAGTGAAAATTTCCTAAAGAAAACATGTCAAAAGCACCACTTCCATTAACTTTCAACCGGCCGCCGCCCCATCCGGCAGTCAACGAATCGATGCTTAAACGCTTGTCTTTAAGAACCACCCTGCCTTTCATACCGCTCAGGCGTCCGGGCATATCTCTAAATGACAGGCTTACACCTTCCAGGGACAGACTTCCATTGACTTCAGGATCATTCCATTGTCCCGTCACGCTTAGATCAACCAATCCCTCTCCGCTAAGACCTCTGAAACCCGGAAACAGTTGTCTGACAAGAGCAAGATTAAGTGTTCCAGCCATTGAAAGGTCATACGTTTGTCCTAAGGCCATACCGCCTTTTACCTCAAAATGACTCTTTCCGCTTCTTAAAGAAAACGATTTAAACCTGAGGTTACGTCCCTCCAGGGACATGACCACAGGCTCATCAGCCTCGAAAGTGGTATTGTAGGCCTTTAAGTCCAACCCCTTGATACTTGCAAGCACAGATAACTCCTGCTCAAGGTATTTTGCGCTCATATCGGCCCCACCATATATATACAGATCATCTGGGGGCTCTTCGTTGAGATTATTAAGAAAAGGGATGACTATACCGGTATAGTCCGAACTTTTAAATGCAGCATCTACAGACCAAGCAGGTTGTCCGGAAAAAATACTCCAGCCCTCCAGCAAGCAAAGTCCATCAATAGCCATGCCTTTAAAAGACAACTTGTCACCTACAAGCTTGAGCTTTAGCTCGCCTCCTCCCAGCTCGACACCGCGGTATGACAGATCCTGCATTCGAACCATGCCTCTACCATCGACTTTTTTACCATCCCTGCCGTCACCTTTAAGGCAATCAGTGCTTATACTGATTCTGCCGCTTAATTCGTCTGGAATAATATCCAGATCGTCAATGTAAATGTCCGAACCTGTAAAATTCAGGCAGTACCTACGGTCTGTGTTAAGCAGTCCTATTGTGCCGGCAGCCTGCAGAATGGAACGGTTTTTCCTCGCCTCAAAGCTGCGAATATTGATTTTGTCATTTGTAACACTGATTTCTGTTTCGATGCGGTCGTAGGACTGACCGTAGAGCTTTCCATCTTCTGAGTTCATAGCAAGGTCAAGGTCGAAATCATCCAGGCTTCCTGTCAGGTTAAGCTTGCCCGAGACCATGGGATAAGCAGACGAGTCGAAGATTTTTTCTATACCGTTTTTAAGCCCTATCACCTCAAGTACAGGGACAGGATTTAGTCCACGCACATCGGCTCCAAGCCTGAAATAAGGCTCACCAAAAGCAGGCTGCCGACCTTCGGCTTTAAACAAAACCGTGCCGGCCGCCTCGACCATTGCATCGCCGGCTCTTAACACCACATGGTCAAAACCGAGACGTTTTCCAAGAAAGTTAAAATCTCCATCCACCGAATCAAGCTCAAACCCGGCAACCGATCCCCCGGTTAAACTGATATTGCCGGCCACCAGGATCTGAGTAAACGGGCCGTCCACACGGCCGTCCAGACGAAAACCGCCATGCAGGTCTTGATAATACCCTGATATTAATTCGGCAATCTCTTCCCCCCCGGCATTAAAGTCTATTGCCAGCCTTTTCCTGCCTAGATCTACCCTGCCTGCAACCTTAGCCTCTGCCGATGGGCCAAACAGTGTCACCGGCTTAAGAACAAGTATGCCTTCATCTAAAGCAAAACCGGCCTTAGCCCTTGTAACCCTCTCGTACAAAGCGGTTCCTATACCATTGCTTTTGTATTCTGCCAGGCCGGTAAGCTTTATACTGGAGTTATCTCCTGCTGTTCCGGCAATTTTTACATTACCGGTAATTCCTCCCCGGCGGTGTGGAGGGGTCCAGCCAATCATGCGGAAAAGCCTGATGCTGTCCACATCCGAAACACGGCAATTTACTTTGTAACCGACCTTTTTGCCGAATTTGATGCCCACTGCTATATCATCAGCCGTGCCTCCGATGATTCTTCCACTACCGTCCGAAAAATCAAGAGACCTGCCGGCATAACGAAATTTAGTTTTAAGGTAAGCTTCGTCCAGTTTAAGAATCTTGCCGTCTTCAAGCTCAAGTTCTCCTTCCGCCTCAACCTTGTTGACAGCACCGTAGATACGGGCCTTAGCAGACACATGTCCCTGCACAACCGGCAATATGCCAAGCGACTCAAAAAGGTTTTCCACGTACCCGTCACCTTTGACATCAAGATCCAGCACAAGAGCCTCAAGTGGTTTACCCTGAATAAGTCCGTTGTCCGCCTTAAGTGAACCGGTAACAGATACACTTCCTTTGTTCGGCCCCTTGAGGGCAAGTGCTTTATTGATCGAGTCCATAAAAATATTTGCATCCAGATTCAGAGAAAACCCGTCTTCCAGAGACTCTCCCTGCAGCTTAATTTCAGAACCAAGTGACTGAACTTTAAGAGAGTTAAGAATCACCTTGTTATCGGGCCGGATAGAAATATTTCCTGATAAAGCCGCTTGAATGTCAGGCCGGTCCTTGTAACCGATATTAATGTCTTCAGCCTCGACATCAATCCTATAGGGCGCCTCTCCATCTCCGGTAATACGAATATTTTTAAAATTTAATGAAACACCCGTGGATGCATCCTTCAGGTCAAATCCGGAGTCTTCAATTAAGATCCGCCGTATGCCAAATCCAACCGTTGGCAATCCAGGCATCTTTTTTCTATCAGCCGCAGATGAACGCTGATTTTTAAGCGACGAAAAAACAATGCCCATACTGCCGATCTCGCCATCCAGTTTTGCACCGCGCACCCACAGATAGCTGACAAGAACCTTTTGCCGAAGCAAAAAGGCCACAGGATCAATATATGCCCTGACCTTAGCCACGGATAAGACGGATTTTTCTACTCCGGCAGAATCAGAGATATTGAGCCCTTTTGCTTCGATGAAAAACGGAAGTGGAGATACGGTAATGTTCTCAAGCCTTATGTTAAGCCCTGTAGACGCCTCAAGACGCGACTGCACACGTGTTCTAAATTGTTCAGTAAGGTACCGGCTACTTAACAGGTATAGTCCCGCCGAAAAAAACAAGCCGGCAAGCAACACCAATATAATCGCCGTCTTCTTCCTATGCCTGCAACGCATTCAAAACTCCTTACTATTAATCTCAAATCTGCCGTTCACTGCTCATAACTGCTCAGTCCGAGCTTGACAGGCATTTGTCCTCTTATTATATACTCCGTTTATGTTTAAGATCGCCGTGGTAGACGGTCAGGGCGGTGGAATCGGAGCACTGATCGTAAAAAGACTCAGGGAAACATTTGGAGAAACCGTTGATATAACAGCGCTTGGAACCAATGCAGCAGCGACCGCAGCCATGATGCGAGCAAAGGCGAATCGGGGGGCAACCGGTGAAAACGCTATTGTATGGAGCAGCTCTATGGCAGATCTGATAACGGGTCCTGTCAGCGTGGTTCTTGCCAACGGAATGCTGGGAGAGGTAACCCCTAAGATGGCTGAAGCTCTCTCTTCCAGCCATGCCGATAAGTTCCTGCTGCCTCTAAACCAAGAGCTGGTGGTGATGGTCGGACTTAAAAAAGAACCCCTTCCGCACCTTGTTGAAGAACTTATAAAGATTGTAAAGGAGAAAGTAAATGTGTGAAGCCAACGCTTATATCGAGAAAGACGGAGCAGAGGAGTTGTACCTCGAGAGTGTGGATATACTGCGCCCTGAGGAAGGGAAAATATTCATGAGGAACCTGTTTGGTGAGCAGAAGACTTTTGAGGGAAAAGTAAAGGAAATTTCATTGATAAAGCACAAAATCATTCTAACCGGAGATTAATAATGCCGGTACAAGTTTTATTAGAACCAAGCGACGGCGGCTACAAGGCCACATGCAGTATGTTCGGTTTTGTTGTGAAGGCAAAAACCAAGGAAGAGGCAAGCAGCCGAATAAATACAATGATAAAAAAACATACTGAAAAGCTGAAGGCCGAAGGTAAAATTTCACTGCCGGAGACCGAAAATTCATGCAGCCCCGAGCCTGCCAAAGGATGCAAGTCTACAAGCTGCTCTGGATGTAAATAACAGCTAAATTGTGTCGACCTAAGTTGCCTCCGGTTCGCTCGCTTTTTCCGCAACCGCAGTATCTGCAACTTTCGGCTTCCGCCTTGTTCTTTTTCTCTTACGTTTTTCCGGTACAGTAGCAGCTTGTTTATCCGGTTTCTCCGGCCTTTCCGGTTCTCTTTCGGCCGACTCTTTTGGTTTTTCTTCTTTTTCTGCTTTGCTTTCCCTGGATTCTCCGTCTTCAACAGGTTCCGTACGACGTTTCTTTTTTTGACGGCGTTTTCTTTTATTTTTAGGAGCAGCATCTTCCGTTTTAGATGCCGCCCTCTCTTTATCCTCGGCCTGCTGGCCTTCTCGCTCAACTACCAGCTTGTAACTACCGGGTGGCACGTCATCTGCAGCCACCACCAGGACCGGCTTGCCAGCACGCTTCTCAAGGTCGAGAAGTTCCTGCCGTTTGTTATTAAGCAGGTAATTCGCCGCATCCACGGGCAGTCTGGCAGAGGCGCCAAGCAGATTTTCCTCATTTTCCAAAACCTCCTGAAGCTCGCGAAGAACCGCAAGAGCCAGGAATTCCGGCGCCCTGTAACGGCCCATGCCGTTACATACAGGGCAGGCAACATAGTTGTGAGCATGAAAGCTGGGCCGTAGACGTTCGCGGGACATCTCCAGAAGACCAAACTTCGAGATGCGGGAGATATCTATTTTGGCCTTGTCTTTTTTGAGTGCCTCACGAAGCTTTTCTTCCACGGTCTTTCTGTTTTTCGCCGGTCGCATATCGATAAAGTCTATAACTATAAGGCCGCCCAAATCCCGCAGCCGGAGATGTCGGGCAATCTCCTGGAGAGCCTCAAGGTTTGTCCTCAAGGCAAGATCCTCGATATCTTTTTCACCGCGGGTTTTGCCCGAATTTACATCAATGGCTGTAAGAGCCTCTGTTGTATCAATCACGATAGAACCCCCGGAGGGCAAAGGCACCTGTCTGTCATGAATCAGCTCAAGTTTATCCTCGACTGCAAATTTGAAAAAAAGAGGCCGTTTATCACGGTGTAATTTAACGCGCTTCTGGTATTTGGGAATATGGTGTTTGAAATACTCCTTGACTCTTCTGCTGACATCTCTGTCATCAATCAGGATTTCATCTACATCATCAGTCAAGTGATCCCTAATGGCCCTTATAACAACGTCTTCCTCCTGGTGTATCAGGCAGGGGGCTTTGGCCTTTTCCGCCTTCTTTTTGATCTCTTCCCATCGGCCAACCAGGTAGTCAAGGTCCGCCTTAAGGGTGGCTTCACTCTGGTCAAGTCCGGATGTTCGAACAATAAACCCGGCATCTTTGGGAGGATCTAATTTACTGAATATCTTGCGAATATTATCCCTGTCTTTGGCTTTCTCGATCCTGCGCGATATCCCCAACCTTTCCTGGCCAGGCATCATCACCATGTAGCGCCCGGCAAGAGAAATATGGGTCGTGAGACTGGCACCTTTAAGATCACGCGCGTCACTGTCGACCTGTACAAGCATCTCCTGTTTCTTGGAGATCACATCCTGAATTTTCTGGCGTGCTGCAACAGTACCACCTTTGTTTGCAGTATTACTGCTTTTATTTGCAGTCTTACCGGTTTTATCTTCGGATGTGACGGTTTCGGCTGTGCCGATTTCGCCGGAGGTCTTGGCCTTAGGTTTATAGTAATCGGGACGAATCTCTCGAAATTGTAGAAATCCGTTTTTTTGTCCCTTGTCAAACTCTACAAATGCAGCCTGCAAACCTGGCTCCACACGCATAACAACACCCTTATAAATATTCCCTTTGCTCTGCTGCCTGGAAGCGGTTGCTATATAAATATTTTCTAACTCATCTCCGGCTACAATAGCTACTCGGCACTCTTCCGGGTGAACAGCATTGACCAGCATTCTTTTCTTGTTATCTTTTTTCTTTGTCATTTTTTATTTTTATATTTTATTTTTTCCTATTTATTTTTGAGTTGGTTCTTGGTTGATCCAAAGCCCAGTCCCGGATAGATTCGACCATGGCATCAACCGTGGAATGTTCCGGCATAATCGTAACCTTAAGTCCTTGTTTTTCTATAGCCTGTCTTGTTACAGGACCTATTGCGGCCAGAGTTACATTCTTAAGAAGATCCTTTGCCTGGTGTCCTGTCATACTGACCAGGTTGTTAAATGTTGAAGCGCTTGTAAAAGTTGCCACAGTGATACGTCCCTCTTTAAGAAACCGTATTAACTGTTTTCCATGATGTTGCGGACATATGGTGCGGTAAACAGTGGCCACGCTTATTTGAGCTCCGGCCGCCTTTACCGCCTCTGGAAATTCTTCACGCGCCTCCTCGGCTCTGGGCAGAAGAAAGCGCATTCCTTTAACACTGCCGAAGGCCCTCACTAAACCCTCGGCACGAAAGACTTCTGGTACCAGGGCCACCCGAAGTCCGTATTGTTCGATCTTCTCCCTGGTCTTAGGACCGACAGCACAGATTTTTATACCCTTTAGATCCCTGATATCCCGTTGCAGTTCAAAAAAACGTTTGAAGAAATATACGACTCCGTTTTTGCTCGTAAATACAATCCAGTTATAGCTCTCAATCTCACTAATAGCCTGATCAGCTTCATCCCAGGATTTCGGCTCCCGCTGCTCGATCGTGGGAAACTCCAGTATTTCAGCTCCGAGTTTTTTAAGAGACTCAAATCCGTCCGAATGTTTCCTGGTAACTAGAATACGCCTGCCAAACATGGGCTTTGTCTCAAACCACTTTAAGCTTTTTCTTAAATTCACCACGTCTCCCACCACCATCACGGCAGGTGGCCTTATGTCTCTTTCCTTTACCAGTTGAACAACTCCGCCCAGTGTAGATGTTATAGATGCCTGCTCAGCCCGCGTACCCCAGCGTATAATCGCAATCGGGGTATCAGCGCTGCGTCCATACTTCATAAGCTGTGCCGCAATAAACGGAAGATTTTTGACGCCCATCAAAAAGACAAGCGTGGAAACGCCTACTATCTTGTCCCATGCGATCGAGCTTTCCTCTTTCTCACGGTCCTCATGTCCTGGAATAAAAGCTACAGTAGTTGCGAACTTACGGTGTGTCAGGGGAATACCGGCATAAGCCGGAGCCGCAATAGCAGAACTGATTCCAGGAACCACTTCAAAAGGAATTCCGGCAGACACAAGGACTTCCGCCTCTTCACCACCCCTGCCGAATATAAAAGGGTCTCCACCTTTAAGCCTGCATACGACCTTGCCAAGACTGGCATGTTCTATCAGCGCAGCATTGATCTGATCCTGTGTGAGAGTATGATGGCCGCCGCGTTTTCCGGCAAAAATAAATTCTGCGTTACGACTTGCAAAGCTCAGAAGCTGGGCATTGACATGGTAATCATATACCACAACATCAGCCGTCTCCAGGCACTGCTTGCCTCTGACTGTAAAGAGGCCCGTATCACCGGGACCTGCTCCGACTATATAAACTATACCTTTTTTCAAATAATTTTAATCCCCTCTCTTTCTTTGCCAATACAATTCTTCAACCTCGCAAAAGTCTTCCCTTCACTCGTCAACCACCATAGACCTGGTCGAGTATAGCCTTGGCTCCTTTGTCAAGCAGATCATGGCCAAGACTCTCTCCAAGGACTCCGGCACTTTCTACATTGCCTTCCATTTTACTTTTTATGATCGTCTTTCCATCGAGACTACCTACCAGGCCACGAACAGTAAGCCACTCGCCGTTTATCTCTGCATGTGCGGCAATGGGTACCTGACAGCCGCCTTCAAGTTTTTTTAAGCAGGCCCGCTCGCTGCTAACACAGATGTACGAATTATTATGATTAAGCGCACCTATTAACAGGTTGATTTCAGCGTCATCCCTGCGGCACTCAATGCCTATGGCTCCCTGCCCGATAGCCGGAAGACTTATATCAGTGCTTAGGTATTGCGTGATTCTGTCCTGCCAGCCCAGCCTTTTTACACCGGCTGCGGCCAGTATAATAGCATCAAACTGTCCTTCGTCTAACTTGCCTAAACGTGTATCAAGGTTGCCCCGAAGTGAAAGAATATTCAAATCGGGCCTGATACTTAAAAGTTGGCACGAACGCCTGAGACTGCTTGTTCCCACCCGTGCACCATGGGGAAGATCATAAAAAGAAGAGAAACTGTTTGAAATTAATGCGTCCCGCGGATCCTCCCGCTCGCATATAACCGCAAGGTGAAGACCATCAGGAAAATCTGTGGGCACATCCTTCATACTGTGAACAGCTATATCTATTTCACCGCGAAGCATAGCCTCTTCTATTTCTTTTACAAAAAGGCCCTTTCCTCCAACCTTGGCCAGCGGCACATCCAGGATTTTATCCCCTGTAGTCTTTATTTTACTAAGCTCAACGGTAATACCCTTACCAGTCGCTTCAAGAGCGGCCTTAACCCACTCTGCCTGCCACATTGCAAGTCTGCTTCCTCTGGTTCCCAGGACGATTTTCTTAGTATAGCTATTCATCATTATCCAACCTGTATATCTTTCTTATAAGTTCTATCAACACATCTTTGTCCGCCGCCTCTGTACGAAGACTAACAGTGGGTGGATGAAGCAACTTGTTCACAATATTGTTAGCAAGGGTTTTAATGACCTGTTCTGTACGGGCCTCTACGACACCAAGCTTGTTGAAGGCCTTGACAAGTTCCTCTTGGCGTACCGCCTCGGCGCGTTCTCTAAGAGCGATTACAGTGGGCACAGCATCCAGGGATGCCATCCAGCTTTTAAAAGCAGCCACTTCCTCTTTAACAATGGCTTCCGCCTTAGCAGCTTCTGCCCTTCGCTGTTCAAGGTTCGTCTCAATCACGCCCTGCAGATCATCTACGTCGTACAAGTAGACGTTGTCCAGCTCGTTTACTAAAGGATCTATATTACGTGGAACAGATATATCAATAAGGAATATAGGACGATTTTTACGCAATTTCATAACATCCTTAACCTGGGTCTTGGTAAGGACGTAACTTGAAGCTCCGGTGGAACATATGACTATATCCACATACTCCATTTCGTTTATAAAATCCTCAAAACGCAGTGCAGTGCCACAAAACTGGCCTGCAAGTTCCAAACCTCTGGAGTAGGTCCGATTGGCAACGCGCATGGATTTAATCCCAGCGCTTATCAAGTGCCTGGCAGCCAGTTCAGCCATCTCGCCTGCGCCAAGCAGCATGGCTGTATTTGTTGAGAGATCATCGAATATCTTACGTGCCAGCTCTACCGCTGCAAAGCTTATACTTACCGCGTTTTCAGCTATACGTGTTTCTGTACGTACCCGCTTTGCAACCGAAATGGCTTTATTTAAAAGCTTGTTTAAAAGTATGCCTGTCTTTTTACGATTAAGTGCAAATTCGTACGCATCTTTAAGTTGGCCAAGAATCTGTGGTTCTCCAACAACCATTGAGTCAAGACTGGAGGCCACCCTGAAAATATGCTGTATGGCTTCGTCCTTCTTACATACAAAAAGCGAGCGGTCGAGAGCCACACGATCGATACAATGAAACCGGCTTATAAAATCCTTAATGGCATCTTCGGCCCTATCTTGATTATCAACATTTGTGTAAATTTCAACCCGGTTGCAAGTAGACAGTATGATAGCCTCGTGAATATACTCGATGGACAATAGATCTTTGAGTGCCGGCTCCAGTTTATCATCGGCAAAGGCGATATTCTCTCTGACCTCCAGGTCGGCAGTCTTATGGTTCAATCCTATTACAAGCAGGTTCATTTTATATCTTCCCGGAAAAACGAGTGGGAACTATCAAGAAGAAAGTTAACACCCAAAAAAGTAAACAGCACCACCATGAATCCTATGATAGACAAAATCGCCACTTTTCTGCCTCTCCACCCGGAGTTTAGACGCACGTGAAGTATCAGAGCATAAACAAGCAGTGTAATAAGAGACCATACCTCTTTAGGATCCCATCGCCAGTAAGCTCCAAGAGCGCTTTGTGCCCAGAGAGCACCTGTAATAACAGCAAGGGCAAGCAGGGAAAACCCCAGGGATACAAGGCGGTAGTTAAGATGATCCAACACCTGAATGTTAGGAAGACGCTTGAAAAGCCCTCCAAGATGCTTAGATTTCAGGTGCTTTTCTTGAATAAGGTACATAATACCCACCCCAAATGCCATGGCAAAAGCAGCGTTTCCCAGGAATGCCAGGCTTATATGCACCCCGAACCAGGAACTCTGAAGAAGCGGGGGAAGCGGCTTAATCGACCTGGGCAGTACAGAAGACAAAAGCATAAGAGCAAAAACCATAGGCATAACGAACGAACTAAGAAGACCAAGCTGATAACGTAACTCCAGAAAGAAGAATATTAATATTATGCACCATGCAAAAAAAGCGGTTGCTTCATGAAGGCTGGCAATTGGAAGGTATCCGCCGGAGATATAACGCGCAATCATGTTAGAGGTATGCAGAGCAAACCCGATTGCCGCAAAAGAGATCATCAGCTTCGAGATAGTCTTTGTGCCCCTGAAGATCTCAGTGACCGATACGATCATTGAAGCAAAATAGAAGGTGATCGCAAGTTCGAAAAGATAAATCGGCTTGAAAATCATTTATAGCCGGGTACAACAGTTCATGCCCTGGCCTTAAACGTCTTCAATCTCATCGATGAACCTGTATAGGTTTTCTTTACAATCTTCAGATAATTCCAGAAATTCCAGACCTATAAGCATTTTTTCCGTTTCCACGTTTTTATTGCAATTAACCACCCGACACCGAACTTCTATGGGATTGCCATCCAGAAAAAGAGTCGTGTGAAGATTCGATTCCAAGTCCAGCGCCTCATCCGTCTCGACCAACATACCGCTTTTACTCACTTTTTTTATCTTATACTCCACCTCTATTTCGGCTGTATGCTCATCCGCAAGCTTGCAGCGAGCCCCTGAAAGGCGTCTGTCAGTCTTCTTCTGCCTGCTCTCCTCTATAAACCTGCGTAAAATCTCTGTTTTTTGATCAACCTTCTCTACAAACCTCATTCCGGCGGTGTATAAAGGCGCTTGTTCTCCTTTTTCCATTTTTAAGGAACCACTCAGGGTGCACCAGGCAATTTCCGCCTTGATCACAATTGCGGTATCTTTATGCCTGATTTTAAGCCTGTACTCGCGTCCGGGGCTAAGTCTTTTGCTGGTCTTTACCTGTATGCCGTCAAAGCTGATATTAACTATAGTAACATCCTGCGACAACATGCTGCCGCAAAGTTCATCTACTACATATCGGCTATGATTTCTTCTTTCTTTGCGTGGTGCCATGATATCCTTTCCTCTTTTATACCATAGGAAAATTATTACAAGAACAAGACATGTTTGTCAAAATTAAAAACTCTATTAAAAACTTTAAAAAGCACTAAATGTGCGTATGGGCATAGCCTGAAGTATAATACTAATATTGTATAAATTTACTGAATTTTGGAGAACGCGTGATAAAAAAACACGATCGATTCCAGTTTGAAGTCAAGTTGCGCTATGACCTGGGCAGGCGGCAAAAAAAAGATCGCTATAAGGTAGAAACATATTTTTTTCTGCCAAGCAACCTGGATATTAGTGAGTCAACCTACACCAAAAAACAGTTTTACAGGGATTTACTTCTTTATATCAGGTTCAAAACCCCTGAGTTTTCACTTCAATCCCTGACCGACCCCGGAAACAGCGAGTCTCCCCTAAACAGACTCTCTGCAAAAATTGAGAATTTTCAACTGGATCCTTCCAAAGACAACCTTAAAAGCCTTGACTACGAAATCAGACTTTTTGGATGCGTCCTAAAAAGCTCACTAAGGGACCACAGAGGTCTGATCAAAAAGGTATTTAGACGGCTGATAGATTCTAAAAGCGATAAACTTCTTATCTTTGAAGTAATCAAGCTTGTAAATGATTTTGTTTCTGAAACCCGTAGTATCGCATTTAGGTTCCGTTCGTTTCATAAGAGGCTGAACTCCTTGATAAACCTTCCAAAAAGCCTGTATTCCACTTATGTTTTCACTGATGAGTACATAAGCCTGCTTATAGAGTGGCGCTCACTGCAGGTACTTAAATTACTTGAATCTATGTCGGAGCACTCGCAGCTTAGGCCGGTTACCAATGATTTAGTAACTTTTATACAGGAAGAGGTTAACTACCGGAGAGCCATAAAATACCCTTCCGTGCTTATCGAAAACAGCGACAATGAGCTTTTTCTCTTCAGGTTCAGCGTCCTAAAGAAATTCGTGGCACACGTTCTGCACCTTTCGGTCCGGACCGTGGAGGAAGGTAAAGGAATTGAGCAGTTCGCTTTAGCGCTTGCAGCAGGTGTTGCAATGATTTTTGCAACAGCAGTCGCTTTTTATTATCAAAAAAACTACGGGACCCTCTCACTCAGCTTTTTCACAGCCCTTGTTATAAGTTACATGTTCAAAGACCGCATAAAAGCCCTTTTTCAAAGCTACCTGCAGAAAACCCTATCGCATACCATGTTCGATAAATCCACTAATATCTATGATCCCAACGCTGGCAGCAAAATCGGCATATGCCGTGAAAGTGTTCAATTCGTCAAAGAAAACAGGGTGGATCCCAGTGTCTTGCGCTTGAGAAACCGGGATCACATTACCGAGATAGAAAACAACTGGCAGAGTGAAAAAATAATTTACTACGTAAGAGAAATCACATTTTTTACAAAAAAATTTCTAAAAACCCAATCACGAAAGAATGCTTTAACCGATATAATGCGGTTTAATATCCGAAATTTTCTACTGAAGATGGATGAACCAGACACAAAACTTCTTTATCTTAAAGAGGGTCGAGCCAAGCAAATTATCGCTACTCAGGTTTACCATGTAAACATGGTGATCAAGTTGAGTTCACGCAACAACGTCCGGTACGAGCGGATACGGCTGGTGCTTACCCAAAACGGAATTAAGCGAATAGAGCCTGTTGCCGTAACGGATAAATGAGCGGCTTTCGGTCAGCAACAAACGCCAAAACACTGAAACAACGTTTCTTGTGACCCTTGATCCCCTTGTGGATATGTTTTCAGCGTTTGTGCAGAGGCGTGTAGGCCCTGGGCTGTACTATACTTTTATATGCCGGACGGATTATTCGTCCACCGTTTATTATCTCCTCTATCCTATGTGCAGACCACCCTGCTATACGCGACATGGCAAACATGGCTGTGTATATCTCTTTAGGAAAGCCCAGCATGTCGTAAACAAATCCGGAGAAGAAGTCCACGTTGGCCGAAACCACCTTGGCCGACCCTTTGACTTCGGCAAAAACCTTAGGTGCCAGCTTTTCCACGGCCAGGTACAGGTTCATCTCCCGTTTACGGGCATCACCAAGCTGTTCAGCCAGGGCCGCTGCCTTCTCTTTAAATATAACCGCTCTCGGATCCGAAAGGGTGTATACGGCATGACCGATACCGTAGAGAAGCCCGCGGCGATCAAATACCTCTTTACGCAGGATCCTGGACAGGTAATCCGCCACCTCGTCTTCATCATCCCACTCAGATACATTTTCCTTAATATCCTGCATCATGGCCATAACCGAGGCGTTGGCACCGCCGTGCTTTGGCCCTTTCAGAGATCCAAGCGCTGCGGCTATGGCAGAGTATGTGTCGGTGTCTGAAGACGAAACAACATGCACAGTAAAACTCGAATTATTTCCACCTCCGTGTTCCGCATGAAGCACCAGGGATAGATCCAGGGCTTCCGCCTCAAGCCGCGTAAACGAACTGTCAGGCCGAAGCACATGAAGAAAGTTCTCGGCTATACTCAGCTCTTTCTTGGGCGGATGCACATGCAGGCTGCCGCCCTGGTGATAATGTACCAGGGCGTTGTAGGCGTATGCTATAAGCATGGGAAAACGTGCAAGCAGCCGCAAGCTTTGGCGCAGTACATTAGGAATGGAGATATCGTCCGGGTTATCGTCAAACGTATAAAGCGCCAAGACACTTCTAGCAAGTTTATTCATAATATCGTTACTCGGAGCAGAAAGTATCATCGACTCATTGAAACGCTCCGGAAGTTCGCGATATTCCCCAAGAAGCTCGGTGAACTCTTTAAGGCGACCACTGTCTGGAAGCTCACCAAAAAGAAGCAGATATACAACTTCTTCGAAACCGAGTCGGTTGTCTCTCTGAAAACCGGTTACAATCTCCCCTATATCAATACCGCGGTAACTCAACTGCCCATGCCTTGGAAGCCTTTCACGTTCGTCAATAAGGTATCCATGGACGCTCCCAACTTCCGTAAGGCCGACCAAAACACCTGTGCCGTCCTCATTACGGAGTCCCCGCTTTACATCCCAGCGGTTGTAGGCCTGCGGAGGAATATGGTTACGCTCCTCGGCAAGTACTGCCAGTTCTTTCAATAAATCGCTCATAACATTTACTCCTCTCTTCAGCGATTGTCTAGTACAGAAAAAAGTATACTCACCTGAAGGTAAGTATAACTTAACACATTACAGCCGTCTCCTTTAAGTATTAATGTTTGGATTACGGATTCGTGGTCTACAGACAGACAAAAACTTCCTGAAAAGGAAGCATTATTTTGCAAGGCAAAACTATGCTATTCTAAAATAGATTTTATCCAAATTGCGAAATTTCACGCAAAGAGACATCCTGATATTTTAGATGCCAGCAACTTTTTAAAAACACAGACAAACTGTGATAAGGTGTGTAGATGCTTTTTAAAAAGTCTTTACGCGAAAGATATTAGCGCATACTTAGCAAAAAGGTCACCCAATTTGAATTTTTAGTATAAACATTTTAAGAAACTATTTTCCAGTCTTAAAGTGAATAGAAAGCGAAAACGGATGGAAATAAAAAGTATAAAGTATATCGTAAGGAGAGCAGAACAGGCCAGGATATCATGAAGTCACGCAACCCTATTGAAACCAGCCTTGCCGGAATTGCAGGCATACGGCTAAACCCTCTTGACCTTATTCCAAGAAACACTTTTGCGGAAAAAATGATCGACCTGGCCCTTGACGGGCCACCGCAGGGGGCTGAAAGCGCACAGGAGGAGATGCTTGAACTGGCCGGAGCACTTTCACGCGTGGACACCAAAAATGTAAAGGTAGTGGTTCTGGGTGGAGGCACAGGATTATCGAACATTATAGGAGGGGACTCCCGCACCCCAATGTGGCCCTTCTCACCTTTCAGGGGGCTGAAAGACCTGTTTCCAAAAACCAAGTCCATCGTCTGTGTAACAGATGACGGAGGCTCAACAGGCGAACTTCTGAGGCGGCTTCCGATAATAGCACTGGGCGACCTCAGGCACGTTCTTCTCTCTTCCATACAATTGCGCAGGCTGCAAGACCGTTATGGTGCGGGCGAAGGAGAGGCTGAAAAAATTGTCGGCGTTCTGCATACATTAATCGGCTTCCGTTTCTCGAAAAAACCGGCCTCCCCTACAGATCTTTTATGTTCCGCCGATATCAGTCTCGACGGGCTCCCGGGACCTATGGCACAGGGTTTATGGATACTGTTGGAAGCCCTGTTTAGTAACAGCCTGTTGAACGATGCAATGGGGGTGCCGCATTGCCTTGGGAACCTTCTGCTTGCCGCAGCTATATACCAGGAAGCCGGCAATCGGACCGGAGTAACCCATAATGCCGTGCTTAAGGGAATTCGCCGTTTCGCCAGTCTTGTCGGAGCGCCGCCGGATGCGGTTCTTCCATGCACCACCACAACGGCTCAGCTAAAGGTTCTCTACTCAAACGGAGTTCTGGTTTCCGGCGAATATAAATCAAGCATAGCACGACGCGGATACCCGGTTGACAGGGTGTTTGTGGATTTTTCTGACCAGCCCGTTGTTCCTTCAGAGGTTCTAACCAGCATTAAAGGCGCGGATATAATCATTCTCGCTCCCGGCAGCACATACACGAGCATTGTTCCGATATTACAAGTTCCAGGAATCGCGGATGCTATACGAAAAAACAGGAAAGCATTAAAGGTGCTTGTGGCCAATCTCTGGGTGCAGAAGGGTGAGACGGATCTTGTGCATGACAACCCAAGCAGAAGATACTATATATCCGACCTGATCATGGCATACCACCGCAATATTCCCGGCGGTGTAGAAAATCTCTTCCGGCAGGTTATGGTGCTTGGTCTTCAGCGTATTCCTGGAGATGTTCTACAGAACTATGCTGTTGAAGAGAAGATTCCGATCTATCTTGATCAAGCCAGGGTATGCGAGCTTGGATTCGAGCCTGTAGAGGCAATGATATTCTCACGTGATGCATTAAGGGCTAGAAAAGTTGTTCAACATGATCCTTCTTCCATGGCCGTGGCTATCCGAACATTATGGGCCATAAAAAGGAAACTTCCGAAAGATATTCGGCATAACCTTCCTGTATCATCATTCCAGAACCTGCCGGTAACCAGCCAGAAAGCAGAGACGCCCTCTGAAAGAATGAACAAGGCAAGACAGGTAATTCAAAAACTGTCTCTGCCCGGCGGGTTGGCCGATGTTTTTATAGATGTGTTTTGGAAACACAGAGACATACTGATCGAACACCTGGGTTATATAAAAGGCGCCCAATTCATCAAAAAGTCTAAATGGAAGCGGAGCCTGGAATGGGACAATGTTCTATCGTTTTACGACCCTGACGACGGTTTCATGAAAATTCATGAGGACCTAATTGACAATCCAGAACGCCTTGAAGTGGCGATTCTGGTTGCGCTTGGAGAGTCCCTTCTTGGCAACTATACGGTCAAAAAAGAGATACTTCCTTTAAAAGAGGGGGATGAATTCTTCGGAAAGCTTTTCTGCCTTACGCTCCGGCCGCCGTCTGACCGGGTATGTTTCTTTCTGGAAAACGAACTGCACGAGTATTTAACCCTGGTAAGAATGAACCGCTCAGGCCATAATCCACTTTACTACAGGCGTGTTATAAACGGCTCCGAAGCCTTTACGCCGGCCGGTCTTATGTTCGGTCTTCTATATGCCTGGTACCTGGATAATAGGTTCGCCTCACATATTGAGTACAAAATGTCGATAATGAAAGTAGAGGTCTCTGATCTCATACCAGAACAGATACACCTGCTTTCACAAAGGCGTGCGCTTGTAGAGTTTTTCCGGAAGCGGGTGTTTAGAGTTAGCATAAAAAACAACTTCAGGTAATAGTTAGGCTTATTAAGGTATTTTTGGTATTAAAGTCCGTTTCCACTAACAGCTAAGGAGGATCTGTATTTATGGCAAAGGCACAAAAAAAACGGCTTGGAGAAATTCTTCTTGCCAAAGGTCTCATCAGCCACCCCCAACTCACTGAGGCCTTGAAAAACGCACACCAGCACGGGACCAAACTTGGCGCATCGCTTATCGTGCTTGGATATGTTACAGAAAAGCAGATACTAGAAACCCTGAGTGAATCCCTGAGGGTGCCTTTTATAGATATATCCACAAAAGTCATTTCTGTAGACACCCAGAAGAGATTCCCTGGTGAACTGGTAAAACGCTATAACGTCGTGCCTGTAGAGATACAAAACCGCCGCCTTACCCTGGCAATGGAAGACCCCACCGACTATGCCGTAATCGAGGATATTCGTTTTAAAACGGATTTAACTGTCTACCCGGTCCTTGCTTCCAGCTACCAGGTAGGTGAGATAATCAAATTTTTCGAGCAGGTTGGTTATGCCAAAAAGCCTTATGAACTAGGTCAGCTCAAGAAAATATCGGATAAAATGGAGACATTAAACATAGATGACCTGCTTTCTGAAATGGTCAGGATGGATGGTTCGGACCTCCATGTTACGGTCGGAGTTCCACCGTCAGTAAGAGTAGGCAATCAACTTATGCGGCTGAAGCTCCCGATAGTGGACGTGGAAACATCTGTGAAATTAGTAAGAGAGATACTTACTGATGAGCAGAAAAAAAAGCTTGCAAAAAACGAAGATGTAGAGATTGCGTATATGAAAGAAAATGTTGGAAGGTTCCGCGTGGTTGTCTATAGGCAGCGGCGGTCTCTAACCATATGCGCAAGAAACCTGAAGTTTGATATACCCAGCTTCGACACATTAGGACTTCCGGCTGTAGTCAAAGAACTGACACTCACTCGTCAGGGGCTTATTCTTGTAACCGGCCCCACAGGACATGGAAAATCAACCACACTTGCTTCGCTTATCGACCTTATAAATGAAAACCGAGCATTTAATATAGTAACCCTTGAAGACCCTATTGAATACCTGCATAAACATAAAAAAAGCAACATAAACCAACGATCGGTAGGAGAAGATACTCCATCTTTTGTTTCAGGCCTTAAACATATATTCCGGCAGAATCCAGACGTCATAATGATCGGGGAACTAAGAGACGCCGACTCCATATATATTGCGATGAAAGCCGCAGCAACAGGCCACCTGGTTCTTGCCACCATGCATACGATGGATACATGCTCCACAGTTGATACCATAATGAATTATTTCTCCGGCAACGAGCATAACGTAGTCAGACAGATGCTTGCAGACAGCTTGGTATGCGTTATAGCCCAAAGGCTTGTGCCTAGAAAGTCCGCGCCGGGCCGGGTTCTGGCTTACGAAATCATGCAGAGTTCATCAAGGGTTTCCTCTCTTATCAGAGAAGGCAAACCCTACCAGCTAAAGGTTCAAAGCACATCCGCGAGCGCTGATATGCAGGTACTGGAACTTTCCCTTGCCAGCCTGTACAAGCGGGGAATTATCTCATATGAAGACGCGGTTAATTACGCACTGAGCAAAAAGGCATTCGATGATCTTATCGCACTATAGTGACAGACCCTGCACACCTGCCCTATGTGTGGTATGGGTGATATTTTCACCCAGGTTCAGCTATTTCCTTCTTGCTTGATATGCGCTGCTTTGTTTGCGGCAAACCGTTAGTTGAGTTCTATATGACGCCTTGCGGCCGTGCTGACGTAAATTTCTCCGGACGACGTTACAATCATACCGGCCAGGTTCATCTCTTCCATCTTTTTCTTGGCCCTCTCCAGCCCCAGCACAAAAAGTCCTGTGGCCAACCCATCACAGCTTACACCTTGCTCATGCATCACTGAAACCCCCTGGAGACCATAGGCCGGATAGCCGGTGGCAGGATCCAGAAGGTGGTGATAGCGCATCCCTTTAAAAATAAAGTAGCGTTCGTAGTCCCCTGAGGTCGAAATCGCTCCGTCTGTAAGCTCCACCGACGCTATTAATCCATCACCACGCGGGTCCTGAATACCTACCCGCCAAGGATCATCTTTTTCTCCAACGCCACCTCCGAACACTTTTATATCTCCGGCCACAGCTACTATACCGCTTTTAATTCCCATCCCCTTCAAAACAGCAACCACCCGGTCGGCCGTATATCCCTTGGCAATCCCACCGGGGTCAAACGTGATTCCCTTTTTCAAGAAACGTATTGTCCGCCCTTTAATATCTATGTTTCGGTAATCCACCAGCAACCTGGCACGTTCAACCTCTTCAGGATCTGGAGGAGCCTTGCTCTTTGTTACATTCCAAAGCCGCACCAACGGGCCGATGGTAGGATCAAAGGCACCATCTGTAAGGCGCGCTATTTCGAGAGATTTTCTTGAAATATCAATAAGGTCTCTGGACACTTCAACCGGCCGGTCAAAGGCTGTCGCATTTAGACGTGACAACTCGCTATCAGGCCTCCAAAGGCTAAGCATAGCCTCAAGCCTCTCGACTTCTAAAAATCCTGCATCAATAGCCTCTTCTGCCTGCTTTCTGGAATCGGCCAGAACTGTTATGGTCACATACGTACCCATAAGGGGACGCGTGTTTTTATAAATAAGAGGGTTCTGCTCACATCCTGCCGGCAGAAGTAAGCCGACCATAAAACATAACGCTATGAAAATACTGGATGTTGAATTCCGAATGCCGAAGTACTTGCAATACTTATTCATGAACAAATCAAAGACTTTTTAAGATAATGTCCGGTTACGGAATCGGGGTTTTTCGCAACTTCCTCAGGCGTACCTGCATCCACTAAAAAACCACCGGTTTCGCCTCCTTCCGGTCCAAGATCGATTAGATGGTCAGCGCTTTTGACAACCTCCATATTGTGTTCTATAACCAGTACTGTACCGCCGGCGTTCACCAGCGCATTTAAGACATCCAGCAGCTTTCTTATATCTTTGAAATGCAGTCCTGTGGTTGGTTCGTCCAGGATATAAAGTGTTTCTCCCAGGGCTCTGCGGCTGAGTTCTTTGGCTAATTTCACCCTCTGTGCCTCGCCGCCGGAAAGTGTGGTAGCAGACTGACCGAGCTTAAGATAGCCCAGGCCCACTTCATCCAGAAGCTGTAGTTTTCTCCGCAGAGGCTCGTGTCTTGAGAAAAAATCAAGTGCCCGGGATACCGTCATAGCCATCACATCAGCAATGCTTAAACCCCTGTAGCGTACAGACAGGGTCTCTCGACTAAACCTGCTGCCTTTGCAAACCTCACACGGCACATATACATCCGGAAGATAATGCATCTCCACCTTTTTCATACCATCGCCCCTGCATTCTTCGCATCTGCCTCCCTTTACGTTAAAGCTGAAACGTCCAGGGCTGTATCCCCTGACCCTGGCCTCGTTGGTTCGCGAAAACAGGCTGCGAATAAGAGAGAAGAGACCCGTGTAGGTAGCAGCATTAGACCTAGGACTTCTGCCAAGCGGTGCCTGGTCAATATGGATCACTCTCTCTATTTTTTCTATACCTGATATTTCCTTATGCCTGCCGACAGGAGCTTTTGCCCGGTAAAGCCTTTGAGCCAGTGCCCTGTAAAGAATATCGAAAACCAGGGTGGACTTCCCCGAGCCGGAAACCCCGGTTACACAGGTCATCACACCAAGTGGAATTACGACATCTATATTCTTCAGATTATGCTCTGAAGCCTCCAGGATTTTTATTGTGTTTCGTGGTTTGCGCCTTACGTCCGGAACAGGTATGAATTGCTCACCTCTCAGGTACACACCGGTAGGGGATTCCGCGCATTTCTCTATTTCCCGTAAACTTCCTGAACAAACCACCATACCTCCGTGTTCGCCCGCTTCAGGCCCCATATCGATAATATAATCGGCTCTACGAATAGTCTCTTCATCGTGTTCCACGACTATAACGGTGTTATCGGCATCACGAAGAGCCTCGAGCGCATTAAGAAGACGGCCGCAATCACGCTGATGAAGACCTATGCTGGGTTCATCCAGAATGTAGAGAACCCCGGTCAGAGATGAACCAATCTGTGTTGCCAGCCGTATTCTCTGTGACTCTCCACCTGAGAGAGTATAGGCGGGACGGTTAAGCGTGAGATACGAAAGACCGACCTTTATCAGAAAGCCGAGCCTGTCTCTTATCTCCCTCACCACGCGCGCGGCAATCTGGTTCTCACGCTTCGATAGCTTAAGACTGTTCATAAATTCAGCTGCCTCAGACACTGTCTTTGCAGAAACTTGATAAATATTAAGCCCTCCCACCAGTACTGACAGCGCCTCTTTTCGAAGCCGTGCGCCTCTACACTGCGGACAGACTAAATCAGCGGCGAAACTTTTATTCCTCTCTTCCAAGTCTGCATCCAACCTGCCAAGACCTCGACACTTTTGACAGGCTCCGTAAGGGCTGTTGAACGAAAAGAACCTCGGTGAGATCTCCGGGTAGCTGAACCCGCACTGAAGACATGCCATCGACCGGCTGAATATAAGATCCCTGTCCTCGTCCACAAGATTCACCTGAACCAGGTCCGAGTACCTAAGCGCCAGGTCAAGCGCATTCGAAAGCCGGACGGCTATACCTGTTTTTATTATCAAACGGTCAACAACCACCTCTATTGTGTGGAGTTTCCGTTTATCCAGCTTGATATTTTCCGTAAGGTCGGTTATATGTCCGTCTATTCTAGCCCTGATAAAACCGTCACGGCGCAGGCGATCCAGCTCGCTTTTGTGCTCACCCTTTCTTCCCCTGACTATTGGAGCAAGAATCTGCACCCGGCTCCCGTCAGGCAACGAAAAAACCTGTTCATGGAGCTGCTGTACACCTTGAGAAGTTATAGCGTTACCACAATCGGGGCAATTGGCCCGACCAACACGAGTGTAAAGCACGCGCAGGTAATCGTAGATTTCGGTTATGGTGCCCAGAGTGGACCTTGGATTACGGGAGGCGGTTTTCTGTTCAATGGCGATGGAAGGAGAAAGCCCTTCGATAGATTCTACGTCCGGTTTCTGCAGCTGCTCAAGAAATTGCCTGGCATAGGCGGATAAACTCTCTACATAGCGGCGCTGGCCCTCGGCGTAAAGCGTGTCAAAGGCCAGAGATGATTTTCCAGATCCAGACGGGCCGGTAATAACCACAAGTTTGTTTCGCGGGATGCTTAAATGAATATTTTTAAGGTTATGCTCCTTTGCACCCTTTACAACGATAGAGTCTTGAAGTTGTTGACTTAACATTTTTTATCGGCTTTGCCGGCTTTATCAGCCTGGATACTTCTAAAGATCAAAACAGCGTTACACCCTCCAAAACCAAAAGAGTTCGACATAGCCGTCTCAAGACTTACAGACCTTGGTCCGTCCGTGACATAGTCCAAGTCGCACTCCGGGTCGGAGTTCTCCAGGTTGATCGTGACCGGAATCAGGCCTTCTTTAAGCGAAAGAAGAGTAAATACAGCTTCCACAGCGCCGCCCGCTCCCAACATATGGCCAATAACGGATTTGTTGGCTGTAACAGGAACTTTCCCGGCAGTTTTGCCTGAAAAAACCTTTTTAATAGCAAGAGTTTCCGTCCTGTCACCAAGAAGGGTTGATGTTCCGTGAGCGCTTATAAAACCTATCTCTTCCGGCCGGACTTCTGCATCCAAAAGCGCCAGCTCCATGGCCCGGGCTTCTCCTTCAGCATTCGGCCTGGTCTCATGTGCCGCGTCAGTACTCTGCCCGTAGCCTATAATCTCTCCTTGTATCATAGCTCCGCGCGCACTGGCCGACTCGTAACTTTCAAGCAGAACAATGCCTGCTCCTTCAGAGACAACAAAACCGTCACGGCCGGCGTCAAACGGTCTTGAAGCTTTTTCAGGCGCATTGTTCCGGCGCGACAACGCCCCGGCAGCATCATACCCGCCAAGAGCCGGCCGGCAGAGAGCCGCTTCTGCACCACCGGCCACAACCATCTCTGCGTAGCCGTGCCGGATCCACCTGAAGGCCTCCCCTATTGCATGGGCTCCTGATGCACATGCGGTTGATATGCCCAGGGACGGTCCGGACAGGTTATACTTCATTGCAGCTGCGGCAGCTGCCATAAACGGGGTTGTGGCCGGCATAAGGTAGGCGGAGAAACGGCTGCCGGATAAATCCCTTTTGATGTTTTCTGTAATAGTTTTTATTCCACCACGGCCCGACCCTATAATTACCCCCGGCTTAAAAGTCTCATCAAACTTCTTCGGATCAAGGCCGGCATCGGCCAGGGCCATGGAAACAGCAGCTACTGCGTATTGAACAAAAAGATCCCATCTCTGTATTTCTTTTTGCGAGAGGAAAACAGAAGGATTAAAATCAGTGACTTCACCGCCGACCCTACAGCCCAGCCCTTCAAACTCCTGCCTATCCAGAAACGTTATACCGGATAACCCTTGCTTAAGCCGATGCCAGCTTTTATCAATATTAGAGCCCAGCGGCGTCACCACACCCAACCCAGTTACAACCACGCGCCGCATCTATAAAATATAGCATAACCAGCCTATTTTTTTGGCAAAACTTTATTGCTTGCTTTTCTGCCGAACTATGGCTAATATGCTAGTATGCGAATCTAATATAGAATTACGTGTTCCATGCCTGGAACCCGGATAATATTAACAAGGAGAAAAAACGATGAAAAACCTGACCAAAATCATTGGCTTGCTTGTTATCAGCCTATTAGTTTTATCCAGTTGCGGTGGAAAGGATATCGTAAAAAGTGGGTATATGGCCGGTGCACCAACATGGGTGCTTAAGGGAAGCGGCGCCTTTGAAGATGATCGCGGCAAGGTATTTTATGGTGTGGGTTCGGCTTCCGGAATCAGAAACCATGCTCTTCTGCGCTCTACATCAGACAACAGGGCACGCAACGAACTGGCCAAGGTTTTCGAAGTATATACGTCATCACTTATGAAGGATTACGCGGCTTCCACCACTGCGGCCGACCCTAATGTTACATCAGAAGAGCAGCATGTCGAGCAAGCTATAAAAACGGTTACAAGCGCAACGCTTTCGGGCGTAGAAATAATTGATCGCTGGCAGGCGGACACAGGTGAGCTTTTTGCACTTGCCCGGCTTGATCTTGACAGCTTCAAAGACGCGTTAAAGAAGGCCAAAAACTTAAACGCCAAGGCAAGGGATTATATAAGAGAAAACGCCGAACGGCTTCATGATGAGCTGGAAAAGGAAGAAAGCAAAATACAGAAGAAGTAAAGCGGACAGATTAAGTGAACAACTTTATTAGACTGTTTTTGAGCTTGTCTCTGTCTTTATTTCTGGCACTACCGTCTTATGCGTCGGAATTTCCCGCGGAAACTATTTACAGCAAATACGGACCGTCGGTGGTCGCCATCTGGGCCTCCGGAGGAAAAACTCAGGCCTCAATAGGCGCTGGATCACTGATTTCAGAAAACGGTCTGGTGGTTACCAATGCTCATGTTATAAGTATAGGCAGTACAGGAAAACCTTACCCGAAGATCTCCGTCTTTTTTAAGCCGGAACGTTTGACAGGTGATGTAAAGAAAGATCTAAACAAAGGTTACGCCGCCAGGATACTGGCCGTCTCCAGGCCTCTTGATATCGCTGTGCTTAAAATCGAACAGACGCCTTCCGGCCTGAACTATATCTGCCTTTCCAGCCCTGACAGTGTCCATATCGGTCAGGAAGTAGTGGCAATAGGACACCCGGAGCAGGGCGGCTTCTGGTCGCTTACTTACGGCCGGATCAGCGGAGAGTTTTCGGATTTTGGGGGAGTCAAAGGCAAGCATATGTACCAGACAGATACAAGTTTAAACCGCGGAAACTCCGGCGGACCGCTTCTGGACAGCCGCGGCTGCCTGGTGGGAGTAAACACAAGCATTGCCCGTCGTAGCGATGACGGTCTGGCAATAACCGGAATAAACTTCGCATTGAAATCCGAAGTGGTGCATGACTGGCTCGCACTGCAAGATTTAAGTATAGCCTATATAACTCCGGCTGCAACTACAGAGTCTGAAGAAACCTTTGCGACAAAACCGCCAGCGACGGAGCCGTCAGTGACGGAGCCGTCAGTGACAGAGTCGTCAGTGACAGAGCCGCCAAAAACCAGGCCGGGCAAAATAAAACAGCCGCTGGCATCACCTGCAAAAACAAAATCTGAAATCTTTTCTAATGAAAAAGCTCCTAAACAGACAGTAAAGCCCGGAACACCTGCCGAAGAGAAAAAAATCCGCAAGTCCCGCTTTAAAACTCCCAAACGACCGTACAATTACAATGACCTGACAAAAGTGGAGCAAGAGCTCGAAGATATGATGAAAGAGATGCGGGGAAAAATACGATAATGTAAACAGCCAACTTCATAATAAAACAAAAGGCCTATACCGCTCAGAGCAAACCCATGTGAAACCCTGGGACGCAGAGCAACGGGACTAATGGATCGGGAAGAGTAGAAGAGTTTCCGTCCGATTTCAGCCGAGCCGCCAGAGGTTATATACTTCCGGCGGCTTTTTGATAGAAGCATTCTCAAACAATTACATATCCATATCTTTTGGCCCACCGTACAATTTTGGGGAACAAGGCAGAAATAGATTCGCTTTTAATTATATGATGCTCAGGAGGCATTGGAGCAGCAAGGGGTTCAATACCTGTAAAAGTCAACTCAACCGTAACAGGTTTTTTACCCTTGTTTTTTATTTTGATCTTGGCTCGATATTCTAGAATTTCAGGGGCTATATAAAATTTCAAATATATTTCTTTTTCTTCTTTATATATGATTTGGGAGTTTAGCATTATTTCAATTGATGACTTCTTCTGTTTCTTACGGATAATGACGGCTGGGACACAAAGTGTAGCCAAGCACAGGCTTAAGGAAAAAACCAGAGAGCAACTCCCCAGGTGTAAACTTTTGTTGTAAATGAATGCCTTATCAGAGCCAGATTCACTGTAAGTATATCACATTTTATGTGCCGGTTTTTAGTTTTACCTATCAATAGTTTTGCATAGTGTCCCCAAAGTCACATTCGCAAAAGTGAGGAATGCTTGCCTTCCGGTCAGCCATAAATTTGTCTTGTTTTATCTTTCATAAAAAGATAGATCAGCCGTTATGAATCTATTAATAGAACAGGTTATTGCAGATTTTCATGAACGAAATCTTCCCGACCTGACTGCCAGAAGGTTACAACTGCCCCGTCTAATCCACGTTCGCCTTCACCCACTGCGTTAGCCATTATTTTTTAATGATTCCAACGCATTTATAAACCCTGCCGGATCAAAAACAGGTAATTTTGTTTTTTTGAAATCAAAGATGTTTCTGGTAACAATATATTTTGCCCCAGCATGGCACGCTGACTCATGTAAAACAGCATCTTCAAAGTCTTTGAACTTTAAAGATAAAGCATTTTCGAGAACTAAGCGATTTACCGGAGCTATCTCGAATAGAGAGAGTAGGGTTTGAATATGCTGAATAGCCGCTTTCGGCCCAAGAGCTTTTGTGGCGAGATTAATGAATGGTAGTTATCGTTGTTGCGCAGATAAAGCCAATGATTTCTGACTGTTCAACCTTACTCAACAAATATGATGCATCACTTGAAAATGGTTCACGGTCAAAAAGAACATCAAGAATCACATTGGTATCAAACAGCGTTTTCATAAATACTTTTCTTCAAGAAATTTTTTGTAATCTTTTTCGTCGATATGCTTACCTCTCAAAGCTCCTTTCAATGACCTTACCGCTGGAGTCAACGGATAATCCTTTTTTAACTTTTCATTCCTGATAATTTCAAACAAATCAGCAACAATATGCGAAACCGACTTGCCGGTTTTAGCTGAATATGCTTTTGCCGATTCAATTAAATTATCGTCCAGCCTAAGAGTAAGTTTTGTATTCATACCCTCACCTCTCCAAAAATATGACGTATTGTATAGATTATTTATACGTCATACCAGCCCAAAAGTCAACCATTATAAGTCACTTACAGCTCAGTTAGTATCCCCTTCCTCACCTCTTTGTATTATTAAGGTTGCGGTCGAAGCTAAGCATAAGCCTTTGATCCCAAATCCTAAAACTGTTCATTCGCGAAGCGACTGGCTTTTTTGTGGCTGGATTGGCCACAAAAACGTCTGTCAGCCGAGCCGCCGGAGGTTATATGCTTCCGGCGGCTTTTTGTGTTGGGGATGGATTTTGGAGCAAGAATGTTATAATGAGACTATGTAGTCAGGGCTGCGGAATGGCGGATATTGAAAGTAAATTCAGTGAGAAAAAAGGACTTAAAGATGAATAAAAACTCAATACTCAAGCATAACCTTGGATTTCTTGGTGCTAAGCCATGGAAGTTAAGCAACGTAAGTAACAACGTTCCCCAAAGTTCAGGTGAAAACTATGGAAGCAATTGAATTTAAAACAAGAGTTAAAAATGGGGTTATCCAGATTCCCGAAAAGTATAAACAGCAATTAAAGGATACTGTAAAAGTCATAATTTTGTGCGACCAAAAGCCTACGCAAAAGAACATTATTGATGATATGTGGAAAAATCCCCTGAAAATTAGCGAGTTTACCCCTCTCTCAAGAGAAGAAATCTATGAGAGATAAGAAACTGCCCACACACTCAAAGTGTTTTGTGGACACAAATGTATGGCTGTATTCTTTTATCCAATCTCAGCATGAAGAAAAATCAACTCTTTCAAAAGCTATTATTAAGAGAAATGAGATAGTCGTAAGTACCCAAATCATTAACGAGATGTGTGTAAATCTTATAAAAAAAGCAAAGTTTTCAGAAGATAAAATTGAAGCTTTAATAAAATCTATGTACGTAAAATATCCTGTTCTCGAACCAGAGTCATCCCATAAGCTCGTAAAACAGGCCTAAAACGCCTTATTTCCTAGTGATTTTCTTTCAAATCTCAAACAGTGAGTTTCTTGTTTTTACACTAAAACCCTTCCTGTAGGCTGATTAAAAACATGTGCTGTCCCATAACTATGGACCAAATCCCGGTAAAAACGCCTGTTTAGGCGTA
>Ga0256830_1000130_pt1 | contig 66048 bp, 57 predicted proteins | sample 128326metaG_FD_190537 | JGI IMG/M metagenome (GOLD analysis project Ga0256830, IMG submission 190537) | Hydrothermal vent microbial communities from Lau Basin, Pacific Ocean - 128-326 | ecosystem: Environmental > Aquatic > Marine > Hydrothermal vents | place: Pacific Ocean: Lau Basin | collected... | reverse complement strand
TTCCCCTCCCGGACATCCAAGGATTGACCGGCCCGGCGTTCCACCACGCCCCTTGCCCCGCCGAATCAGGGGCCTGATCACCTTGAACGCAATTTGGTATGAGGCCTCGGTCGCCCCACCGGGAAACCCAAACGCTTGATCGCCAGCATCGTTTCGGGGTACGGGATCCCTCGGCGCGGGCGACGGTGAAAGGGCTTTTCCTGTGTGGCCTTTTCTGGACCGGCCGAAACAGATGGACCTTGCGTCGTGGACGTCCTCGGTGCGTACGGTTACCATTTCTTCCTATGCAGGAGACCGGCGGAGAGGGCCCTGAGAGCAAGCCCTTCGGTGCGTCCCGGGGTGATACCAACTCGGCATCCATCAGGGCGTTCATCCAGGAGCGGAGGGGCAGGATGGTGTCGGCGCCAGGATCGCCACCCGAGGAAAAGGTCTACCGGGCCTCCCGGCTTCGGTTGCTCGCCCTAGCCGCAGGTGTGGGCGCTGTTGGTGCGGGGTTCCTGTGGGCCTGGCTGCTGTCCTGGGATCCGGCCTATCTGGTGCTGGGGGGTGGGTTCGGGATATGGAGCCTCTGGGCGGCAGCGTCAGCGGTGACGGGCCGGAGCCGCATCCGCCTCCACGCCGACGGACTGGAGGTGACACGGCTTTTTTCTAGCTGCCAGGTGCCGTGGCGAAGGGTCTCCCAACTGCAGGTTCGCCCAACGGGCGCTTTTGGGAACGCCTTCGTGGTGGTGGAGGTCACGGGGGAGATCTCCTCGGGCGTGGGGATGCCTTGGCTTTATGGTGTTACTGCGGAGGATCTCGTAGCCGAGGCCTCGGCTCTACGAAAACGGGCTCTTGCCAACGCCGCCCCGGCCCCCCCCCCGACCCTGCCGAGCTGGCAAAATTGGAGATCGAAAGGCTCCGGGCGGATCTGTGGGACGGGTTATTCCTCCCCGTAACCTTTGTCGGGGGGATTTTATTCCTGCTCGGGCCTTTGCTCGTTCCGGGCCTGCTTCGGCAGGGGATCTCGGGGTGGGCCATACTGGTTTTGCTCTCGGTCCCGCTGGCCATCCTGGCCGGCTGCGTCGTGGCGGCGTTGCGCAACCTGACCGAGGTGATCCCCAACGACCGCCTGCCCTCCAGCGCCCGGGGTTTGCTCCGCTGGCTCGCTTTCCTGAGAGCCGTGGTCCTTCTCCTCGTCGGGAGGATCTTCGGCGGAGGCGTGGGCAGGGGCGGGACCTTCGGAGGCGGCGGCGCGAGTGGCCGGTGGTGAGGCGGTTTTCCGGTGGGTTCTCACCCACCAGCGAAGATCCTCCCGAAACTCCGGATGGAAGACCGCGACCCGCTCACTTGGCGGCACCCTCCACCTCCCGCCGCAGTTCCTCCAAGGAGGTGGGGTCACCTTCTCCCTTGCGCTGTCAACACCGGTTTTCGCGTTGGGCTTGCGGGTAAGAAACGGGGAGGGGAGTAGGGAACGTCTCACTACTCCCTGGTGACAACCTTTCGCCCGGATTGAGGTACGAGTGCGGGCTGCTCGTCTTCCACGTCCAACCCCCAGTGGAACCCCCGGAAAAGCTTCACGTACCCGGTTGTGCTTCCCGAGGCTAGGTAGGCCATGTTGGGCGAGAGATCCAAGCTGTTCGTATCGTCCCCGTTGGCCTGCACAGACTCGAACGCTGTCAGAACCTGGAAGCCCGCGTCGTGGGGATACCACCACCGAACGACGGGGTCGTCATCGGAGGACCCCGCGACAAACCAGTGGTTGTCGGAGGCCGCTGTCACGCACAAGAACCCCAAGATGGTGGTATCGTCGGGCAAAGAGCCGTTCTCAAGGCGTTGGCCGGCCTCCACATCCCAAACCGCGACGTTGTTACCCAATCCCACAGACACAAGCTTTCCAGAGGGGAAAAAGTCCAGGCCCGTGACCTCCGTGTCATGGCCTTCCAGTTTGTATGCCAGCGTCGCCTGATCGGCACCCCGTGAAACATCCCAGATTCGGATGTCCTTGTCGGCCCCTCCTGTGGCGATCACCTTGCCGTCCGGAGACCACACCACGCTTCCCACCCATCCACGGTGGCCTTCCAACACCTTAAGCGGTAAGAGGTCGCTCTCTTGGAGTCGTAAAATCCTCACGGTGGAGTCTTCCAAGGCGGTGGCCACCATGGTCTGATCCGGAGACCAAGCAATGCCGTTGATGGGAGAACCCAGCTCCCAACTCGCCATTGCAGCGTAATTCTCCGTGAGAAAGACCTTCAGAACCCCATCGTCGCCCCCGGCGGCGAGCATGGAGCCATCCGGAGAGTAAGACACGGCGTACACCGCGTTTTCGAACGCCACGATTGGCCGGTAGAGCCTCCGCGACCCCACGCTCCAGATCTTTATGTGCCCCTCGCCGCCCCCAGAGGCGACAAAGTCGTTTTGCGGCGAGAACGACACAGCGCGCACGGGGCCGAGGTGGCGTCCCAAGATCAGCTCGATGATCGCTTCCGGCAGGTGGATCTTCCACGAGAGCCACTCGCCGACCTTGATCTGGACCTTGGAGGTTCCATCAAAGATCAACACGATCTCCAGGTCGTCCACGGTGATCAGAACCTCACCCGTCGGGTAGGGCTCCGTTCGGCTTACGACGAGATCGTTGCACGTGAGATCAAGCGTGCGGTCCTCGGTTTCGATGGTTGCCTCCCCGTTGGTCGTGATGGTGTCGTCGCTTCCGACGGTCATCTCGAAGTCGTGAAGCGAGATTACGAGCCGCTGCTGTCGCGTGGCCCATTCGATCGTGAGGTTCTCTCCGAGCAAATCGTACCCACCGCCGTCGGTTTGCTTGGACACGGTCAGGTCTCCGGAGATTTTTTTGTTGCCGATCTGCAGTCCGAAAAAACGGAACTCGAAAACGTCCCCTTCTTCCAGGACCGTCACCTCGAAGTACCCGTTAATGGGCGTTCCCCGGGAGGTCTCCACCGCGTCGAACGTGACGCGCAACTGCAAGGGATCGTCGCTCAGAAGTTCCACCTGGACCCCCGGGCCGAACGAGGCCTCCAGGTTCTCCTGAACGGCGCTCGGTTCAAATTGAGCGGCGCGAGCCGTCGGTGACCTACGGGCAGAGAAAGTTTGCAGTGCTACGTCCGGAGAGGAAGAGGTTTCCACCATTGGGGCGATCACGTACGCAAGATTTCCCAGCTCTGATGCGACTTGAGCGGCTTCCGCGCAAGCATCTTCCTGGGCTTCCGTCAATTGCGGGGCTTCTTCCTCTTCTGAGACCGGATCGGAGGAGTGGTCGGAGCCACCGCAGCCGGAGAGGGGAAACATTGCCAGAGCAAGTGAGAAGATCATAGCGAGGCGAAAAAGGCGGTTCATGTCTGTCTCCTCTCCCCTCGCCCCCGTCGCAGCGTGTTTCGCGCCCAGGACGAAAGCCTGCAAAAATGCGTTTGCGCCTCTCGTTTCGACCCTGATTCCCAAAGACTTGAGCATAGGTTTCGGTGGGTGTTGGGAGGGGGATGCTGCTGTCCTGTTGCTAAGCAACTACGCAGCAGCGTCACCTTTCCCCCTTTCCCGTTCCCGGGCTGGCGGTCACCGGCGTGGTCCACCCGGACCGGGTGCTCACGAACCGGGGCGCCCGGCCGGGCGACGCCCTGGTGCTCACCAAGCCCCTGGGCACGGGCGTGATCTTCAACGCCAACCGGGCGGGGAAGTACCCGAAGGACCTGCTGGAGGGCGAGGTCCTTCCCGTGGTGGCCGCCTTGAACCGGGTTCCGCTGGAGACGGCCCTCCGGCACGAGGTACACGCCCTCACCGACATCACGGGGTTCGGGTTCGCGGGCCACGCCCTGGAGATGGCCCGGGGCTCGGGGGTGCGGCTCGCCGTGTCGTTCCGGGCGCTCCCCCTGTACCCGGCCGCGGCCGAGATGTACGGAGAGGCGCCGGTGCCGCGGCAATTGGGCTTCATGAAAAGGGAGATCGAGGCCCCGGACGACTTCGACGAGATGGGTGCGGGGCGATGGGGCTCTTTTGGGTGACCCGGGAGGGATCCGGGCGGCGTATGGGGCTATTCGGAAGTTGTAGTTGCGAATAGCCCCATACACGGGTATCCTGCTGAAACCCCGATGGAAAACGATGACGTGCAGGAGCCGGCCCCATGACGTCGCCCCTCGTTCCCCGGACACTCGCCCCGGTCTTGGCCTCCCGCTTCCAGTCCTACCCGGTGGTCACCCTTACCGGGCCCCGGCAGAGTGGAAAGACCACGCTCTGCCGGATGGTCTTCCCAGACAAACGGTACGCCAACCTGGAGCGGCCCGACGTGAGGCGGTTTGCCCTGGAGGACCCCCGGGGGTTCCTGGCCCAGTTTCCCGATGGCGCAGTGATCGACGAGATACAAAGGGCCCCGGACTTGGTGTCGTACATCCAGGCCCGGGTGGACGAGACCCCCCGGAAGGGGCTTTTCATTCTCACCGGCAGCCAGCAGCTCGATGTCTCGGCCCGGGTCACCCAGTCGTTGGCGGGGCGCACGTCGGTGCTTCGGCTGTTTCCTTTCGGCATGGAGGAACTGGAGGGCACGTCCTGGTTTCCCCCGTCGGTGGAACGGGCCTTGTACGCCGGGTTCTACCCCCGGATCCACCGGGATCGCCTCGACCCCACGGTGGCTTTGGGCGATTATTTCGAGACATACGTGGAGCGGGACCTGCGGCAGATCGTGAACATCCGCGATCTCCACCTGTTCCAGCGTTTCGTGGGGCTGTGCGCCGGTCGGATCGGTCAACTGCTCAACCTGGATGCTTTGGCAGCGGACACGGGGGTGAGTCGAACCACGGCGCGGGCCTGGATTGCCGCGCTCGAGGCGAGCTACGTGGTGTTCCTGCTCCAGCCGTATCACGCCAACGTGGCCAGACGGCTCGTAAAGCGCCCCAAGCTCTACTTCCACGATGTGGGGCTGGCGGGTTTCCTGTTGGGGATCGAGGAAGAGGGGCAGTTGGTTCGCCATCCGCTGCGCGGCCCCCTGTTCGAAAACCTCGTGGTGTCCGAGGCGTTGAAACACCGCCTCCACCGGGGTCAGAGACCCAACCTGTTCTTCTACCGCGATCGCAAGGGGAACGAGGTAGATCTCGTGATCGAAGTGAAGGGGGTGCCGGTTCCCGTGGAGATCAAGGCCGGCCAAACCGTGGCCCCCGATTACTTTCGGGGACTCCGGTCCTTCGAGAAGGCTTTTGGGCCCCTGCCCTTGGGCGGGGCCGTGGTGTACGCCGGGCAGGAAAGCCGCGTGCAGCACGGGTGGCGGGTGGTGCCCTGGACCCAGGTGCCTGCATTCCTCAAGGCTGGCTTGTGAGTGAGGAGGGACGCAGGCAAGTTTTAAAGTTTTGAGGCCGCCGTGGCCTGCCACTGGCTGACCCTAGGAAACCAGCATGCTCCGCCCCCGGGGAAGGCAAGGGGCTGGTCGAAAAGTAAGCGCCCTATAACCGCTTCTGTTCGGGGTGACCTGGGCCTGGCATCCTCCGGACCGACTCGAAGAACTCATTTCTCTGTCGGATCGGTGGGCACGTCTGCATGCCGACCGCCTGACGTATGTTTTGGAAAAAACGTCAGAAGCCGCTGATCTGCAGGCCTTTGTCAAGGGCCCAACCAGTGCTCCACCGGCTTTTCGAGGAACTCCTTCAGGGGAATCCCGTCTCCCCCCACGAGCAGGGTGCGGGTTGGCGCGAAGGCTCGGGCAAAGTGGGTCAGTCCCGGCAGAGCGTGGGGAGGGCGGCCGCTCTTGACCTCGATCGCAACGAGTCGGCGGTCGGCCCGGAGCACGAAATCCACCTCTCGGTTCCGTTCGCGCCAGTAGTACAGCTGGCACACGCCTCCCGCCGACGCGTTGGCAAGATGCGCTCCCACGGCCGACTCCACGAGACGGCCGCGGAACTCCCTGTCGGTCAAGGCCTCTTCCGGCCCGAGGCCCGCCATGGCGGTCATCAGCGCTGTGTTCAACACCTGGAGCTTCGGGCTCGAGCCTCTGCGCCGCACGGGTTGCGCGGCATATTTCTGAAGGCCGGTGAGCATGCCGGCCCGGCTGAGCAGGTCAAGGTAGTGGGCCAAGGTGGTCGTGTTTCCCGCATCTTGAAGCTGGCCCAACATCTTGGTGTAGGACAGAACCTGTCCCGAGTAGCGGCAGCCCAGGTCGAACACACGCCGGAGCAAGGCGGGTTTGTCCACCCGCGTCATCATCAACACGTCACGCGCGATGGTCGTCTCGACGAGAGCGTCCAGCACATACCGTCGCCATCGTACCGGGTCCCCGGCGAGCGGGGCAGCGCCCGGGTAGCCGCCGAAGTAGAGGTAGTCGTCCGGCGAGAACCCGAACGCGGTGCGCATCTCGGGGCAGGACCAGTGGGGCAGGTGGATCACCTCGAATCGCCCTGCGAGGCTCTCTGTGAGCCCACGCCGCATGAGGAGCGGCGCAGAGCCGAGCAAGACGACCTTGTGAGTGGTCTTCCGGCGCGGGTGTCTTCGTCCCAGAGTCGCTTTACGGCCTCCGACCACCGGGGGATCTTCTGGATCTCGTCGAGAGCCAGAACGGCTCCAGCCTTGCCCGCGCCAGCAGCGGCGAGCCGTCCTCGCTCCCATTGGGCGGCAAGCCATGCGGTGTCGCGGGGAGTCGGTTCGTCCGCGGAAACGAACACACTCGGTAGGTCGAGTCGGCTCAGGACCTGCCCCACCAGCGTCGTCTTGCCCACCTGGCGGGGGCCGGAGACCACCTGCATGAAGCGCCGCGGCTCCGCAAGCCGGGTTGCGAGGACCTTGGCCTGGCCGCGCTCAAAGGGAGGAAGCGAAAGAGTGCTCATGACGGTGAGTAAATTTACTCAACGTCATGAGTAATATCAAGTACGGCGCCGCCAGCTTGCAGGGCGAAAACGAAGGTCGGAAGGGAAATCGGGCCGGCATGGTCAGGGGCCTGAGCGAGTTGGTTGCGTACTCCGCTTCCACGCAGAGGTGGCCAGCGCGCTTTGGAACGACTTGCGCGGGTAGTACATTCGGGTCGAGGAGGCGCCCGCCCACGGGGAGACGGCCGCGGGCTGCGGAGGATCTGGTCCGCCTCACCGAACGGGCCGGGTGAATGGGAGCGCCAGGAGGTGGCCGAGCCGAAGGCGCGAGGGGTCGCGGTAGGCGCCCATGCCGATCCGGATGCGGGCCTGGTCCACGTCGGTCCGGAGCGTTCCCAGGATCCGGTCCCACAGGGAGAAGATCGTGCCGTAGTTGGTGTTTCGCTCGCGGATGATCACCGAGTGGTGGATGCGGTGCATGGACGGCGGCACGAGCAGGAGCCACCACGCTCGCTCCAGGGCCCACGGCATCCGCACCAAGCTGCGCTGGAACTGGGCCGAGGCCACCAGCAGGGTCTCGAACACCAGCAGCTCCGCGAACCGCACCCCCAGGAGGTACACGAGCCCCGGCTTGATCCCGGCCGAGATCGCAAGCTCCCCCAGGTGGAACCGGGTGGCCGTGGACACGTCCATGTCGATGTCGGAGTGGTGAACCCGGTGGAACCGCCACAGGAGCCTGCTTCTCGTTCCCACGAAGATCGGATACGGGTTACTGTGTCCCGCGGGAAACCCGATGACCGTGCCTGTCCCCTGCGGCGTGGGGTGGGGTAAGATTCGGGCCCATGCCCACCGTCGACTTTGAACCCATCGGTTCTGGCCCGTTGTACGAACGCCTGGCCCGACGTCTGGCCGGCTTGGTGGATCGCGGAGCATTCCGCACCGGGGAACGGTTGCCGTCGATCCGGGGGCCGGCCCGGGATCTGCGGGTGGGGGTGAACACGGTGCGCGAGGCTTACGCCCTGCTGGAGGACCGGGGGATCGTGGAGGGGGGGGTCTACGTGCGCCCCCGGCTCCCCGACCTTCCGGCGGACTCCGGGATCTCAGAGGGAAGCCTGCGGCCCCGGCCCGTGAACGTCCGGGAGGCGATGGGCCGATGAGCGCACTCGGGTGGCGGACGGGGTTCCGGGCCAACCTTCCGGTGGCCGCGAGCGTGGCGGCCTACGGAAGCGTGCTCGGCGTGCTGGCGGCCCAGAAGGGCCTCGGCTGGGCCGACGTGCTCCTCATGGACCTGATGGTGTTCGCGGGCTCGTCCCAGTTCGTCATGGTGGACATGTGGGCCTCGCCCCTGCCCACCGCGGCCATGGCCGCGGCCGTGGGCGTGATCAACGCCCGGTACGTCCTGATCACCGCCACCCTCCGGCCCCTGTTCGAGGGGCGGCGCATCCTCGAGAAGCTCTTCTTCGTGCACTTCGTGGCCGACGAGAACTGGGCCGTGACCATGGCCGCCCGGCGCCAGGGCGGGGCCGACCTGGGGCACCTGTGGGGCGGGGGGGTGTGCCTGCTGGGGGCGTGGTGCCTGGGCACGGTGGCCGGGGTGGGGTTCGGCGCGGCCGTGCCCGACCCCGAGGCCTGGGGGCTGGACTTCGCGTTCACCGCCGTGTTCACCGCGCTGGCGGTGAGCCTGTGGCGGGGCTCCCGGCGCGACGGCCTGCCCTGGCTGGCGGCCGTGGCCGTGGCCTGTTTGGGCGAGCGCCTGCTGCCGGGAACCTGGTACGTGCTCGCGGGAGGGTTGGCCGGTGCCGTGACCGCGGCATGCCTGCCCGGAGAGGAGGAAGAGGGGGCAGGAGAATGATCGACCGGACCGTGCTGGGGACGATCGCGGCGGCCGCCGCCGTGACCTACGCCCTGCGGGCCGGGGGGCTGCTGCTCGCGAGCCGGCTGCCCCGGAGGGGGCCGGTGCGCCGGGCCATGGAGGCCCTTCCCGGCGCGATCCTCGCCTCCCTGGTGGCCCCCTCTGCCCTGAAGAGCGGCCCGGCAGGCCTGGCGGCCGTAACGCTCACGGCCTGGCTGACCCTGCGCACCCGCAACGTGTTCGTCGCGATGGCGGCCGGCATGGCCGTGGTGGTCGTGGCCCGGCGCTTCGGCGGGTGAGCCCTCACCCCTCCCCTAGGTAGGCCTCGCGCACCTTGGGGTTCTCGAGCAGGGCCCGGGCCTTGTCCTGGAGCACGATCCGACCCGTCTCCAGCACCCAGCCGTAGTGGGCCAGCTGGAGGGCGGCGTTGGCGTTCTGCTCCACCAGAAGAACGGTGATCTTCTCCTTGGCGATCTCGGCGATGATCTCGAAGATCGTCTCCACCACCAGGGGAGCCAGCCCCAGGCTCGGCTCGTCGAGCAGCAGCAGCTTGGGCCGGCTCATGAGCGCCCGGCCGATGGCGAGCATCTGCTGCTCGCCGCCCGACAGGGTGCCCCCGTCCTGGCTCAGCCGCTCGGCCAGCCGCGGGAAGTAGCCGAGCACCCGGTCCAGGTCCTGCTGGACACCGTCCTTGTCCTTGCGGATGTAGGCCCCCAGCATCAGGTTCTCGCGTACGGTGAGCCGGGGGAAGATCCTCCGGCCCTCGGGCACCTGGCAGATGCCCATGCGCACGATCTCGTCGGGCGCGATGCGCTGGATCGGCTTGCCCAGGAACTCGATGGTGCCCTCCTTGCACCGCTCGAGCCCCGAGATCGTCATCAGGGTGGTGGACTTACCGGCGCCGTTCGCGCCGATGAGACACCCGATCTGCCCTTCCTGGAGCTCGAACGAGACCCCCTTGAGGGCGTGGATGTTGCCGTAGTAGGTGTGGACGTTCTCGAGCTTCAGCATGGGCTGACCGTCAGGCATGGGCAGCGGCCTCCCGTCCCAGGTAGGCTTCGATCACCTTGGGGTCGGTGCGGATCTCGGCCGGGGTGCCCTCGGCGATCTTGACGCCGTGGTCGAGCACCACGATCCGGTCGCAGATGCGCATGATCACCTTCATGTCGTGCTCGATCACCAGGATCGCGATGCCCTGCCCGCGGATCCGGTCGATCAGGTGCACCAGGCTCGCGGTCTCCTGGGGGTTCATGCCGGCCGCGGGCTCGTCGAGCAGCAGCAGCTTGGGCTCGCTGGCCAGGGCCCGGGCGATCTCGAGGCGTCGCTGGTCGCCGTAGGGCAGGTTTCGGGCCAAGGCCGGCGCCCGGTGCTCCAGGCCCACGAACTTCAAAGCCTCCAGGGCGCGGCGTGTGATCTCGGCCTCCTCCGTTCGGAACGCCCGGGTACGCAGGGCCGCGCCCACGAACCCCACCTTGGACCGGCCGTGGAGGCCGATCTTCACGTTATCGAGCACCGAGAGGTTGCCGAACAGCCGGATGTTCTGAAACGTGCGGGCCATGCCGAGCACGTTCACCGTGTCGGGCCGCATGAAGATGCCGAACACGGCCCGGACCTTGGGCCGGAGCAGGGTCACGATGACCCACGGCGCGTACACCAGGTACACCACGGACGCCGCCGCGAGCACCGGCTTGAGCGGCATGAACTGGAGGGCCTCGGGCACCGGGAAGAAGCGCAGGTCGGCGTACTGCCCGAGCCGGGTGAGCCACCAGATCGCCGTGCAGAGGTCGATGCCCGCGAACAGGAACGTGAGGCCCCGTGTCCACTCCACCCCGGCGCGCAGCCTCCGGGCCGTGTAGGCCCGCAGCACCCCCAGGCCGAACACGGCCAGGAAGGTTTCCACCTGGAAGAACACGTGGGGCAGAACGGCCGCCGCGAACACCGGGATCCACACGAGCGACAGCAGAAGGGTGACCGAGCTGGCCAGCTCCACCTGGCGCCGGGCCGAGTCCTCCACCGGGGGCACGATGTCGGTGCCCCTAAACAAGATGGTGCCCCGGGTCGGCCGGGTCACGCCCGTGAGGCAGTTGAACAGGGTGGTCTTGCCAGCGCCGTTGGGACCGATCAGGCCCACGATCTCGCCCTCGCCCACGGAGATGTCCACGTCCGAGACGGCCGTGAGGCCCCCAAACACCTTTGTGACGCCCTTGCCTTCGAGAATCATGGCGCGCTACCCCAGGGAGTTCTTTTCGTGGTCGGTTCGGGCCTCGTAGAGGCTCTCGTCCTCCTCGTCCCGCTCCCTCTCGGAGCCGGGGTGCATCTCGCCCCGTACCCGCACCGCGGGGAACAGCCCCTCGGGGCGGAACCGCATCATGAGGACGAGGATGAGGCCGAAGATGAGGTACCGGGCGTTGACCAGGTCCGGGCTGATCCAGGTGAGACCGGCGCCGCCGGCCCAGTCCACGAAGGCGCCCAGACCCACCCGCAGGATCTCGGTCATGGGGATCATGACCAGGGCGCCGAGCATCACGCCCACCACCGATCCCATGCCGCCCAGCACCACCAGGCACAGCACGAGGATCGACTCCCAGAACTTGAACATGTCGGGGTGGATGAACCGGAACCACCGGGCGTAGAACGACCCCGCCAGGGCCCCGATCGAGGCGCTCACCGCAAAGGCCAGGATCTTGTACCGGATGATGTTGATGCCGCAGGCCTCGGCCGCGATCTCGTCCTCGCGGATGGCGAACCAGGCCCGGCCCAGACGGGAGTTCTCGACCCGGCGTACCAGGATCACCACGAACACCAGGATGGCGAGCATCAGATAGAAGAACTCCCACTCCTTGCTCAGCACGTGCCCGAAGATCGACGGCGCCGCGATGCCGGGGATGCCCATGGGGCCCCGGGTGAGCCACAGCTCGTTGCGGATCACCAGGCCCACCAGCTCGGCGAACCCGAAGGTCACGATGGCGAAGTAGTCGCCGGTCAGGCGCAGGGTGGGCGCCCCCAGCAGGATGCCCCACAGGGCGCCGTTCATGGCGGCCAGGGGAAGGATGACCCAGTAGGACAGGCCGTAGTGGATGGTCAGGAGCCCGGCGGTGTAGGCGCCGATGCCGTAGAACCCCACGTAGCCCAGGTCGAGGAGCCCCGTGAACCCGGGCACGATGTTCAGGCCCAGGGCCAGGGCCATGTACACCATGGTCAGGGTGGCCACCCGGGTCACGTACCCCGTGGCTTCGCCCAGGGGCAGCCAGGGCAGGATCAGGGCGATGGCGGCCACCGCGCCCACGACGGCCCAGGGGTGCTCCTCCAGGAACTCTCGGATGCCCATGGTGCCCTCCTCACACCTTCTGGATCATGGCCTTGCCGAGAAGGCCGGAGGGCTTGAACACGATCACCAGGATCATCACGGCGTAGGCGATGCCGTCCCGGTACTGGGACGAGAGATAGCCCGCCCCGAACACCTCGGCCACCCCCAGCACCACCCCGCCCAGCATGGCGCCGGGCACCGAACCGATGCCGCCGAGCACTGCCGCGGCAAAGGCCTTGATGCCCGCGATGTACCCCATGGTGGGCCAGATGGCGTTGTAGAACACCCCCACCAGGATCCCGGCCACCGCCCCCAGGGACGAGCCGAGGGCGAACGTGAACGAGATGACCCGGTTCACGTTGATGCCCATCAGCGCCGCGGCCCGCTTGTCCTGGGCGATGGCCCGCATGGCCGCGCCCACCTTGGTGCGGTGGATGATGGTGTGCAAGGCGAACATGAGCAGCAGGGTGGTGGCCAGGATGAACACCTGGAGCCAGGTCACCTGCACGTCCCCGATCCGCACCGCCACGTCCGAGAAGAACGGCGGCAGGGCCTCCAGGGGGTAGCTCTTGATCTGGGCGCCCCATTTAATGAGAGCCAGGTTCTGGAAGAAGATGCTCATGCCGATGGCCGTGATCAGGGCGGCCAGGCGCGGGGCGTTGCGCAGGGGCCGGTAGGCCACGATGTCGAGCAGGATGCCGATCACCGCACAGGCGGCCACGGCCACCAGCGCGGCCACGAAGAACGGCACCTTGTACACCGTGATCAGGTGAAAGGTGATGAACGCCCCGAACATGTAGATCTCGCCGTGGGCGAAGTTGATCAGCTCGATCACGCCGTAGACCATGGTGTAGCCCACAGCGATCAGGGCGTACACGCCGCCCACGGTCAGCCCGTTGACGAGCTGCTGGAGAAACAGCGACGACATGTCGAACAGATTTTGCAGGTCCAACGCCGGATCCTCCTCGCCTGACCGGCTCTCTCGTAGGGAAATCGCTGGGCCCAAACGCGGGAACAGGTAGGCTCCCCGCCTACCTGTTCCCGGCTCCGGCCCGCTACGTTGGGGCTACTGGATCTGCTTCTTGGCGCTGACCCACTTGCCGCCCCGGATCTCCTTGATGAAAGCGGCCTTGAGGCAGTCGCCGTTCTTGTCGAAGTAGGTGGCGCCCGTCACCCCCTTGTAGGCCTTGTCGGGGGAGTTCAGGCTGGCCAGGTAGTCCCGCACCTTCTGCCGGTCCAGCCCCGCCTTGGCGATGGCCTGGGCGGCCAGGCCCACGGCGTCGTAGGTGTTGGCGGCGAACCAGTTGGGCTCCACCCCGTACTTGGCCTTGTAGGCCTTAATGAAGCCCTGGGCCTCGGGGCCGGCCGCGTCGGGCAAGAACGGGGTGGTCACGAACAGCCCCTCGGCGTCCTTGTTCTTGAGCATCACGTCGTCGTCCAGGCCGTCGGCCCCGAAGAAACCCACCTTCATGCCGAGCTTGGCGGCCTGGCTCACGATCAGGGTGCCCTGGGGGGCATAGCCCGGGATGAAGATCGCGTCGGGTTTCATCATCTTGAACTTGGAGAGCTGGGGCGTGAAGTCGGTGGTGTCGGAGGTGTATGCCTCCTCGCCCAGGATCCGGAGGCCCCGCTTCTTGGCCTCGGCCACGAAGGCGTTCTTCAGGCCGATGGAGTAGTCGTTGGTCTCGTAGAAGATGGCGATCTTCTTCCAGCCCAGGGCCTCGTCCACGTACCGGGCCAGGAAGGCGCCCTGGAAGTCGTCCTTGTACACGTTCCGGAAGTAGTAGGGGCTCGATTTACAAAGGTTGGGGTTGGTGGAGGCCGGGGAGATGGCCGGCAGTTTGGCGTCCTTGTAGATCGGGGCGGCCGCCAGGCTGGCCGAGGAGCACAGGTGCCCCACCACCACGGCCACGTCCTTGTCGCCGGCCAGCTTGGTGGCCACGTTGGCCGCCTCTTTGGGGTCGCACAGCTCGTCTTCCAGGAGGATCTCCACCTTCTTGCCGTTGATGCCGCCGGCCGCGTTGATCTCCTCGGCCTTCAGCAGGGCTCCGTTCTTCACCCCCTCGCCGAACGACGCCAGGGGGCCCGTGAAGGGCGACGCCACCGGGATCTTGATGGTGTCACCGGCCCACGCGGCCGAGCCCACCAGGCAGACCAACGCCGCGGTCCAGATCAGGCTCTTCCTCATCGTCATCCTCCTTTTTTTGGCAGTGCCAAACAGGTCCGTTCCCCGCCCAACCTCGGGGTGCGCGCATCTTAGTGAAGGGGCATGGGGGTGTCAAGAACCTAAAACGCAGTATGAAACCGCCGAGGTTGTTTTGGGCCGACCAAACCCTCCTTTTGACCCGGCGGAAGGCACCCCGTATACTCGCGCACGATATCAAATCCTTCCGCTCTCGCCGCCGGGATGCCGTGACCGACCTGCCCGACGCCCGATCCCAACCCCGCACCGTCAAGGAGCTCCGGGCCCTGTACCGGGTGAGCCAGGCCGTAGGCGCTTCGATCAATCTGACCGAGGCCGTGGCGCCGGTGCTGCGGATCCTGGCCGAGGAGCTGGGCATGCAGCGGGGCACCCTGGCCCTGGCCGAGCCGGACAGCGGCGAGCTGGTGATCGAGGTGGCCCACGGCCTGACCCCGGCCGAGATCCGGCGGGGCCGGTACCGGGTGGGCGAGGGGGTGATGGGCCGGGTGCTCGAGCGGGGCGAGCCCATGGTGATCCCCAGCATCGGCGCCGAACCCCTGTTCCTCGACCGCACCGGCGCCCGGGCCGGCCTCGACCGGTCCCGGGTCGCGTTTCTGTGCGTGCCCGTGAAGCTGGGGGGGGAGACCGTGGGGGTGCTGTCCGCGGACCGGCTTCCGGCGGCCGGGGACGAGCTCGAGGACGACCTGCGGGTGCTGGAGGTGGTGGCGGCGCTCCTGGCCCAGGCCGTGCGGGTTCAGCGGATGCTCCGGGTCGACCGCAGGGCCTTGGAGGAGGAGAACCGCCGGCTCCGTGAGGCGTTCCAGGAGCGCTACGGTCCGGGTGCTTGGGTGGGGGAGAGCCCGGCCCGCCGGGCTGTGTGGGACCAGGTGCGACTGGCCGCCCGGACCCGGGCCCCGGTGCTGATCACCGGCGAGGCCGGGACCGGCCGGGGGTTCGTGGCCCGGGCCATCCACGCGGCGTCGACCGGGGAGCGACCGTTCGTGGAGGTGGGCTGCGGCGGCCGGGACCCGACGGAGCTCGAAGCGGCCCTGTTCGGCCCCGGCGGCGCGGTGGACCGGGCCCGGGGAGGCACGCTGTACCTGAAGGACGTGGAGCACCTTCCCCCGGACCTGCAGGGGGTGGCCCTGGCCGTGCTCAAGGCCGGCGGCCGGGCCGGCCCCCGATTCGTGGCCTCGGCCGGGCCGGGACTGGCCGAGGCCGTGCGGCAGGGGCGGTTCCGGGCCGACCTGTACCGGAGGTTGAGCGGGGTGCCGGTGCACGTGCCCTCCCTGGCCGAGGCCCGGGCCGACGTGGTGCCCCTGGCCCGCGTGTTCCTGGCCCGGGCGGCCGGTCCCGGGGCTCGGTTCCTCCCCCCGGCCGCCGCCATCCTGCGGGAGCGGCCGTGGCCAGGCAACCTGACCGAGCTGGAGGCGGCCGTGCGGGCTGCGGCGGCCCGGGCCGGGGGGGGCGACGTGGCGGCCGAGCACCTGCTCCCTGGGCCGGGACAGGGGGAGCCCCCGGCCACCCCCGAGGCCGTGATCGCGCGCTGGGTGGACGAGCTGCTGGATCGACCTCCGGCCGGAGGGGTGTACCGGACCCTGGTGGACCGGCTGGACCGAATCGCCGTGGCCCGGGCCCTCGAGCGGGCCGGTGGGGTCCGGATCCGGGCCGCGGAGCTGCTGGGCATCAACCGAAACACCCTCTATGCGAAGCTCGAGCGGATGACCAACTCGTGAGCTTGTCGGTGGTCTACCAGCTGATCCACCGGGACCGGGCCGCCCGGGCCCGGGCCGGCGTGCTCCACACCCCCCACGGGTCGGTGGAGACCCCCGTGTTCATGCCGGTGGGCACCCAAGCCGTCGTGAAGACCGTGGACCCCGACCTGGTGGCCCGGACCGGTGCCCGGATCGTGCTGGCCAACACCTACCATCTGCTGCTCCAGCCGGGCCCGGCCGTGGTCCGGCGGTGCGGCGGGCTCCACGGTTTCATGGGATGGTCCGGCCCGATTCTCACCGACTCGGGGGGGTTCCAGGTGTTCAGCCTGCCGGGCCGGGTGATCGAGGAGGAGGGGGTTCGGTTCCCCCTGGAGAAGGGAGGCGGCAAGACCCTTGTCCTCACCCCCGAGGACTCGATCCGGACCCAGAACGACCTGGGCGCCGACATCATCATGGCGTTCGACGAGTGCATTCCGTTCCCGGCCGGGCACGGTTACGCTGCCGCTTCGGTGGAGCGCACCCTGCGGTGGGCCGAGCGGTGCCTCGAGGCCCACCGTCGCCCGGAGGACCAGGCCCTGTTCGGCATCGTGCAGGGGTCGGTGTACCCTGATCTGCGGGAGCGGTGCGCCCGGGCCCTGGTGGCGATGGACTTCCCGGGCTACGCCGTGGGCGGGGTGAGCGTGGGCGAGGGCCACGAGCTCATGAAACGGGCCGTGGAGATGTCGGAGCCGTTTCTGCCCGAGGGCAAGCCCCGGTACCTGATGGGGGTGGGCAAGCCCGAGGACGTGCTGGAGGCCGTGGATCGGGGCATGGACATGTTCGACTGCATCATCCCGGCCAAGTTCGGCCGGGGCGGTACCCTGTTCACCTGGACCGGGAAGATGCGCATCCGCCGGCCCCAGTACCGCAAGGACCGCTACCCGGTGGACACCTCGTGCGGCTGCCCCACCTGCCGCCGGTTCTCCCGGGCCTACCTCCACCACCTGTTCGAGGTGGACGAGCCCCTGGGCAAGGCCCTGGCCACGGTGCACAACCTGTCGTTCTACGCCGAGCTGATGGCCCGGGCCCGGCGGGCGATCCTGGAGGACCGGTTCCGCGCCTTCAAGAGCGAGTTCTACGCCGGGTACTTCGACCGGAGACGCCGGCCCGGCGATGGGGAGGCGTGACCGGGCCGGTACCCGCGCCGTGTGGATCTGTGGAAAAGTCGGAGAAGGCGCCGGCCGGGAAGCGGGTTTTGCGTCGGTTTTCTCCCGGTCGCGGGGATGCTGTCTGTAACATGTTGAAATCTATTGCAAAACGTTATTTTTCTTTTGGTCGCACAAAAAAAGTGCAGTTTGGGTTCCGGGCCGGTATGCCGCGGGTCTGCCGGTTCGTCCACAGACTCTTCCACAGGTTATCCACAAATCCTGTGGACACCTGGGGGCAGCTCCCGGGCGAGGACCGGGCTCACCCAGAACCGCTCGAGGTGGCCGGTGTCCCGGATGCGCACGGCCCGGACCTCGCCCGACTCCACGTCCAGGGAGTCGAGGGCCGTCTCCAGGGCCCGGGCGTCGTCCTCGGCCACGTAGGGCAGACGGGCGGCTTCGAGGAACCCCGTGGCCCGGCAGTTGGCATAGGTGGCCGGCCAGTCCACGCGCTCGGCCAGGCGGCGGGTGATCACGTCGGCATACCCCACCCCGTTGGCATTGCCGGCCGACGCCGGGGTCAGCTCCAGGGCCACGATCCGTCGAATCCGGGGCCGGGCCCCGCATCCCGGAAACCGGCGCTCCATGCCGATGACGTGCAGGTCCATGCCGGTGCCGGACACGTCCTTCCCGATCCGGTCCACCACCAGCAGGTCGAACTCGTCCCAGGGGATGCGGGGGAGGAGGGCCCGGGCCTCCTCCAGCAGGGCGTGCTCCCGCTTGGCCCACCCGTCGGGCCGGAGCACCTCCAACCTCGCCACCTCGCCCCGGCCGTTGAGGACCAGGGCCACGCCGAACGGTACCCGGCCCGACTCCAGCCAGAACCGAAGAACCGCGGGCAGGGCCCGGGCCGGCCCGTACCGGTGGACCGTGCGGGCGCCGGGGGCCTTGCCAAGCCCCACCGCGAGGAGCTTGGTGGGGCCGCTCTCCAGGGGGCCCCGGAACGCGGTGTGTGGCTTGACCCGGTGGAGGGGCACCACGGCCCGGGCCTCGACCGCCACCCGGTCGCACCACACCGGCAGGCCGGGAGCGGCCTCGCCCAGGCGTACCACCTCGGGTTGAGACACCACCGGGGCCCCCACCGCCTCGGGGGTAATGCCCATCCCTGCCAGGGTTCGGGCCTGGCCCTCGGCCGTGGCGCCTCCGTGGGTGCCCATGGCCGGCACCACCACCGGGTCGGCTCCTGCCTCCCGGAGATGGGTCACCAGCTCCGCCACCAGCTCCGCCAGGCCGGGGATGTGGCGGCTTCCCACCGGCACAGCCACCGGTCCCCGGGGGGGCGGCGGGGCCTGGGCCAGGGCACGGCGAAGGGCCCCGGCCGGATCGGCCAGCCGAGGCGCGGAGATCTCCTGCTCCACGGGGATCCACGGGATCGGCCCCTGCATCGGTTCCTCCGATCTCTGGTGGTGATGAAACCGACTCCTTTGCCTAGCGCCTGCGCGGCCCATCTCAACGCCCGGCTGGAGGCGGGTCCCTTGCCCCGCCCTCCGGGAAGGCGAGCCTGCTTTGTCGCCGGTTCGACGACCCGTTCTCCAACGGCCCGCACCTCCCGGGCTGCGGTTCTCCGGAAAGGCCTGGTGGCCGTCTTGGTCATTCTATCGCTCTTTCTTCCCGGTGTCGTTCGGGCCGGGGTCTGGGACCGGGTGCCCACGGCCACGCCGGCCGAGGCCCGGTTTCGGGAGGCCCGGGCCCTCGAGGCCGCCGACCCGTCCGGCGCGATCGCGATTTATCGGGGCCTGCTGGCCCAGGGGTTCAAGCCGGCCGACGCGGTGCACGCGGCCTTGGGCCGGCTGTTGGCGCCCGGAGAGGCCGCGGCCCACTGGGAGGCCGTGGCCGGCGCCGACCCCCAGAGCCCCTACCTGCCGGAGGCCCTCGAGTTCCTGGCCCGGGCCGCGCTGACCGGGGGACGGCCGGGCGAGGCCGCCGGGCTGTTCGGGCGGCTGGCCCGGATTGCCCCGGACGAGGACTGGAGGGTGCGGGCCCTGGCCGGCCGGCTCGAGGCGCTCGTGGCGGGGGGAGAGGAACGGGAGGCCCTGGCCCAGGCCGAGGCCCTGTGGGTGGAGTACGCGCACCGGCCCGAGGCCCGGGCCGCGGAGGATGTGCTCGCCCGGGCGGGCGGGGGGGACCCGTTTCGGCCGGTGCCTGGAGAGCGGATCCTCCGGCGGGGCACGGTGCTCCTGGACCGAGGCCGCCGGGAGGAGGCGGTGCGCACCCTGCGTGAGCTGAGACGGCGGCTGATCCCCGGAAGCCGAATCACGCCCCAGGTGGACCTGGCCCTGGGCAAGGCCCTGTACTTCCTGCGGCGCTACGAGGAGGCCCTGGCCCCCCTGGCCCGGGCGGCCCGCTCGCCCGAGATGGAGGAGGCCCGGTTCTACCGGGCCCGGTGCCTGTTCGGCCTGGACCGAGGGGACGAGGGGGCCCGGGACCTCGTGGCCCTGGCCCGGAAGCGACCCCGGAGCCCCCGGGCCCCCCTGTACCTGTACCAGGCGTACCGGGTGTTCGAGGGCCGGCGGATGTGGGCCGAGGCCGGCCGGGCCCGGCGCCGTCTGCTGACCGTGTACCCGGATAGTCGCGAGGCCCGGGACACCCGGTTCAACCTGGGGTGGGCGGCCTTTCGCCAGGGCCGGTACCCCGAGGCGGCCGAGGCGTTCCGTCGGTCGGCCCGGGGTGGGCGGCCGGGGTGGGAGCGGGCCCGGGGCCTGTACTGGGCGGCCCGGGCCCTGGCCCTGGGGGGCGAGGGGGAAGGGGCCCTCCGGGCGCTGGACACCCTGGTCACCGAGCATCCCCTGGGGTACTACGCGCTCCTGGCCCGGCGGTGGCGGGCGGGCGGGGCCCCCGGCACCCTGGACCTGCCCGATCCCCGGATTCCCGGGCCGGTGGAGGTGGCGTTTTGGCCCCCGTCGGCCCAGGATCTGTCCCGGGCCGGAAGGGTGGGGGCCTACCTGCGGCTGGGCCTGGCCGAGGCGTCCCGGCGGCTGCTGGCCCAGGGCGGGGGCGGGGCCCGGGTCCGATACTGGGCCGGGGACTACGCCGGGGCGCTGCGGGCCGCCGGCCGGTCGTGGACCGACTGGCCGGCCGCGCCCCCGGCCCCCCTCTCGCCCGAAGGGCTGGCGTTCCCGGTGGCGTTTCCGGACGAGACCGCCCGGGCGGCCGGGGAGGCCGGGGTCCATCCCCACCTGCTCCTGGCCTTGGCCCACACCGAGAGCCACTTCGATCCCCGGGCCTACTCCCCCTGGGAGGCCCGGGGCCTGACCCAGTTCATCCCGGCCACGGCCCGGGCCGTGGCCCGCCGCTTGGGCTGGAAGGGGTTTGAGCCCGAGGACCTGTTCGACCCAGAGGTGGCCCTGCGGTTCGGGGCCCGCCACCTGCGGGATCTGCTGGACCGGTTCGGGGGCGACCTGTTGGCGGCCGTGGCCGCCTACAACGCCGGCACCGCCGCCGTGGAGCGATGGAGGGGCCGGTGGGGCGGGGAGCCCCTGGACGTGTTCGTGGAGTCGATCCCGTACCGGGAGACCCGGCGGTACGTGAAGAAGGTGCTGACCGCCCTGGACGCCTACGACCGCCTGGATCCCGGGGCGGCCCTCCTGCCCCGGCCCTGAAGCGGCCGAACCGACCTGGGGTCGAATGGGTTGACACCGGTCCAGCCCTCCTCTATATGTGCGCGCGGGAACTTTCTCAAACCCTGACTGGCCGGGTTTCGTTTCGGCGGGAGGAAAAGGCTTGTTTACCATCGTGGAAAAGCAGACCCTGGCGCCGACGGTCTACCGGATGGTGGTCCGGGCCCCGGAGATCGCCCGGAAGCATCGGGCCGGCAACTTCGTGATCCTGCGGATCCACGAGAAGGGGGAGCGGATCCCCCTGACCGTGGCCGATAAGGACCCCGAGGCGGGCACGATCACCCTCGTGTTCCAGGCCGTCGGCAAGACGACCAGCGAGCTGTCCACCCTGAACGCGGGCGACGCCCTGCTGGACCTGGCCGGTCCCCTGGGCAAGCCCACCCACATCGAGAGGTTCGACGGCGCCACGGTGTGCGTGGGCGGCGGGATCGGCGTCGCACCGGTGCACCCCATCGCCTGCGCCCTGAAGGAGGCCGGCAACCGGGTGATCGCGATCATCGGTGCGCGTACCAAGGAGCTCCTCATCATGGAGGAGGAGATGCGTCGGGCCAGCCACGAGCTGCTGGTGGCCACCGACGACGGGTCCTACGGGCACCACGGGTTCGTCACCGACGTGCTCAGGGAGGTGATCGAGCGGGAGGGCAGGGAGAACGTGGCGCTTGCGGTGGCCATCGGCCCGGTGCCCATGATGCGGGCCTGCTGCAAGGTGACCGGGCCCTACGGGGTGCACACCGTGGTGAGCCTGAACCCCATCATGGTCGACGCCACCGGCATGTGCGGTGCGTGCCGGGTGACTGTGGGGGGAGAGACCAAGTTCGCCTGTGTCGACGGTCCCGAGTTCGACGGCCACCAGGTGGACTTCGACGAGCTGGCCAAGCGGCTCCGGGCGTACGTGGAGGACGAGCGCCGGGCCATGCAGATCTGGTCCGAGCAGCGGGCCGGCCACCGGTGCCACGGCTGAACTCGTCGACCGCTTCCCCACCCGTCTGAGAGCACGGCGGCCCGGCGCCGCCCGAACGGAGGGTTTTTCACCATGGCGAAAACGCAACGCCCCCCTCGGACCCCGATGCCGGAGCAGGATCCCAAGGCTCGGGCCCGAAACTTCGACGAGGTCCCCCTGGGTTACACCCCCGAGATGGCGCAGCGCGAGGCCTCCCGGTGCCTCAAGTGCAAGAAGCCCGCGTGCCGCAAAGGGTGCCCGGTGGAGGTGTTCATCCCGGACTTCATCGCGGAGATCGAGGCTGGCAACTTCCAGAGGGCCGTGGACATCCTGAAGCGGAAGAACAGCCTACCCGCGGTGTGCGGCCGGGTGTGTCCCCAGGAGAACCAGTGTGAGGCCTACTGCATCGTGGGCAAGAAGGGCGAACCGGTGGCCATCGGCCGCCTGGAGCGGTTCGCGGCCGACTGGGAGCGGGCCCAGGGTGCGGTGAAGATCCCGGAGATCCCGCCCAAGACCGGCAAGAGGGTGGCGGTGGTGGGCTCCGGCCCGGCCGGGCTGACCGTGGCCGGCGACCTGGTTCTGAAGGGCCACGACGTGACCGTGTTCGAGGCCCTGCACAAGCCCGGCGGGGTGCTGGTGTACGGGATTCCGGAGTTCCGCCTGCCCAAGGCCATCGTCCAGGCCGAGGTGGACTACCTGACGAAGCTGGGCGTGAAGGTCGTCACGAACTTCGTCGTGGGCAAGATGCGCACGGTGGAGGAGCTGATCCAGGAGGACGGGTTCGACGCCGTGTTCGTGGGGGCGGGCGCGGGCCTGCCCAAGTTCATGGGAATCTCGGGCGAGAACCTGAACGGGGTGTACTCGGCCAACGAGTACCTCACCCGGTCGAACCTGATGAAGGCCTACCGGTTCCCCGAGTACGACACCCCCATCGTCCGGGCCAAGCGGGTCGCGATCCTGGGGGGCGGCAACGTGGCCATGGACGCGGCCCGCACCGCCCTGCGGCTCGGCGCCGAGCGGTCGATCATCGTGTACCGCCGGGGTCGGGACGAGATGCCCGCGCGGGTCGAGGAGATCCACCATGCCGAGGAGGAGGGGGTGGAGTTCCAGCTGCTCACGAACCCGGTCCGGGTGATCGGGGACGACAACGGATGGGTCCGGGCCCTGGAGTGCATCCGCATGGAGCTGGGCGAGCCCGACGAGTCGGGACGCCGCCGGCCCGTGCCGGTGGAGGGATCGGAGTTCGAGCTGGACGTGGACGCCGTGGTGGTGGCCATCGGGAACGCCCCGAACCCCCTGATCCCGTCCACGACCCCGGCCATTCAGACCTCCCGGTGGGGAACGATCCAGGCCGACGAGACCACCGGCGCCACCACCATGCCCGGTGTGTACGCCGGCGGTGACGTGGTCACCGGGGCGGCCACCGTGATCCTGGCCATGGGAGCGGGCCGCAAGGCGGCCGATGCGATCCACGACTACCTGACAAAGGGCGGGTAGGGGGTGCCACCGGGGCGAGGAGGGACAACGGGCCGCCCCGCGAAACGCGGGCGGCCCGTTTGCGCGACGGGCGCCGAAGTCAGGCACACGAAACGTCACCCCTCGGCGGTCCCGGTCCCTTCCCCCTGGGATTTCCGGCGCCGGCGCCGGCGTTTTCGCTTCTTGCCCGAGCCGGCCGGCCGGTTCAGGTTCTCCAGGTACCTCTCCCAGTACCCCACCACCTCGTCCAGGTCGCCGGCGAGGTGCGCCCACGCGTGGAACCACTCCCACGCCTCCGGGAACTCGGGCTTGCGCACGAACCGCCCCTTGGTCCGGTACGCCCTGCCCCGGGCGATCCGGTAGAGCGACAGCAGCAGCTCCCGGGCCTCGTGCCGGATGAACGACGACACGTGGTAACGCCGGCCCAGGGCCTCCACCGGCTGCCCGATGGCCTGCAGGGCCTCCTCCAGGTCCACCCCCGACCGCAGGGGGTACCGGGCCGCCACCGTGGGCAGGGCCAGGGCGGCCAGGGTGCGCGACTCGGGCACGGGCTGCCCCTCCCGGGCCTGGGCGTCGAGGCGCCCCAGCAACGGGAACACCCCCTCCACCTCCTCCACCTCCGGCAGCAGGGCCTCGAACAGCCCCAGCCGGTGGGCCTGGGCCAGGACCTCGGCCAGGATGCCCCGTTGGGCCAGCTGCCGGAGCTCCTCCCGGAGCCGGGCCGGCGACGCCTCAGCGATGCGGGGGGCGTTTCGACGGATGCCGGCCTCGGTCCCGGGCTCGATCCGGAACCCCAGGCGTACCCCGAACTCCACGGCCCGGAGCATGCGCACCGGATCCTCGGCGAACCGTTCGTCCGGGTCGCCGATGATGCGGATCAGGCCCTGGCGCAGGTCCTCGAGGCCGCCCACGTGGTCGATCACGGTGAAGTCGGCCAGGTTGTAAAACAGGGCGTTCACCGTGAAGTCCCGGCGCCAGGCGTCCTCCTCCGGCGTGCCGAACACGTTGCCGGTGAGGTCCAGGTCCTCGGGGGGGATCTCGCCGGCCTCGGGCTCCTCGTCCCAGGTGGACCGCCCCCGAAAGGTGCTCACCTCGATGATCTTCTCGGGCTGGCCCTTGCGGCGGAAGTAGACGTGAACGATGCGGAACCGCCGGCCGATGAGCCGGCAGTTGCGGAACAGCCGGCGGATCTCGCTGGGCCGCGCGTTGGTGCCCACGTCGAAGTCCTTGGGCTCGTGGCCCAGCATGAGATCGCGCACCGCGCCGCCCACCAGGTAGGCCAGGTACCCCTCCCGGCGCAGGCGCCGCAGGATCCACAGGGCGTCGGGGTCGATGAGCTTCCGGCTGACCGGGTGCTCCGAGCGGGGCAGCACCACGGCCTGAGAGGGTTGGGGTTCGACTGCGTCTTCCATGGGCCTCCTTTGGAAGGCTGAAAAGCTAGAATGCTGGAAAGCCGGAAGGCTGGAACGCTAGAACCTAGAAAGCCGAGCCCGGCTCTCCACCAGACCCCATGTCCCCGGCCTTGGACGCAGGCCCGCCCGAAACGCCAGGAGGAAGGGGTGGTTAGCCTCCCAGCGGGCCGAAGGCCCCAAGCAGGCCTCCGAGCGAACGTGCAGGCATCATCTTATCACACGGCGGTCCGGCGCGGCCGGACGAAACCGGCGCTCCCGCTGCCCGAAACGGGGGCGCCTCGGTCACCGGGCCGCGTCACTCCCCTCGGGCTCGGGCGGCTTGGGGGGAGGCTCCGGCTCGCCGCCCTCCCCCCCGGGCCCGGCTTCTTTCTCCTCCTTGTCCCCCTTGGCGTGGTTCCGGTCCCGCAGACGCCGGTCGAGCTCCTCCAGGGCCTGGTCCACGATGCCGTTGACCGTGCCGGGCTCCCCGGGTTCGCCGGCCCGCAGGCCGGTCAGGATCTCCATGCCCTCGTCCACGGTGCGCACCGGGTAGATGTGGAACCGGCCGTCGGCCACCGCCCGGATCACCTCGGGCTCCAGCACCAGGTGCCGCACGTTCGCCTCGGGGATCAGCACCCCCTGCCGGCCGGTCAGGCCCACGGCCTTGCACACCCGGTAGAACCCCTCGATCTTCTCGTTCACCCCGCCGATCGCCTGGATCTCCCCGTTCTGGTTCACCGAGCCGGTGACCGCGAGGTCCTGGCGCAGGGGCAGGCTCCCGATCCGCGACAGCAGGGCGTACAGCTCGGTGGACGAGGCGCTGTCGCCGTCGATGCCCGAGTAGGACTGCTCAAACGCGAGCGAGGCCGAGAACGACAGGGGCCGGTTTCGGCCGAAGCGGTTCCGCAGGTACCCGGCCAGGATGAGCACCCCCTTGTCGTGGGTGGCCCCCGACAGCCGGGCCTCGCGCTCAATGTTCACGATGCCGGCCGTGCCCATGCCCAGGCTCGCCGTGACCCGCGACGGCCGGCCGAAGGCGTAGTCGCCGATGGCCAGCACGGCCAGCCCGTTGACCTGGCCGACCTTCTTGCCGTCCACGTCCACCAGCAGTGTGCCCTCGGCGATGAGCTCGCGGACGCGCTCCTCCACCCGGTTGCCCCGGAAGATACGGTCCTCCAGGGCCTGACGCACGTGATCGGCCCCCACCCGGTCGGCCCCGGCCTCCAAGGCGAAGAACCCTGCCTCCCGCACCAGATCGTCCACCTCCTCGAGCACGGCCGAGATCTTCTCCTTGTGCTCGGCCCTCCGGGCGCCAAACCACACCACCTGGGCCACCCCGTGCCGGTCAAACGGGGGCAGGCCCTCCACCCGGCAGATGTGGGCGATCCGCTGGGCATAGGCCACCACGCCCTCGCCGTTGCGGTCGGTGTCGGGGCCGAAGTCGGCTGCCACCTTGAAGCACTCGCTGAACTCGGGGTCCCAGTACGACAGGATGTGGAACAGCAGCCGGCTGCCGTACACCACGATGCGGGTGTCCACCGGCACGGGCTCAGGCACCAGCCCGGCCACGCTCAAGAAGCTCAGGGGCTGATGGCTCTCGATCTCCACGAGCCCGCTGCGCAAGACCCGCTTGAGGCTCTTCCAGACGAACGGCTCGGTGATCGCGTCTTCCAGGTTGAACACCAGGTAGCCCCCGGAGGCCTGGAGGACCTTGCCGGCCTTGATCCGGGTGAAGTTGGTCACGAGCTTCCCGGTCTCGTCCACCACCTTCTCTACGGCGCCGAACAGGTTCCGATAGGTGGGGCTCTCCTCGGTGAGCACCGGCGCTGATCCCCGGTCCTCGTTGTCCACCACCACGTTTACCCGGTACTCCAGGAACCGGTCGGCCTGCATGGCATGCAGGACCGGCAGCGGGAACGGAAGCTGGGGCTTCTCCTCCTGTTGGCGGAACTTCTCCAGGTGCTCGAGGGTGTGCTCCCGCACCGCCCTGAGGTACTCGGCAACCCGTGGGTTGGCGTAGCGGGCCGCGATGGCCTCGATCAGGGGGTCCACGATGCGGGCGGCGTACACCTTGACGATCTCCTGGACCTCCCGGCCCAGCGCGTCCATCAGCTCCTTCTGGCGCTTGAACAGCTCCCGGGCCTCCCGGCCCAGGACCTCCTGTGCCTTCCGGATCCGGGCCTTCTCCTCCTCGGGCAGGGCTTCGTACTGGGACGGATCCTCGATCGGTTTCCCGTCGATCAGGGGGATGAACAGCAGCTGCCCCTGGGGGGTGGGCTGCACGACCAGCCCCTTCTCCCGGGCCGACGCCTCGAACCGCTCCCGCAGTTCCCGGATCTGGGCGTCGTACTTCTTGGACAGGGCCTCCTTCTCCTGCTCGAAGGTCTCGGCCTGGAACGCTTCGGGGATCCTCCGCCGCAGGGTCTCCACCAGGTCTTCCATGTCCCGGGCCAGGCGCCGGCCCTCGCCGGGCCCGAGCCGGAGGGCGAGGGGCCGGTCCGGGTCCCGGAAGTTGTACACGTACACCCAGTCCGGGGGCGGGGGCAGGGGGGGGAGGCACTCGCGCACCAGGTCCCGGAGCTGGGCCTCCTTACGGTTGCCCGTGAGGCCCAGCACGAACACGTTGTACCCGGGCGCGCGCATGCGCACGCCCAGCCGGATGGACCGCAGCGCCCGCTCCTGTCCAAGGGGGCTCCGCCGGGGCTCCACCTCCTCGGTGGTCTCGAACGGGAACTCTTCGGGCCGGATCACCGGGCCGAGCTGCTCCGGTCCGAGCTCCCTGGGTTTTCGGGCCCGCCTGCGCCTCATCGGGCCACCTCGATCCGGCCGCGTTTGCGGATCTCCACCACCAGCACCCCATCCCGCAGCCGGGCCCGGACCGTGTCCGGGTCCGCGTCCACCGGGAGGCGGAAAGTGCGCCGAAACCGGCCCGACGGCCTCTCGGCCACGTGCCGGGCCGAACCGGGGCCCGGCTCCCCCAGGGACCGGGTGCCCTCGATCCGCAGAGTCCCAGCCTCGGCCGTAACCTCCAGGTCGTCCGATCGGACCCCGGGCAGGTCCACCTCGACCCGGTAGCGGTCCGTCTCCTCGGTCACGTCCACAGGGGGGGTCCATGTCGGGCCCGAGGGCCGGCCGCCCCAGGCGGTGTGGACCAAGGTGTCGAACAGTCGGTCGATCTCATGACGGCACGAGATCCAGAACAGCTCTCGGCTCATCGGACACCTCCTGCCCTAGCCCGCACTATAACCCGGCGGCAAAACAGGTGTGTTTCCTCGGAGGGCAGGGCACGGGACCTGCCTCCGGCCGGGCGAAAGTGCTCCAAATCTCTAGTTTCTAGTTTCTAGTCTCTCGTTTCTGGTCTCTAGTCCCGGCGGTCAGCGGCCCAGCCAGGTGGTCAACGGGGGCCAGAAGCTCACCAGCAGGAGGTCCGCCAGGAGCACGAGCAGAAACGGCAGCACGGCCCGGCTGATCGCGGCCACCCGCTCGTTGGCCAGGGTGCAGCTCACGATCAGGCAGATGCCCAGCGGGGGGGTGAGCATGCCGATGGCCAGGTTCATCACCACGATGACGCCGAGCTGGGTGAGGTCCACCCCGAGCTTGGGGGCGAGGGGCACGATCACCGGCACCAGCAGGATCAGGCTGGCGGTGGTCTCCACGAACGTGCCGGCCGCGAGGAGCACGGCGTTCACCAGGAGCATCAGAACCACCGGGTTGTCGGTGAGCCGAAGCAGGGCCGAGCTCAGCCGGGCCGGGATGTCCTCGATGGCCAGGAGCCACGAGAACGCGCTCGCCGCCGAGATGATGAACAGGATCACTGCAGCCGTGACGGAGCCCCGCACCAGGATGGTCGGCACGTCGGCCCACCGGAGCTCCCGGTACACGAACCGGCCCACCAGCACGGCGTACCCCACGGCCACGGCCGCGGACTCGGTGGCGGTGAACACGCCGCCCAGGATGCCGCCCAGGATCACCACGGGTGCGCCCAGGGCCCAGAGGGCGTCGCGGAAGCTACGCCACACCCTCGCCGGGGAGAAGGGCTGGCTCGACCCGTATCCCCGGCGTCGGGAGACCAGGGCCGACACCGCAATCAGGCTCACCCCCATGAGCACCCCCGGCAAGATGCCGCCGGCGAACAGCCGGCCGATGCTGGCGCCGGTGAGGAACCCGAAGATGATCATGGGGATCGAGGGCGGGATCACCACCCCGATGCTCCCCCCCGCCGCCTGCACGGCCCCGGAGAAGGCCGGGGCGTAGCCGCGGGAGATCATGGCCGGCACCAGGATGCCCCCCACGGCCGCGGTGTCGGCCGCGGCCGACCCGGAGATGCCGGCGAAGAACATGGCCGACGCCACGGCCACGGCCGCCAGGCCGCCGGGGAGCCACCCCACCAGGGAGTCGGCGAACGCCACGACCCGGCGCGAGATGCCCCCGATCTCCATGAGCCCCCCGGCATAGAGGAACAGGGGTACGGCCATGAGCGGGAACGAGTCCACGCCCCCGTACATGCGCTGCACGGCCGTGATCAGGGGGAAGTCCCCCTGGTAGGCGAAGGCCGCCACCGAGGCGAGACCGATGGCCACGGCAATGGGAACGTCCAGAAGGAACAGACCGGCCAGGACGCCCAGAAGCACCCCCGACACGCTCACCGGGTCCGCTCCGCTCCGGTCACGGCCGCGGCCAGATCCGCCAGGGCGTGAAACGCCAGGGTCGCGCCCCCCAGGGGAACCACGGCCGCGGGAACGCTACGGCTCAGGCCGGTGGCGCTCATCACCCCCCGCCGGGCGAACCAGGCGAACTCGGCGCCGTACACCGCCAGGAACAGTCCGAACCCGATGCCGCAGGCGCACCCGAAGGCCCGCACCCCCCGCCGGGCCGGGGTCGGAAGCCGAGCGACGGCCGCGTCGATGCCGATGTGGGCTCCCCGGGCCCAGGCTGCCGAGGCCCCCAGGAAGGTCAGGGCGATCAGGATCATCCGCCCCACCTCCTCACTCCAGAAGATCGAGTGGTTCAGGCCGTACCGGGCCACCACCTGGACCAGGGTCAGGGTCGACATGGCCGCGGCCAGGAGGAACAAGGCGACCTCCACGGCCCGGTTCAGGGCTATGGAGGCGTTCAGGAGCCGCCGCGTCATCCCCGGCCTCTCCGGGACCGCTACCGGGTGGCGGCCAGGAACTTCTCCAGAAGCTCGGCCGTGCCGGGTCGACGGAACATGTCCAGGTTCTTGAGGCCGGCCACCTTGTCCCGGAACGAGTCCAGGTCGGGGTGCTCGTCCACAACCATGCCGGCCTTCTTCAGCTTGGCCAGGAAGTCGGCCTCGTTCGATCGGTTCCAGTTGCGCTCGTGCCGGGCCGCCTCCCGGGCCGCATCGGTCAGGAGGTCCCGGGTGGCGCGGGGCAGCCCGTTGAACCAGCCCAGGTTCGCCACGACGGCATGGGCCGAGTACACGTGCCCGGTGAGGGAGAGGTACTTCTGGACCTCGAACAGTTTGTAGGTCCAGGCCACCCACAGGGGGTTCTCCTGGCCGTCGATCGTGCCCTGCTCGAGCTCGGTGTAGATGGGCCAGGCCATGGGCGTGGGGTTGGCCCCCAAAGCCCGCCACAGCTCCTTGTGCAGGGTGCTCTCCATGACGCGGATCTTGAGCCCCTTGACGTCGTCCACCGTGTGGACCGGCCGTACCCGGTTCGTGAGGTGCCGGAAGCCGTTCTCCGTGAACGCCAGCCCCTTGAACCCGGCCGGCTCCATGCGCTTCAGGATCTCGGCGCCCAGCGGGCCGTCGAGTACCCGGTCCACCTGGTCGTAGCTTTTGAACAGGAACGGGAACGCCACCACGTCCACCTCGGGCACGAACGCGTCGATCGGCCCCAAGGTGATGATGCCCATCTGCACACTGCCCATCTGGATCTGCTGGAGGATCTCGGTTTCCGAGCCCAGGGAGGCGCTGTGATAGATCTTGACGGTCACGTCCCCGCCCGAACGAGCCTCCACGACCTCCTTGAACTTCTCTGCGGCCACGTTCTGGGCCGAGCCAGGCTTGGTCACCACCCCCAGCTTGATCTTTACCGCGGCCGCGGCCGGGGGGGCGAGGACTAGGGCCGTGAGCAGAGCTAAAACCGCCTTCCGCATGGGGAGCCTCCTTGTCGGTTGGGGATGGAACGGACCAAAGGGACCGAAGAAACAGAGAGAAAACACTAGCCCCGAGGCTTGGGGAAGTCAACGCGGGGGAACGTAGGCGCCCGGGGCAGCTCCAGGGCGAACACGGAGCCGCCCGGACCGGTCTCGGCCAGCTCCAGGGTGCCGCCCATGCGTTCCACGGCACGACGGGCCAGGGGAAGGCCCATGCCCAGGCCCGTCACCTCGCGGGTGTCGCCCGAGTCCACCTGGTGGAACGGCTCGAAGATCCGCTTCCGGTGCTCCTCGGGAACGCCGGGCCCGGTGTCCCAGACCTCGAACCGCACTCGGTCGCCGCGTGCCCGGATCCGCAGCCCCACCCTGCCGGTGGGGGTAAACTTGACCGCGTTCTCCACCAGATGCCCCAGGGCCAGGCGCAGACCCTCGGGCTCCCCCTGCACCGGAGGCGGTGGCGGGTCCAGCTCGGACCGGAACCCCAGGCCCTTTCCCGCGGCCAGCCCCTTCCCCCTTCGGGCCACCTCGGCCACCACGGGCCCGGGGTCGAAGCTCTCGGGGGCCCCCAGGGCCACGGCCGCCAGCTTGGCCGCGTCGAGCATCTGATCGATCATCTCCACGAGCCGCTCCCCTTGCCTTCGAATGCGGGCCAGGGTCCGCCGTTGCTCCGGGGTGACCGGCCCGTCGATCCCATCGCTCAAGAGGTCGGCGAACCCCAGGATCGCGTTCAGGGGGGTACGCAGCTCATGACTGACCTGGGCCAGGAAAGCCTCTTTGACCCGGGCCGCCTCCTGGGCTCGGTCAAACGCCTCGGTCAGGGCGCGGTTCTGGGCCTCGAGCCGGCCGGCAAGGGCCTGAAGCCGCTCGTTGGCCTGCACGAGGGCCTGGTTCCGGGTGTGGAAGTAGGCGTCCAGGGCCAGCTGCAGGTCCAGGAACACCACCTTCTCCAGGGCCTCGATCCACCGCACCGCCTCGTCTCCTGATACCCCATCGGCCCTCAGCACCTCGGCTGCCAGCTGCAGGAACTTCCGGTACGCACCGGTGTACCACGGGGGCTCGAGCCCCACCCGCTCGTGCACGAAACCGATCCGGAGGCGCTCGTGGAAGTACCTCCGGTCGTAGGGACCGGCGAGCAGGGTCCGGAAGTACCGGGTCTGCACGGTCCGGAGGTGCTCGCGTACCCCCGACCGGGCCATCAGCTCCCGCGTCTCGGGCCGCTTCAGGAGGAACCGATGCCACCGGTCCACCAGGGCATCGAGCCGGGGTTCGATGGCGCGGGCCAGCTCGGCCAGGGCCTTCCGATCCGCGGCGGACAGCTCCAGGAACCCGAGCCGAGACCGACGGGCCGCGGCGTCGAGCCCCAGGGTCTCGGTCCAGTCCCGGCGGGTCACGACGCGGCCCTTTCCCGCGGGGGCGAGGGGGGGTGCAGCAGGGCCCGGAGCGCCTCCCGGCCGCCGGTGGCGCCGGCCAGCACCAGCCCCCCTTCCTCGCGTACCCACGCGCCGCCCCCCAACGCCAGCAGCCCCAGCCCCAGAACGAAACCGAGCGATCCGGCCCACACCAGGGGTTGGCTCGGGTCCCTGGTGATCTGGAACCCCACCCAGCCGAAGCCGTAGGGGTCGGTTCCCCAGGCGGTAAGGTAGACGCGAACGCCGGCGTGGACCAGGGGTTCGTTCACCGCGATCACGGCGTTCCGCACGGTCTTCCCGCCGGGACCCAGCACCCGGACTCGGGCCTCCACCCTCCGAACCTGGGGGTCCCGGAACCCGAGGGGGGTCAGGGACACGGGGCTGTTGTCCCGGTTGTCCCGGGAGAACGGGCCCAGCGTTCCCTGGGGGGTCTCGACCCAGAAGGTCAGGTTCCCGCCTTTGAGGTCGAACCGCCCGATCCGCACGGTGAGGTCGGTGCCCGCCACCTCGACCCGGCCCCCCTCTCGGGTCACTACCTCGCGCAGCGGGCCGCCTCTGGGGCCCAGGCGAACCCTGAGGGAGATGGGGTAGTACTGCTGCCGGAACCCGTCCACCTTCAGGCGAAACGGCAGGGCCCTCTCCTTCTCCAGGGTCCAGTCGAACGCCGTACGCGTCTCGTCACCCACGTACACGCTCTGTGTGGCCACGTACCCCGCCAGGCTCCCGAGCAAGGCTCCGCCGAAGATCACAGGGAGCGACAGATGGGTCAGGGGGAACCCGAGGAAGGCCCAGGGACGCCGGTCCGCCCGCAGGGGGGACGCGGAGCGAACCCGGAACCCGGCGGTCCGTAGCCGGTCCGCCATCCCGGGGTCCGGAGGGCCGTCCATCCGGATGCGGGCCGTCCCGTGGCCCCGGAACGCCTTCCAGCCTTCGAGGGACCGGCCCAGGGCGCAGGTCAGGAGGTTCAGGGTGAGCAGGGCGAGGAGGCCCCGGTACAGGGGGGAAGCAAAAAAACGGGGGAACCCCAAAGCCACGAGCCAAGGTCCGGCTCGGGGGAACCGCTGGAGGAACGCGGCTTGGTCGAGGTTTTGGGGAAGGGCGGTGCCGAGCGCGGCGGCCAGGGCCAGCACCAGAAGCAGACCCACGCACAGGCGTACCGAACCCAGGCGACGCAGCAGCCGATTCATCGGACCCTCGCGGAAAGGCCCGATGCTAGGTATGGGGCGGCGGTCGTGTCAAGCCCGGGCAGCCGTGGCCAGGGCCTGGTGTACGGCGTCGAGCAGCTCCCGCCGGCTGAACGGCTTTTTCAGGGTGACCACCCCCCGGAAAGTGCGGGCCGTGGACAGGAAGTTGAGCTTTCCGGTGCGGCCCCCGCCCGAGGTGGCCACGATGGGCAGCCGGGGGGCCCGCTCCCGCAGGTCCTTGATGAGCACGAGCCCCCCCTTGTTGGGCATGAGGATATCGGTGAACACCAGGTCCGGCTTCCACCGCTCCCACACCCCCATGGCCTGGTCCCCGTCCGCGGCCACCTCGACCTCGTGCCCCGCCTGCTCGAGCATTTGGCGCACCACGTCGCGCACGTGCTCCTCGTCTTCCACCACCAGGATCCTGGCCATGGATCTCTCTCCTTCGTGACCGAACGCTCCGGTAGGCCGCGAGGGCGGCCCGTTTGCGAAAAAGGAACCTGCTACCTCGCCCCCCGCGCGGTCTCGACGGCGGGGCAGGGGGTTCAGGAAGCAGAATTCAGCTCCAGTAGACCGCGAGGCGGCCTGTTTGCGAAGAAATAACTCGAACCGATCCCCGCACAGTTTCGGCGGTGGGGCATGGAATCCGCTTCCGGCCGCGCGCGAAGCCGGGCATGAGATTCGCCGCGCAGGCACGGGGCACCAACCGTGGTTCCATGGCGGTCCGGCCGGGGACCGAACGGTTTCACGGTGCGAGCGTTGGAGGCGCTGTGCGGCGAGCTAAGGAGCCGCACGCGGCTCTCCAGCAGCCCCCATCCCCTCCGAAGCGCTGGCCGCGGTTCGAGAGCCGCATGGCCGCCTAGCTGCCTAGCCTTCCAACGGGCCGAAGGCCCGGAACGGCGCAGATTGAAGGCGTCAGGCCCGTGGCTCGTCCGGGAGGAACACCTCGAACAGACTACCCCGGCCGGGCTTGCTTTCAACCCGCAACGCCCCCTCCGCCGCCTGCACCACGCCGTAGACCACCGAAAGCCCTAATCCCGTGCCCTCGCCCACGGGCCGGGTCGTGAAGAACGGCTCGAAGATGCGGTCGAGGATGCCCGGGGGCATGCCGCATCCCGTGTCGGACACGGCCAGGCGGTGGTACCGGCCGGGGGCCAGGTCGGGGGGCAGTCCCGGGTCCCCTTCGCTGAACTCCCGGGTGGTCACCTCGATGTGCACCCGACCGCCGTCAGGACCCAGCGCCTTCACCGCGTTGGTGGTCAGGTTCAGTACCATCTGCTGGGCCTGGGCCGGATCGAGGGATACCGGACACGGCCGGTCCGGCACCCGCACGGTGACCTCCACGACCGAGGGGGTGGTCGCCCGAAGGAGGTCTGCGGCCATCTCCGCCTCGGCGCACAGGTCGGTCCGCTCCCCCCCGCTGGGGCCTGAGCGGGAGAACTGGAGGATCTGGGCCACCAGACCCCGGGCCCTCTCCCCGGCCTTGAGAATCCTTTCAAGATGCCTGCGGCCAGGGCCGTCGGGGGGGACCACGGACTCCAGGAGCTCGGCGCTGCCCAGGATGCCCATCAGCAGGTTGTTGAAGTCGTGGGCGATGCCACCGGCCAGGGTGCCTAGGGCCCGGAGGCGGTCCGTACGGGCACGCTCCCGTTCCCACTCGACCTCTCGGGTGACGTCCCGGAAGATGCACACCCCGTGCAGGAAGGTGCCGTCCTCGGCTCGCACGTTCGTGGCGGCCGCGTCGAGGATCACCTCCCGGCCGTCCGGTCGCCGCTTGATCACCCGCCCCCGCCAGCGGCCGGTCTCTGCCAGTTGGCGGTGGGCCGCCTCCAGATCGAAGTCGGGGTCAGCGGTCTCCAGCACCGTGCCGAGACGCCGGCCTAAGGCCTGCTCCACGGGCACGCCGGTGATCGTTTCGTAGGCGGGGTTGGCCGAGAGGACCCTGCCCTTGGCATCGACGATCACGATGGCGTCGGAGGCCTGGGCCACGGCCAAGGCCATGCGCTCCCGCTCGGCTTCGGCCTCCCGCCGGGCAGTGATATCGCGGATGATGGCCACTTTGTAGCGTCGACCGTCCCGTTCGATGGGGGTGTTGACTACGTGGTACCAGCGGCCGTCGTCCGGGCTCTGGACCTCCCAGGTGTGGGAGCGGTTCTGGCCGATGACGAGGTCGTTCACGCACCAGGAGCACGGCTCGTCCAGGCCGTGGAGGACCCGGTGGCACCGCTCCCCGGTGGCGTTCCGGCCCGTCCGGCGGATCAGAGCCGGGTTCATGTAGACCACGATGAGGTCTTTGGAGCAGACGTAGACGAGGTCCTCGGTGGCCTCCACAACGGCCCGGGCCCAGTGGGAAGGAGGCTCGTTGCCGGCGGGGACGCGATGGGCTCGGGGCTGGGCCATGCCGTAGGATCTCCGGAGACGGGTCGGGGAGCGCCGCGATTGGGAACGCCCGGTCTGTTCCATCGGCCGAAGGGATGTTCCGCTTGAGCCGATGCTCAAGATTTTTTTCTCCTGATGTAAGAATATTATAAGAAGTGCAAAAAAGAAAAGGCCTGTGGGCGGAATGCCCACAGGCCTCTCTCGTATCCAGGGGCAGGGATCAGAACTCGTCCATGCCCGCGCCCGGGGCCGCCGGGGCCTTCTCTTCCTTGGGCAGCTCGGCCACCATCGCCTCGGTGGTGAGCAGCAGGCCTGCCACGCTCGCGGCGTTCTGCAAGGCGGTGCGGGTCACCTTGGTCGGGTCGATGATCCCGGCCTCCAGCATGTCCACGTACTCCTCGTTGTAGGCGTCGAAGCCCTCGGCCATCTTGCGGCCTTTGACCTCGTTTACCACCACGGAGGGCTCCAGCCCCGCGTTGGCCACGATCTGCCGCAACGGCTCCTCCAGGGCCCGCTTCACGATGTTCACGCCCACCAGCTGGGAGTCGGACAGCTTCAGGTCGCCCAGGATCTCGATGCACCGCACCAGGGCCACACCGCCGCCGGGCACGATGCCCTCCTCCACGGCCGCCCGGGTGGCGTGCAGGGCGTCCTCGACCCGGGCCTTCTTCTCCTTCATCTCGGCCTCGGTCGCCGCGCCCACGTTGATCACGGCCACGCCGCCCACCAGCTTGGCCAGCCGCTCCTGGAGCTTCTCGCGGTCGTAGTCGGACGTGGTCTCCTCGATCTGGGCTCGGATCTGCTTGACCCGGTCCTGGATCGCCTCGGCGCTGCCCGCGCCGTCGATGATGGTGGTGGTGTCCTTGTCGATCCGCACGGTCTTGGCCTGGCCCAGATCGGTGAGCTGGGCGTTCTCGAGCTTCAGCCCCACCTCCTCGCTGATCACCTGGCCGCCGGTCAGGATAGCGATGTCCTGAAGCATGGCCTTGCGGCGGTCACCGAACCCAGGGGCCTTCACGGCGGCGCACTGCAGGGTGCCCCGGAGCTTGTTCACCACCAGGGTGGCCAGGGCCTCGCCCTCCACGTCCTCGGCGATCACCACGAACGGCTTGCCCGTGTTGGCGATCTTCTCAAGGATCGGCAAGAGGGTTTTCATCGAGCTGATCTTGCCGTCGTGGATCAGCACGTAGGCGTCCTTGAGCTCGGCCTCCATGCGGTCGGCGTTGGTCACGAAGTAGGGGCTGATGTACCCACGGTCGAACTGCATGCCCTCGACCACGTCCAGGGTGGTCTCCATGCTCTTGGCCTCTTCGACCGTGATCACGCCTTCCTTGCCCACCTTGTCCATGGCCTCGGCGATGATCTCGCCGATGGTGGCGTCGTTGTTGGCCGAGATGGTGCCCACCTGGGCGATCTCCTTGCGGTCCTTCACCGGCTTGGAGATCCCCTGGAGCTTCTCCACGCACTTCTCCACCGCCGCGTCGATGCCCCGCTTGATGTCCATGGGGTCGTGGCCCGCGGCCACCAGGCGAGAGCCCTCGCGAAAGATGGCCTGGGCGAGCACCGTGGCCGTGGTGGTTCCGTCACCAGCGACGTCCGAGGTCTTGGAGGCCACCTCCTTGACCATCTGGGCGCCCATGTTCTGGAACTTGTCCTTGAGCTCGATCTCCTTGGCCACCGTGACGCCGTCCTTGGTCACGGTGGGGCTGCCCCAGCTCTTCTCGATGATCACGTTGCGGCCCTTGGGGCCGAGGGTGGCCTTCACGGCGTCGGCCAGGGTGTCCACACCCTTGAGGATCGCGGCGCGCGCATCCTGGGCGTACTTGATCTCCTTCGCTGCCATGGTCGGTTCCTCCTTCTTCAGGAAAATGGGATGGCGCTCTCGGTTAGCCCTCGATCACCGCCATGATGTCGTCCTCACGCATGATCAGCAGCTCCTCGCCCTCCACCTTGATCTCGGTGCCGGCGTACTTGGAGAACAGCACCTTGTCGCCGGGCTTCACGTCGAGGGCCTGGAGCTTGCCCTCGTCATTCTTCTTGCCCGGCCCCACGGCGATGATCTCGCCCCGCTGGGGCTTTTCCTTGGCCGTGTCGGGGATGATGATCCCGCCGGCGGTCTTCTCCTCCTCCTCGAGGCGCTTCACGATCACGCGGTCCTGCAGGGGTCGAAGTTTCATCGGCTTCCTCCTTCGCGTCTTGATGGGGGTTGCGGACCGTTTGGAAGTAGCACTCGATGCTGGTGAGTGCTAACGGGCGCGAAAGATAACCAGGCCGGGTGCGGGCGTCAAGGGGGGAGGGATAAAAAATTTAAGGGTGGGGAGGGCACCGGAAAGGAAGAAAGGCCACCCGATGGGTGGCCCTTCCCGGAAACTGGCGGGAGCGACGAGACTCGAACTCGCGACCTCCGGCGTGACAGGCCGGCGTTCTAACCAACTGAACTACGCCCCCGCAATCGGGCGAACACGGTTTATGCTCTGGTAGGCGGAACAGGAGTCGAACCTGCGACCTCCGGCTTGTAAGGCCGGCGCTCTCACCAACTGAGCTATCCGCCTGAAAGCGTCGGGCCTAGGCGACCTTGTCCTTGAGCGCCTTGCCCGCCTTGAACTTGGGGGTCTTCCCACCGGCGATCTGGATGGCCTCGCCCGTGCGGGGGTTGCGGCCGGTGCGGGCTTTGCGCTCGGACACGCTGAACGTCCCGAATCCCACCAGGGTCACCTTGTCCCCCTGCTTCAACGCATCGGTGACCGTGGCCGTGAACGCGTCGAGGAACCTCTTTGCCGCCGCCTTCGACGTGTTGGCCTTCTCCGCCATGGCTTCGATCAGTTCCGCCTTGGTCACGGCCTTCCTCCTTGTTGGTGGGTCCAAGAACAGGCGCGCGTTATATCAGGGCGCCGGTTCGGGTGTCAAGGGCAAAATCGGCTCTACTGCAGCGCCCGCGGGCCCCCGTCGTCCAGCCGGGGGGCCGGCTCGGGCGGCAGGCCCAGGATCTCCTCCACGGTGCGCACCCGCCGACCGGGACCGGCCAGAATCGTTGCTGGGTCGCCGGTTTCCAAGGACCTTTCGAGCACCTGGTCCATGTGCTCCACGTACACCAGGTCGAGGTCGGCGAGCACGTTGCGGGGCAGGTCCAGGTCCGTCACGTCCTTCTCGTTCTCCTGGGGCAGCAGCACGGTGGTCAGGTGCCCCCGATGGGCCGCCAGGAGCTTCTCCTTGATGCCTCCCACGGGCAGAACCTTGCCCCGGAGGGTGATCTCTCCGGTCATGGCCACGTCACGGCGCACCGGGATGCCCGTGAGGGCAGAAGTGAGGGCCGTGGCCATGGTGATGCCGGCCGAGGGGCCGTCCTTGGGAATGGCGCCCTCTGGCACGTGGATGTGGATGTCGAGCTTCTGATAGAAGTCTCGCTCCACCCCCAGCCGGATGGCCCGGCTGCGCACATAGGTCACGGCGGCCCGGGCGGACTCCATCATCACCTCGCCGAGCTTGCCGGTGATGGTGAGGTTGCCCTTGCCCGGCAGCAGGACCACCTCGATCCCGAGGAGTTCTCCCCCGGTCTCGGTCCAGGCGAGACCGGTGGCGTAGCCCACCTCGCTCTCCTCCTCCTTGACCCCGTACTTGTACTTGGGCGCGCCCAGATACTTGTGGGCCACCGAGGGGGTGATGCGGTGAGTCCTGGCCTTGTCCCGGCCCTCCGTGACCACGGCCTTGGCCACCCGGCGGCACACCTTGGCGATCATGCGCTCCAGGTTGCGCACCCCGGCCTCCCGGGTGTAACGCCGGATGATCTCCAGGAGCGCCGCGTCGGTAAACCGAATGCGCTCGGGGGTCAGGCCGTTGGCCTCAATCTGCTTCGGCACCAGATGGCGCTTGGCGATCTCGAGCTTCTCGAGCTCGGTGTACCCCGCCATCCGGATTACCTCCATCCTGTCGCGCAGGGGCTCGGGAATGTTGGGAAGGTAGTTGGCCGTGGTGATGAACAGCACCCGGCTCAGGTCGTAGTCCAAGTCGAGGTAGTGATCGTTGAATGTGTCGTTCTGCTCTGGATCAAGCACCTCCAGCAGGGCCGAGGCGGGATCCCCCCGGAAGTCCATGCTCATCTTGTCCACCTCGTCGAGCAGGAACACGGGGTTGGAGCTGCCGGCCTTGCGGAGGCTTTGGAGGATCTTGCCCGGCATGGAGCCGATGTAGGTACGGCGGTGGCCCCGGATCTGGGCCTCGTCGCGCACCCCACCCAGGCTCAGGCGCACGAACCTCCGACCCACCGCCCGGGCGATGGACCGGGCCAAGCTGGTCTTGCCCACCCCCGGCGGGCCCACAAAGCACAGGATGGGGGACTTGGTGGTGCCCACCAGCTTGAGCACGGCCAGGTACTCGAGGATCCGCTCCTTGACCTCCTTCAGCCCGTAGTGGTCCTCGTTGAGGATCTTCTGGGCCTCGGGGATCTCCACCTTGTCCTGGGTCAGCTCGTTCCAGGGCAGTTCCAGGATCCAGTCGACGTAAGTGCGCACCACCGTGGCCTCGGCCGAGAGCGGCGACATCATCCGGAGCCGCTGGAGCTCCTTGCGCGCCTTCTCCTTGGCCTCGTCGGGCATGTCCTTCTCGTCGATCTTTCTGGCCAGCTCCCGCAGGTCGGCCTGGGCGTCCTCGCCCTCGCCCAGCTCCTTCTGGATGGCCTTCATCTGCTCGTTGAGGTAGTACTCCTTCTGGGTGCGCTCCATCTGCTTTTTGACACGGCGCTTGATACGCTGCTCGAGCTCCAGCACCTCGGTCTCGGCGCGCATCAGCTCGTAGAGACGCTCGAGCCTCTGGATCGGGTCGGCGGTCTCCAGGAGCTCCTGCTTGTCCGCGGTCTTGAGGGACAGATGGGAGGCGATCGTGTCGGCCAGTCGGCCGGGGTCGTCGATGGTCTCGGCCGAGCCCACCAGCTCGGACGGGAGCTTGCGGTTGAGCTTCACGTACTCCGCAAACCCTTCCACCACGGTGCGCATGATGGCCCGGGCCTCGGTGGTCTCCTGGGGCGGGTCGGGAACCTCCTCCACCTGAGTGAGAAAGTACTGCTCGGTGGATAGGAAGGCGCGGATTCGAGCCCGCCGCTTGCCCTCGACCAGCACCTTCACGGTGCCGTCCGGGAGCTTCAGCAGCTGAATGATGGCCCCCACCGTGCCCACCTCGTGGATGTCGGAGGGCTGGGGATCGTTGATCTTGGCCTCTTTCTGGGCGGCCAGCAGAATGTCTCGATCCCCGGCCATGGCCTCCTCCAGGGCTGCGATGGACTTGTCGCGGCCCACGAACAGGGGGATGACCATGTGGGGGAACACCACCACGTCTCGAAGGGGGATCAAGGGTAGGGCTCGATCCCGGGAGAACCAGCGTTGCATCATGGGAGTCGTTTGTCCTCAGGCCGTGCCCACCCGGCCGGCCTCGCTTTCCTCGAAGCAGAAGATGGGGCGTTCCTTGCGGGTGATCACGTCCTCGTTGACGATCACCTCGCGCACGTTCTTGAGGGTGGGGACCTCGTACATTACGTCGAGCATCACCGACTCGAGGATCGCCCGCAGCCCCCGGGCCCCGGTGTTGCGGCGCATGGCCTCGGCCGAGATGGCCCTCAGGGCCCCGTCGGTGAACTGCAGCTCCACGCCCTCCATCTGGAGAAGCTTCTGATACTGCTTGACCAGGGCGTTCTTGGGCTCGGTCAGGATTCGGACCAAGGCCTCCTCGTTCAGCTCGTGGAGCGCAGCGTGGATCGGGATGCGGCCCACGAACTCGGGGATCAGCCCGAACTTGACGAGGTCCTGGGGCTCCACCAGGTCAAGCAGGCCCGCCTTGCGCTTCTCGGCCCGGGAGGTTACCTGGGCCCCGAACCCGATCGACTTCTTGCCGATGCGCTGCTCGACGATGTCCTCCAGGCCCACGAACGCGCCGCCGCAGATGAACAGGATGTTCTTGGTGTCGACCTTGATGTACTCCTGCTGGGGGTGCTTGCGGCCCCCCTTGGGGGGCACGCTCGCCACGGTGCCCTCCAGGATCTTCAGCAAGGCCTGCTGGACCCCCTCGCCACTCACGTCGCGGGTGATGCTGGGGCCCTCGGACTTCTTGGCCACCTTGTCGATCTCGTCGATGTAGACGATGCCCTTCGAAGCCTTGTCCACGTCGTAGTCGGCGTTCTGCAGCAGGTTCAGGATGATGTTCTCCACGTCCTCGCCCACGTACCCCGCCTCGGTCAGGCTCGTGGCGTCGGCCATGGCGAACGGTACCCGGAGCATCCGTGCCAGGCTCTGGGCCAGCAAGGTCTTGCCGCACCCGGTGGGGCCCATGAGCAGGATGTTGGACTTCTCCAGCTCCACGTCGTCCCGGCCCCGCACGGGGGAGTGGATCCGCTTGTAATGGTTGTACACCGCCACCGAGAGGATCTTCTTGGCCTTTTCCTGGCCGATCACGTACTCGTCGAGGAAGGCCTTGATGTCGGCGGGGGACGGCAGCTCCTCGGCCAGGCCATCCGGCGCCGCGGACTCCTCCGCGATGATGTCGTTGCACAGGGTGATGCACTCGTCGCAGATGTAGGCCGACGGCCCCGCGATGAGCTTGCGGACCTCGTCCTGGCCCTTGCCGCAGAACGAGCAGTACAGCCCCCCGCCCTTGCCTTTCCTGGGGTTCACGTTTAGCCCTCTCCCGGGCGACCGGATCGCCCTCTACGTGTCGGGTCGTCGTTCGATGACCTTATCGATGATACCATACTCAAGGGCCTGCCCGCCGTCCATGAAGAAGTCCCGCTCGGTGTCCCGGGCCACGTCCTCCACGTCCTTGCCCGTGTGATGGGACAGGATCCGGTTGAGCTCCTCCCGGAGCCGCAGGATCTCACGGGCGTGGATGTCGATGTCGGTGGCCTGACCCTGAAACCCTCCCATCGGCTGGTGGATCATGATCCGCGAGTGGGGCAGGGCCCAGCGCTTGCCCGTGGCCCCCGCGGCCAGGAGCAGCGCCCCCATGCTGGCCGCCTGGCCCAGGCACAGGGTGCACACATCGGGTCGAACGTACTGCATGGTGTCGTAGATGGCAAGGCCGGCCGTCACCAGTCCGCCGGGGCTGTTGATATATAGAAAGATATCGGCCTTGGGGTCCTCGGACTCCAGAAACAGCAGCTGGGCGATCACCAGGTTGGCCACGGCGTCGTCCACCGGCGAGCCCAGGAACACGATGCGGTCCTTGAGCAGCCGGGAGTAGATGTCGTAGGCGCGCTCCCCCCGGCCGGTGCGCTCCACCACGAACGGGATCAGGTTACTCATTGTCCGCCTCCCCGCCTCCGAGCTCCTCAGGCTCCATCTCCTCCAGGGTGCACCCCTCCACGACCTTCTCGATGACCTTCTGCTCCAGCAGGTAGTTGCGTAGGCCGTCGATCCGGCCCTCCTGCTCGAAGAAGCTTTTCACCAGCGACACCGGCCTCCCGTCGGCCTCTGCGATCTCCCGGATCCGGGCGTCCACGTCCTCATCCGTGACCTCGATCCCTTCGGCCCGGGCGATGGCGCCGAGCAGGTAGGCCCACCGCACCGTGCGCTCTGCGGCGGCCCGTTGGGAGTCCCGGAGCTGAGCCTCGTCGATCCCGATCTGGTCGAGGTCGAGGCCCCGCATGGCCAGGTCCTCTCTCATCCGGGCCACGGAGTACTCCAGCTGGGACTGGACCTGGCTGGGCGGCACCTCGAAGGGGTTCGCCTCGAGCAGGGCGTCGATCAGCCGCTCCCGAAACCGGCCCTCCGCAGCCCGCTTCTTCTCCTTGCGGATCTCGTCCCGGATACGGTCGCGCAGATCCTCCAGGCCCTCCACCTCGGCCACGTCCTTGGCGAACTCGTCGTCCAGGTGGGGCAGCACCCGAACCTTGACCTCCTTCACCGTCACCCGGAACCGGACGGTCTTCCCGGCCAGGGCCTCGTTGGAGTGGTCCTCCGGGAAGGAGATCTCCACGGTGCGTTCCTCGCCGGCCGTGGCCCCTTTGAGCTGCTCCTCGAACCCGTCCACCAGGGCGCCTGCCCCCAGAATCACCGACCGGTCCTCGCCGCTGCCGCCCTCGAACGGCTCGCCGTCCACGGTGCCCTCGAAGTCCATCACCACCATGTCGCCGTCGCCGGCCTCGTGCCCTTCGGGCGCCGGCTCGTACGTGGCTCGGCGTTGGCGAAGCTGTTCCAGCTGGGCGTCCACCTCGGCCTCGGTCACCTCGACCCGCTCCTTCTTCAGGGTGAGGCCGGAGTAGGTACGGGCCTCCACCTCGGGCCGCACCTCCACCACGGCGGTGTAGGCGAGGGCACCCTCCTCGGGCATGGACTGGATCTGGATGTCGGCGTCCGAGACCGGAACGATCTCCTCTTTGACAAGGGTCTCCCGGTAAGTATCCTCGATCAGGCGACCGATCACGTCGGCCCGTACCCGCTCGCCGTAGTGGCGCCGGATCAGGGGGAGGGGGGCCTTGCCCTTGCGGAAGCCGGGTAGGGTCACCGAGCGACGGACGTCCCGGAGAGCCGCTTCTTCCTCCCGGGCCACCTCGTCGGCCGGGATCTCCACCGAGAGACGCTTCTTTACGGGGCTGATGGACTCGACCTGTGTTTTCATGGGCTGATCTCCTTCAGGGGCGCGCAGACGCCCGGCCGTCCCCGGGGTCGCCCGGCGTGCCGGTGAACGACGTGACACAAGGGGGGAGGCGCGGGATCCGGAGAAACGAAATGGTGCGAGAGGGGGGACTCGAACCCCCACGGGCTAGCCGCTGGATCCTAAATCCAGTGCGTCTACCAGTTCCGCCACTCTCGCCTGGATTCGGTCTGGTCTTCCCGTGCGGGGGATGGGGTCGATGCACCGCTGGCCGCAATACCGAAGTCGTGCCCACGGCCCGCGGATCCAAATCGTGGGGCAGCTGAGAACGGGGTGGGCATGGCGAACGGCGCCGCCCCACCGGGGCGGCGCCCGTCGTCCGCGAAGTGGTGAGCCGTCAGGGACTCGAACCCCGAACCCGCTGATTAAGAGTCAGCTGCTCTACCAGTTGAGCTAACGGCCCACGACTGTGGAAGCGCGAACGGTACCGAACCCCCCACGGGTTTGTCAAGGCTCCTCTCACCGGGAAATTCTCGTCTTCGGTTCGAGAGGGCTGCGACCCTGGGGCAGAAAGATTGCCACGGCCGTGGGGTCGACGTAAAGTGCATTCGGTGCGGGGCCGATCAGAAACCGGTTTGGCCGCGTTTTTTCAGGTGTCGAGGAGGTGCGCGATGCAGAAACGGCGTCGGACCCGGGTGAGCACCGGCAAGGAGGCCACGGTGGAGTGGGCCGGGGGCCGGCTGGAGGGGGGGCTGAGGGATGTGAGCCTCAAAGGCGCCTACGTCCGGGCTCCGGAGGGGGGCCGTCCGGCCGAGGGGGAGGAGGGCACGGTCCGGATCCACCTGGACCCCCAGAACCCGGCCCTGGACCTCGAGATCCGGTGTCGTGCCGTGAGGGTGGAGGACGACGGCGTGGCCCTGGACTTCTTGGAGGTGCCCGCCGAGGCGTTCTCCCACCTGCTGCGGCTCGTTCAGTACAACGCGCCCGATCCCGACGGCATCGAGGAGGAGATCCTGGCGCCCGCGTTCCGTCGGGAAGATCAAGATCCCGGCGGGGAGTGAGGGGGTGCCCGCCGGGTTTTCGTCGGCAGACGCCATGGGGGTGGAGCTGGCCGAGCAGCCCCGGGTGTGGCGTGCGCTGCTGGGCCGGTTCGCCGAGGCCCGGGCCGCGGTGGGGGTCGCCCTGGGGGGGCGGCCGGTCGATCGGGTGGTGGTGGCCGGGTGCGGCGACTGCCACGCGGCGGCCGAGTGGGCCGAGTGGCTGTGGGAGCCCAGCCTACGGGTGCGGGGGCTCCCGGCCATGGAGCTCAGCCGGGCCAGGCTGCACCTGCTTGGGCCCGGCACCCTGCTCGTAGCGTTGAGTGTGTCGGGAAAGACCCCAAGGGTCCTCGAGGCCGTGGCCTGCGCCCGGGCCGGTGGAGCCCGGGTGCTCGGTCTGACGGACCACCCCGCCTCCCCCCTGGCCCGGGAGGCCGACGCCGTGTTCTGCCTGGGGGCCTCCCCCCCGGGGGCGCTGGACCGCACGGACTACAGGGACCCCCGGGCCGCCGTGTACTCCGGGTACCACCGACCGGTTCCCCAGACCAAGACCTTCGGGGCCATGCAGCTGGCTCTGGTCGCGGTGGGCCAGTCCTTGGGGGCTGGCGTAGGGGGAGAGGCGTGGGGGGAGCTCCCTGGGGTCGCGAGCCCTGCGGCCGAGGCCGCCGCCGCGGCAGGGGCGCGGGCGGCCTCGGCCGCCCGGCCGGGATGCCGGATCGCCGTGGCCGGCACCGGGCCGGGCCTGCCCGCCGCCCGGTTCGCCGCCTACAAGTTCCTGGAGCTCGTGGTGCCCGCCGGCCAAGGCGAGATCGAGGAGTTCTGCCACACCTGGTACCTCACCACCGAGCCCGGCGACCTGGTCCTGTTCCTGGTCCACGACGAGGCCACGTACGAGCGCGTGGCCGAGATCGTGCCGGTGGTGGAAGGGGAGATCGGGGCGGTGGTGCAGGCCCTGTGCACCTGGGCCCCGGCCGGGGAGGCGCCGGGCTGGGCGGTGGGGCTCCCGGCCGTGGGGGGGCGGGTGGCGGGGGTCCTGCTTCCGTTCGCCGCGGCCCATTGGGTGCGGGCCGTGGCCCGGGCCTGGGGCGTGAACACCGACCGGTTTCGGGCCGGCAAGGACGAGGAGCGCTACGTGGCCGGGTCCACCCGGATGATCCGCCGGTCGAGGCTGCGCGTGCCCGGGAGCGGGTTCCCCGGATGCGGCGACGCCTGAGGGCTTCCAGGTAACTTCCGCTAGGACGCTAGGAGGCTGGGACGCTGGAAGGCTTGAAAACCTCCCGGATTCCAACGCGTTTTAGGCAGTGCCACGCCACTTCGCCTCTTCTTCATGATCTCGGGGGGCTAGAGGCCTGGTGGAGCGCCCCTCCCGACTCACGGGCCGAGGTTCCAAAGATTTTTCTAGTTTCTAGTCTCCAGTTTCTAGTCTCTGGACGGCCCCGCAGGGGACTGAGGGGGCTTCCCAGCCTCCCAACTTCCCAGCTTATACCACCTCCGCTCGCCGGTCGATCAGGGAACGGTCGCCCGAGCACACCGCGGCCGTGTCCATCTCCACCTGGGGCACGGCGTCGGCCACGAACCGCTCGGCCAGGGCCTCCCGGCCGGGGTCGGCCAGCAGGTCCCTCAGGAGCAGGTACCCCGTGAGCACCAGGGTCTCCGAGTGGCACAGCCGCCGGGCCATGAGGTCCTGGTAGTCGCTCTCCCGGCGCTCGGCCACGTAGATCACGGCCCGGGCCAGATTCTCCCGGGCCCGGCCTAAGGCCTCGGCCAGGTCCCGAGCCCGGCCCTGGTACGGCAGGGCCGCCAGCCGGTCCACCAGGGGGTCGAGCACCCGGTTCATCACCCCACCCATGGCCGCCACGTACTGGAGCTGGGTGGTGCCCTCGTAGATGTTCGTGACCCGGGCGTCCCGGCAGTGGCGCTCCACCTCGTAGTCCTTCATGTACCCGCTGCCGCCGTGGATCTGGAGGCTGTCGTAGGCCACCTCGTTGGCCACCTCGGTGGAGTAGGCCTTGGTGAGTGGCGTCAGCACCGAGGCGATGCGGTCCCACCGTTTTGCGCCGGCCGGGTCCCCCGAGCGCTCACACCCGTCTCGCAGGTCCACGTACCGGGTGGTCTCGTAGAGCAGGGCCCGGGCCCCGGCCAGCTTGACCCGGGAGCGCACCAGCATCTCGTACACGGCCGGGAACTCCTCGATGGCCCGGCCGAACTGCCGCCGGTTGGCCGCGTACTCCCGGGCCGATCGGTAGGCGGCCTCGGCGATGCCCACGGCCTGGGCGCTCACCCCCACCCGGGCCCCGTTCATGAGCGACATGACGTAGCGGGTGAGCCCCCGGCGGCGGGCCCCCACCAGCTCGGCCGGGGCGTCGTCGAACTCGATCTCGCAGGTGGGCGAGCCGTGGAGCCCCAGCTTCTCCTCGATCCGGCGCACCCGCACCCGGGGCCCGGCCTCGCACACGAACATGGACAGGCCCCGGCCGTCCCGGGTGCCCTCCTCGGACCGGGCCAGCACCAGGATGATTCGGGCGCAGCCGTTGGTGATGAACTGCTTGGTGCCGTTTAGACGCCACTGCCCGGTGGCCGGGTCCTGCCGGGCCCGGGTGCGCACGGCCTGCAGGTCGCTGCCGGCGTCGGGCTCGGTCAGGGCCATGGCCCCGTCCGCCTCGCCCGAGGCCAGGGGGGGCAGGTACCTCTCCCTTTGGTCGTCCGAGCCGAACCGAAGGATCGTCTCGCCGATCTCCTGCAGGCCCACCAGGTTGTGCAGGCTCGCGTCGGCCCGGGCCACCATCTCCATCATCATCGAGTACACGGTGTTGGGGAAGTTCAACCCCCCGTACCGACGGGGCAGGGTCACCCCCATGAGCCCGGCCTGCCGGAGCTCCTCGAGGCTCTGGCGGGTGCCCTCGGCGTAGCACACCCGGCCGTCCTCGAACCGCACCCCCTCCCGATCCACCGAGCGGGCCCGGGGCGCGATCTTGCGCGCGCACAGCTCCCCCACCATGGCCAGCACCGCCTCGTAAAGACCCAGGGCCTCCTCGTAGCTCCCGGGGGCCTCCGGGAAACGGTCGCGCTGGGTGAAGCCGGCTTCCCGAAGCCTCACCGCCTCGGCCAGGTCGGTCTGGCCCAGGCGGAAGGAGAGCTCGGGGGTGTCGAGGAAGAAGTTCTCGGCCATGGGGAAACCCTCCGGGAGAGCGAAAACGCAGGGGGTGCTTGTAGCATCCGGCCCCTGGCGGGTCAAACGGTTGGGCCGCCTGCGGGAGCCGATGATCCCCGAGGGCCCGAACGAAGCAGGGCCCGGTCCTCGCCAGACCGGGCCCTGGGAGCCGGGTTGCCCGCCCCGGGGCAACCGTGCGATGTTCGTTGGCGGAGGTGGATGGGAATCGAACCCACCGGCGACGCTGTTCACGCCGCCCACCGGATTTGAAGTCCGGGAGAGCCACCAGTGCCCTGGCCACCTCCGCGGCGCATTGTAGGGGTGCCGGGGGCTTCGGTCAACGCGCAAAGGGCAGAGGCGAGGCAACCGTGTGAAGGGGTTTGCGATCACGTTCCTGGCCGTGGCGGCCTACGGGGCGCTCCACTCCCTGCTGCTCACCGCTCCGGTGCGGCGGGCCGCTGCCGGGGTGCTGGGCGAGGCGGCGTACCGGGGCGTGTTCCGCCTGGCCTACAACGTGCTGGCGACGGCGCTTCTGGCGGTGCTGCTCGGCGGCATCGCGGCGCTGCCCGACCGGGAGCTGGTTCGGATCGGCGGGGTGGCCGCGGCCGGGCTGTGGGCGATCCGCCTGGTCGGCCTGGCGGTGATCGCCGTGTGCGTGCGGCGGGTGGGGTTCGGGAGGTTCCTCGGCTGGGAGCACTTCCGAGCCTGGCGCCGGGGGGAGACCGTGCCGGGTCCCGACATGGAGGCCGGGGAGCTGGTGGTGGCCGGGCCCTACCGGTACGTGCGCCATCCCATGTACACGGCCGGCGCGGTGGTGCTGTGGGCCCAGCCCGTGTGGACCTGGAACGGTCTCGCGTTCGCCCTGGCGGCCACGCTGTACCTGTGGCTGGGGTCGCTCCACGAGGAGCGTCGGATGCTCGAGGCCTTCGGGAACGCCTACCGCCGTTACCGGCACCGCACCCCGGCGTTCGTCCCCCGGTTCTCCCGGAGCGGCGAGGGGTGACCTGGCTCCTTCTCTCCCTGGCCAGCGCCCTCTCCTGGTCGCTCGCCGACGTGTTCGCCAAGAAGGCCCTGCAGCGGGCCTCGGCGGTTCGGGTCGCCTGGGTGCGCACGGCCTTTGCCCTGCCGGTGCTCGGAGCCGTGGCCCTGACCACCGGGATCACCCGGCCCGGCCCCGCGTTCTGGTCCACGCTCGCGGCGGCGGTGCCCTTGGAGATCGCGGCCGCGCTCCTGTACCAGTGGGCCCTTCGGCTGTCGCCCCTGGGGCTCACCGCCCCGTACCTCGCCTTCACCCCCGCCTTCCTCGTGTTCACCGGCCGGTGGATCCTGGGCGAGGTGCCCGCGGCTCCGGCATACGGCGGCATCGCGCTGGTGTGCGCGGGCGGATACCTGCTCCATCTGGAGCCGGGCATGGGGTGGCTCGACCCGGTTCGGGCCCTGGGCCGGGAGCGGGGCAGCGTGCTGATGCTGGCCGTGGCGGCCCTGTACAGCGTGACCGCAGCCCTGGGAAAGGTGGCGGTCCTGGCCTCGGATCCGGTGACCTTCGGGCTGGTGTACTACGGGATCCTCACCGCTTGCCTCACCCCCTGGGCCGTCGTGCGGGAGGGGGGGCGTTCTGGGCGTGCTTGGCTCCTCACCCTGGGGCTGGTCGGGCTGTTCTCGGCGGTCATGATCCTGGCCCACTTCTCCGCCATCCGGCTGGCGCCGGCCAGCTACATGATCGCGGTCAAGCGCACGAGCGTGATCTGGTCCATCCTGCTGGGCGGGGTGGTGTTCTCCGAGCGGGGGTGGCGGCGACGGTTGCTCGGCGGGGCGGTCATGGTGGCGGGGGTGGGGCTCATCGCGGCGTCGTTTTGAGTGGCCGTTTGCTCGCTTGACTTTCCCCGGCCGTCTGGTACTCTGCGGCCCGGGTTTTGGGCCCGCCCGGCCCCATCCGGTCGGTCGTTTCGGCGTTCCGTCGGGGAGGAAGGCAATGTTCAATTTCACGGTGTTCCGGAAGTTCGTGACGCTCAACAACGGCCGGCGGGTGCTGCTGCGACCCCTCCTGGAGGAGGACCAGAAGCTCCTGTTCGACCTGTTCCACGAGGCCTCGGAGGAGGACACCCGGTTCCTCAAGGACGAGGTCAAGGAGCCCATCGTGGTGGAGCGGTGGATCGCCAACCTGAACTACGACCGGGTGATGCCCCTGGTGGCGTTCTGCGACGGTCGCATTGTGGGCGACTGCGCGGTGTACCTGGGCACCAAGAGCGCCCGGCACGTGGGGGAGATCCGGATCTTCCTGGCCCAGGACTTCCGGGGGGTGGGGCTGGGGAGCAAGATGATCCTGGAGATGTGCGACGTGTGCAAGAAGCGCGGCCTGTGGTTCCTGAGGGCCGAGGTGATCCTCGATCACGCCAAGGTGGTCAAGGCGTTCCGCCGGCTCGGGTTCGACCTGCGCTGCACCCTGGACGACTACTTCATGCGCAAGGACGGCGTGACCCACGACATCGCCCTGATGATCAAGCGCCTCAAGAAGCCCGAGGAGTACACGTTCTAAGCGCGTTGCCCCACGACGAGGAAACGGCCCTCCCGGATCACCGCAACGGGAGGGCCGTTCCGCCCCGCGGACCCCACCGCCCTCACTCCCCGATGATCTTCACCAGCACCCGCTTGCGGCGGCGGCCGTCGAACTCCCCGTAGAAGATCTGCTCCCACGGCCCGAAGTCGAGCCTGCCGTCGGTCACGGCCACCACCACCTCCCGGCCCATCACCGTGCGCTTCAGGTGGGCGTCGCCGTTGTCTTCGCCCGTGCGGTTGTGCAGGTACCGGCTGAGGGGCTCGTGGGGCGCGAGCCCCTCGAGCCACCGCTCGAAGTCCTGGTGGAGCCCGGGCTCGTCGTCGTTGATGAACACCGAGGCCGTGATGTGCATGGCGTTCACCAGGCACAGCCCGTCCCGGATGCCGCTCTCCTCCAGGCAGGCCTCGACCTGGGGGGTGATGTTGAGGAACGCCCGGCGGGTGGGCGTCTGGAACCAGAGTTCCTTGCGGTAGCTTTTCACCTCGATTCTCCTTCGATCGCGTCTTTCCAGGGGACGGTGCGGCCGGGGAAGCTCTGCGCGCCCGAATCTACTCCGGGGCGCCGAGGCGGTCTATGAACGCCGCGGGTCGCAGTACTGTGATTCCCGGGATCCCGGTAACCGCCAGCAGGTAACGGTCGCCGCTCACGATGAATTCTGCGGTTCCCCCAAGGGCCGCCTCGATGAACTTGAGGTCGTGAGGGTCCGCGCAGACCCTGGGCTCGACGCAGGCCGGTTCGACGAGGATTGTCTTGGAGGCCAGAAGGCGGAGAACCGGCTCCGGGTTGATCGAGGGGTATCGCGCGGCGATGCGCCGGAGAACCGCCTCGTACTCCGTCAGGATCTCCTCGGACACCGCGATCTCGATTCTTCCATCGCGCCACGCGTCGAGGATCGCCTGGGGCACGCCCCCGAAAAACACGGCCGAGACCACGACGTTTGTGTCGACGACGACCCTCATACCCCCCGCCGCACCTCGTCGACGATCGCCCGCGCAGCCTCCGGCGTCAGCCCGGCTTCCCGTGCCTGGCGCCGCGTCTCGGCGATGATCTCGTCGAACTCGTCGGGATCTGGCGGGGTGATCGTCTTGAGCACCACCGCATCCCCCTTCCCGACAACCACGAATTCCGTGCCGGGCCGGAGGCCCAGGGCCTTTCGGATGGCTTCTGGGATCACCACCTGCCCCTTCGAGGACAGCCGCGTCGTTGCCAAACGACTCATGGAATCCTCCTTGGGGGCGCGCGATGCACGCCTGGTTTGCTTACCAGTAAGAAAGCCTAGCCGCGCCCATGGGCCGGGTCAAGCGCCGCCCTGCCCCGGAGACTCCGGCTTTGACGAACCCCGATCCCGGGTCCATATTGGAGCCCCTCAAGACTCCCCCGGAACGGAAAGGAGCCCGCCCATGAGCCCGTTGGACCTGTTCTGGATCTTCTTCATGGCCTCGGCCCTTCAGCCGCTGCTGCGGCAGCGCATGGTGGAGGCGGCCCGGAAGCGGCTGATCGCCCGGATCGAGAAGGAGCGGGGATCCCGGGTGATCCTGATGGTGCACCGCCAGGAGACCATGAGCGTGCTGGGGTTCCCGGTGTTCCGGTACATCGACATCCACGACTCGGAGGAGGTGATCCGGGCGATCCAGATGACCGACTCCGACGTGCCCATCGACATCGTGCTCCACACGCCGGGCGGGCTCGTGCTGGCCTCGTACCAGATCGCCCGGGCCATCGCCCGCCATCCGGCCAAGACCACGGTGTTCGTGCCCCACTACGCCATGAGCGGCGGCACCCTGATCGCCCTGGCGGCCGACGAGATCGTGATGGGCGAGCACGCCGTGCTGGGGCCGGTGGATCCCCAGCTCGGTCAGCAGCCGGCCGCGAGCATCCTGAAGGTGCTGGAGCAGAAGCCGGCCGAGAAGGTCGACGACCAGACCCTGATCCTGGCCGACGTGGCCCAGAAGGCGATCCGGCAGGTGCGCGACAGCGTGCGGGGGCTCCTCGAGGGCAAGTACCCCCAGGACAAGGTGGAGGAGCTGGCCGAGATCCTGTCCGCCGGCACCTGGACCCACGACCACCCCATCACCTCGGACGAGGCTCGGGCCCTGGGGCTGAACGTCACGACCGAGATGCCCAAGCCCATGTACGAGCTCATGGGACTCTTTCCCCAGCCGGTGCGGCGGGTGCCCTCGGTGGAGTACCTGCCGGTGCCCCGGCACCGCGAGGGCCGGGACGGCGGGGACAAGGCCCAGGGCTAGTGTTCCGTTTCGCAAAAACGTACGCGGATTGCGGCGGTTGGGCTGGGGGCTCCGACGAAGCGCGACGGCCGAGCAGCCGGGCCGCCCGGCGCCAGGGGAGCGGCCGCGGCGCGTGCCCTCACGCGCCGCAGCGGACCGCGCCGAGGCGGCCCCTGCGAGGCCGTTCAGCGAAGGAGGGGCCCCCAGCCCAACCCCTTGGGAAAAGAACGAAACGTCGGAAATGTGACGCTGGTCCGTGGGCCGTCAGCCGCGCCGGGCCCGGGGCTTCACGGTGCTCCGGGACGGCGCGGCCGCCCACGGGTCCTCGGGCCAGCGGTGCTTGGGGTAGCGGCCCCGCATCTCCTTCCGGACCTCCGGGTACACGTTCTCCCAGAAGCTCGCCAGGTCCCGGGTCACGTGCAGGGAGCGGCCGTGGGGGCCCAGGAGGTGCAGCGCCACGGCCACGCGGCCCCCGGCCACCCTCGGCGCCTCGGCCCAGCCGAACACCTCCTGGATCTTCACCGGCAGGAAGGGATCTGCGCCGTCCGGGTACTCGACCCGGATCCGGCTGCCGCTGGGGACCTGGATCCGGTCGGGCGCGTCCCGGTCGAGCCGTTGCACGGCCTCCCACCCCAGAGACCCCTGAATGGCCCCGGCCCAGTCCGTGCGCTGGAGGTCCGCGAGCGACAGGGCCCCCCAGCCGGCCTGGCGGAGGAGCCGCTCCCAGTCCCCGGCGTCCCAGGCCGGAAGCCCCGCCCCGGGCAGGGCCCGGGCCAGGAACCGGCACCGGGCCACCAGCCGGGCGGCCTCGCCGGACAGGCCCAGGAGCCGTTCCGGGTCCTCCCGCACCACCGGCACCAGGAGCTCCAGGGCCTCCCCCGGGTCCGGGGCCGCGGGCCTCTCCCGAAGCACCAGCCCCTGGTGGGCGGTGATCTCGGCCGCGACGACCCTCTGGGAGGCCGGATCGTACCGGGTCTCGGTGCGGGTCCGGGTGCCGGGGTGGTGCCGGAGCCAGGCCGGGTCCACCTCGCTCGCCCATCGGATCGTGGCTTCGGAGCGCTGCCCGCGGCCTCCGGCGTCGAGCCGAACGGCCACGACCCAGCCGGCCCGGCGCACCCCGCTGCGGGGGTCGAGCCGGGCGCCCCGACCTCCGGCCAGCACGAACCGCTCCGACCCGGGCTCCCGCCGCCGGGCCACCCGGTCCGGAAACGCCGCCCACAGGGCCGGCAGCAGCCCGTTCGGCCCGTTCGGTTCCCTAGCGGGGCCGGGGTTGCCTACGAGCCGGTGGACCTGCCGGGCCGCGCGCCACACCGCCCGGCACGCCCCGGGCTCCAGGCCCAGGGCCCGGAGCCGCTCCGGCCGGAACCCGGCCCGGCGGGCCCCTTCCAGCAGCTCGATCCGCCACAGCACGTCCGAGGGGCCGGTGGGCGCCTCGTGTCCCCTGCCGAACGCCCGGCCGGCCGCCACCACGTCCCGCTCCTCCAGCAGGGCCGCGGCCAGGGCCCCCTGCCAGGGGCAGCCTTGCCGCGCCGCCTCCAGGGCCAGGGCGGCCAGCCGCGGTGGCAGGGGGAGTCTCCGAAGGGCCTCGCCCAGGGGGGTGATCCGGCCGTCGGGCCCCACGGCTCCGAGCAGCCTCAACAGCTCCACCGCGGCCTCCAGCCGGCCGGGATCCGGGGCCTCGAACCATCCGAACGCGGCAGGGCCCGGCGCGCCCCACGCCAGCACCTCCAGCACGGCCCGGCCCAGGTCCTCCCGCCGGACCGCGGGCTGGGGCTCGGCCGGCCGGGCCCGGTCGTCGTGGCGGGTCCACAGCCGCAGGGCGAGCCCCGGGCCCAGGCGGCCGGCCCGGCCGGCCCTCTGGTCGGCGTTGGCCCGGCTCACCGGAACGGTCTCGAGCCGGTCGATCCCGGTCGCAGGGTCGTGGCGGAGCTCCCGGGCGTAGCCCGAGTCCACCACGGCGCGCACCCCCGGAAGCGTCAGGCTGGTCTCGGCCACGTTGGTGGCCAGGACCACCCGGGGCCGGGTCGCCGGCGCCAGGGCCGCGTCCTGCCGCTCGGCCGGTAGGTCGCCGTGCAGGGGAACCAGGTCGGCCCCCGCCCCTGCGGCCCAGCCTTCCAACGCCCGGGCGGTCTGCCGGATCTCGGCCGCCCCGGGCAGAAACGCGAGCACGTCGCCCCGGCCCCCCGGCCGGTGAGGCCAGACCCGGCGGACCCCCCGGGCGACCCGCAGGGGAAGGGGGTCCGGGTCGGGCCGTTCCAGGTACCGGATCTCCACCGGGTGGGGCCGGCCCGGAACCTCCAGGACCGGGGCGTCCAGGAACCGGGCCACGGGCCGGGGGTCCAGGGTGGCCGAGCACACCACCACCTTGAGGTCGGGTCGCAGGGCCTCCCGGACCTCCCGGAGGAGGGCCAGGGCCAGGTCCGCCTCGAGGCTGCGCTCGTGAAACTCGTCGAGGACCACCGCGCCCACCCCGGCCAGCTCCGGGTCGGCCTGGAGCCGGGACACCAATATCCCTTCGGTCACATACCAGATCCGAGTGGCGGCCGTGCCACACCGGTCGTGCCGCACCTGGTACCCCACCTCCCGCCCCAGCTCCCATCCGTTCTCCCGGGCCACCCACCGGGCAGCCGCCCGGGCTGCCACCCGGCGGGGCTCCAGCACCACGCAGGAGCCGCCGGCCGGTAGCCCCGCGGCCTCCAGGGCGGGTGGAATGCGGGTGGTCTTGCCCGAGCCCGGCGGGGCCTTCACCACGGCGGCGCCCCGCCGCGAGAGGGCCGTGCACAGGTCGGGCAGGTGGAGGTCGATGGGGAGAGCGGTTTTGCCCGGGGGCGGGGTTGGGGTACCCTGGTGCTTGTTCACGTCCTGTGATCCCGTGGGAGGTGGAGCATGAAGGTCGTCCTAAAGTACGGCACACAGGGGCTTCCGGTCGAGATCGAGCCCACGCCCAGGTTCCAGGGCGTGATCACCCCCTCCGAGCCCGACCCGCTGCCCGATCCGTCCGAGGCCGTGGCCCGGAGCCTCACCCGGCCGATCCGGAGCCGGCCCCTGGCCGAGATCGCCCGGGGTCGGGGCAGCGCCTGCGTGGTGATCAGCGACATCACCCGGCCGGTGCCCAACCCGGTGCTCCTGGGGCCGATTCTGCGGACCCTGGAGGAGGCCGGGGTGCCCCGGGAGCGCACCCTAATCCTGGTGGCCACGGGCATGCACCGGCCCAGCACCCCGGAGGAGCGGGAGCGGCTGGTGGGCCGGGAGGTCCTGGAGGGGTACCAGGTGGTGGACCACCGCAGCCGGGCGGCCGAGGACCTGGTGGAGGTGGGGCGGCTCGACGGCGACGTGCCGGTGTGGATCAACCGCCACTACGGGGAGGCCGAGTGCAAGGTGCTCACCGGGTTCATCGAGCCCCACATGTGGGCCGGGTACTCGGGGGGGCGGAAATCGTTGCTCCCGGGGATCTCGGGCCTGGAGACGCTCCAGCACATGCACGGGCCCGAGATGGTGGCCCATCCGGGCACGGTGTACGGCAAACTCGACGGCAACCCGTTCCACGAGGCCGGCCTTCGGGTGCTCGGGATGGTGGGGGCCGACTTCGTCGTGAACGTGACCCTCGACACGTCCAAACGGATCACGGGGGTGTTCTCGGGCGATCCCGTCGAGGCCCACCGGGAGGGATGCTCGTTCCTCGCCCGCCACTGCGTGCGCGAGGTGGACGGGCCGTTGGACTTCATCGTCACCACCAACGCCGGCGCCCCCCTCGACTGCAACCTCTACCAGACCGTGAAGGGGATCACCGGCGCGGCACCCGTGGTCAAGCCCGGGGGCGACATCCTGATCGCCAGCCGGTGCCCCGAGGGGGCCGGCAGCGCCGAGTACCGGAGGATCCTGGAGATGGTGGACACCCCCCGGGCGTTCCTGGACCGGCTGATGAGGAGGGAGTTCTTCGTGCCCGACCAGTGGTGCGCCCAGGAGACCTACCAGGTGGTGGTGGAGCGTACCGTGTGGATCCACACGGAGGGGCTCGCGCCCGAGGAGCTCGAGCGGTTCCACCTGCGGCCCGTGGCCGACGTGGCCCAGGGGATCCGGGATCTGCTGGCCCGCCACGGCCCCCACGCCCGCTGGGCGGTGGTCCCGGACGGGCCCATGGTGATCCTAAAGCTGGCCGGGAGTCGCTGAGGCCGGAGAGCGCGGTCAGCCGCCCCCTGTGATCCGCTTCCGTCCGCGGGTCCGGGCCGCGCCGCGTCCCCGGCGGGCCTTGGCGGCGAGGCCGGTCTCCAGGGCCAGGATCTCCCGGAACGGGTGCTGGAGCTGGCGGGTCTGGATGGTGACCACGGTGTCGGTGATGGTCCCGTAGCGGGTGGGATCCCCGGTGGATGCCACGTGGTGGGAGATCACGTCCTGGAGCTCGGTCTCGGTACCGAGCCGGATGTGGGTCTCGTCCATGGCCACCATGTGGGTGATCGCGGGCTTGGCCCGGTGCTGGATGAAGTGCTGCGCCCCCAGGGTGGCGGCGCGCAGGGCGTGGCCGCCGTCCCAGCCCAGGGCGGTGAGCCCGATGAACACCCCGGTGAACACGTCGCCCGCGCCCAGGGTGGACACCAGGTTGGTCACGTAGTCGTCGCCGCACACGATCCGACGGTCCGCGAACCGGATCTCGATGCCCTCGGGCAGCTCGGCCTTGCGCCAGAACCGCACCGCCCGCTCCCGGGGCAGCCGCTCGGTGTACCGGGCTCCCTGGCTCCCGCCGGTGACCACCACCTTGCCGCCCTCGTAGCTCTCCTCGAACCGTCCCCGGTTCATCCGGTGGGCGATGTGGCTCGCGGTGGCGTCGATCCCCTTCTTGTGGACCAGGTTGTCCACCTCGGCCAGCTCCTCGCGGTTCAGCACCAGGTACTGCACGAACGGCAGCACCGCCGAGTACAGGAAGTCCTTGCGGTACTCGTAGAACCGCTCCTTGTCGGCGGCGTAGAACTTGTCTTCGATCATCCGGTCCACGCACCGCAGCCAGGTGAGGGTGGGGCACAGGTAGGTCCTCACCCCGCTGGCGAACGCGGTCTGGAGCAGCCGGGCCACCAGCCGGACCTCCTCCGGGTTGGTCATGGAGTTGATCACCAGGTGGGTCTCCACGAACGCCGGATCCCGCCGCAGCCGGTACTCGATGTCGAAGTAGGTCCGGTTCAGCCGCTCTCGGGGGATCACCTGCTCGTTGCTCCGGGCGGTGAGGATGATGCGGTCCCGGGCCGAGCCGTCATCCTCCACCAGGGTCAGCACGTACGAGATCCGGGGCAGCAGGCCGTCCACGTGGAGCTCCTCGGGGGTGCCCGTGGAGACGCCCATGCGCTCGTACAGGTCCCGCACCAGCGGGTAGCGCGGGTCGTGGGTGTCGAAGAAGAACCGGTGCTCCAGGGCGATGCCCCGGGTCTGGTCCGCGAGCTCCGGGGAGCCGTACAGGGCGTGGAGCTCCTCGAGGATGTTCTTGTTGTTGCCGCCCAGGTGCACCGGCACGGGGCCGGGGACCCGTACCACGGCCAGGTCGTCGGCCGACCGGATCCGGTCGGGAAACGCGGCCATCAGCTCTTCGAGCACGGTGTCGGGGTCCGCGCACAGGGTGTGCTCGAACTGCTGGGCGTGCTTGCCCCCGAACTCCAGGCTGAAAAAAGGCTTCCCGTGGACGTCCTGGAGCGGCCGGTTCGCCAGGGGGTTCAGCCACAGCGGCCGCTCGTCGTGGTCGGCCCGGAACTCGAACACGGTGCCGGCGGGCAGAAGGATGCGGGGACCCACCATCACCGCCCGCCTCTCGGTGGCCCGCACCACCTCGGCCAGGTCCACCCGGAGCATGTAGTCGAACACGGGGATGCCGCCGAGGAGGATGAAACGTTTGCTGGGCTTCTTGGACATGGCGGTTCCTTTCGGGGCTGAGGGGCGGGGTCGGCGCGCTCCCGCGCCCCCGTGGACCGTAGACCGACGACCGAAGTCACCGTGATAGGGTACCCGTGCGGGCAGGAGAGGAAAAGCCCCGGGAATTGACCGGCCGGAGGGCGCGGGATAGAGTGAAGAGGCCCGGCTCCCGGTGGGTGCGAGCCGGTGAAGGGTACGTCAATGACTTCGGTCTAGGGTCGTCGGTCTTCGGTCTGGGGCCTTCGGCCCGCGTGAGGGCTGGGAGGCTAGTCTCTAGTTTCTAGTCTCTAGCCCGCAGGGGCCTGACGAGGCTTCCCACCAACGAGAGGAAGGCATGGAACCGCGGGACGACACCCCCAACGGGTTTCTACGGTTTTTCGGGCTGGAGACCGGCGAGAAGGCCCGGGAGACGCTCCTGTGGGCGCTCCCCTACCTCGCCCTGATGGCCGCCGCCTTGGTCGGGATGTCGCTCCTGGTCCAGTGGCTCTGGCCGGTGGCCGGGTGGGTCCACGCGGTGGCGATCGGGCTGGCCCTGATATACCTGTTCGCGTTCCTCGCCCGCATGCGCCAGATGGCGGCCGAGGTCCGGGCCGGGGACGGGGGGCAGGAGGAGGACGGGGCGGGGGAGTGAGCCCCGAAGCGAGAAAAACGGCCGGGCCCGCGGGCCCGGCCGTTTGCTCTGAGCTGGAGGCGCCACCCGGATTCGAACCGGGGATGGAGGTTTTGCAGACCTCTGCCTTACCACTTGGCGATGGCGCCCTGCGAAGGATGGTAAAGGTACCCATGCGCGCCCGTGGTTGTCAACCCTCGGCCGGAAAGACCCGTGCCCCGACCCTGCACCTCGCGCACCTTGCCGTTACCCGCCACGTGAACGGGCCCGGCGACCGCCTGACCCTATGGGTGCAGGGGTGCGGTCGGGGGTGCCCGGGCTGCTTCAACCCGGAGCTCCAGGGCCCGGCCGGCGGTCGGCTCCTCGCCCCGGCGGCCGTGGTGGACCGGGCCGTGGACCTGCTCCCCTGGGACGGGGTGACCCTGTCGGGGGGGGAGCCGTTCGACCAAGCCGGGGCGCTGGTCGCGTTCCTCGACCGGTTGCGCGCCGCGGTGTCCCCCCGGCTCGACGTGGTGGCGTTCACCGGCTACCTGCGCGAGGAGCTCGAAGCCGGGCCCGAGGACCGGAAGGCCCTGCTGGCCCGGGTAGACCTGCTCGTGGACGGCCCGTTCCGGGCCGATCTGCCCCCCCGCCCCCCCCTTCGGGGCTCGGCCAACCAGCGCCTGCTGGCCCTGACCCCCCGGGGAGAGGATCTGCTGGCCCTTGCCCGGCGTTTGCCCGCGGACGTGCTGGTGAGCCTGGGTCCGTCCGGCGAGGTCGTGGTGAGCGGGTTCCCGCCGCCGGACCTCCTCGAGTCGCTCCGCCGTCGCCTCGGACGGCGATCCTCTGCGAGGTGACTTCGGTCGTTGGGCGCCGGTCTGGGGCCTTCGGTCCGCTTGCGGCTAGGCAGCTAGGCGGCCGGGCGGCCAGGCGGTTCCCGAGCCACCGCCAATCCATGAGAGGGCATGGGGTCTACCTCCGGCCGGGCGCGAAGCCGAGCGTTGAGATTCGCCGCGCAGGCACAAGACACCGGAGTTGGTTTCGTCACGGGTGCGTGCAAGGGGTACCCTTTCGCGGTCCGGGCGTCGGAGGCGCTGCGCGGCGAGCTGAGGGGCCGCGCCCGGCTCTCCGGCAGACCCCATGCCCTGTCGCGGAGAACGCGCGGCCCCCTTCCCCCGAGTAAACTTTCTTTACATTCCGCCGCCGTGCTTTACAGTGGATCGGTGTGCGGTTCTCGTGAAAATCAAACGAGGTCTTGTGGGGTGGCAGCGGGCGGGCGGGTTTCCCGCCTTTCTTGGTTTTCCGGAGGAGCGGGCACGGTTCGTGCAGAAAGGCACGTGTCACCCAGGCCGCGCCGCGGTCGCGCGGGAAAGGAGGAGAGGATGCGAGGCAAACGGTGGATCGGAAGAGCGTTGAGGGTGGCGGGGGTGCTGGCGGTGGCGGGAGTGATCGCCGTTCCGGCGAGGGCGGCCAAACCGATCAAGCTGGGGGCGCCCCTGTCCACGGCGTACCTGTACGGCTGGGACGCGGAGCGGGGGATCCGGCTGGCCGTCGAGGAGATCAACGCGGCCGGCGGGGTCAAGGTGGGCGGCGAGATGCGGCCGTTCGAGGTGGAGGTGATCGACACCCGCGACCTGGAGCCCGGGGTGCCGGTGGACGACGCGATCAAGGCGGTGGAGAAGCTCATCCTCCAGCACAAAGTGGACTTCCTGGTGGGCGGGCCGGTGCGCTCCGAGGCCGCCCTGGCGGTCCTGGATCTGCTGAGCCGGTACAAGAAGGTGTCCATCGTATCCACGGGCGTGCTGTCGCCCGCCTACCACAAGACGATCGCCAAGAACTACGACAAGTACAAGTACGCCTTCCGGATCTCGAACGAGATCGTGAACATCATCGTCAACGAGATCATGGCGGTGTTCAAGAAGCTGCGCAACGACTTCGGGCTCGACCGGGTCTACATCATGGTCCAGGACGTGGCCCACGCGCGCAAGTCCGGCGAGGTGGTGGAGAAGTTCCTGAAAAAGGCCGGGTTCACGGTGCTGGGCCACGACGTGTACCCCACCGGCAACACCGACTTTGCCCCCGGCCTCCTGAAGGCCCGCAAGGGCGACGCCCAGATCCTGTTCATCTTCATGGACATGCCCGAGACCGCGATCCTGCTCAAGCAGTGGAAGAACTTCCGGATGAAGAGCGTGCCGTTCGGGTTTATGTCCGCGGCCGAGCAGCCGGGGTTCTGGAAGGCCTCGAACGGCAACTGCGAGTACACCATCGTGGACGTGATCAACGGCGGGAACGCCCCGGCCGAGATCACGCCGTGGACCATGAAGTTCGTCAACGCCTACAAGAAGCGCTGGGGCCTGGAGCCCGAGGGGTACGGAACCAGCTCGAGCTACATGGCCGTGTACGCCCTGAAGGACGCCATCGAGCGGGCCGGCACGCTCGATCCGGACGCCGTGGTGAAGGCCCTGGAGACCATCGACCTGATGGGCGTGTACGGGCGGATCCGGTTCGATCCCAAGAGCCACCAGGTCATCCCGTCCACCGACCCCGACAAGGGGGCCATCTCGGCGTTCTTCCAGTGGCAGGACGGCAAGCGGGTGGTGTTCTGGCCCGAGGCCGGGGCCATGGGCACCCTCAAGCTGCCCCCCTGGATGAAGGAATAGGGGCGCGGGGGGTGGGGCCCCCGCCCCGCCCCCTGCCGCTCGGCGACGTTTCGAAGCCCCATCAGGCCCTGTGCGGGGCCCGGCAATGAGGAAAGGTAACGCCTGGTGGTCCTGGGGCCATCGGCGGCGGGGCATGGGGCCTGCGATTCAGGTGTCAGGGGCCAGAGATCAGAAGGCAGAAGTTCGGGTAGAGTCCAAAAGCTGTGTGGAGTTTTGCAAAACGTGGAAGGTTTTTCCTGCCCACTGTCCTCTGAATTCTGTCCCCCGATACGGCCGCGCCCGGCGCTCCAGCAGACCCCATGCCCCCCGGGCCGTGAGGTGGAGGCAAAGAGGCGTGGTGATTCCTAGAACGCATGGGAATCAGGGAGGTTTTCAAGCCTCCTAGCATCCCAGCATCCTAGCGTCCTAGCCGGAGTTGCTCCGAAGGGAACGCCATGGACATCGTGATCTACGGGTTCATCCAGAGTGTGGCGCTGCTGCTCATGGCCTTCGGGTTCAGCCTGGTGTACGGCGTGAGCCGGCTGCCCAACTTCGCCCACGGCGCCCTGTACGTGCTGACCGGGTTCGTGGCCTGGGCGTTCGTGAACCGGGCCGGGTGGCCCTACCCCCTGGCCGTGGTCGGGGCCCTGGCCGTGGCCGGCCTGGCCGGGCTGCTGCTCTACCAGCTCGTGCTCAAGCGGATCCGGGGCATGGAGATGTCGGAGGTGATCGCCTCGTACGCCATCGGGCTCGCCATCCTCGAGGGGCTGCGGTGGTGGGGGTTCCGGGGCGGCACCCACGCCCTGCCCACCGTGTCGGACGGGGTGGCGTTCCCGTTCGACGTGCCCGTGGACCACCAGCGGCTCCTGGTGGTCGGGGTGGGGGCGGCGCTGCTGGTGGGGATCTGGGCCTACACCCGGTTCTCCAAGGCCGGCCTGGCCCTGCGGGCCATCGCCCAGGACGAGCGGGCGGCCATGATGCTGGGCATCGACTCCGACCGCACCGGCATGCTGGCCGTGGCCCTGGGGTCGGCCCTGGCCGGCCTGGCCGCGGTGGTGATCTTCCCCCTCGGGAGCATCGTGATCGAAGAGGGGTACAAGGTGCTGATCTACGCCCTGGCGGTGTGCGTGGTGGGGGGGCTGGGCAGCTGGGTCGGCACGGTGCTGGCCTCGTTCCTGCTGGGGTTCGCCCAGTACGTGACCGTGGCCTACGGAAAGCCCCACTACCAGATGGTGGTGATGCTGCTGGCCATCGTGGTGACCCTGGTGGTCCGGCCGTCGGGGCTGTTCGGCCGGCAGAAGTCCTTGGAGGAGCGGGTGTGAACGCGCAACCCCAGCGAAGGAAGGAACGGATCGACCGGGGCATCAAGGCCCGGGCCGAGACCATCTACGCCCTGAGCTCCCTGGAGGAGCTGGCCTACCTGCTGGGCCCGAGGCTCCTGTTCATCGTGGGCTTCCTGGCCCTGCCCCTGATTCTGGCGCCGTGGCCCTACTGGCACCGGGTGGCCCTGTCGGTGTGCGTGCTGGGCCTGGTGTCGGTGTCGTTCGACTTCCTGGCAAACCAGGTGGGCCTGGTCTCCCTGGGCGGGGCGTTCTTCTTCGGGGTGGGCGGGTACACGGCGGCCCTGCTGAACACGGCCTGGGGGCTGCCGCCGGTGCTCGCGATCGGGCTGGCCACCGTGGTGGGCGCCGGCATCTGCGCCGTGCTGATCTCGCCGTGCCTGCCCCTGCGGGGCATCTACTTCGCCATCGTGACCCTGATGTACCCCCTACTGATGACCCGCATCATCGAGGCGGCCGACATCCTGGGCGGCACCGAGGGGTTCCGGGGCATCGCCGGGTTCTCGTCGGTGTGGACCGAGGCTTACGGGCTGATCCTGGGGCTCCTGGTGGGGGTGTTCGGCCTGCGGCGGTACCTGGCCGAGGACGCCGGCCTGGTGATCCGGGCCGTCAAGGAGAACGACCAGTCGGTGCGAGCCTCGGGCATCAGCGTGGCCGGCGTGCGGTTCAAGGCCCTGTACCTGGCCGGGCTGCTCGGCTGCTTCGCCGGCGCCTACTACGTGCACATGTACCGGAGCGTGGGGATCTCGGCGTTCGCCCTGGATCTGTCGATCCTGCCGATCGCGGCCACCGTGATCGGGGGGGGCGGCACCCTGGTGGGGCCGGTGATTGGAAGCCTGATCCTGGTGCCCCTGTCCGAGGTGCTCCGGGACTTCGGGTCGCTGCGGATCGTGGTGTACTCGCTGGTGCTGGCCGGGTTCGTGGTGTTCCGCAGCGAGGGGATCCTGGTGTTCGCCGCGCGCAAGTACCAGCAGTTCGAGAGGTGGGTCGAGGTATGAGCGGAACCGGTCCGATCCTGGAGCTGCGCAACGTGTCCATGCACTTCGGCGGTATCCGGGCGGTGGAGAACGTGAGCTTTCGGGTGGAGCCCGGCGAGGTGGTGGGCATCATCGGCCCCAACGGGTCGGGCAAGACCACCCTGATCAACTGCATCACCGGGTTCCTGAAGCCCACCCGGGGCAAGGTGCTGTTCCACGGCCGCGACATCACGGGCATGCCGGCCCACAAGGTGGCCCAGCTCGGCATCACCCGCACGTTCCAGATCATGCGGCCGTACCACTCCCTGCCGGCCTACAAGAACCTGGTGGTGCCCCTGTGCTCGCCCCGGGCCCGCCGCACCGGCGGATGGCGGGGCGGGGGCCGGCACGGCGACCGCGACACCGTGGCCCTCGACATCCTGGAGGAGCTGGGGTTCGAGCGGGACTCCCGGGTGCCCTTTCAGGCGGCCGGCACCCTGCCCACCGGGTACCTCAAGCGCCTGGAGCTGGGGCGGTGCCTGGCCCTGAGCCCCGAGGTGCTGATCTGCGACGAGGTGTTCTCGGGCCTGTCGGCCAGCGAGATCGCGAGCCTGGTGCCCCTGATCCGAAGGATCAACGAGCAGGGGCTGACGATCCTCATGATCGAGCACCGGCTGCGCGAGCTGTTCCAGGTGGCCCGGAGGGTGGTGGCCCTGTCGTACGGCGAGAAGATCACCGAAGGCCCGCCCGAGGAGGTGACGGCCCACCCCAAGGTGCGCGAGGCCTACCTGGGGTCGGAGGAAGAGGGATGCTAGAGGTCCGGGAACTGCTGGTGTTCTACGAGAACATGCTGGCCCTCAACAACCTCACCCTCCGGTGCGCCCAGGGCCAGGTGGTGGGCGTGTTCGGGGCGAACAGCGCCGGCAAGTCCACCCTGATGTACGCCGTGAGCGGCATCCTCCTGGACATCGCCTACAAAGAGAAGGTGCGCGGGGGCGAGCGGATCACCCAGTTCGGCGAGATCCTCTACGACGGCGAACCGGTGGGGCATCTGAAGGCGTTCCAGCGGGCCCGCCGGGGCCTGGTGCTGTGCCCGGAGCGGCGGCGGCTGTTCCCCGAGTGCACCGTGACCGAGAACCTGAAGATCGGGGGGTACCTGGCCACCCGGGCCCAGGCGAGAGAGACCCTGGAGTTCGTGCTGGAGCTGTTCCCCCGGCTCCAGGATCTGCGGCGGCGCCAGGCCGGGTTCCTGAGCGGGGGCGAGCAGCAGATGGTGGCCATCGGTCGGGCGCTCATGGCCCAGCCCAGGCTGCTGCTGCTGGACGAGCCCCTCCTGGGGCTCGCGCCCTCCATCCAGCACGACGTGATGCAGGCCGTGCCCAAGATCCGGTCGGAGCGGGGGGTCACGGTGGTCGTGGCCGAGCAGTACGCCCGGCCGGTCCTGCCGTACGTGGACTACGCCTACATCGTGGAGAACGGCTCCACCGTGCTCGAGGGCACCCGGCAGGAGCTCATGGACAACCCCGACGTGCGCGCCGCCTACCTCGGGGGCATGG
>Ga0256830_1000129_pt1 | contig 66722 bp, 53 predicted proteins | sample 128326metaG_FD_190537 | JGI IMG/M metagenome (GOLD analysis project Ga0256830, IMG submission 190537) | Hydrothermal vent microbial communities from Lau Basin, Pacific Ocean - 128-326 | ecosystem: Environmental > Aquatic > Marine > Hydrothermal vents | place: Pacific Ocean: Lau Basin | collected... | reverse complement strand
CCTCGCGTGGTCCGTCGGCTGCTCGAAGCCCTGGAGCACCGGCTGACCATCGTGCAGGCGGGCGCCGGCTACGGAAAGAGCACGGCGTTGGCCGCGCTGGCGGAGGGCGGATACCCCCTGGTGTGGTATCGCCTCGACACCGAGGACGCCGACCCGCTGCTCTTCCTCCTCCACCTGATCAGCGGCTTCCGGGCCGCCCTCCCTGCCCTCTCCGAGGCCCCCCTGGTGGTGCTGGAGGAATGGGAGGGGATGGGCGAGACGGCGCGATGGATGACCGCCGTGGACCTCCTGGTGAACGAGCTGGCCGAGCACCTCCGCGCCCCCCTCCTCCTCGTGCTGGACGACCTCCACCTCCTGGGAGAGGCCTCGGAGCCGATCCGCATCCTGGACCGGCTGATCGGTCGCGCCCCGCCCGACCTCCACGTCGTCCTCTCCACCCGCTACCCCCCCGCCCTGCCCTCCCTGGTCGTCTGGCGGGTCCGGGGCGAGGTGCTGGAGATCGGCGAGAGGGAACTGGCCTTCACGCCCGAGGAGATCGCCGCCCTCTTCCAAGAGCAGTACGGTCTCTCCTTCACCCCCCAGGAGATCGAAAGCCTGGCGACGCGGACGGAGGGCTGGGCCATCGCCCTCCAACTGGTCTGGCAGGGGTTGCGCAGCGGGGCCGTCTCCACCCTCTCGCAGGCGGTGGAGCAGCTCTCCAGCCCCACCCAGGACCTCTTCACCTTTCTGGCCCAGGAGGTCCTGGACCAGCAGCCTCCTGACGTCCAGGAGTTCCTCCTGATCACGGCGGTGCTGCGGGAGATGACGGCCCCTATCTGCGACTGCCTGCGGGGGGCCCGGGATAGCGAGCCGATGCTGCGCTACCTGCTGGAGAGCGGGCTGTTCGTCGTCGAGCTGGGCGGGGGGCACGTGCGATACCACCACCTGTTTCAGGAGTTCCTCCGCCACCGCCTGGCCTCCCACGCGGCGAAGGAGGCCCATCGGAAGGCCGCCGCCTGCTGGGCAGAGCAGGGCGAGGAAGAAGAGGCCATCTACCACCTCCTCGCCGCAGGGGCCTTCGAGGAGGCGGCGGAGGTCCTGGACCGACTGGGGCGGAACATGGTCTGGGCCGGGCGGCTGGATACCCTCGCCGGCTGGCTGGGCAGCCTCCCCCCCGACGTGCTGGTCAACCACCCCGCCCTGCTGACCTATCTGGGCGACATCGCCCGGCTCCACAGCCGCTTCGACGAGGCGCTGGGCTGGTACCGGCAGGCGGAGGAGCGCGCCCGAGCCCAGGGCGACCTGCACAGGGTGGGGCAGGCCCTCCGGGGTCAGGCGCGGGTCTACCTGGACACGGTGAACCCCAGCCAGGCAGAACACCTGCTCCAAGAAGCCCTCCGGCTGGCCGACGGCCAGGAGGATCGGGAGACCCGCGCCCGCCTCCTCGAGCTGCTGGCCGAGAACCGCCTCAACCTGGGCCACCCCGAGGAAGCGGAGCAACTCCGCATCCAGGCCCGTCAACTCCGGGAGGAAGGCCCCGGCGAGGCCGAGCTGGCCGTCCGGGTCCTCCTGCGCACCGGCCGGCTGGCGGAGGCCCGGCGGTTCCTGGAGGAGCGGGCAAGGCTGGAGGAGCAAGCGCCGATCCTTCGGCCCCGCGCCCATCGGGAGACGCTCCTGCTCCTCTCGCTGATCCTCAGCCTTCAGGGCGAGGGGGAGAGGGCCTACCGCTGTGCGGTGGAGGGCACGCAGCGGGGGCGGGTCCTTCACTCCCCCTTCGTCACCGCCGTGGGCTTCATGCGTCAGGGGCACGCCTGGCTTCTGCGGGAGGAAGCCCGTGCCTACGAGGAGGCCTGCCGCTGCTACCGGGAGGCCATCCGCCTGGGCGACCAGCTCGCCGTCCCCCGGCTCAAAGTGGAAGCCTTCTGGGGGCTGTGCCGGGCCCAGGGGTTCCAGGGGGAGGTGCAAGCGGCGCGGGAGGCCGCCGAGCAGGGGATCGAGATCGCCCGGCAGGCCGGCGATGAGTGGATCGCCGCGATGATCCGGGTCTCGATGGGCGCGGGCTACGTCCTCGCCGGGCACCACGAAGAGGCGGCCCCCTGGCTGGACCGGGCCTGGAGCGCCTTTCGCGAGTGCAGCGACACCTTCGGGGAGACGGTCGCCCGCCTCTGGCAGAGCCTCCTGTGGTGGGAGCGGGGCGACGAGACCCGGCTGAGGCGGGGGGTGGCGGACCTGCTGGTGCTGGTCCGCAAACACGGCTATCCGTTCCTCTTCGAGCGCCGCACCCTCCTGGGGCCGCCCGACCCCCGCCGGCTGGTGCCCCTGCTCATCCTGGCCCGCGACGCCGGGTGTGAGGCGGCGACGGCGGAGATGCTGCTGGCGCGGCTGGGCCTGCCCCAGATCGAGATCCATCCGGGGTACCAACTGCGCGTCCAGGCCCTAGGCCCCTTCCGCGTCTGGCGGGGCACGGAGGAGATCGGACCCCACGAGTGGCGGCGGGAGAAGGCCCGTCAGCTCTTCCAACTGGTCCTCACCCACCGGCGGGGGCTGGTGGACCGGGATTGGATCGTGGAAGCGCTGTGGCCCGGCACCGACCCGGAGGTGGGGCGGCGGGATTTCAAGGTGGCCTTCAGCACCCTCTGTCGGGTCCTCGAACCCCGCAGGAACCCCCGAGCCCCCTCCGCCTACCTGGTGCGGGATGGCAGCCGGTACGGTCTTCGGCCGGGGGCCGACCTATGGCTGGACGCGGAGGCCTTCGAGCGGGCCATCGTCGAGGGAGACCGGCTCGCCGGGAGCGACCCGGAGGGGAGGATCGAGCGATACCGGCAGGCCCTCCGCCTCTACCGGGGGAACTACCTGGAAGAGCGCCTCTACGAGGAGTGGTGCAGTGAGGAGCGGGAGCGGCTGCTCACCCTCTACCTGCGCACCGCCGACCGGCTGGCCCGGGCCTTGGCCGAGGGGGAGCGGTGGGAAGAAGTCATCGAGGTCTGTCAGGCCATTTTGGGGCGGGATCCGTGCTGGGAGCAGGCGTACCGGCTCATGATGGTTGCCTACGCCGAGCTGGGCAACCGGGCTCAGGCCATGCGCACCTACCGGCGCTGTGTCCGGCGGCTGAGGGAGGAACTCCAGGTCGAGCCGACCCCGGAGACCGTCCGCCTCTACGAATCGCTGAGCCGGTCCCAATGACCGGGGCGCGGTGGGGAGTATGCTGCTCCAGGTACCCCTCGATCAGCACCCATTGCTCTTCGATGGCACGCCGAGCACGCGCCTTTTCCTGTAGGTCGGAGGAAAGGCGCAGGATACCCTCGTACTCGCGAATCAGCCTGTAAGATTCGCAGATATAACCTTCAAGGTCCTCTCTACGTGCCATCTTCGCATCGCTCCCACGAGGACATACGGGCGGAGCAACCCGGCCGATCCAGCCACTTTAAGCGCTCGGGTGGCCACTCGAATTGCCTGCCATCCTCGCCTTTGAGAAAAGTATAACCGAGCCAAAAGCACAGAGGTTCCTGCCACTCCCCTCATATCCCCAATCTCTTCGTAAATGGACACCGCGCCTTCCAGTAAATCAATTGCTTCCTGAATTCTTCCCAGTCGGGCCATCAACTGAGACCTGGAGAGAAGAAGTCGTGCAAATTGGGGGCGATCCCCAAGGCGGTCGGCTATCTCCAACGCATCACGATAAAGTCTCTCAGCTTGCTTATAGCGTCCCTCGATCCGTGCCAGGTCCCCTAGGAGACGCTGGGTAGCTGCTACCCGGCGCAGAATGCCAACCTGCTGGCTCAGTCGGAGACTGTTCTCCAACTGCTCCCGAGCCTCGGCAAGATTGCCCTCCAACAAAGCCACCTCGCCAAGAAAATGGTAGCACTGGGCAATCATCGCCTGTTCATCGGTATCTATCAAAAGCGCCAAGCCTTCCTGAACGAACCTCCTGGCTTTACGAAAGTCACCTCGATCGCGGGCCAGGAGGCCCCGCACATAGAGAGGATGAGCCAGCCAACATCCCAGTTCCAATCTCCTGGCCTCGGTAATGGTCGTCTCGCAGAGGCGTTCCGCCTCGGTCAACCGCCCTTGGGCACGCACGACCAGTGATCGCATATGGCGGCTTCTTAGAGCCATCGCGTGCTCATCCAACGCCCGGTAAGCTTCCTCCGCAGCTCTGTACAGTTCCTCCGCTTCCCGATAATCGCCTTGCTGATGCAAGATGTCGGCCCGGTCGTGCGTCCACCGAGCAGCGCTGAGCAGATCTCCAAGGGCCTGCGCTGCGTGACGGGCCCATTCGTTCAAAGTAAGGCTCACGTTCCAGTGGCCTCGCAGGTCGAGGAAGGGATGAAGGGCATCCCGGAAGGCTGCTACTCGTTCCCAATCTCGCATCTCATAGCACAGCCGTGCCGCCTCAAGAAGGTTGGACAGTTCGCGTGCTAGCGTCAGATGGTCGTCGGCCGCTCGTTGGGCAAGAGAGAGACGGTAGGCAACCGCTCTGGCAGGCGAATCACAGTAGAATGTAACGGTTTCGGCCTGCTGCTTAGAAACCTCTACACTGTCCATCGTTGTTTCCCTACCGTCCAGTCGAGAAGTTCGCGCAGGACCGCAGCGATTCGATGGCGGGTGAGTACGCCCAGACGTCGATAGAGAGCCAGACTCTGCCACAATTCACGTGCACCAGTCAGTAGGCGACCCATTCGGATGTGAATTACAGCAAGACGGCGCAGGCTACTGGCCATGCCATGCTGGTTGCCCAACCGGCGGCGAATTACCAGCGACCGCTCTAGATGATACAAAGCCTCCTCCTGCCCACCTTCGGCGTAGGCAATGAGTCCTAGTTGTTCGTAAGCATCGGAGGCGCCTCTCGTGTCTCCGATCCTCTCGTATAACGATATGGCGCGTCCGCACAGACGTCTGGCCTGCTCCAGATCACCCAGATTCAGATAGACCCATGCCAGATGATGAGCCGCTGCGGCAGCAGCCCCACGTGCACGCCGCTCTTCGCTCCGATCGAGTAGGCTTTGCAGATATGTTATTGCCTGTTCATACTCCCTTTTCTTACGATGGACGACTCCCAGCATCAGCAAGATGTAGTCTGATGTCTCGGTAGCCCCCGCCTGCTTTCGGAGTTGATCCACGCTGCGATAGAGCGAAAGTGCCTCATCCAACTCCCCACAGTTAAGTTGGTATGTCGCCAACTCTAAGCGGACAGCAGCCACTCCCTCATAGTCAGATTGCTCGGACAGCAGCCTTTCGGCTCTGGACAGGGCTTCAAGGCCCTCCCTATAATTTCCTTGATTTACCTGCAAGCGCCCAAGAGCAAAGACAGCCCGTGCATAAGTGCCTGGGTCCACTCCCTTGCTTGCCTCGATTGCAGCCTGGATGCTGACAGCCGCCTCGTCCCATCGGCCAAGGGCGTTTTCTGCTTCGCTGCGTAATAGCAGCAGTCGACCGGGGTTCTGCTGTAGCCTCGCACAAGCCCGTAGGCCGACCCCGCACCATCGCAGCAACTCGGCATGGAGTCCCCTCTGCCGCAGGTAGGCCGATAGGGTGTCGAGATAGGCGAGCAAGAGTTGTGTCGCTTCCTTATCGGTCTGAGTGCTTAACCAGAACCAGGTTGCCCGTAAGTTGGCGAATTCATCATCTAGCCGCTCGTATCGATCGCGATAGCGGCGAGCCAACCTTAGGCGTGTCTCCGCTGCCAAGCGGTCTGACGATCTCCAGTGATGAACAACCTGATTCCTAGAGCTTTTAACCATCTCAGACACAGCCTGGTAAGCCTACTATACAACTACAGTAACCCCTGTTCTTGCCACAATTTCGGAAGGTCGTTGTCCACGAAATGGCGCGTGAGCTGATGAATTCCATAACGGATCTGACCTGCACTGGAAGAGACCTCCAGCAGGGAGTAAGCGACCAACTGGTCGATCGCTTCCACCAACTCCTCTTCGTCTTCAGCAATACCCACACCACTCAACTCCTCCCAACTCACAGTTGTCACCACTGTCCTACCGATATAGATGAGTGCCCGTTGGGCCGCTGGTGAGAGCTGGTTCCAACTCTGGAGAAAGATAAATGGGTACAGGTCACCCTTGGCCTGCCGCAACCGCCTCAACACCAGGTCCAGGTCCAGGAACCCTGCCTGGGCTACGACCAACTTCAATGCAAGGGGTGCTCCGCCAGTGATACTGTGGATTTCGATCAATCTCTCTTCTGGTGCCTCCAGAATCTGTCGCACTCCACGCTGCTCTGCATCTGTCCGCAGAAAGAACAAGGAATCCTCCACATCGAGCCCTTGCAGGGAGAGAGAACGAACAAAACCTTGACGTAGCCTCTTACGACTGGTGACAATGGCTCGGCTGCCGTTGAGGAAGCTTGGTAGGTAAGCGACCAGAGCGTTGGCATTCTCAGCCGTTTCGAGGTTATCCACTAACACTAGGTAGCGGTGTTGACGGAGAATGCGGGCCAAGACTGCTTGCTTTTCCTCCCTCTTCAGAGTAGGTATCTCCCAACGTCCCAACTGGCAAGCAATGGCATTCAACAAGCTATCGAAGTCGAGGGTTGCTTCGCGTATCGGCACGACCTCTCCGGCAGTGAAGAGTTCCCGTTTCGCGCTATCACCGACCACACCCTCGAACATCCCCCGGCGCAAGGCACGTCGAGCTAGCTCCACGGCCATCGCCGTCTTGCCCAAACCGCCCAGCCCATCAATGACGACCACTGGAGGAGCCTGAGGGGCTGCCAGCACATCTAACAGGGTGTCCAAATCCCGCTCCCGGCCAGGCAAAGGGTAATAGCGTTCGTTGGGGATATTAGGAGGCCACAATGTACCCGATGGCGCTTCCGCTCTTTTCTCCAGTTCATCCAATTCAGCCTGATACCTCGCCAACAACCGGCGCAGGTCGGTGATTTCCTGTTCGTAGTCCCGTTGCTCCTTGGGATCATCCGAGAGCCTGCGTTTCTCCTCGTACTCTCTGATGAGGTCCAGCGTCTCACGGATGTGCTCCTCCAGATCCTCCCGACGCTTGCGATCTGCCTCTTCGCTCATTGCTTGCCTCATACTTGAACACACACTTCGTCATCTTGCCCGCATTAAAGCCTTCACCCAAAACGGCGGTCGGCATTGCGGATGTACATCCCCATTATACGTCGTTGTCGTCCAATGTCAAAGGGATGCCCCTCTGGCGATTACCCACAAGTAGGGACGCAATTCCAATTGCGCCCCTACCCCAGGCCGGCACGAAGCGGGAGCAGCACCAGTGGCTGCCCCCCTTTGCCCGGCCTGGACCTTCTAATCCGAGCCCCCCTGAATCACCGAATCACCGAAAGGGCGCAATTCCAATTGCGCCCCTACCCCAGGCCGGCACGAACAGGCCCCAACCATCCGTTATCCGCTCATCCGTTCCCCCACCCGTTGACGAGAACCAACACCCGACGAAAGCACCATTCGTTTATTCGTTCCCCCATTCGTTGACCACACTCGTTGACCAGGACATCCGGCCCCCACCCCACCGATCTACCCCACCCGCCACACGTGCACCACCGGCTTCGCGCCGTCAGCGTACAGCTCCAGCACGTAAAGGTAGCCGTTCTGACGGTCGTAGGCCACCGCACCGATGCGCGACCGCCGTTGGTCCCCCCACCCCAGCTCGATCTCGTCCCCATCGGGCGGGTCGAGGTAGAGGTGCTCGTCAATGTCTATCACCGCGTAGGGCTGCGGCTCCCACGCCGCGATCTCGCCGGCAGCCACCCGCGCCAGGTCCGCCGGGTCGTAGAGGATGAACTGGGCGTCGAAGCGGCTGGACCACCAGCCCCGGTTGCTGACGCAGTCCACGTCCGGGTCGCAGCAGCCCACCAGGTCCTCCGGCGGACAGATGGAACCATCGGCCAGACGACAGGTGGGAAAGTCGTTGTTCATCGCCTCTTCGACACAGGGCCGGTCCGGGCCGGCGGGGTTGATGTAGCCGTACCAGTACTTGGCCCCGGTGCCCTTGGTGCCGGCAAAGAGCACCGCCGCCTTGCCGGAGGGGGTGGTGATCCACGCGCCCCCCTCCCACTCGTCGGGGTGCTGGTAGCCGTTGAGGCATCGGGTGATCTCCTCGGTGTTGTAGGAGCTCTCGTAGAGCAACAGCACCGTCTCCGAGAGGCGCGTCCCCGAGGCGGGCGGAGACCCATCGGCCAGCCAGGGGCGGTAGGCGAAGAGCGCCGGCCCCATCCCCCCCATCCCGCCGTCCCGGAAGCGGCCCGTCGCCAGGTAGCGCCCCTGGGCGTGCGCGTCGGCCCAGGCGGTGGGGATGTCGAACATGTAGCCGTTGACGCTGTAGGGGTTCTGGTGGCCGATGTACCACGTACCCTGGACGTTCGGGGCGTCCAACGTCGGGCTGAACCAGGCGTGGGAGGGGGCCTCCTCCTGGAGATGCTGCCCCCAGCAGAGGTGGATCAGCGGGCCGGTGGCGGGGTGGTTGAGGTACTGCATCCCGATGCGGGGGATCTCCTCCAGGTCGGTGAAGTGGCCGGCCAACACGTCGTGAAACCCCTGGATGAAACTCGCCTGGGGTAGGTCGGCGGGGTTGGCGGCGACGGCGGGGGCGGGGATGCTCACCTCGGCGATCTGGTCGCCGTCCGGCAGGCCACCGTAGGCGATCCGGTCGTGACCGGTGATGAAGAGCGAGCCGGGGTAGGCATCGGCGTTGCCGGGGTCGCCGTCGGGGTTGAAGGTCATCGCGTTGCCGCCGTAGGCAAAGGTTCGGGGTGGCTCCTCGCCCCCGGGGAGGCGAAAGGCCCCCAGGTAGGTGAAGTCGGCCGGCTGAACCAGGCCACCCGTGGCATAGTTGTTGACCACAAGGGGTAGGGAGACCGTGACGGTGGGAGTGAAGGACAGGACACCGTACTCGTCGGCCCCCACGTCCGGGGCTGCGCCGACGGGCCGCGCGTCGCCGTCGAAGTCATCGTCCACCTGGGCCAGCGTCGCCGCCCGGTCAATGGCCGCCGTTGCCGCGCCCGCCTGGGGAACCGCTGCACCGCCGGCTCGCGGAGACAGAGCAGAGGCCAGAACGCCCAAAAGGCCCACGGCGATCAGGCCCGACACGGTGACCCTGAGAACCCATCGCCCGTTCACGTCCACTCACTCCTTTTGAAGTACGCGATTCGACCTCCGAGGCCTGTAGGAGGCCTCGGAGGTCTCAACGCTAGTTCCGTAGCACCACGGGCAGGTAGACGCTGTACTCGACCGCCGACTCGCACCAGTAGCCCAGGCAAGCCCCATAGTTCGTGCCGGTGAAAGCGCCGGAGGCCGATTGCCCAACGGTGAAGCTGACGGCATAGTTGGTGGAGTTGGCCGACCCGCCGGTGCCGGTCAACGGGGTGAACCAGTCCAGCCGGTAGTTGGTGGACGACATGGCCTGGGCAATCCCGGTGATCAGCGCGACACAAAGGATGGCCGCTAACAGCGTGGTGGTGAATCGCTTGTCCATAGCTGCCCTCCTACCCGTCATGGCCCAGGTATACCCCCACACCCGCGATCCAGATTTCGGAGCCGGCAGCAGCGTTCATGCTCGCCGTGACCTCGAAGGTGAGAATCCCGTCGTCGCTGGAAAGCACATTGTCGGTGGAAGGGGCGTAGTACATCGAATGCCACGTGGCATCCCCGCACAGGAGGTCGGTCGTGGCATCGAATATGGTACGGGAATTCCCCAAACCATCGTGGCGGTACACCTTCACTTGGTCAATGTAACTGCCGCTGGCGCCGGCACACTTGTATCGGAACGTGACTCCCTTTACCTGCACCTGTTGCCCATAGAGCACGGCCGGCACCGAGAGGGGGATCACGATCTGCTTGGTCCCATCGGTGGTCGCGTCCAACCGGGCGATGCCGTCACCGTGATACAAGATGTCCAGTCCGCTGGTGCCGATCCGCACGACGGCGGCGCTGCCCGGAATCCAAATGCTGGTACTGGCCGTGCTTTGGATGACGCCGGTCCCGGCGACGCGAAGGGCAACGCCGCTCTCACTGGAGGCGTGCAGCCCCGTGCCGCTGCCGTAGTTGGACACGGTCAGCGCCGTAGAACTCGACGTGTCACTGATGATCGCCCCCGGTCTCAGACTCCAGGCGTAGGGAACAGGGTAGATGGGCTGGCGGGGTTCCATCTCCGGGTCGCCGTCCACCGCGATGCCCAGCCAGAGCGACTTGCCGTCAATGTCCGAGGCCGAGCACCAGTTCATCTCCATGTTGAACAGGCCGTCTTCCACCGTCACGGTGTCCGTGTCCTCACAGAGCGCGGTGCCGCCGGTATCGGCGTCATAGAGGCGCGCCCTGATGCTGTGATCGCCGTTGAGCGGGCTGCCGCCGGCGTCGGTCAACCGCCCCTGGATGGGCACGATGGTGTTTACTGCCGCCGCTTCGTCCGGGGCCGTCTCGTCCTGGGGTTCCGGCCCCTGAGCCAGGACGAAGCCGGCTGCCAGAGCCAACAAGAGCACCACCATGCCCGCACCAATGAGATACTTCCCTTTTTTCATCGCTGACCTCCTGGTTCAATGGATTGGAACGGAGCTTGAGGATCACGCTTCACTTCCTACGTTTCCCCCTTTCTCGCACTACCTCCCTTCGAGCGCCACGCTTGCACCACGTCCAGGTCTAGCGCATCCTTGGGGATGAACGCCTCGGCGCCCGCCTCTTGCGCCGCCGTGCGGAAGAGGTCGGCTCGGTCACGGTAGGCGCTGACCAGGATCACCCGCAGGTTGGGAGCCAGGGCCTTGAGGCGAGGCACGCCTTCCACCCCGTTGACCCCCGGCAGCATCACGTCCACGACTGCCAGGTCCGGCCTCAGCTCCTCCACCATCGCCTCCGCCTGGGGAATGTCCCCCGCCTCGCCGACGACCGTCAGCCCGGCGGCGGTCAGCAGCAGGCGCAGTTGGTGCCGGAAGGCGGGCCGGTCGTCCACGATCAGAACGCGGGTCATCGAAGGCTCCGTAGGGCGTGTTATGGGGGGAGACAGGGCGTGCAGAGCGCTACCTGCCCAACAGTGTAGCACAGAACCGGGGGGGTGTCATCGGGGCGGGGTACTGTTTTTGCGGGGGAAAAATCGGTACCGGGGTACTGGAGCGAATCGGCGAGTCAGCGGGTCAGCGGGTCAGCGAATCGGCGAGGCAGCGGGTCGGCGAGGCGGCGAGTCTGCGAGTCGGCGAGGCGGCGGGTTGGCGGGTCGGCGGGTCGGCGGGTCAGCGGGAACGCTGGTGGGCGAGTTCGCTGACCAGCAAAGAGATCACCTCGTCAACCAGGGCCAGGCGGTGGTCCAGGACTTGGGACGGCAAGAGCTTTCTGGCGCGCCAATACCATCCTTTGCTCTCACGGGCTGACCCAATGGCGACCGTGAAAAACCAGTTCCTTTGCTTCCCATAGCCCCGTCCATGCCCTTCTTCAAGATTGGCACAGATCGAGCCGGCGCTGCGAATCAGCTGTTCAGCCACAGCTCGGCCGCGCACATCGCGCATCAGTCGCCCGCAATCTTCCCAGGCCAGGTCGTAGAGAAAGAGAGCCTTGCGATAGCCCAAGAATCGCCATATCGGTTCTCTTGCCATCCGTTTGTGAACCTTCGCCTCCCACTCCTCATACGTCATTGAGCCCCTCCTTATCGCTGACTCGCTCCATCGCTGACTCGCTGACTCGCTCCATCGCTGACTCGCTGACTCGCTCCATCGCCGACTCGCCCCCCCAGACCACGCGCACCGTCGTCCCCCGGCCGGGAGCCGACTCCACCGCCAGCGTGCCGCCGATGAGGGCGACCCGCTCCTGCATCCCGGCCAGGCCGAAGTGACCCCGCGCGACCAGATCGCGGGGAGCGGCGGGCACGAAGCCCCGTCCATCATCCCGGACGGTCAGGACCAGGCGGTCCCCCTCCTCGGTCAACCGGAGGGTGACCCTCCGGGCGTCGGCGTGGCGGGCGACGTTGGACAGCGCCTCCTGCACCACGCGGTAGAGGTTGACGGCGACCTCGTCCGGCAGAGCACGCAGCGCCTCATCGGGGAGCAGGTCGGCGTGCGCCTCCACACCGCTCTGGGCCGACCACTCGTCGAGGAGGGCGCGGAAGGCCGCCCCCAACCCCAGGGTATCCAGCATCGGCGGACGCAGCTCGGCGCACACCTGCCGCAGGTCGGCCAGCAGCCGGCGGACCTGGGCACGCACGGCCGTCAGTTCCCGCACCAGGCCGGAGGTGTCCGGCTCATCGGACGGCATCCCGGCCAGCAGGAGCCCCAACTGGAGGTTCAGCCCCACCAGCAGTTGGACGGGGCTGTCGTGCAGCTCCCGGGCCAGACGGGCCCGCTCCTCCTCACGGGAGCGGAGGAGCCGGTTTTGCACGGCGCGAATCTCGTCCAACCGGTGGCGCAGCGCCTCGATCAACAGCACGTTGCCCAGCGCCACCTCCGCCTGCCGGGCCAGCGTCTGGAGGATGCGCCGGTCGGTCTCGGTCAGATCGTCCCCATCCCGGCGCGGTCCGGCCGTCCACACGGCCCGCGCCTGCCCTCGGAAGCTCAGCCGAAACCGGGCCGTCGTCGGGGAGGGAGGCAGGTCGTCGGAGGGCAACTCCCCGGGCTCGCCGATCTCCAGCCGGCCGGGGTGCAGGCGCATCATCGCCGGCACCCGACGGGTGAGCACCTCGGTCAGCCGGTCGCGGTCGAGGGTGCGGGCCAGGGCATCGCTGACCGCCTCGACCACGCTGGCGTAGTCGTACCAGCCGCCGTAGAAGAGGCGGTCCACCAGCCGCTGCACCCGCACCCGCAGCTCGTTGAAGGAGAAGCCCACCAGCAACGTCAGCCCGGTGGCGGCCATCATCTCCAGCAGGGGATCGCCGGGCAGGAAGCGGTAGATCCCCACGAACAGCCCCAGGTAGAGGAGCAGGATCCCCAGCGAGAGGAGCGCGTAGACCAGCGCCCGGTTGAGCAGCCGGTCCACGCCGAACAGGTTGTGCCGCGTCATCGCGTAGAGGTAGCTCAGCGGCGCGGCGACCAAGAAGAGGCCCATCACCCACCCCGGCATCCGGGAGGGGAGGCCGACGACGGAGGGCAGGAGGTAGAAGAGGACGGAAGGCACCCCCGCCACCGCGTTGCCGAAGAGGAGGAGGCGCAACCGGCGGCGCCCATCGGGTGTGGCCCGACGGACGTAGACGTAGACCATCACGCCGATGGCGACGGCCACCTCGACGGTGGGGTAGAGCACCCCCAGGCGGGTCCAGAGGAGCCTCCCCCAGAGCAGGCCGGTCAACACAACCAGCGCCAGCCCGTAGACCAGGCCCATCCCCCAACGCCGCCGGGCCGGGGAACCCAGCGGGTGGGGGAAGGTCAGGCTGTGGTGCACCAGCAAGGGGCCGGCCAGGTGGAAGCAGGCGACGCACGCCTGCGACATCCAGAGGGGGCGCACCCCGGTCGGATGGGCCAGCAGAAACAGCGCGGCGACGGCGAAGACCTGGGAGAGCAGGAAGAGAATGCGCACGTCCGACCGCCAGGAGCGCCGCCAGAGGAGCAACACGCCGGCCCCCCAGAAGACCAGGGCAACGAGGACGCCGCCGATCAGGGAGCCGGCGTTGACCTTCACGAGGGGGATGAGCGGCAGCTCCAGCGTCAGGCAATGGCCGGCCCGTTCGATCTCCACGGCGTAGTTCCCCGGAGCCGGCTCGAGCCACTCCGAGAAGGGCACGCCGTCCACCGACAGGATGAGGTCTCCGGGCTGGAGGCCGGCCCAGTCGGCGAAGCTCTCTTGAGGAACGCTGAGCACCCGCCCCGTGCGCCCATCCAGGCGAAAATCCAGCACGGGCGTGTGCCGCTGGACGTAGAAGACGTACCCCGCCAACACGGGCACCAGGGGCACCAGCAGGGCCAGCGCCCAGCGCACGAAACGATCCCGGCGGCCCGGTTTAGGGTGCATACCGCCCATCCTCGGGCGGCGGGAGTTCGACCACCCCGTGGCGGATGGCGAGGAGGGCGGCCTCCGTGCGGGAGGAGACGTCCAGCTTGCCGTAGATGTTGCTCACGTGGTTCTGCACCGTCCGTTTGGTCACCCCCAGCCGGCGGGCGATGGCGGCGTTGTCGAGGCCCTGGGCCAGGAGGACGAGCACCTCGCGCTCGCGCGGGGTGAGCGAGGAGAGAAGCGGCTCGGGCTCCCCCCCCGCCTCGCCGACGGCCCGGCGCACGACCTGACGGGCCACGGAGGGGCTGAGCCAGCTCTCCCCCCGGGCGGCCGCCCGCACCGCCCGGACCAACGTCTCCAGCGCCTCGTCCTTGAGGACGTAGCCGGTCGCGCCGCCCTCCAACAGGCCGAAGACGGTCTGCCGGTCGTCGTAGGCGGTCAGGACGAGGATGGCGGTAGTGCTGCCCCCTGCGCGGAGGCGTCGGACCACCTCCAGGCCGTTCAGATCGGGCAGGTGCACGTCCAGGACCAGCACGTCGGGCCGGTGGTGGGCCGTCAGGCGGAGGGCGTCGTCGCCGTCGGCCCCCTCGGCCACGACGGTGATCCCCTCCGCCCCCTCCAGCACCGCACGCATACCGGCCCGGACGATGGGGTGATCGTCTACGATCACGACGCGGATCCCCTCGGCCGGATGGTTAGCGCCCATCGGAAAAGCAGCTCCTTCCCAGAAGTCGGTCAAAACGTCCCTTCGACCTACCGCACCCACTCGAAGATCCACACCCGCCCCACGCCGTCGCCGCAGGCCAGGAGGCGGCCATCGAGGGAGAGGGCCAGACCGAGAACGGGGGCGTCGTTCCAGAAGAGCACCCGTGAGGTGCCATCCTCCGGGTCCCAAGCCCGCACCGTCCGGTCGTCCGACCCGCTGACGACGAACTGTCCGTCCGGGCTCACCGCCACGGCGGTCACATCATCGGTGTGCCCCTCCAGGGAGCGGAGCAGCCGGCCGCTCCCCAACTCCCACACCTTCACCGTCCCGTCTCCCGACCCGCTGACGACGACCCGCCCGTCCAGGCTCACCGCCACGGCGCTCACCCCCCAGGTGTGCCCCTCCAGGGAGCGGAGCAGCCGGCCGCTCTCCACCTCCCACACCTTCACCGTCCCGTCTCTCGACCCGCTGACGACGAACCGCCCGTACACCGCCACGGCCCTCACCCCCCCGGTGTGCCCCTCCAGGAAGCGGAGCAGCCGGCCGCTCCCCATCTCCCACACCTTGACCGTCCCGTCTCTCGACCCGCTGACGACGAACCGCCCATCGGGGCTCACCGCCACGGCCCACACCGCATCGGTGTGCCCCTCCAGGGAGCGGAGCAGCCGGCCGCTGGCCGCCTCCCACACCTTCACCGCCTTGTCCTCCGACCCGCCGACGACGAACTGCCCGTCGGAGCTCACCACCACGGCCCACACCGCCCAAGTATGTCCCTCCAGGGTTCGCAGCAGCCGGCCGTTCTCCGCCCCCCACACCTTCACCGTCCCGTCAGCCGATCCACTAACAATGAACTGCCCATGCACCGCTACAGCCTTCACTCCCCCTATGTGGCCCTCTGAGGAGCGCAGCAGCCGATCGCCTTCTACATCCCACATCTTCACCGTCCGGTCTTCCGATCCACTGACAATGAACTGCCCGTCGGGGCTCACCACCACGACCCTCACCCCTCCGGTGTGCCCTTCCAGGGAGCGCAGCAGCCGGCCGCTCCCCAACTCCCACACCTTCACCGTCCGGTCTCTCGACCCGCTGACGACGAACTGTCCGTCCGGGCTCACCGCCACGGCGGTCACATCATCGGTGTGCCCCTCCAGGGAGCGGAGCAGCCGGCCGCTCTCCACCTCCCACACCTTCACCGTCCCATCCGACGACCCGCTGACGACGAACCGCCCGTCCGGGCTCACCGCCACGGCGTTCACCCAACCGGTGTGCCCCTCCAGGGAGCGGAGCAGCCGGCCGCTCCCCATCTCCCACACCTTCACCGTCCCGTCCGACGACCCGCTGACGACGAACCGCCCGTCCGGGCTCACCGCCACGGCGTTCACCCAATCGGTGTGCCCCTCCAGGGAGCGCACCGGACGGCCACTGGCCGCCTCCCACACCTTCACTGTGCCGTCATTCGACCCACTGACGATAAGCTGCCCGTTGGGGTTCACTGCCACGGCCAACACCCAACCAGTATGGCCCTCCAGAGAACGAAGCAACCAGCCGCCTTCCACTCCCCATACCTTAACCGTGCCGTCAGCTGAGCCGCTGGCGATGAAACGTCCGCACACTGCCACAGCATTCACTCCCCCGGTATGATCCTTTAGGGAGCGCAGTAGTCGGCCGCTCACCACCTCCCAGAGCTTAACGGTGCAGTCAGACGACCCGCTAACGATGGTTCGCCCGTCGGGGTTGACCGCCACGGCATTCACCCCCCCAGTATGACCCTCCAGAGAACACACCGGTCGGCCGCTCGCCATCTCCCACACCTTCACCGTTCCATCATCCGACCCGCCGACGACGAACCGCCCATCGGGGCTGACCGCCACGGCATTCACCCCCCCAGTATGACCCTCCAGAGAACACACCAGTCGGCCGCTCGCCATCTCCCACACCTTCACCGTTCCGTCCCATGACCCGCCAACGACGAACTGCCCGTCCGGGCTCACCGCCACGGCCCGCACCGGTCCGGTGTGCCCCTCCAGGGAGCGGAGCAGCCGGCCACTCCCCATCTCCCACACCTTGACTGTCCCGTCTCTTGACCCGCTAACGAGGAACCGCCCGTCGGGGCTCACCGCCACGGTCCACACCGGTTCGGTGTGCCCCTCTAGGGAGCGGAGCAGCCGGCCACTCCCCATCTCCCACACCTTCACCGTTCTGTCCGACGACCCGCTGACGACGACCCGCCCATCCAGGCTCACCGCCACGGCGTTCACACCATCGGTGTGCCCCTCCAGGGAGCGGAGCAGCCGGCCGCCGGCCAACTCCCACACCCTCACCGTCCCGTCGGACGACCCGCTGACGACGAACCGCCCGTCTGGGCTCACCGCCACGGCGTTCACACCATCGGTGTGCCCCTCCAGGGAGCGCAGCAGCCGGCCGCTTTCCAGCTCCCACACCTTCACCGTCCCATCGGACGACCCGCTGACGACGAACTGCCCGTCAGGGCTTACTGCCACGGCCCACACCACATCGGTGTGCCCCTCCAGGGAGCGCAGCAGCCGGCCGCTCTCCGCCTCCCACACCTTCACCGTCTTGTCCGACGACCCGCTGACGACGAACCGCCCGTCGGGGCTCACCGCCACAGCCAACACCGGTTCGGTGTGCCCCTCCAGGGAGCAGAGCCAGAGGGGGGGCTCGGGGCGGGGGTCCAGCCGGCTGCGCAGCCAGTTCCGCCGCCCCTCGGCCGCCGCCTCGCACAGGCGGTGCAGGGGGCCGTCGGGTGCGTCGAGCCAGGTCAGGTGGTTGTAGAGGGCGGGGAAGAGCCACTCGGGAGCCCGGGCGATGTGGGGGGCTTCCAGCCGCACCCGCTCCTCGAAGGCGGCCAGCACCCCGCGCCGTTCCCCATCCCCTTCCGGCCAGGCAGCCAGGGCCCGGCGGTAGTCCGCCTCCAAGTTGTAAGGGCTCGTCACCCAACAGCGGGCCTCCAGGAAATCAAAATCGGCCAGCACTGCGTAGAGGGGGGTCCACCACCTGGCCCCGATGTGATGGTACACCAGGTGGTTCCAGAAATACCGTAGGGGCACAGTGTGCTGTGCCAAGTGTCTGTGTCGAGAGTCGGGAGACAAATCGGGGTCCCGGAAATATTGTAGAAGCGAAGCGCGTTGCATTTCTACCCAAGGGATGGAGGTGCGAGGGTAATCTGTCGCACCCAGGGAGAAAGCATAAGCCCGTAGCAGGCCCCGGTGCAGATTAGGCAGCCGGGCCTTGTTTACCGTGCGCAGGTAGTCGTGCTGGAGATCATGCAGGGTGAGGGCGCTCCGTGCTTTGTCGGCCCAGCGGGCCAGGGAGCGGTTTACGAACCCTTCAGCCAGGTCCCATATGTCATCCTCATCCAACTCCAACGAGGCCCAAAAGATCGCTAGTACATCCAGGGGGATGGGCTCCTCCTCGGGGAAGACGGCCAGGTCGTGGTAGCGCTCGCGGGCCTCTTCGTCCAGCGCCTCGACGCTGACCTCCAGCGCGACCAACAGGTTGGGGTAGGGATAGCCGGGGAAGCGGGTCTTCAGCTTCTCCAAGTCAGCCTTTTGCAGGCGGTGGAGAACCCTCTTCCAAGATATACCATACCGCACAGCAGCGCCCACCATCGCCAGGGCCAAGGGAAGGTAGCCGCACTCGTGGGCCACTTGTTTGGCCTCGACGGGGAGGGCCTCCACCGGCCGGCCGGCCCAGTCGGCCAGGAGCTGCCACGCTTGCTCCTTGGAGAGGACATCCAGGGGATAGGTCTGCGCCCCCACGGTGTCCAGCACGTCCTGGTTGCGGGTGGTGAGGAGCAGACGGCCCCTCTCGCCCAGCACCTGGAAGGCTTCCACATGGCGGGCCTCCCACACGTCGTCCAACACCACCAGGGCTGCCTTGTCCCCCACCAGCGAGCGTAGCAACCCCTTGCCCTGAACGGAATCGCGGAACCGTTCCCGCCGTCCGGTGAGAGCCAGAGCCAGGTCTTCCTGGCGGGCAACCAGCTTTGGCTCCCGGCCCAAGGAGAGCCAGACGACGCCGTCGGGGAAAGCGGCCCGCACAGCGGAATCGCGGGCCAGGGCCGCGGCCAGCACCGTTTTGCCGATGCCGCCCATCCCCCGCACCCCCACGATGCCCACCACCTCCCCCTCGGAGCGGAGCAACCGCTCTCGCACGTGGGCCAGCTCCTCCTCACGGGGGAGGTAGTGGGTGGGGAGTTCGGGAACGTTAAACAGGGGGAGCCTCCGGTACAGCCGCTCCCGCTCCACCCCTCGCAGCACGGTGACCACGTTCTTGTCGCCGGTGACGATGACCACGTCCTGAGCGTCGCCGCCCAACGCCACGGCCCGTTCGCCGGTGGCCAGCACCACACGGCCCTCCCGCACGGCCCGGGCCAGCAGGGCCAGGTCCTCCGGCCTCTCCCGGCCCCGGCGGATGCGCTCCAGGGCGGCTGCAAGGTTGGGTTGGTTCACCGAACCCTCCTACGAACGGTCAACAGAGGCGAGGACCTTCCGCCAAGCCCCCGGGATGCGCGTCACCCGGCCCTCCCGGTCCAGGCAGATGTGGCGGGTGGAGCCGGTGGCCAAGAGTTGGCCGCTCTCCGTGTCCACCACCTCGTACTCCAGGGTGAAGCCCCGGCTGCCGAGACGGGAGGGCCAGGTGCGCACGGTCACGGCACGGTCGTAGCGGGCCGGGGCCAGGTAGCGCACGTGGACCTCGCTGACGGCGAAGAAGTGACCGCCGGCCTCCACCTCGGCGTAGCTGGTGCCCCGGGCGCGCAACCAGGCACTCCTCCCCTCCTCAAACCAAATGACGTAGACGCTGTGGTGCACGACCCCCATCTGGTCCGTCTCGGCGTAGCGGACGTGGAAGGTCGTTTCGACGACGGAAGCCGGGTCCATAGCCACCTCCTGGGATGGGATTGCCTGGGCGGACGAAGGCCGCCGACACCGCCATTATAACGCGAGCCCTTTTCCATCGCAAGGGGCCAGGCCTTCGTGATTACCCACATCTCGGGAATCTGCCCGGCCCTTATGGGTAATCACCGCGCTAGGCCGAATAACAGGTGGCGAAGGGCTGTGCCCTTCGCCACCCTGCTTCAACCCAGATTTTCCCGGAGCGCGCGGCCGGCGGCTTCCCCATTCAGAGGGAAAGGCTGCCGGCCAGCTCCTTCTTCAGGGCCGCGCCCAGCCGGCGGATGCCTTCCTCGATCTTCTCCGGCGTGGCGTTGGAGAAGTTGAGGCGCATCGCGTTGTGCCCATCGTCCCCCGAGGGGTAGAAGGCGAAACCGGGCACGTAGGCAACCTTCTCGGCCACTGCCTTCTTCAGGAAGTCGGCCGTGTCAATGGATGAGGGCACCCGCGCCCAGAGGAAGAGCCCGCCCTGGGGGTGGGTCCACCGAGCCTCCTCGGGCCAGTATCGCTCCATCGAGGCCAGCATCACGTCCCGGCGCTCCCCGTAGACCTTGCGCAGCCGCTTGACGTGCTGGCGCAGGATGCCCCGCTGACAGATGTCGTTGGCGATCATCTGGACGAAGGTGCCCGTGTGCAGGTCCGTCCCCTGCTTGGCCTGGACGAACCGCCGCATAATCGGCTGCGGCGCGACGATCCAGCCCAACCGGATGCCCGGCGCCAGCGTCTTGGAGAAGGTGCTCAGGTAGATGGTCCGCTCCGGAGCCAGGGCCCAGATGGGGATGATGTCCTCGCCCTCGTAGCGAAGCTCGCCGTAGGGATCGTCTTCGACGATGATCAGGTTGTGACGACGGGCGATCTCCACCAGGCGCTGGCGGCGCTCCAAGGGGAGTGTCGTGCCGGCCGGGTTGTGGAAGTTGGGGAGGACGTAGACGAACTTGACCGGCTGGGCCACCACCACTTTATCCACCTCGTCCACCACCATGCCATCGTCATCCAGAGGGACGGTGAGGAAGTTGGCCTCATAGGCCCGCCAGGCTTGGATCGCCCCCACGTAGGTAGGGCGGCTGGTCAGCACGTAGTCCCCCGGATCGAGGAAGATCTTGCCCAACAGGTCTAGAGCCTGCTGGGATCCGTTGGTCAGCAGGATGTTCTCCGGCTTCTCCTCGATGCCGTACTTGGCCATCGCCTCGGCCAGGTACTCTTTGAGGGGCATGTACCCCTCCGTGGGGCTGTACTGGAGGGCAACCCGGCCTTCGTGGCGCAGGATGTAGCGGCAAGCCTCCTCGAACTCCCGGATGGGGAAGAACTCCGGGGCAGGCAGGCCGCCGGCGAAGGAGATGACATCGGGTTGGGCAGTCAGCTTCAGCAGTTCACGGATGACCGAGCTTTCCATCTGAGAGGTTCGACCGGCCAGGTAGAGGTCCCAATCCACCGGTGGGGCCATCCCTGGAATCGCGGCTTCTCCAATCATCGTTCCCTCCTAGAAGAGACTACAAAGACGGCTTTCTCCTGTTCAGCCTACCCTCCCGCAGGTCACCGATCGAGGGCGCCTTCAGCTCCGATGGGCTATTGGAAGCACGGTTTCGCGTCGGAAACGCGCCTAACCTGCGGGAGGGTGAACGGTCAGGTAGCTGGTTCATCGGACGAAAAAAGAGGGGCGTGATAGGTCACGCCCCTCCCGATTCCCGGGCCAAAATCTCCCGCAACATCTGACGGCGGGCCTGGCCGCTAAGCAGCTCCAGACGGCGGATGCCTAAGGGGTCAACGACCTCCCGCAGCAGGCGGACTTCCTCAGCCGTCGGAGGTGGCGTCTCGTGGAGGTCTGGCGCGACCTCCAGGGGGAAACCGGTCTTCCGCTGCACCCGCCGCAGGGTAACGCCGGGATGCAGGGTCACCAGCCGCATTCGGCCCTCCGGCCCCTCGAAGTCGAACTGGCCCAGGTCGGAGACCAAGTAACGGGGACCCCGACCCCGCTTGCGGGCCGGATGGTGCCCCAGGCCGCTGCGAAAGTCCAGCCGCTCCACGAAGATGATGCGGCTGTGACGAGGCACATACAAGTAAGCCTGGTCTCCGTAGGTGGTCACGTCGGCGATGCCGCCGGAGCCGGGCAGGCGCAGACGTGGACGGCGGTAGTCCTGGCCGATGAAGACGTTGTTGGTGTTGCCATAGGGGTCCACCTGGGCCGGGCGGAAGAACTCCTTGGGGCGGAAGCGGGGGAGCAACTCCGTCGCCACGCGGGTGAAGCCGAAGGTGATGAGGGCCTTGTCCATCCACATCGCTTCAGCGTGGCTCAGGCTCGGCGGCGCCCAATCCCGGCAAAGGGACTGGCCAATGGCCGAGGCGAAGAGGATGTCGGGAGCGTGGGTCAGCTTGGCCAAAATGTAGCCCGCCATCACCAGCGGGGTCGCCAATCCCTGGACGATCAGCTCCCCGTTGGCGATCTGGCGGGCAATGCAGACGGAGATCAATTCATCTACGGTGAAGTCGTCGGCAAACTTTGTGGTCTCCACACCCCCTCCCCTGCTACACCACCGTTGGCATCTCAAAGTCCGTTCGAGCGAGAGGGAGACCGAAAGTCAACGTCTGCCCCCCCGCATCGCCTGTACCAACCATTGTAGCACCCTCGCAAGGGTCGGTCAATAGTCGTTCGTCCCCTCTCCCCCTGTCATTCGTCATCCCCTCGCAGCCACGCATCCAGATAGTCCGCAAAGTGGACCGGACAGGCTTCCACGTAACGGAGCAACGCCTCGCCATCGAGGGGGTAGAAGGGGTAGCAGGAGGTGGGCCAAGCACCTCTCGGGGCCAGCACGACCCCATCTACCACCAGGCCGGCCAGGTCCAGCGGCTCATCCAGCCGCTCCACGACCTCCTCGGCCGTCACGATCACCCGCCGCGCCGCCATCGCCAGCTCTTGGTCTATCCCCAAGTTGCCCCCCAGGACGGCGTTTCCCTCCCGGTCGGCCCGCAGGGCGTGGAGCACCGCGACGTCGCAGGCAATGGCGGGGAAGGCGACGTACTCCCCCTCGCCGTAGGGGTCCTGGACCACCTTGACGTCGGGACGGACGGAGAGCATCTCGGTGCCCAGCCAGCCCAGGCCGGGCATAAAGCTAACGCCGGCCAGGGTGGCCCGCAGCCCAAAGGCGATGCTGGCCTCCGTCTCCTCCACGATGGTCAAGCGACCTTCGCCGGCCGCCTGGGTGAACATCGGGGCCAGGCCGAAGACCTCCAGGCCGAAGTAGCAGGTGCGCACCCGCTCGACCAAGCCGGCCCCGACCAGCAGGTCGGACTCGAAGCCGGCCGTGAGGGCCAGCAGCGTTAGGTGACGGGGGGGATCGGGACGCCGAAGGAGGGCCCGGACGAAGGCCACAGGCCGCCGGTAGAGGGTCAGGCCGCCCAAGGCCAACGTGTCCCCCTCTCGGACCAGGGCGGCCGCTTCCGCCAGCGAGATCCGCTTGTCCCTGGGGGAGGCACCAGCTCCCCTCCCAGAGGGCAGGGCCTGCCTGCCACGCCCGCCTGTCGTCATCATCCGCTCACAGGGGTCTTACTGATCCAGAAGACACAGGCCGGGTCTCCCAGCGCCCGGCAGGCGATCTCCCGGTACTCGAAGACCTTGCCCCCGGTGATGTAGAGCCCGCCCTCATAGAGGGCACCCAGCCACATCCCACAGATGGGGCGATCGGCCTCCATTCCGGCACAGCAGGGGCAGTGAACGATGGAGTAGGTGAAATGGTCCTCGTGCTCCTCGACCCGATGGTCCACCTCGACGCCTGCCTCTTTGTACAGCGTCTTGAAGCCATGGGCCATGCTGATCAGCCCCATCTTGAGCTGGACGTTGGTGGACATCAGCTTGAGGGCCAGACGCCCTAGGCCGAAGAGCCGATCCTGCTCTTCGATAGAGCGGCGGGCCGAGAGGCGACCGATGCGGCGGACGAAACTGGCTCCTGCCCGTCCGTAGAACTCCAGGATCGCCCGGTTGAGGTCGGCATATTCCTTGAAGGTGTGCCCGGTGAAGACCATCTGGTTAGGAGGATAATTGCCAATAAGGTGTTCCAGGCCCGCCTGCCGCAGGATCACCCGCATCCCCTTGTCGCCGGCCACCTCCTCCACCGCCTGCAACGCCCACCGTAGGTAGGCGTCCGTCATCGGGAGACCCAGCATAGGGTCATCCGGCTTGAGGCGAATCTCCATAACGCACCCTCCTCCTCGCTGTCCAACCTCTCTCAACACGGAGGCAAACAGGGCCTGGACCCTATTTGCGCCAAGGGTATGCCTAGTTTACCCCATCTTGGGAGGAAAAGCAAGAGGAGGTGTGCACCCTCCCGCAGGCCACCCGGTGCCGGGCGACCGCAATGGTCTACCGGAGATCGCCTAGGACGCGCTTCAGGCCGTGGCGGAAACCTGCGGGAGGGTGCCGCTATCAGGAGGACAGCGCCTCGATCAGGGCGGGCAGCGCCTCTTGCGGATCGGCCACCAGCCCCAAGTCGGCCGCCTGGAAGATGGGAGCGGTGGGGTCGGGGTGGATGGCGACGACGAAGCGGGCGTCCTGGATGCCGAAGAGGTGGGCGGTGTCCCCTCGGATGCCACAGGCCACGTAGAGGTCGGGGGCCACGCGGGCGCCCGTGAGGCCGATGACCTGCTCCTCCTCGATCCAGCCCTCGTGCCAGGCCCCCCGGTCACCGGCCACGTGGGCCCCCAGCATCCCGGCCAGCCTCTCCACCAGGCCGAAGTTGCCCACGTCCCGCCCGCCGGCGACGATGCGCCGGGCCCGGCGCAAGGGCACCGGCGGCAGGTCCACGGAGACCGCGCCGACGGGGCGAATCCGAGGCGTGACCTCCTCCAGCGAGAGCAGGACTTCCTCTACCCCGCCGCTCCGGGAGCGGTCCAGGTAGGGCTCCGCCAGGGCCTCCGGCTGCACCGTGGCGATCTGGGGCTGGGCCTGGGGGGCGACGACGACCTCGTAGTACTCCCCCTCGTAGGCCGGCCGGTGGCCGATGAGCACCCGCTCCACCTCGTCCAACCGGATGGCGACGCAGTTGGCCAGGAGGGCCGTCCCCAGCCGCTGGGTCAGCCGGGGAGCCAGGTTCTCATTGGCCGCCGTCGCGCCCAGCAGGATGAACTCCGGCCGACGCTCGTCGAAGAGGGTGGTCAGGGCGTGCAGGGTGGGCTCCAGGGGGTAGCCGGACAGCGCCGGATCGGCGATCCAGTGGACGGTGTCGGCCCCGGCGGCGATGAGGTCGCCGGCCAGGTCGGCGTAGGGGCGATGGGAGCCGCCCTCGGCTCCCTCAGGAGCGCCCAGCAGCGCCACCCGCACGTAGGTGCCCAGGGCGTCCCCCCACTCCCGCGCCTTCCCCACCAGGGCCAGGCTCAGGGGAGTCAGCTCCCCGACTTCGATCTCGGCGACGGTCCAGATGCCGCCGGCCCCGCCGGCCGCCTCCTCAACGACGGCCTCTTCTTCTCCCATCAACCTCTGGAGGTATTCCAGGTCCATGTTCGTGCTCCCGATTCCAAGCGGACTGCTGTCAACGGATTAGGGGAGCGGTGATTACCCACAAGTGAGCGAGAGAGTGGTCCGTAGCGGGCCGTCCACGAATTTCCCACGAATGCACGAATGAGGCGGCCCCTAATTCGTGTATTCGTGCCCCATTCGTGGACGGCTCGTCCCCCTATCTCCAAAGATATGGGCAATCACCGGATTAGGGAAGCGGATTGAACGGAGAGGCGTTGCCTCCCATCCGCTCAATCCCTTCCCAAGCGGACTGCTGTCAACGGATTAGGGGAGCGGATTGAACGGAACCGGCACCCTCTCAAGCGGATTTCGATGAACCGCCTACGGAGAGCCGCCGCCCCCCATCCGCTCAATCCGTTCTCAAATCCGCTGACAGCTATCCGTTCCCAAACGGCTTGCTGTCAACGGATTAGGGGAGCGGATTGAACGGAGCCGGCACCCCCTCAAGCGGATTTCGGTGAACCGCCTACAGAGAGCCGCCGTCCCCCATCCGCTCAATCCGTTCTCAAATCCGCTGACAGCTATCCGTTTCCAAGCGGATTGAACGGAGAGATGTACCGGGCCAGAGCTTGAGCCAGCTCCTCGACGCTCTCGGCCCGGCTCCCCAGCGTCCGGGGCGCGGGAAAAGCCCGCCCCCGGGACTGAACCAGCGGGGTCAGTTGCCCGACCTCCAGCCCCAACATCTCCGCCGTCCAGTGCTCCACGGCCTCGGGGTCGCGGTAGACGTTGATCAGGCGGCGGCCCTGGGGATAGCGAGGCTTGTTGACCTCCCGGTCCACGGTGACGAGGGCGGGCAGCGGCACCTCCAGCCCCTGGAACCCCTCACCCGACCGGATGACTACGCGAAGGGAGCCGTTGACCGGCTCCAGGGCAACCGCCCCCACCACCGAGGGCCAGCCCAACACCTCGGCCAGGCGGGGCCCCTCCTCCCCCGTCATCCCGTCCAGAGCCTGCCGCCCCATCAGCACCAGGTCCACCGCCCCCAGCCGCTCGACGACGGCGGCCAGCACCCGGGCGACCACCGTGCCGTCGGCCTGAAGGAGCGCTTCGTCCTGGAGATGGATGGCCCGGTCGGCCCCCATCGCCAGCGCCCAGCGGGCCGAAGCATCGGACTGCGCCTCCGCCCCCGGTCGGGCCGGTCCCCGACTGACGACGATCACCTCGGCCCCCTCGCGGTCCTTGAGCTGCAGGGCCATCTCCAGGGCGTGTCGGTCCGCCGGGTTGATGAAGTACTCCTCCCGGTTGATGAAGATCCGCTCCCGACGCCGGTTGACCACCATACCCGAAGGGTCGAGAATCCGCTTGATGGCGACAAGGATGCGCATGGCAGGTTCCTCTCCGCGCAAAGGCGTGATACGTATCGCGGGTTGTGTGTCGCGTGTTGTAGAGCGTTACGGTCGGATGCGGACGCCGGCCTCCCGGAAGATCTGGGCGGCGATGACGAAGCGCTGGATCTCGTTGGTCCCCTCGAAGATCTCGGCGATGCGGGCGTCACGGAACATCCGCTCGATCTCCGCCTCGCGGCTGTAGCCCAGCGCCCCGTAGATCTGCAGCGTCCGGTCAATGGCCCGGGAAGCGACCTCGGAGCCGTAGAGCTTGCACATCGCCGCCTCCCGGCTGAAGGGCCGGCCGGTGTCCACCAGCCAGGCGGTCCGGTAGACCAACGAGCGCAGCGCCTCGATCTCCGTGGCCATGTCCGCGATCATCCACTGGATGGTCTGCATATGAGCCAGCGGGCGTCCGAAGGCGGTCCTGGCCTTGGCCCAGGCGATGCTGGCCTCCAGGGCGGCCTGAGCCCCACCCAGACAGGCAGCCCCCAGGGTCAGCCGGCCCAGGTCTAGGGCCTTCATAAAGGTGGCGAAGCCCTCGCCCACCCGGCCCAACACGTTCTCCTCCGGCACCCGCAGGTCCTCGAAGACCAGCTCCGCCGTGTCGGTGCCTCGGATGCCCATCTTGTTGGCCGCCCCCGCCACCTTGAAGCCTTCCCAGTGGGTCTCGACGATGAAGGCGGTGATCCCACCCCGAGCCCCCAGGGCGGGGTTGGTGACGGCGAGAACGGTGACGATGTCGGCGAAGCCACCGTTGGTGATGAAGTGCTTCATCCCGTCGAGGATGTAGCTGTCCCCTTCGCGGACGGCGCGGGTGCGGATGGCGGCGGCGTCGGAGCCGGCCCCGGGCTCGGTGAGGGCGAAGGCGGCGATCTTCTCCCCCTGGGCCAGGGGGGTCAGGTACTTCCGCTTCTGCTCCTCGGTCCCGTCCAGGTAGATGGACATGGCCCCGATGCCGATGTGAGCGCCGATGCAGGTGGCGGTGCTGGTGCAGACGCGGCCCAGCTCCTCCATCAGGATGCAGTAGCCCGTCTCGCCGGCCCCCATCCCCCCGTACTCCTGGGGAAAGGGGACGCCCAGCAGCCCCAGCTTGGCCGCCTTCTTCAGGTTCTCCATCGGCACCCGGTGCTCCCGGTCTATCGCCTTGGCCACGGGCCGGACCTCGTTCTCGGCGAACTCCCGCACCAGTCGGCGCAGGGCCTCGTGTTCAGGGGATAGGGTGAAGTCCATCGGACATCCCTCCTGACTTAGGGCAGGATCTCCACGCCCAGCGGGGCGAAGAGAGAGCGGGCAATGGTCACCCGCTGCAGCTCCGTGGGGCCACCGATCAGGCCCAGGGCGCGGGCATCCCGGTACATCCGGACGATGGGGTACTCCTCCATGTAGCCGTAGCCGCCGTGGACCTGGACCATCTTGTCGGTGACGAAGCGGGCGACCTCCCCGGCCCAGAGCTTGACCAGGGCAGCGGCCTCCTCCACGTCGGCCCCCTGGTCCAGGAGCCAGCCGGCGTGATAGACCAGGTAGCGCAGCCCTTCGATCCGGGCCTTCGCCTCGGCGATGAAGTTCTGGATCGCCTGCTTCTGGGCGATGAGGGCGTCGAACTGCTTGCGCTCGGAGGCGAAGCGGACGCCGGCTGCCAGGGCCGCCTCGGAGATGCCCAGGGCGGCGGAGCCCAGGGCGATGCGGAAGCGGTCCAAGGCCGCCGCGGCGATGGCGTAGCCCTCCCCTTCCGCGCCCAGCCGATTGGCGGCCGGCACCCGGCAGTCATCCAGGTAGAGGACGTTCAGGGGCAACCCCCGCAGCCCTAGGGTGGGCTCCCGGTGGGCCACCTTCAAGCCCGGTGTGTCCGCTTCCACCAAGAAGGCACTGAGCCCCCGCCCGTTGGCCGTCGGGTCCGAGGCGGCGAAGACGATGAAGAGGCCCGCGATCTCGCCGTTGGCGACCCACCACTTGCTCCCCCGAAGCAGGTAGCCGTCGTCCTGGCGGACGGCCTGGGTCGTCAGCCGGGAGAAGTCGGCCCCGGCATCGGCCTCGTTGAGGGCGAAGGCCCCGATGGCCTCACCGGCGGCCAGCATCGGCAGGTAGGTCTCCTGCTGCTCCGGGCTGCCGAAGGCCAGGATGGTCTCGGCCACCAGGCTGTTGTGGATGGCGACGATGAGGGCCGTGGAGAGGCAGGCTTTGGCCAGCTCCTCGATCAGGAGGCCGTAGCTCACGTGGTCCAGGCCGGCCCCCATCTGCTCCTCGGGGAGCGTCGCCCCCAGGAAGCCCTGCATCGCCGCCTTCCGCAGGACCTCCATCGGAGGCTTCTCCTGGTGGTCGGTCTCTTCCGCGCAGGGTGCCACCTCCTTCTGGGCGAAATCGCGGAAGAGGGAGAGGAACATCTCCTGTTCTTCACTCCAGTGGAAATCCATCGGCCTGTGCTCCTTGATGCTCAGCCCGCCGGAATAGGGATTCCGGCCTACGGGGAGATCCCTTTGGCGGCGCGGGCTGCCCGCCGGGGGGCAGGCCCGCGACCGCCCGGTCTCCCGACGGCCATTCCGGCCGCAACCGCCTCACCGATCCTGGAACTTGGGCTGGCGTTTCTCGAGGAAAGCGGTCACGCCCTCACGCATGTCCTCGGTCTCCGTCAGGCGCAGGAACTGGGCCAACTCCACCTCCAGCCCCTCCTCCAGCGTGGGAGCTTCCAGTCCCTCGCTGACGGCGGTCATCCCGGCCTGGACGGCGATGGCCCCTTTGCTGGCGATCTTGCGGGCCAGGTCGCGGGCCGTCTTAAGCACCGCGTTGCCGGGCACGACCTTGTTGACCAAGCCGATGCGGTAGGCCTCCTGGGCGGTGATGGGATCGCCGGTCAGGATCATCTCCAGGGCCTTCGCCTTGCCCACCAGCCGGGGGAGGCGCTGGGTGCCGCCCCAGCCGGGGATGATGCCCAGGTTGATCTCCGGCTGGCCCAGGCGGGCCCGGTCGCCGGCGATGCGGAAGTGGCAAGCCATCGCCATCTCCAGCCCCCCGCCCAGGCAGGCGGCGTGGATGGCGGCGATGACCGGCTTGGGGCTGCGCTCGATCTTGTTGAAGACGCGATGGCCCAGCCGCAGCATCTCCTCCGCTTCCTCGCGGGACTTGATGGCCGCGATCTCGTTGATGTCGGCCCCGGCGACGAAGGCGTACTGGCCCGCGCCGGCGATGACGATGGCCTTCACCTCGGGGTTCTCCAGCAGCTCGTCCAGCGCCGCATCCAGCTCCTGGAGGGTCTGGCGGTTGAAAGCGTTCACCGGCGGGTGGTCAATGGTCAAAGTCGCCACCCGGTCCTCGATGGCAATGCGCACGTTCTGGTACTCGGCCATTTTCCGCTCCTCGTTCTCTTGCACCGGTTAGGCATACTCGTGGAATCCACGGCCGACCTTCTTGCCCAGGTGGCCGGCCCGCACCTTGAGCCGCAGCGACCAGGTGGGGCGGAAACGCTCGCCCAGGCGCTCCCGCAGCGCCTCCAGCTTCTCCAGCACCACGTCCAGCCCCATCTCGTCGGCCACGGCCAGCGGTCCCATCCGCTCCCCGTGGTAGGTCATGCCCGTGCCGGCGATCATCGCCATATCAATGTCCGAAGCGCTGGCGATGCCTTCCTGGAGGCAGAGGGTCGCTTCGTTGATCATCGGCAGGATCAGTCGGTCCACGCTGAACTCGGTCCCCGTCGGCACCTCACCGCTCTCCTGGAGCTCCCGGATGATCTGCTCCAGCGTCTCCGTCTCGCCGCCGGGGTAGTCGTAGAAGCCGGCGCCGCTCTTCTCCCCCAGCCGGCCCCGTTCCACCAGCTTGGCGAAGAGGGGCGCTCCCTTCATCCGTTCTCCATACTCCTCGCCCATGTACTGGCCCACGTCGTAGGCCACATCCAGCCCCAGCATATCCATCAGGGTGAAGGGGCCCATCGGCATGCCGAACTCGACCATCGCCTTGTCAATCTCCGGTGCCGAGGCCGCCCCCTCCTCCAGCGCCATCACGGCCTCGTTGAGGTAGGGCAGCAACAGCCGATTGACCAGGAAGCCGGGGCATTCCTTGACCACGACGGGGATCTTGCGCAGCGTCTCGCTGAACATCACGATGTCGTCCACCGTCTCCTGGGAGGTGTCCAGACCGGGGATCACCTCGACCAGCTTCATCACGTGGGCCGGGTTGAAGAAGTGCATCCCGATCATCTTCTCCGGCCGCCCGCTGGCCGTTCCCATCTCCGAGATGGAGAGGGCGGAGGTGTTGCTGGCGAAGATGGTGGACTCCGGGCAAACCTCGTGCAATTCCTGGAAGACCCGCTTCTTGATCTCCACCCGCTCCGGGACGGCCTCGATGACCAGGTCCACGTCGCCGAACTCGTCGTAGGTCAGCGTGGGGGTGATGAGGTCCATCTTGGAGGCCATATCGCCGGGGCTCATCTTCCCCTTGTCCACCCGGCGCTGGTAGATGCCCCGGATGTGATCCATCGCCTTGTCCAGGATCGCCTGGTCTATGTCCTTCATCACGACCGGCAACCCGGCGTAGCTGACCACCTGGGTGATCTCGGCGCCCATAATGCCGGCGCCCACCACAGCGACCTTGAAGATGTACATCGCTCCCTCCTTAGGCTGGACAACCGGCGGCCGGTGACCGACCGTCGGCCGCGCTCAGAGCATCAGGTTCTCGACGATCATCGCGCCGCCCTGCCCACCGCCCACGCACATCGTGGAGAGACCGTAGCGGACCTTGCGGCGCTTCATCTCGTGGAGCAGGGTCGTGGTGATCTTGGCCCCCGTCGCGCCCACGGGATGGCCCAGGGCGATGGCCCCGCCGTTGACGTTCACCTTCTCCCAGTCCCAGTTGTGCCCCTGGCGTTCCATCTCGATGGCGACGGCCAGGACCTGGGCGGCGAAGGCCTCGTTGAGCTCGATGAGGTCAATGTCGTCCAGCGAGAGACCGGCCCGCTGGAGCGCCTTGGGGATGGCATAGGCCGGGCCGATGCCCATGTAGGCGGGGTCCACCCCGGCGTAGGCGTAGGAGACGATGCGGGCCATCGGCTCCAGCCCCAACTCGGCCGCCCTCTCCGCCGTGGCGACGAGCATCGCCGCCGCACCGTCGTTGATGGGGCAGGAGTTGGCCGGGGTCACCGAGCCCCCCTCCTTGAAGATGGCCGGGTAGAGGGCCGCCTTCTGGACGGTCAGGGCCGGGTTGATGCTCTCGTCCTCGGTGATGACCTCCTTGGCGACCTCGCGGCCGGCGGCCCGCTTGATCACCTCGACGGGCACGATCTCGTCCCGGAACTTGCCCATCCGGGTGGCCCGGAAGGCTTTCTTGTGAGAGTTGACGGCGTACTCGTCCTGCTCCTCGCGGCTGATCTCGTAGCGCTCCACCAAGTTCTCGGCGGTGCGGCCCATGATCTGGCCGGCAATGGGATCCGTCAGCCCCTCCCAGAGGGCATCGGTCAGCTCGGCATGGCGCAGCTTCAGCCCCCAGCGGGCCTTCTTGATGATGTAGGGGATGTTGCTCATACTCTCCGTCCCCCCGACCAGGAAGAGTTCACCATCGCCGGCCTGGATCACCTGATAGGCCGAGGTGATGGCCTGAAGGCCGGAGGCGCAGTTGCGCTGGACGGTGAAGCCGGGCACCTCTTTAGGGATGCCGGCCATCAGCGCAGCGACACGGGCGATATTGGCCGCGTCGGAGGGCTGCCCGATGTTGCCCAGGATCACCTCGTCCAGCAAGGCCGGCTCCAGGCCCGTCCGTCCCAACACCGCCTCGAAGACGATCTTGGCCAGGTCCTGGGCCCGCAGGTCCCGCAGCGCCCCACCGTGGGAACCCACCGGTGTGCGCACCGGGCCGATGAGAACGACGTCGCGCATCATATCCTCCTCTCTCGGTCACGTTTTACGCCTTACGTTTTACGCCTTACGTTTACGCCCTACGTTTTACGCCCTTCGCACTGCCACCCGCGCAGCACGGTCTCCAGGGCGGCTTCGTAGAGGGTTTCCAGCTCAGAAGCCAAGATCTCGCGGCGGAGAGGGTGGCCCAGCAGGACGAGGACGCCGTTAAGAGCCGCCCAGAGGACACCGGCAGCCTGCCGGGCATCCTCCACCTGGAAGCGGCCTTCGTCCGCCCCTTGTTGGACGGCCTGCACCAGCCAGTGGAGCCCGCGCAGGCTCTGGGTCAGGACCTGCTGGTAGACCTCCTCGGGCACCGTCTCCTGGAACCGCCCCCGGTCCAGGGCCATGAGCAGCCGGAAGTAGTCAGGCTCCTCCTGGAAGAAAGAAAGATAAGCCCTGGCCAGCCTGCGAATTCGCACATCGGCTGCCAGGGCTTCTTCGGGGGCGAAGGCCCGTTCCAGGCGCTTCACCAATTCGTTCAATCCCTCCAGGAGGAGATGGGCCAGGATGGTCTCTTTGCTCTCGAAGTAGAGGTAGACGGTCCCTTTGCTGACCTCGGCGACTTCGGCGACCTCGTCCACGGTGGCCCGGTGAAAGCCCCGCCGGAAGAAGACCTCCCGAGCTGCCCGGAGGATGGATTCCCGGCGTTGCTCCCGCTCCCGCCGCCGGCGTGCTGCTGTGGCCACCGCTCCCCCTTTCTACTAACCGTCGGTCAGTTACTGACTCGCAGTCAGTATACACCAAAAGGGAGCAGATGTCAAGGCCCTTTTGCCGGGATTCGGATTCCCTCGCGGTGATTACCCACAAGTGAGCGCGAGAGTGGTCCGTAGCAGGCCGTCCACGAATTTCTCACAAATGCACGAATGTGGCGGTCCTTAATTCGTGTATTCGTGCCCCATTCGTGGACGGCTCGTCTCCCTATCTCCAAAGATATGGGTAATCACCGGATTCCCTCTCCTTGACGGAATGGGCAAGTTGTGTTACCATACCGAGGCACCGTTGGATCGTTCAAGAGAGGTCTTTGGGGGGAACCGCTGGGCCAGCCACGGCGTCGGCGGTTTTTTTGTTATCCTGGGAGGATCACGTCTATGGCAAGCCGAAAACTCCGCATCGTTCCCCTGGGCGGCCTGGGGGAGATCGGCAAGAATATGATGAGCATCGAGTATGGCCGCAACATCCTGATCGTGGATGGGGGCATTATGTTCCCCGAAAACGATATGCTGGGGGTGGACTTCATCATCCCCGACTTCAACTACCTGTTGGACAAGAAGGACCGGGTGCGGGCGATCCTCGTCACCCACGGTCACGAGGACCATACGGGAGCCCTCCCCTACATCCTACGGGAGATCCAAGCCCCTATCTACGCCACCCGGCTCACCAAGGGGCTGATCGAAGTCAAGCTTCGCAACGCCAAGCTCCAGGACATGGCCGACGTCCGCCTGATGGAGGCCGGGGACCGCTTCACCCTCGGCCCCTTCACCATTGAACCCTTCCACGTCTGCCACAGCATCCCCGACAGCGTGGGGCTGGGCATCACCACGCCGGTGGGGCTCATCGTCCACTCCGGCGACTACAAGTTCGACCACACGCCGGTGGATGGCCGTCCACCTGACTTCGCCAAGCTGGCCGAGTTCGCGGGCCGAGGCGTCCTGGCCCTCCTGGCCGACAGCACCAACGCCGACAAACCGGGCTGGACCCCCTCGGAGGCGGTCATTGACGACGCCTTCGACCGGGTCTTCCGCGAGGCCCCGGGCCGGATCATCGTCGCCACCTTCGCCTCCCTCATCTCGCGGGTGCAACAGGTGGCCAACGCCGCCCAGCGGCACGGGCGGAAGCTGGCCATCGCCGGCCACACGATGCTGGAGAACGTGAAGATGGCCCGCTCCCTGGGGTATCTGGAGATCCCCCAAGAGCTGCTCATTGACCTGAACCAGGTGAATCGGCTGCCACCCCGCCAGGTGGCCATTATGGCGACGGGCACCCAGGGGGAACCTACAGCGGTCCTGGGCCGGCTGGCCCTGGGCCGACACCGTCACCTGCGCATCCAGGAGGGGGATACCGTCGTGATGTCGGCCCACCCCATCCCCGGAAACGAGGAGATGGTCCACCGCATCATCAACCGGCTCTTCCAACGAGGGGCCAACGTCCTCTACGACCCCATCGCCCCCGTCCACGTCTCCGGTCACGCCAGCCAGGAAGAGCAGAAGCTACTGATCAACCTCATCCGTCCCCGCTACTTCATCCCTATCCACGGCGAACTGCGCCACCTGAAGCAGCACGCGCTGATGGCCCAGGAGCTGGGGATCCCACCCGACCGGATCGCTGTGGTCGAGAACGGGACGGTGATCGAGCTGGACGAGAAGACGATGACCATCGGGGATCGGGTGCCCGGTGGCTACGTCTTCGTGGACGGCTCCGGCGTGGGGGACATCGGGCCGGCGGTAATCCGGGACCGAGAGGTGCTGGCCGAAGAGGGCTTCGTCATCGTCGTGGTGCCGGTAGACGCCCGAACTCACCGTCCGCTGGCCGAGCCGGAGATCCTCTCCCGGGGGTTCGTCTACCTGCGGGAGGCCAGCGACCTGCTGGAGAATGCCCGCAGCCAGGTACTGGACCTGCTCCGCCAGAACGGACACCGCAGCCGCGATGAATTGCAATCGGTCATCCAAAATGCGCTGAGTAAGTTCTTCTACAATGAGACTCGACGCCGGCCAATGACCTTCGCCGTGGTGGTCGAGATCGAGCCCTCCAAGGTGCGCCAGGGGCGTGACTGAACCCTTCTCCCCCCGATGTTCTCCTTGGCGCTCCAGACGGATCGTAAGATGCCGGGAAGCCTCGGGGAGCGCGAAATCCCTGTGTGACCCGTGCCCTTTCTTTCCCCAGCACAGTATGGTATAATTAACCTCGGTGTTTGCCTGCATTGGAGAGAGCGAACGAGGTTCTGGGATATGAAGCTTAAGTTATGGGGCACGCGCGGATCCATTCCCTCACCGATCACGTCTGAGACCATCACCGAGAAGATCATCCAAGCACTGTTACAAGCTGAAGGCATCAATCTTAGCGACCCCACCGAGGTCCACGCCTATGTAGAGACCCTGCCCTTCCCCATCCGTGGCACCGCCGGCGGCGATACCCCTTGCGTCGAGGTTCGTAGCGGCAAGAACTTGATCATCCTGGACGCGGGGTCGGGGCTGCGCCGCCTGGGCATCGAACTGATGAAGGAAGAGTTTGGTCAAGGAAAGGGCGTGGCCCACATCTTCATCAGCCACACCCACTGGGATCACATCCAGGGGTTCCCCTTCTTCCGCCCCGCCTTCGTCCGAGGAAACCGCCTCTACATCTACGGCGTCCACGACGACCTGGAAGGCCGCTTCCGAGGCCAGCAGAACCCCGTCTGGTTCCCCGTCGGCCTGGACTACATGCAGGCGGAGATCCACTTCATCTCCCTCCAGGAGGGAGAGACCGTCACCTTGGGGAACACCCGCATCCGCAACATCCGCCTCAACCATCCGGGGAACTCCTACGGCTACCGCATCGAGGACGACGAAGCCTGCGTCGTCTACGCGGCCGACAACGAGTATAAGCGTTTGGACCAGGCAGGCACCCGCCACTTCGTTGAATTCTTCCGGGACGCTGACGTCCTCATCTTCGATGCGATGTTCACCCTGCGGGAGTCCCTGATCAAGGAAGACTGGGGGCACAGCAACGCCATCATCGGCGTGGACATCGCCACACTGGCCAACGTGCGCCGTCTGCTCCTCTTCCACCACGACCCCACCTACACCGACGAGGAGATCTGGACCATCCTGCAGGATGCCCAGAACTACCAAGCCAAGGACTACTCCCGCTCCCCCTGCGAGATCATGGTCGCCTACGACGGCCTGGAGTTGGACCTCTACCGGGAGGCCCGGCTGACCATTGACCGGCGGCAGGAGGGACCGTTCACCATCCTGGCCCTCGCGGGCCGGCTCAACGCCCAGCGGGCCCCCCAACTGGAACAGGCGCTACAGGAGGTGAGCACCCGAGAGCCCTCCCGGGTGATCCTGGACCTGGGGGAAGTGGTTCACCTGGACGCTGCCGGCCTGCAGGCCATCCTGCGTAGTTGCCAGCACCTGGAGGCCCTAGCCCTGGCCAACCCTTCCTGGGACGTGCGCCGCGCCCTCCGGCGGATGGACAGCGAGGGAATCCTGGCCCTCTACGAGACCGTTGATGAGGCCAAGGAGGCGATGCGCCACCGCATCCCCCTCGTCCCCGGCCAGACGCTGGACGAGCGGTACGAGGTCCAGGCCCTGATCAGCCGGGACCTGTGGGGCACCACCTACAAGGCCCTGGACCACCACCTCAACCGGCTGGTCACCCTCAAGGTGCTCTCCCCCTCCTGGGGAGAACGGGCGATCAAGCGCTTCCTCGCCGCCGCCGAGGCGTGCCGCAGCCTGCGACATCCCCACATCGCCACCCTGTACGAAATGGGGAAGGCGGAGGAGCTGCACTACCTGGTGATGGAGTACACGCCGGGGCGCTCGCTGCGGGAGATGCTGGAGGATCACCGCCCTCTGCCGGTCCGCCAGGCCTTCCAAATCGCCCTGGAGATCACCTCGGCGCTGGAGCACGCCCATCAGCGGGGGGCCCTCCACCGGGGCCTGGCCCCGGAGACGATCCTGATCCAGGAGAACGGTCAGGTCCGCCTGCTGGACTTTGGGCTGAACCGCCCCCTGACCGACCGCCCTCTCGACAAGGTGCCCGCCTACGTCGGCTCGCCCATCTACCTTTCGCCAGAGCAGCTTCAGGGACGCACTGTGGGGCCGGCCTCTGACCTCTACGCGCTGGGGGCCCTCCTATACGAGATGCTGACCGGCCACAGCCCCTTCGCCGCCTCTTCCAGCGAGGAGGCGCTCCTCACAGCCAAGCTGCATCAGGCTCCGCCCGACCCACGACGCCGGCGACCCGATCTGGCCGCCCCCCTGGCCCACGTCGTCCTGCGGCTGATGGCTCGGGACCCCGACGCTCGCTACCCCTCGGCGGCCTCCTTGCGCCGGGTGCTGGAGGGACTGCTCTCCGTCGGGCCGATGCTTCCCCTCCTGGGCCGCGAGGCAGAGATCGCCCGGCTCCTGGAGCGGGTCCAGGACACCCTCCTGGGCGGCGGGGGACTGGTCCTGATCACCGGGGAGCCGGGCATCGGCAAGACCCGCCTCCTCCAAGAGATGATCGCCCGAGTCCAGGGCTACACCATCCTGACGGGGCGCGAGGTGGAACCGGGGAGCCTCTTCCCCTACCGTCCCTTCATTGACGCCATCCGCCACCACCTGCGCCGCAATCCGGGAGACATCCTACTGCTGAGCGATTTCCTCGCCTCCAGCCCCGAACTGCCCCGGCTCATCCCCGAAGCCCAGGCCGCGCCCAGGCCCTCCCACCCCGAGGGCAACACCGCTGGCTACCCCACATCAGGGCAGCAACGCCTCTTCGAGGGGATGAAGCACTTCCTCGAACAGTTGGCCGAGCGTCAACCGGTCCTCTTCATCCTTGAAGACTTGGAAGCAGCCAGCCTCTCCACCCTGGCCCTGCTGGAGTACCTGGTCCGGGCCAACCTCCCCCGGGTCCTCTTCTGCGTCACCTATCGGGACGACCTGGAAGAAGATCGCCCGCTGCAAGAATGGCTGAACCGAGTGACAGGATTGCCGGGTGTGGATCTCATCCGCCTCTCCCGGCTGGGTCCCGTCGCCGTCCACCAGATGACGCTGGAGATCACCGGTCCCGGCCAGGTGCCCCCCGATTTCGCCCTCTGGCTGTACGGGGAGACAGAGGGCAACCCCCTCTACATCGAAGAGATGGTGCGGGCTTACCTCCAGCGTCCCCAGCAGGGGCGCAACCGCCGCCAGGTGGAATCCCTCACCCCGGCCACCTTGGACGAGCTGGTCCTGCATCGTCTGGAATCCCTCTCTGAGGAGGCCCTGGACTTGCTGCGCCACGCCGCCGTCTTGGGCTTCGAGTTCGAGATGAACCTGCTGATCGCCGCGACGGGCCGCAAGGAAGAAGAAGTGCTGCTGGGCCTGGACGAAGTGCTGGACCTGCAGGTCCTGCGAGTAAGCGAAGAAGAGCTGAACGGCGGCACCCGGGTGGTGCTACGCTTCACCCACCCCCTGGTGCGCCAGGTCCTCTACGCCGAGATGCTTTCCATCGTCCGCTCTCGGCTGCACCGCCACGTGGGGCACGCCCTGGAGCGGAAGCCGGCCAACGTCCTGGAACAGGTGATCCCCGACCTAGCCCACCACTTCATCCAGGCCGGTGAGCACGACAAGGCGCTGAACTATCTCCTGTGGAGCGGGCGCAAGGCTCGGGCCCTCTACGCCGACGTGGAAGCGCTGCACTACTACGACCAGGCCCTCACCGTCTTGGAGGTCCTGGAGCGCTCCCCGACGCTGACGGCGGGGGACCGGCGGCACCGCCAGAACCAGCGAAAAGCCCTTCTTGCCGCGCGGGAGGAACTGCTTCAGGCGATCGCGGACCGGGGGAACACTTACCCTTCCGCCCCCGTAACCGCCACCACACCCCACCCAGCCCACCCCACCCCATCAGGCTGACCACGAACCCCGCCAAGACGCTACCAGGACGATAGGCAAAGGTGACCCGGTGCCGACCGGCGGGCACGGCGACCGCCCGAAAGAGGATGTTAGCCCGCTCCACGGTCACTCGCTCACCATCCACCCGGGCCTGCCAGCCCGGATACCAGCCGTCGGTCAGCACCAGCCAACCGGAGACCGGGGCTTCGACCAGTACCTCCACCCGCTCCGGCTCGTAGTCCACGAAGGTCACACGGGCCGTTGGGGCATCCTCCGAACAGCCCCTCCCCGGCTCCGAGGCTCCCATCAGCACCACCTCTCGCCGGGGATCGAAGTCAGGCGCCCGCATCTGGGACAGGGCCGCCGCCTCATCGGGGGCCGAGACGGCCCGGCAGACCCAGAAGGCGCGGGGCAGCACCTCCAGATTCTCGTAGATTTTCACGTCGCCCGAGTGGATCAGCCGGTAGCGCCCCCGATCGGAGAGGACCAGGGAGAGGAAGGCCCCGGTCCGCTCGTCCACCAGGCTCACCCCCCGCAGGAGGACGGGCAGGCCGTCGCTGGCCCGGAAGCGGATGGCGGTGGGCTGACGGGCCTCCCCCCAGCGCAGCCGGGCCACCCAATCCGGCCCGGCCGGCTGACCGTCGCCGGCCCGGAGCGGCAGCCGGACCTCCCCCCCATCGCGGAAGGTGACAACGGCCTCGACCATGGGGGCCGACCGGCGGGTTGCTTCGACGGGCTCCGCCGGGCGGTAGACCACCCCCAGCGCCGTCGCCGGGAAGGTGGGCACGTACCCGACCGCCGCCTCGGCGACGCCCCCCTCCCCCAGCCGTGCCCCGTGCTGCAGGTCGTAGAAGACGTCATCGTACCAGGCGTCGCCCGTCTTGTCGGTGATGACGTAGCGGACGTTGAAGAGGCTGAGCCAGCGCCCCGGCGGCACCCGGTCCAGGTTCTCCCGCAGCCGCCCGTCTATGGACACCGCCTCCTCGGGCAGGAAGAGCCGTTCCAGGGTGACGTAGGCCCGCAGGGGGAGCACCCCGCCGTCGTAGCCGTCGGCGGCCGGTACCCGGAAGTAGAGGGGCAGGTTGGGGGCCAGAACTTCCTTCTGCTTGGTGGCAATGACGTAGTCGTAGACGGCCTCGGGGGGCAATTGGGGGTCCAGGGCGGCGTGGATCTCGGCCAGGTCGCCGGGGTCGAAGAAGATGTCGGAGAGGCTGAGAAAGCGGGCCGGGGGCTCCGGCGACGCGGGCTGATGGGCCAGGAGGGTGGCGATGGCCGGTCGCAGGCCGGTGAGGGCCTCGGGAGCGGTGGCCCGGTGGATGGGAAGACGGCGGGAGGCCAGGAGGAGCTCGCCGCCGACGGCCAGGAGCAGCAAGGCGACTCCCATCGGGCGAAGGCGCGGCGAAGGAGGGCGAAGAAGGCGGTCCAGGGCCAGGAGCAACCCCAGGGCCAGCAGGGCCGCGATCCCCCAGCCGCGCAGTGAGACGGCGGCCGGCCGCTCGCCCACGCCGACCAGCAGGGCCAGCCCCAGCGCGACCAGGGCCAGCCCTCGCCACCGGCGGCGGTCCAGCCCCTCCCCCCGCAGCAGGCTCTCGGCCCCCCGACCAGCCAGGAGCGCCGCCCCCAGGCTGTAGAGGACCAGCCAGCGGGCCGGGGCCCGGAAGAGGGCGAAGCCGGGCACCAGCTTGTACAGGAGGAAGTAGGCCGGGTTGTAGCCTCCCAGAGCCAGGAAGAGACCCAGGAAGGTCAGCCCCAGGACCGGTCGCCACGACCTCCCTTGCGTCCGGTCGGCGGCACCGTCCCTTGGCCGGGCCAGGGCTCCGACGACGGCGAGGGCCAGGCCGACGACGCCCAGATAGGCGACGAACTCCGGGAAGAGGGTCCCGCTCCAGTCGGGGAGCAGCGCCAGCCCCACCAGGCCGGGCCGCAACGAGAAGGAAGCTGCCTCCCGGTAGGGAAGCCCCCCCGCCCGGATGGAGAGCCGGGAGAGCTCCCAGGTGGGCAGCACCTGGGCCGCCGCCAGCAGCCCCCCTAGCCCGGCGATCCCTCCCACCGCCACCAGCCGCTCCCCCGGCCCCCGGCGGAGGCCGGCACCGCGCCGGAAGTCGTCCCACCCCTCGGCCAGTGCCCAGGCCGTCAGCCCGACCAGGCTGATGAAGGCGGACTGGGTGTGGCCGGCCAAGAGCTGGAGGGCCAGGACCACGGCAGCGGGGGCGATGCGGCCCGCACCGAGGCCTCCCCGGCCGGGGGAACGCCGGGTGCGCCCGTAGAGCCAGAGGAGCCAGGGGAGCCAGGCCAGCCCCTGGAGCTGGTTCAGGTGCTCCGCCTGGGCGGTGAGGGTGCCGCCGAAGCCGAAGAGGAGGCCGGAGAGAACCGCTGCCGACCGCCCCAGGCCCAGCCGCCGGGCCAGCAGGAAGCTCCCCAACGCGGCCAGGAAGGCGTGGCCGGCGATGCTCAGGTTCACGGCCCGGGTGACGGGCAGCCCGACGAGCAGGAGGTTGAGGGGGTAAAGGACGCCGGCCTGGGAGTTGGCCAGGAAGGGAACGCCCATAAACAGGTAGGGGTTCCAGAGGGGCAGACGACCGGAGCGAAGAACCGAAGAGGCGTAGTCGCGGTAGGGGTAGAAGTAGGTGAGCAGGTCCCCCCGCCCCACGATGCGGTTGGTCAGCACCAGGGGCGCGTAGACCAAGAGGGCGAAGAGGAGGAAGAGGCCCAGGGAGGCTATGGAGGCCATTCGGGATTCGGAGCGAGGCTCTGTCGAAGCGGGTCGCACCCTGCACCTCACCGTTCAGGCACCCGGGCCAGCAGGCTGGCGACGGCCTTGAGCCGCCCGCTGCGCCCGCGCACGATCCCCTCCCGATAGACGACGATCTCCCAATCGGCGAAGGCCGCCCGCAGCTCCCCAGGGGCCAGCAGGTAGGCCGGCGGGATCTCCGGGCGCTGCTTCCGCTCCTCCTGGGTGAAGCTCTCGAAGACGATCCAGCCCCCAGGCCGCAGGACGGAACGGATGAGGGGGAAGAGCCGGCGTTCCAGGTAGTAGAGGTTGACCACGACGTCGAAGGTGGCCGGCGGGAGGCCGAAACGGGTGAGGTCGGCCCGGACCAGCCAGAGGGAGAGCCCTTGGGCGCGGGCCCGTGCTTGGGCCAGCCGCAATCCGGCCTCGGAGATGTCCACCCCCAGCACCTGGAACCCCCGCCGGGCCAGGAAGAGGGCGTTTCGCCCGGCCCCGCAGGCGAGGTCCAGCGCCCGGCCCTCCGTTGGCAGGTGAGGGGCACAGGCCACCAAGAAGGGGACCGGTTCTGTTCGGGTGTAGAGGGAGCCCCGTTGGCGGTAGCGGGCGTCCCATCGTTCCGCATCGCTCAGAGGCATGGGATGAAGCTCACCGGTCACGCTCGGAACCCGGCCGCCGATCTCCGCCGGCGGCCGGCACCGGGTTGGGTGGAGTGGGCAGTGTCCGACCGTTCCCCCAGAGATACAAGAGCCGATCTACCTCCTCTAGCGAGAGGGGAGCTTGGTCGGCCAGCGCCTTGATCTGATGGGTCACCGCCGTGACCTGCTCCTCGCTCAGACGGAGCCCCAGCGCCTTGGCCCGCCGACGGATGGCGTGCCGCCCGGTCAGCCGATGGGCGATCTCCAGGGAGCGGTCGAGGCCGAAGTCGCGCGGGTCCAGGACCTCGTAGGTGGTCGGATGGTTGAGGACCGCCTTGGTGTGGATGCCGGCCTTGTGGGTGAAAGCGGTCCGCCCGGTGATGGGCTGGTTGAAGGGCACCTCCACGCCCACGAAGCGGGCCACCATCCGCTCTAGGTCGGGCAGTGCCCTCAGATTATAGCGGGCCACCAGCCTTTTGTCCAGGGTGTAGAGGCGGGCGATCAGACCGCTGAGGGAGGTGATGCCGTTCCGCTCGCCGATCCCCAGCACCGTCACGTCCAGGTGGGTCGCCCCCGCCTCCAGCGCGGCCAAGGCGTTGGCCACGGCACAGCCGGTATCGTTGTGGCCGTGGAACTCGATGCCCGCCCGTACCTCCCGCCGGACCTGCTGCACCAGGGCGTGGACCTGTTGGGGCGTGGCGACGCCTACCGTGTCCGCCAGCCCCACCCGATCCACCCCCGCCGCGTCCACCGCTCGGTAGATGGCGATCAGGTCCTCGGGCCGGCTGCGGAAGGTGTCCTCGGTGCTGAAGCGGACCTCGACCCCCTGCGATTTCAGGAAGGCGATGACCGTCAGGGCAGCCTCGATGATCTCCGGGATGCTCTTGCCGTGGCTGAAGCGCCGGAGCCAGGGCGAGGTGCCGAAGAGCAGGTTTACCCCGTCCACCCCACACTCCACCGCCCGGCGGGCGTCGTCCATCCGGGTGCGCACGTGGGTGAGCAGCTTGGCCCGCAGGCCCAGCCGGCTCAGCAGGCGCAGGTCCCGCTCGCTCTGGGGGGAGGCGACGGGGGAAGTGACCTCGATGTACTCGACGCCGAACTCGTCCAGCGCCTGGGCGATTTCCACTTTCTGCCCCAGCGTGAAGTGGGCGCCGGCGAACTGCTCCCCCTCCCGCAGGGTGGTGTCCACAAGGGCAAACGACCTCTCCATCCTACGAACTCCTTGTTGGGTCGGGTGGTCCAGTGGTCCTCAGTCCTCAGTCCTCAGTCCTCGGTCCGTCCCTTGGTCGGGTGGTCACTTGGTCGGGTAGTCGCTTGGTCGGGTGGTCCTCAGTCCTCAGTCCTTGGTCCTCAGTCCGCTGCTAGGCCGCTAGGCCGCCAGTCGCTAAGCCGCCAGCCGCTAGGCCGCTAGGCCGCCAGTCGCTAAGCCGCTAGGCCGCCAGTCGCTAAGCCGCTTAATCGGCGGTCATTCGGGCACAGGCCCGGCGCAGGGCCTCAACCACCTGGGCCAGCTCCCCCTGGCCGACGATGAGGGGGGGGAGGAAACGGAGGACGGTCTTGCCGGCCGGCAGGGCCAGCACCGGCGTCGCACCGTCCACCCCCTCCTGGAGGGCCCGCAGCAGCGGGGTGACCCGCCGGCGCAGCACAACGCCCACCATCAGCCCCCGCCCCCGCACCTCCCGCAGGAGGGCCGGGTAGTCAGCCACGACCTGCCGGAGCGCCCCCTGGAACCAGCGACCCAGGCGGTCGGCCCGGGCGACCAGGTCCTCCTGCTCCAGCGTCTCCAGCGTGGCCAGGGCTGCGGCGCAGGCTAGGGGGTTGCCGCCGAAGGTGGACCCGTGGCTGAGGGGAGGCAGCCGGCCCACCCGCTCGCCGATGAGGACCGCCCCCATCGGCACCCCGCCGGCCAACCCCTTGGCCAGACAGACCAGGTCGGGCCTCAGGCCGGCGTGCTCCCCCGCCAGGAAGCGGCCTGTCCGCCCCATCCCCGTCTGCACCTCGTCCAGGATGAAGAGGGCACCCCGCTCCCGACAGAGGGCCTCGGCCCGGCGGAGGTAGGCATCGTCGCCCGGTCGGACGCCCCCCTCCCCTTGGATCGGCTCCAGGATCACCGCCGCCGTCCCCTCGTCCACCGCCGCCTCCAGGGCCGCCGAGTCGTTGTAGGGCACGAAGGTGACGCCGGGAAGCAGCGGCTCGAAGGGCTCCCGGTAGACCCGCCGTCCGGTCACGGAGAGGGCTCCCAGCGTCCGCCCGTGGAAGCTGCCCCGGGCTGCGACGATGCCGGGCCGCCCCGTCCTCAGCCGGGCGAACTTGAGGGCCGCTTCCACCGCCTCGGCCCCGGAGTTGCAGAGGAAGACCCGCTCGATGCCCGGCGGAGCCCGACGGATCAGCGCCGCCATCAGGCGGGTCCGCACATCGTTGGCGAAGGTGCCCGGGCAGGTGATGAGCCGTTCCGCCTGCTCGGCGATGGCGGCGACCAGGGCCGGGTGGCCGTGGCCCAGGATGGCGACGCCGTGGCCGGCCAGGCAGTCCAGATAGGCCCGCCCCGTGTCGTCCCACACCCAGACATCCTCCCCCCGAACCAGCGTGATCCCCCGCTGCGGGTAGACCCCCGAGGCCAGCTCCGCAGCCCGGTGCCCCGGCCCCACCGCGTACCCATTGCCTCGTTGCCTCATCCCCTCACCTCCTCCTCGTTGCCTCATCCCCTCACCCCCCCCGTCGCCTCACCGTCCCCCCCAATCACCGTCCCCTCCCCCGCCAGCGCCCGGCGGATGGGGTGGGCCACCCGGCCATCGGCGAAGATGACCTGGCGCACGCCGCCGGCCAGGGCCTCTTGAGCGCCCAGGACCTTCTTCTTCATCCGCCCTTGGGCCACCTCGAAGAGGGCCTCGACCCGATCGGCGGGCACCGAGCGAATGAGGGTGCTCTCGTCGGGGAAGGCCCGCAGCAGGCCGGGGACGTTGGAGAGGATGATGAGCCGTTCCGCCCCCAGGGCGACCGCCGTGGCCGCCGCCGCCCGGTCCCCGTCCACGTTGATCGCCTCCCCCTCGTCGCTGAGGGCCGGCGGGGTGAGGACGGGGGTGTAGCCGGCCGCCAAGAGCATCCTGAGCAGGTCGGCGTTCACCTCCCGGACGCGCCCCGTGTAGTCGTCCCGCAGCACCCGCCGTCGGCCCCGCTCGTCCACGATGCGCAGCACCTTCTTGCGCGGCCCGACCCAGAGCCGCCCGTCCAGCCCGGAGAGGCCCAGGGCATTGACCCCCCGCCGCTGGAGAGCTTCGACCAGCCCCTTGTTCACCTGGCCGCAGTAGACCATCTCGAAGATCTCCAGCGTCCGGCGGTCGGTGCGCCGGCTCACGTGGCCGGAGGGGGAGGTGACGAACTGGGGGGGATGGCCCAGTTGCTCCGCCACCTCGTTGGTCCGGTGGGAGCCGCCGTGGACCAGGACCAGCGGCCGGCCGTCGGCCACCAGCGCCGCCACGTCGTCGCAGACCGCCTCCAGGTCAATCCCGGCGCTCCCTCCCACCTTGACTACCAAAAGGGTCATTGCGTTCTCCTCCTCTTGTCGTTCACCCTTCCGCAGGTTGGGCGCGTTTCCGACGCGAAACCGTGCTTCAAACAGCCCGTCGGGGCTGAAAGCGCCCTCGGCCGTTGACCTGCGGGAGGGTATACCGACCGCAGACCGCCGATCAAGCGGCTCAGCGGCTTAGCGACCGGCGGCCTAGCGGCCTAGCGGCATAGCGGCCTAGCGGCGGACTGAGGACCGAGGACTGAGGACCACCTGACCAAGCGACCACCCGACCAAGCGACCACCCGACCGAAGGACGGACTGAGGACTGAGGACCGAGGACTGAGGACCTCCCCCTTACACCGGATGCAGGCCGGGGAAGGTCAGGCCTGTCGTCTCCGGCCAGCCCATCATCAGGTTCATCGCCTGGACGGCGGTGCCGGCCGCCCCCTTCACCAGGTTGTCCAACGCCGCCAGGGCCACCACCCGCCGGCCGTCCTCCGCCAGGGCGAAGCCCACGTCGCAGAAGTTGCTCCCGACCAGGAGCTTGGGCTCCGGGTGGCGGTAGAGGCCCCGCCGCTCGTGGACGATGCGCACGAAGGGCTCCCCGGCGTAGCACTCCCGGTAGACGCGCCACAGGTCCCGCTCCGTGACCGGCTCCCGCACCCAGAGGTGGGCCGTCGCCAGGACCCCCCGCACCATCTCCACGGCCGTCGCCGAGAGGTGGACCTCCTCCAGCCCCAGGGCCTGGATCACCTCGGCGGTGTGGCGATGGCCGACGGGGGCGTAGGAGCGGACGACGCCGCTGCGCTCGGGATGGTGGGAGGCCGGGGTGGGCCGGCTCCCCCCCTCGGAGGAGCCCACCTTGAGGTCTACGACGATCGGGCGCGTCGGATCCAGCAGGCCGGCGCGGACGAAGGGGAGCAGGGCCAGGATGGTAGCCGTGGCGTTGCAGCCCACGCCGCTGACGTAGCGGGCCGCCTGGATCGCCGCCCGGTTCACCTCCGGCAGCCCGTAGACGAAGCGGGGCAACCAGTCGGGGGCCCGGTGGTCCGCGCCGTACCAGCGCCGGTAGAGGGCCGGGTCCCGCAGCCGGAAGTCGGCCGAGAGGTCCACCAGCCGGGGGGCCAGGGCGGCGAAGGCGGCGATGCGGGTCTGGGCCTCGCCGTGGGGCAGGGCCAGGAAGAGCAGGTCGCAGGGCTCCAGCGCCTCCGGCGCGACGAAGCGGAGGGGTGGGCGGCCCGTCACCCCCCGCAGGTTGGGGTGGACGGCGTGGATGGGACGGCCGGCCTGCTGCCGGGAGGTCACCTGGCCCACCCGGACGTGGGGGTGGCCGAGGAGCAGCCGCAGCAACTCCCCGCCGGCGTACCCCGTCCCCCCCACGATGGAGACGGTGATGGGGCCTCCCTCAACCACCACCGACCTACCCCCAGGCCACCCGGACCAAGTAGTCCACCATCAGGGCGGGGATGTCCACGCCGGTGGTGCGGATGCTGTTGCGGAACTCGATGGTGTAGTTCACCTCGTTGACCAGCAGCCCCCGCTCCGGGTCCTCCAGCAGGTCCACGCCCAGGATGCCGCCGCCGACGGCGCGGGCCGCCTGGACGCAGAGGGCATTGAGCTCCGGCGTCACCGGGCAGGGTGCAGCCCGCCCGCCCCGGGCGGTGTTGGTGATCCAGTGGTCGGCGTGACGGTAGATGGCAGCCACCGTCTCGTCGCCGATGACGAAGGCACGGATGTCCCGCTTCGGCTTGGGGATGTACTCCTGGATGTAGAAGATGGAGTGGTGGTAGCTGCCCAGGACCTGCTTGTGCTCCAGCAGGGCCTCGGCAGCTTCCCGGTCGTTCACCTTGGCCAGGAGCCGGCCCCAGGAGCCGACGGCAGGCTTGAGCACCACCGGATAGCCCATCTCCTCGATGGCCTCCAGGGCGGACTGGGGGGTGAAAGCGACGCGGGTGCGGGGAGTGGGAACGCCGGCCCGAATCAGCGCCGAGGTCGTCTCCAGCTTGTTGCCGCAGGTCAGCGCCACCGGGTAGGTGTTGACCGTCCGCACCCCCCAGTCGTTGAGGATGCGCAGGGCGTAGAGGGCGCGGGAGTGGTTGATGCACCGCTCCAGCACCACGTCGAAGCGCCGGAAGCCGTTCTCGTGGAGGTCGAAGATCACCCGTCGGTCGTCTATCATCTCGTAGGCGATGCCCCGCGCCTCCAGGGCCGCCAAGATCAGCTTCTCCTCCACCCGGATGCGGGAGTGCAGGATGCCCACCCGGATGCTCATCTCACTCCCCCCAATCCTCTTCCACCTCGGGGGCCAGGTCCAGGCGGACCGGATCGAGGGCGATCACCTCCAGTTCGACGCCGCACTCGTCGCAGACGACGATCTCGCCGACCAGGACGTCGTCAGGCAGGGTGATCTCGGCCTCGCATTCAGGACAGTAGGGACTCATCGGAACACCTCCTTGTGCACAAACGTTGTGGTGGAGTATCTATTCAGCCTACCCTCCCGCAGGTCACCGGTCGAGGGCGCTTTCAGTCCCGATGGGCTATTGGAAGCACGGTTTCGCGTCGGAAACGCGCCCAACCTGCGGAGGATGAACAGTTACGTGATGGGACAAAAAAAAGCCGCTCCCAGGTCCTGGGGGCCTGGGAGCGGCTTGGGAACCGATGGCAGCAGGTACGGCAAGGGACAAGCAGACCTACCCAGACCCCGGGTCTGGCTTCTTGATCTGCTTGCTCCGCTTGAGAAGAAGGGAGGTGGTCATCGTGCCGCTCTCTGCCGTTTGAGGGGGTAGCTGGAACGATCCAGATTGTAGCACGATCCGGCCAAGCTGTCAAGGTCTGGTGATTGCGGTGATTACCCACAAGTGAGCGAGAGAGTGGTCCGTAGCAGGCCGCCCACGAATCTCTCACAAATGCACGAATGTGGATAACCGCCGGTGTCGAAACAGACGGCCACCGCCATCAGGTGGCAAGTCTCCTCAGCAGGCGTTGGAGGAAGGTGAGGAGAAAGGTGACCCGGCCAATCGTCAGATCGTACCACGTGGAAGGACGTTGGGCGGTCACCAGGTCAAAGCGGTACTCGACGAAAAGCAGGAAATTCCAGACCAGGAGCAGGCCGCCCAGGGCGTAGACGGCCGGCCAGGACCAGCGCTTCGCCGTCTCCTCGATGAGATGGGCCAGTCCCATCACGAAGATGGGAGTGCAGACGAGGAACATCCGCCCCCCGAAGGCATCCCCCTGCATCCAATTATGCCAACTGCTGATGATGTACCACTGGGCGACGAAGCCCAGCCCCCCCAGGAGGGCAAAGGTGCGATCCCGACGGTAGGCGGGGAACAATCCCACCAAGGCCGGCAAGAAGATGGGGTGCCAGGTGAAGAGGCCCCGGAAGGCGGAGAAGAGGACGGCCCCCAGCCGGGGGGAGAGCCAGTAGAAGTCGGTGCCCGGATGGTAGGTGTAGGGGCTGCGGAAGGGGTTGCCGTAGAGTACCCCCCAGACCACCATCTGAGGGCTGAAGACGAGGAGAGCAACCGATCCGGCAATCAACACATCCCGTAGCAGCCCGATAGCCGGCCTTCTGTCCCCACCTCGCAGGCCGCGCCAGGCCGGGGGGAGCCGGGCCAGGAAGGGGAGGGCCATGAAGAGGCCATCCTGGGGGCGGATCAGGGCCATCAGCCCCCCCAACAGGCCGTACAGCAGCGCGGTTCGGATCCCAGGCCGGCCCCGGCGGCGAAGCCAGGTGTGGAAGAAGAGCCCGCTGGCGAAGACGGAGAGGGTGTGGGCCATGTAGGGCTCGGCGGTCAGGTAGTAGATCAGGTTGCCGGCCAAGGCGATCAGTCCGGTGGCAACCAGGGCGGCCTGCTCGGAGACCATCGCCCGCGCAAAGCGGTAGACGAGGAGCAAGCCGGCCCCGCCGTAGAGGATACTCCCGGAGAGGACGAAGGTCTGGTAGAGATAGCCGTACCCGTCGGTGGCGACGGGGAATCCCAGCCAGCGCAAGAGAGAGGCCAGCAAGTGGGCCAGCAGGAAGAAGGGGGACCAGAGGATGGCCGGGCCGATGGGCCACTGGTTGGGGAGCCGCCCTACGGGGGTCCGGTTCGAGAGAAGCCGCTCGACCTTCGTCGGATCGTAGGCGAAGAAATGGGCGTACTCATCGCGGAAATCCAGGTCTCCGTCCAACAGCAGCGAGGGCAGGTAGACGTAGTAGTAGACCCCATCGGAGCCGACGAGCTGGTTGTCAGCACGAGGCAGGGGGATGGTGAGCAGGAAGACCAGCAGGCAGAAGCCGGTCAGGGCCAGGATAAGGCGATCCCCCTTGGAGATCGCGGCGATGCGCATCAGCCCGGTCATCGAGGGACCCTCTCCCTACTTCTTGCGGAAGGTGGTGTAGACCTCCAAAAGCATCTCCGCCACCCGGTCGGGGTCGTGTTCTGAGAAGGGGTAGGCGGGCACGCTGTCCGATTCCCAGAGGGCATCCAGTTTCTCCAGGATGGCATCCGCGTCCACGCCGGGCAGCGCATACTCGGCCAGATGCCGCTCGAACTCCGGGATGCCCGGCGGGCAGATCACCTTGGTGCCCAAGGCCACCGCTTCCAGGATGACCCGGGGCAGCCCCTCGGAACGGGAGGGGAGGACGACGACCTCGGCTCCCCGCATTAAGGCCAGGACCTCTTGGTGGGGCCGATGGCCCAGGTAGGCCGCCCCGCGCGTCTGCCGGACCTGCCGGAGGAAGCGATCTCCCTCGCGGTTCACGCCGACGAAGAGGAGCCGGGCCTGGGGATGCGTCGGCCGCCAGCGGCGGTAGGCTTCCAGGAGGTCGTAGACGCCCTTGTTGTAGGTCATATCGCCGACGAAGAGCAGGTAGGGCTCCCGGCCCACCCCGTGTTGCCGACGGATGGTGTCTACCCGCTGCGGTGAAGGCGCTTCGGGCGGCGTGAAGGGGATGGGCACGAGCGCCGTCCGCTCGGCGGGAAAGCCGTTGGCGACGGCGAAGCGTTGCACCCCTTCGGCACAGCAGAGCAACCGATCGGCGACGCGGGCGAGCCGGGCCGGATCGCTCATCTTATCCCGCAGGTCGGCGACGACGGGCACCCTGCAGCGGCGCAGGGCGGCGTAGAAAAGCCGCCCCCGGTAGCGGGTGTGGAAGTGGATCAGGTCCGCCCCTTGGCGTCGGACCAGGGCCGGCAGATAGGCCATGAACCAGAGTTGGGTCACCCCGTAGGTGGCCGCGTGGATCGGCCAGGAACGTCGCGGCAGGCTGACGCGGGTGGGCAGGAGGCGCAGGACCTGGAGTTTTCCCCGGACGTGGCGGCGGGGCTGCCCCGGCAGGCGCTCCGTCAGCACCGTCAGCCGGGTGATCTCCGGGCGCTGGAGCAGGCGGGGGACGATGTCGCCAAAGTAGGTGGCCGCCCCCCCGACGGCGGGCGGGTAGAGGGCGGTGAGGATCAGCAGGTGCATCGTTCGGCAGCCTCCCGGGCGAACAGGCTGGGATAGCGGGCGAGGAAGGCGCACAGCCGCTCAAAGGTGGCAAAGTCGTCGGCCACCTTCATGCAGATGGGATGGGCCAGGAGGGTCGCTACCCCTCCGGCCCCGACGATTCGGTCCACCTGGGCGCAGACCCGTTCCAGCCACCGTTCCGGCGTGTAGGAGGGACCGCGCCCCTCGGCGGCGACGAAGGCGGGCGTTCGCACGCCGTGGTAAAGGTGCTCGTGATCGGACAGGGTGTTGAGGGGCAACACCACGATGCCCGCAGGATGACGCCAGGGCCGATGGTGGTCGGCGCTCACCTGGTCGGACCAGGCGAGCACGCCGGCCTCGGCCAGCAGGCGGGGGGTGTGCCGGTCGTGACGGTAGGCGTGGTTGCGCCAACTCCGCACCGGCCGTCCGGTGAAGGCTGCGAGGGTCTCACAGGTGCGCCGGATCATCCGGCGCTGGAGCCACGGAAGGCCGTGCGGCGAGCCGAGGAGGCGGTTCAGCAGGCCATGCCACCAGCGGGGCCGGAGGGCATCCCAACCGTGGCCGCCGATCTCCACGTGGTCCATCGTCACCAGGGGCGCGGCGTCGGCCTCATCCTCGACGACGGCCCGTCCGGTGAGGAAGAGGGTGACCTTCAAGCCATAGCGGTCCGCAATGTGGGCGTACTCCACCGCCAGGGCGGCCTCGCTGAGGCGGACGAACCGCTGGTCGGCGGAGCCAAGGGCGTGGTGCACATCCCCGGTGAGGACGACGCTCATCCCCGCCTCCCCTGCTCCAGGGCGTGGTGGATGGCTCGCAGGAAGGTCTGGCCGGCCCAGTCCACGGTGTATCCGGCGATGATCTCCCGCGACCGTGCGCCCATCCGGCGGCGCAACGGCTCATCGGAGAGCAGCCGGGCCAGGGCGTCGGCCAGCGCCCTTTCATCGCCGGCGGGGACGACGAGGCCGTTATCCTGCACCAGGTCGGGGGCACAGCCGGCCGCATCGGTGGTCACGATGGGCAGGCCAAAGGCCATCGCCTCGTTGACCACCAGCCCCCACGGATCGTGGAGCGTCGGCAGGACGAAGAGGTCGGCCGCCGCATACCAGGCGGTCTTGTGGCCTCCTTCCAGGTAGCCGGGGAAGCGAATGCGAGGGTCGTCGCCGGCCAGCGCCCGGAGCGGGGCTTCCTCTGGACCGCTTCCCACCAGGATCAGCCGATCCTCGGGGCCGGCAACCCGCTGAAAGGCCCGGATGAGCCGGTCCAGCCCCTTGCGGGGCACCAGGTAGCTAACGCTGAGGACGACCCGCTTGCCGGCCACCCCCAGCGCCGCACGATCGGCCAGGGGTGGGGGGAGCTGTTCCGCCGGAACGACCTGGGTGCCGGCGAAGCATCGGGTTTCGGGAACGCCCATCTCGACCAGGTAACGCCGGGTGGCCGTTCCGTAGGCCACCACCGCCGCCGCCCGTCGGAAGAGCCGGCGCCGATAGCGGGCAAGAAGCCGCTGGAGCGCCCGGGCGCTGCGGGCCACCCGCTCCTCGCCGGAGGTGATCCCCGTCCAAACGATCCAGGGACGCCGTCGGAGCCGGGCGACCAGCACGATCAAAAGCCCGCTCAAGGCGGTCTGGCGGTTGTCACCCAGGATGGCTACGTCGAAAGGATGACGGCGTAGGTGGGCCAGCAGCCCGGGGTGGAAGACCTGGGTCGCGTTCCCCAGCCGCAGGGTCCGATGGGGGAGAAAGGTGCGGTGGAAGCGGTAGGCCTCCAGCGCAACGGTCCACCGGCGATCCGCCTCCCGGCTCCGGGCGAAGAGGACGTGCAGGTCCACCTCCTGGGCCAACCGCTGGAAGAGGGGCAGCCGATAGGGGGCGACGGTGTTGGTGAAGAGGAGGACTCGGGTCATCGTTCACGAGGGCAAGACGACGACGGTCTGCCATCCGCAGGTCGGACAACGGGCATGCCCCTCCTCGACCACAATGGTCTGGTGGGCGCAGTGGGGGCACTGCATCAGGGCGGCCAGGTCCATGGGGCGCCGCCGGCGCGGGAGCGAGGGGCGGGGGAGCCGGCGCAGCCCGCCCCCGATCACGCTACCCACCGCTCCCACCAGCAGGTCCAGCGCCTGCCGAAGCGGGCTGCGAGGGGGCACAAACCGGGCGATCCGTTCGGCATCCCAGGGCTCCAGGAACCAGGCCCGAGCCTCGGCGTCGGGGGAGACTATGCGATACCGGACCCGCCCCCGCCACCGATGACGAACGTAGAAGAGGTCGGCATAGCGCCGGATGAAGAGGCGGTACTCCGGGCTGTAGCGGTTCAGCGTCTCGAAGAGGCGGCCCAGGGGAGAGCGGGCATCGGACGGTGGCTTGGGCATCAGGAGCAGTTCTCCATCCACCTCCAGCACGTACCAGCGATGGTAAGGGCGGGAGGGGTGAAGCCGCTCCCAGATGGCCGTGGGGGCTTCGATGTAGCCGGCCCGCGCCACCCGGCTGACCTCCTGGAAGAAGGCCCCAGGGTCCTCCAGGTGCTCCAACACGTGGCGGCAGATGGCGTAGTCGAAGACCTGGGGCTTGAAAGGCAGCCGCTCCGCATCGGCCTGGACGAAGGGCCGATCGGTCACCAGCCGCCCTCCCCGTTCGATGTCCTCCAGGTACTTGTCCGTCAGCACGTCGGCACAGGGGTGAGGGCGATGACCGCTGCCGATCTCCAGGACCAGCGCCTGGGCGGGGATCGCCAGCCGGGGGGTGATGGCCTCAAGGTTCATCGTGCTCCTCGTGTAGGGGGTGCCCTGATCGCTCGTAGACCCAGACGGCCTCGCGCGTGACCTCTCGGTAGAAACGACGCTCCTGAGCGGCCATCCGCTCCCACTCCTCACGGGTGTAGACCCACACATCGGTGGGGACCGGCAGGGCTGTGGTATCCCAGTGCGAAGCCCTCTGGTCAAAGGGCAGGTCACTCCGTTCCACCAGGATGAAGAGGTCGAGGTCACTGCCAACGCCCCAATCCCCTCGGGCGTAGGAGCCGATGTAACCGATGCGCAGCACCTCCGCGTGGGCCGGCCCCACCGTTTCTGCCCATCGGCGCACGGCCTCGTCCACCTGATGGGCATCAGGCCATTTGAAGACGGACGAACTCAAGGATCGCACGGGCATGCCGGATCGCCTCCTGGCTTTGGAGGGGGCCGTAGTGCTCGAAGGGAGCGCCCTCCGGGTGACCATTGGGGTAGCGGGTAGGGATGTAAAAGTTGTCCAGCACCTTGGCCTGGTCCATGAGATGGTCGGAGACGGGGATGTGGTCGGGAAGCTCTCGGAGCAAACGGGCCACAACGTGCCCCCACGCCTCCTGGCCCAGGAAGAGGTGCAGGGCCTTGACCGCCTTCTCGGCCGCCTGCTGGGCGGCGAAGCAGGCCCACTCGTGGCGTCCGGCCCGACGGGCATCCTCTGCCTGTTCCAGGTCTCGCTCTGCCTGCCGAAACCAGTCTTGGGATCGGTTCATGGCGGGTCTCACTCCAGGTATCCCAAAGCGGCCAGCCGATCGGCGATCTGGGCTTCATCCTCGGCCGTGTAGGTAGCATCGGCCTGAGCGTCGGCGGGGCGGAAGGCCACAGGACGACGGGCGGCCTCGCTATCGGGGGCGAAGAGGTGATCGAGCACTCGTCCGTCCACGTCATCGGGAATCGGCACCCCCATCAGGTGCAGGATGGTAGGGGCCAAGTCCAAGATGCGGGTGCCTTCGACGTGGCCTTGGGGCGTGAAATCCGGCCCCCAGGCCAGGAAGAGCCCCTCGACGACGTTGTCGGCGGCCCACTTCTCCGGCGGCGCGAAGACGCGGGGATGCCCCACGCTGCCACTGGTGTGGATGCCCGGCCCCTGCTCGAAGATAAGATCGGGGGCTTGGTGGAAGAAGGGACCTTCATAGACCTCTTCCCGCCGGAGCACGCGGGCAACGACGGGCTGACCGGTGCGGGGATTGCGCAGAGCAGCCAGCTTGGTCGCGATCTCCTCCCGCAGCGGTTCGTAGTCGGGGTGGTCGGGCGGCAGGAGCAGGTAGATGGGGCCCTGACCGCTGGCGATGGCGCGACTGCGCTCCCAGTCCACGTGCTCGGCCTTGGCCTCTTTGGCAAAGGTGCCCCCTCGGCCGGGGATCGCCCGTTGCCAGCGCTCCGGCACCAGCCGCCGGAGCAGGGGGGCCAACCCGGTGCGGCGGGCCAGCCCGATGAGCCGCTGCCGATCCAGCCCCCAGCGATCGAGGCGAGAGGCAGTCGCCGGGAGGGTAACCGCCAGGTAGCTCTCCTGGGCCAGCCAGGTGTTGACATAGAAGACGGTGTCCACAGGGGCGCAGCCGTGGTCGGACATCAGGAGCAGGTTGTAGCCGCCCTCGGCCGCCATCCGACGCAGCCGGCCCAGGTTGAGGTCCACCAGCTTCCAGCCAGTCCGGGTCGGTTCGCCCCGATACCAGAAGTGTTGGAGCACGTTGGTGTAGAAGAGGGTGATGTGCAGGAAGTCCACTCCTTCTCTCAGCAGGTCGAAGGCGACGTCGAAGCGGGACTGCATCAGGGCGAGGATCTCGTCGAGGCGAGCCCGAACCTGGGCGGCGCTGCGAAGCACGTCGGTGGGGTGGACGCGGTAGGCATAGCGGCGGCGCAGGTCGGCCTCCCACGAGGTAGGAAAGGCGAAGCCGGTATCCCGAGCCCCTGGGCCACCGGCGGTGAAGCGCCCGTTGGGGATGGGATCGGGCGGGTAGCCGGTGGGGAAGTTGATCACGGCGACCCGGTGCCCGGCCTCGGCCAGGTCGTGCCAGAAGGGGCGGGTGTGGAAGTCGCGGGCCGTGGGATGGCGGATAGTTCGGCGCTCTCGGTCCACGATCTCCCACCAGAAGACGCCCAGCTTGGCCGGATTGCGTCCGGTGGCGTAGCAGCGCCAGTTGGGCGAGGTAACGGGGGGGAGTTGGCTGGTGAGCGGGCCCCAGGCGGCCTGCTCGCGCAGGAGAGCCAGGTTAGGCAGGTCACCGATTTCCAGCCAGGGCTCCAGCAGGGGCCAGTTGGCCCCGTCGAGGCCCAGTACGATCGTTCGACTCATCCTCTTTCCTCCAGAAGCTGCCGGTAAAGCGTCCGGTATTGATCGGCGACGGCGTCCAAAGAGAAGTGCGTCTCGACGGTGCGGCGGACGGCGATGCTGAGTTCGCGGCGTGCGTTGGCGTCCCGGGCCAGGGAGATGATGGCCTCGGCTAGGGCCCCAACATCGTCGGTGGGGACCAGATACGGACGCTGCTCCGAGGGGGCCATCTCTTCGATGCAGCCCAGCCGGGTGGCGACGAAGGGGAGGCCACAGGCCATCGCTTCCAGCAGGGCATTGGGCATCCCCTCCTGGCGGGATGGAAAGACGAAGAGGTCGGCGGCCTGCAGGTAGGGGATCGGATCGGCGACCATCCCCACAAAGCGCACGGGGGCTCCGTCGCCCCCCTGGGCCAACGATGCCTTCACCTCGGCAACGTATCGCTCATCCACACCCCAGTGCTCCCGCCCCGAATGGGGTCCGACGAGCACCAGGTGAGCCTGGGGCTGGGCCTTCCTGATCTGCGGCCAGGCTTGGGCCAAGAGGTCAACCCCCTTGCGACGGACGACGAGGCCGACGAAGAGGAGGACGAAAGCGTCCTCGGGCAGGTCCAGGCGACGGCGCAACGCCGGCCGCTCCCGACCGTCCAAGGGACAGAAACGGTCGGCATCCACGCCGTTGGGGATGTAGACCAACCGGTCGGCGGGCCAGCCGGTGGCCTGGACCGCTTCGACCATCTCCCGGCTGGTAGCGACGAGGGTGCTGGCCTGGCGGATCAGGCCCATCTGCACGCGCCCCAACCGTCGGCGGGCGAAGGAGGCCGGGTCGTCGTGGCCCAGCAGGGCGATCTTGGCGATGGCGGGCTTGCCCAGCAGCCGACCGATCAGGAAGCCGGCGTAGGCGTGGTGGTGCACGGCGTGGGCGTGGATCAGGTCGTAGTCGTGCCGGCGGGCCAGAAGCAGCCGCAGCAGCCGGAGGTAGAAGGGCAGGACTCCGGTTCCCCCTTGCCGGGGCAGGGGCAAGCGGGTGACGGGAATGCCTTCCACCCGGTCGTGGACAACGCCTTGCCCCCGGTGGCCGGTGACGACGAAGGTGGTCACCCCTCGCGCTGCCAGCTTGTGGCAAAGCCCCAGGGCGTGGCGGGCCCCGCCGCCGTAGTCGGGGGGGAAACGGGTGGTGAGCATCACGATGCGCACATCCCTCACGACGCCATCACCTCACGCAACACGCAGATCAACTTCGGCAACGCCACATCCAGAGAGTACCGCTCGACGACGGTTCTGCGCCCGGCCATCCCCAGTCTGCGCCGAAGCTGCCCATCCTGAATCAGGCTTATCAGACTCTCCACCCACTCCTCCTCCCCTGCTGCCAGCAGGCCATTGACCCGGTGCTCGATCAGGTCCACGTTGGCCCCGACGGGCGAGGCCACGGTGGGAATGCCCAACGCCATATACTGGATCGCCTTGAAGGCACACTTGCCCCGCGTCCACTCATTGTCCCGCAGGGGCATCAGGCCCACGTCGAAAGCGTAGAGGTCTTCGACCTCGCTCTCCAGTCGCCAGGGTTGGAAGTGCAGCGGGATCGCCTCCGGCATCGCAGGGCGGCGATCGCTGATCACGTGCAGGCGAAAGCCCCCGCCGAGACGGTCCACCAGCCGCAGGAAGACAGGAACCAGGTCCTGAAGGTAGATCAAGTTCTCGCTGTTGCCCACCCATCCCAGCGTCACAGGCCTCTCGGCCTGCTGTGGGGGGATGGGCCGAGGTGGGTAGCGGGAGAGGTCTACAACCGTTGGGATGACGGTCACGTTGGGATTCAGCCGACGGGCGTAAGCCGCCAGATACTCGTTGCCGGCCACGATGTGGCGCGCCAGCCGGAGCGTCATATCCAGGAGTTGGGCACCGTCACCGGATGGGCGGTGCCCCACACCGGCCTGCCGTGCCGCCGATGAGCGGGCGAAGAGCGCATCGTCGAAGTCGTAGACGATCCGAGGGTTCAGACGGCGCAACATCGGCAGGAAGCGGGGGAAGAGCCGCTTCTGCACCACCACAACGTCCACCCGCGGCGCGATGCAGGCCAGCCGGGCAAAGTAGGCCAGCCGTCGTATCGGCGATGGCGTATCAGGATAGCGCAACAACCTGCTTCTGAAACCACGGCGACGCAAGGGCTCTAGGTACTGATACACCCGATAGCGGCTGCTGGCACTGAGCACCGTCCCTGAAGGGACAAAGAGCAGGTCAGGCATAGCCCATCTCAACCTACAGGCGTCTATCCGGCCAACTCACGTCGTACCCAAGGCGGACCAAGGGGGTGGGATCTATCCCCCTCAGCCCGAGCAACAGACGCACCCACAGGGCTTCCCACCGGGATGGCTTGGTGGGGCTTCTGGCAATACGCCCTACCAGGGCGCTCGCCGTTTCCGCATCCACTTCCAGCCCCACGAAGCGGACCAACGACTCGATGCTTTGCCGGGGGTGGGCGAGCATATCTTCGTAGCGTAGACGCATCACCCCCGCACCGGGGGCCTCTTGCTCCAAGCGCAAGCCCACCTCCACGTAGGTGCGCCAGAGCCTGTAGCCGGCTCCGATGGTAGGAGGGAACATCCGCCGCTCCCGCGATGACCGGAGATACCGTCTCCACTCGCGCCTGTAGAGACTCAAGGCCACGTCAATGCCGTGGCGGACGACGTGGAGGACGCGGGCGGAGGGGAACACCTTAAGCCAGATCGGCAGCGTCAGGGTGTTTCTGGGGTCCTTCCATCCCCACAACTCCCCTTCCGCCACTTCGCCGTACAAATCCCTCCATTGCTCCAGCAGCGCGACGGCCCGTTGAGCCCCCTCACGCACGAACTGCGGATCGGCCAGCCGTCGGAGAAAAGGTTCTGGTCGTGCCCAATGCGCCCCCTGATCCCACAGAAGCTGCCGGTTAACCCGCTTGAAACATATGGACTCGTGGTGGCTGTCCAAGGCGCGGCCCACATAGACTCCCAATTCTGACAGGAGGCGGGTGATGAACGAGGTACCCGAGCGGTGCATCCCGATGATGATAAGCGGGCCTGTCCCGGAGAACGGGGCCTTCACCCTGAATGCAGATGATGCCATAGCGTGCGAACTCCGTAGACGTACTGCTGCCCCTCCAGGGCCAGCGAGACCGCCAGGTAGAGTCCGGCAGCAACCGTGAACTTGCCGACCAACGAGGCCCAGTCGCTGCTCCAGGCAAACAGGGTGGCCGTTCCAAGCGCACCCCCAACGCCTACCCCCAATCCCAAGGAGGGCACCAGCAACAAGCGCTTGAGGGAGAAATCCACGTGCTCCCTGACCTGATGGAACAGCAAGATGATGCCTACCAGCAACATCAAATCCACGGCCAATGCTACCCCGTTGATGTCACGCGACACTTTTGAAAAGAGGATAACGGCTGGGATGAAGACCACCACGCGGACGAACTGGATTCGGGTCAGACGCTGGGGCTGCCCGAGAGCGGACAGTAGGTTGCCGCAAACCGTCACCAGAGGATCAAACAGAGTGTAGACCAACATCAACTGAAACGTGACGGCCATAGGCATCCAGCGCGGCCCCAGGATGAGCCGGATGAACTCGGGAGCGACCAAGGAGGCCACGCCAAAGACCAGGAACCCCACACGGATGATGAGGCTGCTGATCCGATAGAACGCCCTGGAAAGGCGCAGCCGATCCCGCTGCAGCAAGGCGAAAGTGGGGAAGAAGACTTGCACCAAGGGACCGGAGAGCAGGCGGCGCGGGTAACGAGCGAACTCATAGGCCCGCGAGTAGAAGCCCAGTGCCGTCGCGCCCAGGTATGTCCCCGTCCAGAAGTCGTCAAAGCGATCCAGAAGAAAGGTCAGGTTCGTGTTGGCGAAGACGAACGTTCCAAATCGGAAGTACCACCGCGCCAGGTCACGGTTCAGGCCGAACCGGGGCCGCCAGGGCCGACGGTAGAGCCACAATCCTGCCATCCTCACCAAGACGCCCGTGGCCTGCTCCGCCACCAGCGCCCAGATACCGCCGCCGGCCAGGGCGACCAGAGGGGCCACCACGGTCATCGTCAGGGAACTGGCCACATTGATGGCAGCCAGCCGACGGAACTGCAACGCCCGCGTCAGCAGGGTCTCGGCCACGCCGTTGAAGGCCCGCGCCACCTCCAGCAGGGCAAGCACAGCCAATACGGAAGCCAGACCGGGATGGTCTGGATAGAGATGCCCCAGGATGGGCGCTCCGGCCAGGGCCAGGAGCACGGCCACCCCGGTCAACCCAATGCGCAGCGTCGCAAAGGTCGCCAGGTTATCCGGTGAGTCGTCCTGACGGTGGATGAAGGCCCGATTGAACCCCAGGCGCTGGGCTTGGGTGACCAGCGAGAGGAAGAAGAGGGCCAGGGTCATCACCCCGAACTGCTCCGGGGCCAGCAGCCGAGCCAAGAGCACCGAGCGGGCAAAGCCGCTGGTGGCCGTGATGAGCGAGGCACCTACGTTGAACAGGGAGCCCTGGACGGCCCGTGCAGCAACCTCCCGCGCCTGCAAGCCCATCACCGCCTCACCAGCACGACCACGTCCTCGAGATCCAGCCACCACTCGTAGCGGTCACCCCACACCGACCCCATAGAACCTTGCGCCAGCGCTTCCCGCGTGCCGACGAGAAGGCGAGTCTGCTCAGAGACCCCCGCCGGGTCGTCAACGACATCAGGGGCCGGAAACCGGTCCGGCGGCACGTTGTCCACCACGCGCTGTTGCAACCCGTTGTGGTAGACCGGGACCACACCGGCGTAGAGCAAGAAGGAAGCGAGACGAGGGCGCACACTGAAGTAATGGCGGGCCGTCTCCGTAGCCCGGTCTGGCTCGACGAGGAAGGTGATCTCGCTCGGCTTCACGTCCGATGCAGCCAGGAATTGGGACAGCTTGAGGCCGGCCTCGCGAATTGCCAGCTTCTCCCTCAAGGGATAGGGTTGATCCTGCAGCCGCCGCTCGGCCACGATCGGGAGTCCCGCTCCCAGCAGCGTTCCTCCCAAGAGCAGAAGGACCACAAAGCGATTGTCCAGGCGCTTCACAATCCGATCGGCCACGATGGCCAGGCCCAGGCTGACGGGCACCAGCGTTCCCCACACACTGTAGTCATGGGAAACGTAGTGGCGCGGGAGGAGGAAGATGGGCACCAGGCCCGCTACGAGCCAACTCGCCAGCAGCAAGGCCCGATCACCGCCATCACCTCGGAGCCAGCGGTAGGCTGCGTAAAGCATCCCTCCCAGAGCCAGCAGGAAGTAGACGCTGGCCACCAGGTCGGGAAATGACCCTGTACGGTCCACAGGCAGCCACCAGCGGGGGGAGAGGAAGAGATCGGCGTTGTGGAGAAAGGAGTACTGCCGGATATGGTGCTGCTGGCCCAAGGGGACCTGGAAGTAGTTGGTACCGAAGACAAAGATATTGACCCCGCTGACCAACACACCAAGGATGAGCAGACCCACCATCCAGCCCCGGGCTTGCTTTTTGTAGAGCAGGACCAGAAGGGGCAGAAGGATCGCTGCTTCCCAGATGTGGTTGAGGGCCCCAAGGGTGAAGGCGGCCAGCAGGAGCGCTCCCCGCCATCGGGTTAGGGAGGAAGGCGACATAGCCAGGAGCACAGCCAGGGATGTGAAGAGGATGGAAAGATTTGCCGGGAGGATATGATAGCTGAAGAGCACAAAGGTGGGGGACATAGAGAGCAAGAACGCCCCCAATGCTCCAACGCTGGTACCCCACCCCCGTCGGCCCACGAGGAAGAGCACTGCCAAGCTCGCCAGAGAGGCCAGCCAGGAGACCAGACGACCGCCTTCCACATACCCCAAGGCGAGCAGTGGAACGGTCAACCAGGAATGCAAACGTGCCTCTACCCGGCCCTCGAGGGGAGCGACTACCTGGAGGGCCGCCAGTCCATACCGGTAGCGGAGGAGAGCCGCTGAGGTCACAACAGCCTCGTTACCCGGATGGTAGGAGGCCGGTAGGGGCCTCGTCAGATAGGGCAGTGTAACCAGATAGCGTAGGCCGATCAGGACGGCAACCAGCACAACCAACCATCGCTTCCCTCTAGCCATCTTCCGCTGCTCCAACTCGCCAGGGCCGTCAGCTACTCAGCCTGTCTGTACGGGCTCCACTCCTGCATCCGCTCCCGCCCTCTTCTCACTCCAATGGGTCGAGAACCAGGCCCAGGTATCCCGCAGGCCCACTTCCAGGGAGACCTGGGGATACCATCCCAGGATTCTCCGCGCCTTACGGATCGCCGAATAGTTCTTGCGAATATCCCCCTGGCGCGGTGGACCATACTGAACCCCCACATCCCTCCCTACAATCTCCTGGACCATCCCCGCCAGCGACCGAATGCTCGTCTCCACCCCGGTGGCGATCTGAAAGACCTCCCCGCTCACCCCACTTTCCAACGCCAACAGGATGGCCCGGCACAGATCCCCCACGTAGATGAAGTCCCGCGTCTGCCCCCCATCCCCGTCTATGGTGAGCCCCCGACCCGCCAGAATGTCCTTGAAGAACTTCGCCACCACGCTGCCCTTGTGCGCCGAATAGGGCCCGTAGACGTTGGCAAAGCGCAACACCACCGTCCCCAACCCCCACGAACCGTGGTAGGCCAGACTGTACCCCTCCCCCGCCAGCTTGCTGGCCCCATACGGCGAGATGGGCAGCGGCGCCTTCTCCTCGGTCGCCGGCGGCGACTGACGGCCCAACGGGGCGTTGGACGAGGCGAAGACGAACCGCTCCACGCCGGCCTGCCGACACGCTTCCAGAACGTTGAGCGTTCCGATCACGTTGACCTCGCAGTCCCGCCGAGGATCCGCTAGCGAGCCGGGCACCCCCGTCTGGGCAGCCAGGTGGACCACACCGTCGTGCCCAGCAACCACCCGCTCCACCAACGCCGCCTCCAGGATGTCCCCTTCGACGAAGGTGAGCGGTACCCCCTCCAGATAGGCCCGCCGCCCGGCGCTCAAGTTGTCCAGCACGGTGACGGCGTGGCCCTGTTCCAGGAGCAAGCGCACCAGGTTGGCTCCGATGAAGCCGGCTCCGCCTGTGACGAGAACCTTCATTCTCCCACCCTCACAACTCTTCACCCCCCAGCGGATTCGTCCGACCGGCGATGCTCAGCGGACGGGGGTCGGCTCCAAGAAGCGCACCTTCTCCCGCCGCCCATCCCACCGCACATCCGGGATCAACACCTCCCGCTTCGCCTCGATCCGCTCCCGATACTTCATCAGGTCCTGGATCATCAGCCGCATCTCCGCCTCCACATCGTGGGTTGGCTGATACCCCAGGTCCAACAGGTACTGATGGTCCGGGTTGTAGTAGTGCTCCTCCATCTCCTTGCGCGGATTCTCCAGGTTCCTCACCTCCACCTCTAGCCCCAACTCCCCCGCCACCTTCTGCACCTTCAACGCCAACTCGGTGACGTCGTACACCTCCTGAAACTGGTTGAAGACCCGATACTCCCCCCTCGCCGCCGGGTTCTCCAACGCCAGCGTCAGACACTGCATCGAATCCCGCAACGGCAGGAAGCCCCGCTTCTGATGCCCCTTCCCAAAGGGCGTCAGCGGATGGCCGATCACCGCCTGGCAGCAGAACCGGTTCACCGCCGTCCCGAAAGCCTGGTCAAAGTCCAGCCGCGTCAGCAGCCGCTCGTCTTCTCCCATCTCCTCGATTCGCGTCCCGAAGACCACCCCCTGCATAATGTCCGTCGCCCGCAACCCCCAGATGTTGCAGGCGAACATAATGTTGTTCGACCCGTGCACCTTACTCCAGTGATACCACGACCCCGCCTGCCGGGGGAAGGGCAGCCGATCCCGCCGGCCCCGGTACTCAACCTCGAAGAACCCCTCCGGGATGTCCACGTTGGGCGTCCCGTACTCCCCCATCGTCCCCAGCTTCACCAGGTGGGCCTCCGGCCGAATGTCCCGCATCGCAAAGAGCAGGTTGAAGGTCGTGGTGATGTTGTTGGTCTGCACGAAGACGGCGTGGTGCACGTCAATCATCGAGTAGGGGGCCGAGGGGCACTCGCCAAAGTGGACGATGGCATCAGGCTGGAACTCCCGGAAGATCTGCTCCACCAGCCCGTACTCCCGCAGGTCGCCCTCCCAGAAGCGCAACTCCCGGCCAAAGCGCTCCTTGAAGGCTTGCAGCCGCTCTTTCATCGGTCGGATAGGGGTAGCGCTCCAGGAGCCCATCTCCTCCACCCACTTCCGGCGGAAGAAGATGTCGGCCCCGGCAACCTCGTGGCCTCGTGCAGCCAAGTACTGGGCCAGGGACCATCCCAGATAGCCATCCACACCAGCGATGAAAACGCGCATTATGAACCTCCCTGTTCCTCCCATTGTTGTAGCAAGCGACGCACTTCTTCGATGCCGGCGGCCTGGACCAAACGGCGCACGACCTGCTCGTAGCCGAGGACCTCCCAAGCCGTCCGTTCCACTTCGGGCAGTGGATCCTGCCACAGCCACTCTACTCGCAACCAGAATCCTGACAAGACCTCACTCCGGTAGACGCCCTCGGTCCCGGCGAAGGCCCGCCGATACCGGCCCTCTTCGTCCAGCCGGTAGAACTCCGCCCACCGATGGTCCGGGCCCACCAGCCAGTATTCCCGCACCCTTCTCCTCCCCCATAGCGCTTCCCCCGGCGGCGAACCCGCCACAGCCAGGGCAGCAGGTAGAAGAGCTGACGCAGGTGATACCAGGCGATGCGCCGGGGCTTCGCCACCCGCTCCAACCGGACCGGCACGTTGGCGAGGCGTCCTCCTCGCCAGACCGCCTCCAGGGCGAAGACGCCACAGATGCAGGCCCCCCGAATCTCCATCTGCCGGGCCAGGTCCGTCCGCAGGGCCCGCAGCCCCGTACCCGAATCCCCGACCGGCGCCACCCGGTTGGCCAGCCAGTTCAGGAACCGCTCCGATGGCCGGGGCACCCGGTCCCGCGCCCCCTGCACCATATCGGCCTCACCGCGCTCGATGGGGGCGACGAGGGCAGGGATCGCCTCGGCCGGGAACTCACCGTCGGCGTCTATGGTCACGACCACGTCGCCTGTGGCCTCGGCGAAGCCCCGCTTGATGGCGGCGATGTAGCCCTGGTTGACCGGCTGCCGCAGCACTCGCGCCCCGGCCTTCTGGGCGGCCTCGGCGGTCCCGTCGTGGCTGCCGTCGTCCACAACGATGACCTCATCCACGAAAGCGGCCACCCGCCGCACCGTCTCCCCAATGCGGGGGGCCTCATTGTAGGCGGGAATTACTGCTGTGATCCGGTACAAGGGGGTCACAGGTCCACTCCTTCCCGCTCGACACTCTCTCAGATGGCCGGCCGGCACATATCCGGCGTGACCAGGTCGAACTCGAAGTCGCCGCAGATGTCCGGCTCGTTAACGGCCACCCAAGCCCGCAGATAGTCCTTGGGGTCCAGTCCCTCGACGGCCAGGTCCACATCGGAGTGCTCGTAGAAGCGCTCCGGGTACAGCGCCGAACCGAAGAGGCGCACCCGGGTCGCACCGAAACGCCGGCGCAGCAACCGGGCCGCCGCTCGGGCCGCTTCTACGGCTTGGGCTGCCCGCCGGCGCATCCGTCGTCGCCGCGCCCGCTCCCGGGCCACCAGGCCGGCGATGTAGGGCGCAAACTCCTCCATGCGGGTGGTCATCTCTCTCCCCCCGGCGTCTCCTCATCTGCCCGCGCCAAACGCCGCAGAAAACGGGCGAATCGCTCCAGGTCCTTCCGGGCGCGTTCGTAGGTCGGGCGCAACCGGGTCACCAGAACGCCCACCCGTTCTGCGTCCAAGTGCAGCGCGTACACCCGGCGCACGACGTGGCGGAACCGCAGGTACTCGTCCAGGAGCCGGGCCGTCTCTCGGTCGAGCACGGCCGGTCGCACCTCCGTCACAGGAAAAGTCATTTGGGTCAACAACTCTCGGTGCCACGCCCGACCGCTTGGTACCCTCTGATCCATCTCCGTGGCAATCATCTCGAACAACCGCTCCAAGCCGTTGTAGAAGTCGTGCAAGTGCAGCGCTGCGGCAGCGATGTAGAACTCCTGGTCGGCCGGGTGCTGAGTCGCACGGGCCACCGCTTGCTCACACTTCTGAACCACCTCGCCCAGCAGCGTCAACTCATGTTCGATGCGGTCAGCCAGAACATAATGGCGAGGGATCATAGCTCAACTCCTTCCCGCTCAATCGCCTCCCGGAGCAGCGGGTGGCAGAGAGCCACGTCTACCAGATTGACCTCGATCTCTGGATCCATGTCCAGCACTTCACCAAGGGCATGCAGGTAGTCCGGCCACGGAAGGTCCCAAACGGCCAAATCTACATCCGAGCGCAGGGTGAAACGCCCTTCGTGGATCAGGGAACCGAAGACGACAACCCGCCTCGCCCGATAGCGCTCCCGCAACAAGTGGGCAGCTCTGCGGGCGACTTCCCAGGCCCGTTGTCGCCGCTCGGTGAGGGCCTGACGTTCTGCCCGCGCTCGGCGGCGAGCCGTGCGCAGATAGGCTGCCTCAGTCGCGGTCATCCTCCTCCTCCCGGGCAGCCAGGTCCTCAAAGAAACGGTGCAACTGTCCCCGCAGCATCTCCAGCGTGTCCCGCAGGTGCTCG